>Ga0214921_10002451_pt1 | contig 30109 bp, 29 predicted proteins | sample LL1505_MetaG_FD_177992 | JGI IMG/M metagenome (GOLD analysis project Ga0214921, IMG submission 177992) | Freshwater microbial communities from Lake Lanier, Atlanta, Georgia, United States - LL-1505 | ecosystem: Environmental > Aquatic > Freshwater > Lake | place: USA: Georgia | collected...
ATGACTGGGGTGGTACTTCATTCATCCCTCAATTAATGCAAATAGATAATTTTAATGGTAAGCCATTCGCAGAATATTGGATGGGCGCACATCCATCTGCTCCAGCAATCGTAGAAATTGGTGCAACTAAGACGCCATTAGATCAGTTGATCCAAAACAATCAGATTCAATATTTAGGTGCAAAGACTGCAGCACAATTTGGGCGTTTACCTTATTTATTTAAAATCCTTGACGTTGAAAAAATGTTGAGCATTCAAGTGCATCCTTCAAAGGAAAATGCGGAGAAAGGTTTTCAAAAAGAAGAATTAGCTGGTATTCCAATCAATGCGCCTCATAGAAATTATAAAGACCAGAATCATAAACCAGAAGTCATGGTGGCATTGAGTGATTTTTGGTTATTACATGGTTTTATGCCGGCAATTGCGCTACAAGAAAGGTTGGCAAACTTGACCCCATTAAAAGTTTTATTGCCCATTTTTGGTAAGGAGGACTATGCTAATTTGTACAGTTATTTTATGCGATTAAATCAAGCAGCTGCAGATGCTATTTTAAAACCATTATTAGAAATTGCCATTCAAGAAGTGGCGTCGGGTAAAGTAGATAAAACTCACCCACATTGGTGGGCCAATCAATATTATAAAGGTGTTGTTCCTAGTTCAAATATAGATAAAGGCATTTTTTCCATTTATATTTTAAATATAGTCAATGTACCAAAATACCATGGGGTGTTTCAGGGTGCAGGACTTTTACATGCTTATTTAGAAGGACAGAATATTGAATTGATGGCCAATAGTGACAATGTTTTAAGAGGGGGCCTAACGCCTAAGCATATCGATATTGAGGAATTGTTGCAACATGTTCAATTTGAGCCAACCTATCCTAGTATTTTAAAAGGGGATCTCATCAATGCCAATGAGCATCTATTTTCATGTCCTGTGCCCGATTTTGGTTTAACAAAAATGCAGTTAAATCCCTCTGAAACTTACACAAAAAAGACCGATTCCTTTGAAATGTTCTTACTCATGCAAGGGGTTGTTTCCATAAATGGGATTGATTTAAAGCCTGGGGAATTGGCTGGAGTGCTTGCTGGGGAGGCTTATCAAATCCAACAAGTGGGGTTAGAGCCGGCTATTTTATTTAAATCATTTGTGCCTTAACGGATTTATACACATTTGAGGAAAATCAAAATCTTAAAAAAACTAGCCATTTATGTATATTTGTTTTTTAGAAATATAATATTAAATCACAACTGATGAAACTGAATAAAGAAATTGTAATTGCCTTGATAATCATGATTGTAACAAGTGCTTTATATAGAGTGTTACCAGGAAGACCTTTCGGTTTTGCACCACAAATTGCAATTGCATTATTTAGTGGTTCATTATTTGTAAAAAATAAACAATTTGCGTTTTTGTTACCATTGGTTTCAATGTTCTTATCTGATTTAATGTACCAAGTATTGTATGTAAATCACTTAAGTTCAATACAAGGATTCTATGATGGACAATGGCAAAACTATTTACTGATTGCTGCTACAGCCATCTTTGGATTTGGATTACAAACCAACCGAGTTAGCAAATTCGTAGGTAATTTTATTGCAGCACCTACAGTATACTTTCTTATTTCTAATTTTATGGTATGGGCTAGCTTTGGTGGTTACCAACGTCCATTGACTTTTGCTGGTTTAATACAAACAATGGTTGACGGATTACCATTTTACGGATACAGTGTTGCAGGTACGATTGTATTTGGAGCTGTCATGTTCGGTGGTTTCAAATTAGTACAGCCAAGTTTAAAAGCGATTAAAGTTAAAAGCTAATTTTATGTAGGGTCAATCGCTTCATAAAATGCATCCACTTGCCAAGGACCAGCATCTGCTGCCATAGTGGCTAGCTCATCACATCGATTGTTATAGGGGTTATCGGCATGGCCTTTTACCCAATGAAATTTTACCTGATAGACTTTTGAGAGTTCATAATATGCAAGCCAAAGGTCTTTATTTTTCTTGCCTCCTTTAAAGTCTGTTTTAATCCAGTTGTCTAACCATTTTTTCTCCACAGATTCAACGACGTATTTACTATCGGTATAAACAAGAATGGGTAATTGCTTTGTCTTTAGAATGGAAATTGCCTTGATCACTGCCAAAAGCTCCATGCGATTATTGGTGGTATGTCTATAGGCTTCAGCAATCTCTTTTACTTTCTCACCCCAGATCAAAATAGCACCAAAACCACCTGGTCCAGGATTACCTCTTGCTGAGCCGTCTGTGTAAATAATTATTTTGTCCATTCATCCATTTCTTGGTCGCTAGCAAGATACAATAATTTGGTTAGTTAAGGCTATTTCATTGAATTTGTAATTACCTTTAAAGCCATTCGAAAACACTTGTATATGATTGAAAAGTTGAATTTCTATTTAAGGTTCAAGACCAATTTTGGTCAAACCATTTTTATAACTGGCAACCATCCCTTATTAGGAAATGGCGACATTGAACAAGCTATTCCAATGGTTTATTTGAACGATGATTATTGGGTCTTACATGTAGCAACAAAACAATTATTAAAAACAGAGTCAATTTGCTATCATTATTTTATACAAGATGCAGATGGCACAAGAAGTTTTGATTGGGGTTCAGATAAATCCATCCAGGTGGATCAATTCAATTCAAAGGAATTGGTGGTGATTGATACTTGGAATTTTACTGGTAATGTTGAGAATACTTTTTATACTGCACCATTTGCAAACGTCTTGCTGCCTGGTTTGAATAACGCAGTAAAAGCGGTGATGCCTAAAAATACAACACATGTATTTAGGGTCAAGGCACCCTTACTAGCCCCAGATCAAACAATTTGTATGCTTGGTGAGGCTAAGGAAATTGGCGGATGGGATGCATCTAAAGCTATCCCTTTACAAAAAATAGTTGACCAACCTTATTTTGAAATTGCTTTAAATTTAAGCAAATGCGATTTTCCTTTGGTCTACAAATATGGTGTATATGATACCGTTCAAAAAATATTTATTTCATTTGAGTCAGGTAATAATAGAATTTTATATGAACCAGTGAACTCAAATAAATTAGTTTTAGTACAAGATGGATTTGCACAAATTGTACATGCCCCATGGAAAGGAGCCGGAGTAGCCATTCCTGTTTTTTCCTTAAGATCCAATAAAAGTTTAGGTGTTGGAGAATTTAGTGATATCAAATTATTAGCGGATTGGTCTAGCAAAATCGGATTAAAACTAATTCAGTTATTGCCTATCAATGATACCACTGCGACCCATAGTTGGAAAGATTCTTATCCTTATGCAGCCATCTCTGCTTTTGCACTACATCCAATGTATGTTCGATTAGCTGAAATTATTGACCCCGGTCAGGAGGATTTGATTCAAGATGCAGTGTCAAAGCAAGTAGCATTGAATGCATTACCAGAGATAGATTATGAAGCAGTGCTTGAAGTAAAGTGGGCGGCATTCAAAAAAGTCTATGCAACCAATGGAAAAAGAGATCTATCAACTGCATCATTCAAACAATTTTTTAAAGACAATCAAGCTTGGTTAGTACCTTATAGTGTATTTTCTTATTTAAGGGATTTATATAAATCGGTTGACTTTAATACATGGCCTAGTCATGCTACATTTAATGCTGCTGAAATAGATCAATTAATTGAACCAACATCTGAGACCTTTTCAGCCATCGCTTTCTTTTATTATGTGCAATTTCATTTACACTTACAATTAAAAGCAGCAACTGAATATGCACATGCACAGGGTGTCGTTTTAAAAGGAGATATACCCATTGGGGTGTACCGTTTTGGTGCAGATGCTTGGCAGCACCCTAATTTATTCCATATGAATTTACAAGCTGGAGCCCCGCCAGATGATTTTGCTGTGTCTGGGCAAAACTGGGGCTTTCCAACTTACAATTGGGAGGTCATGGCTGCAGATGGTTTTGCTTGGTGGAAGTCAAGGTTTGATCAAATGAAATATTATTTTGATGCATTTAGGATTGACCATATTTTAGGTTTTTTTAGAATTTGGAGTATTCCAATGCATGCTGTAGAAGGTATCTTGGGACATTTTGTTCCAGCAATTCCAGTTGGAATAAATGAGTTCAATTCAAAAGGCATACCCTTTGACCACTACAGATTAACGATGCCCTTTATCAATGAAACCATTTTATTTCAAGAATTTGGTTATGACAATGATTATGTCAAATCTAATTTTCTAGAAGCAATCGGGAATGGGCATTACGCATTGTTGCCTGCTTTTGCAACACAACGTTTAGTAGAAGCGCATTTTGCACAACAAGAGCCAACTGCATTCAATGCCAAAATTAAACAAGGTTTATACAATTTGATTTCAAATGTTATTTTACTAGAAGGAGCAGAACCACAAGCGTATCATTTTAGATTTAATATTGGACAAACAAGTTCATTCAAACATTTTGATGCAAACACGCAATCTTTATTGAATGATTTGTATGTAGACTATTTCTTTCAACGTCAGGATGCTGCTTGGGAAAAAGAGGCAATGAAAAAATTACCTATGTTAAAACGCTCCACTAATATGTTAATCTGTGGGGAAGACTTAGGATTGGTGCCCTCCTGTGTGCCACATGTGATGTATCAATTAGGCATGTTAAGTTTAGAAGTGCAACGTATGCCAAAGGCGAATCACAAAACATTCTTCCATCCTAATGATGCACCTTATTTAAGTGTAGTGACACCTTCTTCTCATGATACAAGCACCATTCGAGGATGGTGGGAGGAAGATAGGGCAAAGACCCAGCAGTTTTACCAGTATGAAATGGGGCAACAAGGTCAAGCTCCAGCATATTGTGATGGATGGGTGAATAAAGCAATTTTATCCCAACATTTATATTCCCCAGCTATGTGGGCCATCTTCCAGTTACAAGATTTTATGGGCATTGATGCATCCATAAGAAGATCTAATCCAAATGAAGAACGTATAAATGTACCTGCCAATCCAACCCATTATTGGAGGTATAGAATGCATATTCCTTTAGAACAATTACTGGAAGCAGAACAATTCAATCAAGAATGGTATCATTTGATTCAATCAAGTGGTAGATCATCATTAAAATAAAAAAAGTGCAATTAGATTTTTGGGAACAAAGTTTACCTTTTGAATATCCGTTTACCATTTCAAATGGTAGAACAAAAACGCATCAACATAGTTTGATGGTAAGATTGTCTTTAGGTAATTGGTCTGGCTTTGGAGAAGCCCCAGCGATTGTATATTATAATGTGACTGTGGAAGCTATGATGGAGCAATTAGAAAAGCAAAGAAAATTAATTGAAAAATTTGCCTTGATTGACCCAGAAAGATTTTGGCATTTCTTACACCATCTTTTTCCAAATGATCCATTTTTAGTCTGTGCCTTGGATATGGCTGGATGGGATTTATGGGGTCAAATGAAAAAACAACCTTTGCATCAATTGTGGCAAACGAATTGGGTAACGAATGGTGATCAACAACCACCAATTTGCGATTACACTTTAGGAATAGATCCTATCGAAAAAATGGTGCAAAAAATGGAAGCGCATCCTTGGCCTATTTATAAAGTAAAAGTGGGCACAGACTATGATATAGAAATGATCACCGAATTAAGAATGCATACCGACAAACCAATCCGTGTAGATGCCAATGCAGGCTGGACGACCGAAGAAGCGCTTTTAAAGATACCAGCATTGGCTACATTAGGTGTTGAATTGGTAGAACAACCATTGGCAAAAGACAATTGGGAAGGGATGGCACAATTAAAACAACAAGCTATTTTACCCTTATTTGCAGATGAATCTTGTGTATTTGAAAAAGACGTTGCTACATGTGCCAATTATTTTGATGGCATCAATATTAAACTCACAAAATGTAGTGGTTTAACGCCAGCATTACGTATGATTAAAGAAGCAAGATCATTGGGATTAAAAGTCATGATGGGTAGCATGAATGAATCTGTCATTGGTTCTGCTGCGATTGCGCAATTTTTACCTCAATTGGATTATGTGGATATGGATGGACCGCTTTTAATGACCCAATTAAATGGGGTTGGATTAAACTATAGTTATCATAATCAAAATGGAACGATTGAGCCATTATTACATCCAGGATTAGGTGTGGCCTTTAGAATGCCTTTTGATAAATAAAAATACATGACACCAGAGCGTACCGAAAAACTATTAAAAGTATTACACCAACGTCAATCCAATTTGACTTTGATTATGGAGAATGTACAAGATCCTCATAATATTTCTGCAGTATTAAGAACCTGTGATGCAGTTGGAATACAAGAAGTCTATGTGCTTAGTACAGAATTACCTAGATATAAACATTTTGGTTACAAAAGCAGTAGTAGTGCTATTAAGTGGTTAACGATCCATGAATATAATGATGTTCAAAAATGCATGGTAGATGTTCGTAAAAAATTCAAAACTATTTTAACCACTCATTTATCTAGTGATGCGATTGATTTACATGCGATTGATTTCACGCAATCTATTGCGCTTGTATTTGGTAATGAACATAGTGGTGTCTCAGAAGAATTACGAAGATTGGCAGACGGCAATTTTATTATCCCGCAAATGGGCATCATTCAAAGTTTAAACATTTCAGTAGCTTGCGCAGTAACGATTTATGAAGCGATGCGTCAAAAAAGAAACGCTGGACATTATGATGCATGTAGTTTGCCTGCCGAACAGTTGGCTCAATTAAAAACAGAGTGGGGGTTTGAAGAAGCAGAATAATAACTTCAATGATTATTCAATGAATACTTAACTATTTCCTAGCCTTACATTTGTTCCGGAACTTCAATGCCTAAAGTTTGCATGGCTTGTTTTAAAGTTGCTGCAGTCAAAATACCTAATTGAATTCTTAAGTTTTTCTTGTCTTCTGATTCCGCATTGGCGATAGATAATTCTGCATAGAAGCTATTGAACAATTTAGCCAGGTTAAAAGCATAAATCGCCAGTTTAGAAGGGTCTAAAGCCTCAGCCGCTTCATTGACTTCTGCAGAAAAACTAGCCAATTGCATAACAAGCGCTTTTTCCAATGGCAATAAAGAAGTTCCAAAATCATTTACTGAAGTCCCCGTTTTTCTTAGGATACTTTTTATTCTTGCATGGGTATATTGAATGAAAGGACCTGTGAAACCATGAAAGTCTATACTCTCTTCTGGATTAAAGATCATCTTCTTTTTAGGATCTACCCTTAATAAAAAGAATTTTAAAGCACCTAATCCAATGGTATCATATAACTTTTCTAATTGCTCGGCATTAAAGTCATCCACTTTACCAAGGGATGCTGTTTTTTCTTTTGCAATTTGAATCATACCGTCTACTAAATCATCCGCATCCACCACAGTACCTTCTCTGCTTTTCATCTTGCCGGTAGGTAATTCCACCATACCATAACTTAAATGATAAATTCCGTCAGATGCAGGTAATTGTAATTTTTGACAAATCAATTTCAATACTTTGAAATGGTAATTTTGTTCGTCACCTACTACATAAATACTTGCGTCTGTGTTGAATTCTTTTTGTTTGAGTTCTGCTAGGCCAATGTCTTGTGTCATATAGACAGAAGTGCCATCTTTTCTGCGCACAATTTTTTCATCCAATCCATCACTAGTTAAATCAATCCACACAGAGCTATCTTCTTTTTGATAAAATACTTTTTTAGAAAGTCCTTGATCCACTAAATCCTTACCTAATAAATAAGTATTGCTCTCGTAATATGTTTTTAAAAAGTCAGATCCAATTTTTTTATAAGTCACATCAAATCCTGCATAAACCCATTCATTCATGCGTTTCCAAAGATCCATCGTTTCAGCATCGCCCTCTTCCCATTTCAATAACATAGCTTGTGCGCCTTTTTGAATAGGGGCGGATTGTTCGGCGTCATCTTTGGACATGCCGCCTGCAATGAGTTGTTCAACCTCTGCTTTATATGCATCATTGTATTTGACATAATAGTCGCCTACAAAATGATCCCCTTTCATATTGGTACTTGATGGGGTAGCACCATTTGCAAATAATTGCCATGCAATCATACTTTTACAAATATGAATCCCTCTATCATTGACAATACATGTTTTAACAACATCATTGCCTTGAAGTTTTAATATCTCTGCGATACTCCAACCTAAAAAATTATTTCTAAGATGCCCTAAGTGTAATGGTTTATTGGTATTAGGGGAGGAGTACTCCACCATGATTTTTTTGGGATGCAATGTGGGTGTTACCAATTGATTGGTATCTGACTTTTGTAAATAGTGCAACCAAAATTGATCGCTGATGGTAAAGTTCAAAAATCCTTTTACAATATTAAATGCAGTGATCGTTCCTGGCATGCTAGTCATTACCGCTTCACCTAATGCATTGCCTAATTCATCGGGGCTTTTACCTAATTGTTTGACAAAAGCAAATAATACAACGGTATAATCCCCCTCAATTTCTGGCTTAGTTGCATTCACCAATACCTGTTCAGTTTTAATTTGAACTTGATAGATGGCTTGAATGGCGTCTGCTGTGGCCTGCTTTAAATGTTGGATCAATTGCATAAATTAGGATTACCGACTGCAAAAGTAATTAATTAAGATTACCTTTACACATACATGTTGAAAGTACACGAATTTTTAAGCAAACTAATTCTAGACCTAATTGATGGGGTGTATCCATTATTTAGGCGGTTCATGCCATTGAAAACCTTTCGATATGCCGCATGTGGCGGTGGGAATACATTTTTAGATATTCTATTATTCTTTATCTCTTATAACTATATTTTAAAGACCCTTCCGGTACATTTGGGATGGTTGACCATCAGCCCCCATATTGCTTCTTTTATGATAAGCTTCACGGTGACTTTTCCGATAGGCTTTTACTTGAGCCGTTATGTGGTATTTCAAGAAACATCTGTCCGTAAGAGCAAACAGTTATTCCGATACTTTATGGTTGTTTTGGGATGTATCTTCCTAAATTATATTTTTCTTAAAGTATTTGTGGATGGTCTAGGTTGGAATGCCACGCTTGCAAAGATTGTGACTACCTTTTTTGTAGTTATTTTCAGTTACACGAGCCAAAAAAACTTCACTTTTAAAAGCCAGACTGTTTAAGATATCTGCCTTTTCTTCCCTTTTTTGAGTTTATTTATGCCAATTCAGTCTCTTTTCAAGTGCCTAAACCTAGATTTATGCCATTTTTACCTATTCGACAGAATGGCATAATGATTGAACTATGGTAGTCAATTAATATTTGAAAATCAATCATTATGGGAAAAATTATAGGAATTGACTTAGGTACCACAAATAGTTGCGTATCAGTTATGGAAGGTGGAGAGCCAGTAGTAATCGCGAATGACGAGGGTAGAAGAACCACGCCATCGGTAGTAGCGTTCTTGAAAAATGGAGAGCGTAAAGTAGGTGATCCAGCTAAAAGACAAGCCATCACGAATCCAGAAAACACCATCTCTAGTGTGAAGCGTTTTATGGGCCGTCGTTTCAACGAAGTAACAAGTGAATTAAGCTTGGCTAGTTATAAAGTAGTGAAAGGAGACAACGATACAGTGCGTGTTCAAATTGAAGACCGTATGTACACACCTCAAGAAATCTCTGCAATGGTTTTACAAAAGATGAAAAAAACTGCAGAAGATTATTTAGGCACTGAAGTAACAGATGCAGTCATTACTGTACCTGCTTATTTTAACGATGCACAAAGACAAGCGACTAAAGAAGCGGGCGAGATTGCAGGTTTAAACGTTCGCAGAATTGTGAACGAGCCAACTGCAGCTGCTTTGGCTTATGGTTTAGATAAAAAGAACATCGAGCAAAAAATTGCTGTATTCGATTTAGGTGGTGGAACTTTTGATATCTCTGTCCTAGATTTAGGAGATGGTGTATTCGAAGTAAAATCTACCAATGGTGATACCCATTTAGGTGGAGATGATTTTGATAAAGTAATTATGGATTTCTTAGCAGATGAATTCAAGAATCAAGAAGCGATTGATTTAAGAAAAGATCCAATGGCATTACAACGTTTAAAAGAAGCAGCTGAAAAAGCGAAAGTTGAATTAAGTTCTTCTTCAGAAACAGAAATCAACTTGCCTTATATCACTGCTGTGGACGGTGTTCCAAAGCACTTAGTATTAAAATTAACAAGAGCAAAATTTGAATCACTTGCAGATAGTTTATTTGCACGTTGTTTGAAGCCATGTGAAGCTGCATTGAAAGATGCTGGTTACACAACTTCTCAAATTGATGAAGTGATCTTAGTAGGTGGATCTTCAAGAATTCCTAAAGTACAAGAGCTTGTTGAGAAATTCTTTGGTAAGAAACCAAACCGTTCAGTAAACCCAGATGAGGTGGTTGCAATTGGTGCAGGTATACAAGGTGGTGTATTGACTGGTGATGTGAAAGATGTATTGTTATTAGACGTGACACCTTTGAACTTAGGTATTGAAACAATGGGTGGTGTGATGACAACAATGATTGCATCTAACACAACAATTCCTACAAAGAAAACAGAAATCTATTCTACAGCGAGCGATAACCAACCTGGTGTTCAAATTCATGTAATTCAAGGTGAGCGTCCAATGGCTGCACAAAATAAGAGCTTAGGTATGTTTAACTTGGATGGTATTCCACCAGCACCAAGAGGTGTACCTCAGATTGAAGTGACTTTTGATATAGATGCGAACGGTATCTTAAACGTAAGTGCAAAAGACAAAGGAACAGGTAAAGAACAAAAAATCAGAATCGAAGCAGGTAGTGGATTAACCAAGGAAGAAATCGAAAAGATGAAAGCCGAGGCGAAAGCAAACGAAGCTTCTGATAAAATAGAAAAAGAAAGAGTTGAAAAATTGAACGAAGCAGATAGCTTAATTTTCCAAACGGAGAAACAATTGAAGGAATTTGGTGAAAAAATCCCTGCTGATAAAAAAGCACCAATTGAATCTGCTTTAGAAACATTAAAAGTAGCACACCAAGCACAAGATGTGACTCAAGTTACTGCAGCTTTAGAAGCTATGAATGCAGCATGGACTGCAGCAAGCGAAGACATCTACAAGGCACAAGCAGAAGGCGGCGCAAATACTGCTGGACCTGATGCTGGCGCTCAACAAGGTGAATCAGCTGCAAATGATACAGTAGAAGATGCACAATTTGAGGAAGTAAAGTAAGATTTACAACTTTAATAAAATGATTAAAGCCCTCCATTATTGGGGGGCTTTTTTTGTTGCTATCTATTTTGAGTGTAGCTTTGCGGCTGATTAATCTATATTATGAAGCGAATCGAAAGACATAGGGCAATTTTAGGGGTAGACGATAAAGCTACTTTGAGTGATTTAAAGAAAGTATATCGTAAGATTATGATGGAATGGCACCCTGATAAGTTCCAAGACAATGATGAAGCTAAAAAAGATGCCGAAGTCAAGTCAACTAAGTTAATCGCTTCTTACCATTTTTTAGTGAGTGTGCATGCAGAGACGCATGAAGCAACTAAGGAAGCCTATATCGCAACTACGACCGAATCTAGTATTAAAGATTTTGAATTTAAATCAGAAATTTTGAGAGTTGAATTCACGGATGGATCAGAATATGAATACTATGGTGTGCCCAAAGCCATCTATGTAAAACTAGTGAACGCAGATACTCCTGACCGTTTTGCAAGACGTCATATTTATAATACCTATTTATACCGAAGCACTAGTAAGATTGTTGGAGATTAATCCTACATTTATTGTATGGTAAAAAAGACTAAGTCGCTTATAAAAAATGTACTATTATATGGAATGGTTGCATTCTATATTTTTGGCGGGTACAATCATTTTAGAGATCCAGCTTTTTATATTCCATTAATCCCACCTTATTTGGCAACTTGGGCGGTAGAACTGAACTTATTGTCTGGTGTTTTTGAGATTGTTTTAGCCCTTTTATTAATTCCAACACAGACAAGAAAGTTTGCGGGTTGGGGTATTGTACTTATGCTCATTGCATTTATTCCAAGTCATATTTATTTTATACAAAGAGGTACTTTTTCGTTAGGTACAATTACCATGAATCCAATGATTAGTTGGGTGAGGTTGCTAGTATTTCAGCCATTATTGATTGTCTGGGCCCTTTGGGTTAGTAAAGGGAAATAGGGAAGGTGTGTTATGGATATACGCTTGATACTTTTCGGTATGTCCCCATTTTTCCATGCCTGAAATTTCTAATAGTCTAACGCCACTTACATATACTAGTAATAAGTAGGTAAATATAGGAGAGATTAAAGTAATATACTGTCCACCTGTTAAGGAAGAAATAGACATGATGGCAATCCCTAACCATAAAGTGATTTCACCAAAATAGTTGGGATGTCTTGAGTAAGCCCAAAGACCATGTTGTATAAATTGATCTTTATTATTAGGATCTTTTCTGAATTGAGACTTTTGCATATCGGCAATGATCTCTACAACAAAACCTATAACAAATACAAGTAATCCAATATAAAATAGTCCATTTAGGATCACTCCATTTTGGCTTGCAATAGCGGTTAACGCACACATTGAACAAATTGATACCCACATCCCTTGTAAAGTCCATGTCATAAAAAACCTTGTGGGCGAGGGTTTGATCTGTTTAAATCTTTTATCTTCTCCTGCTCTATGTATTCTAGTAAATAAGAAAGTTCCTAAACGGATTGTCCATAAAAGAATGCAAGCAGCTAAAACGATGCTCGATACATTTACATTCATTGATGCATAACTATGGTAGCTGACATAACTCACCACGGTTAAATAAGTAATACTACCTGTTAAATCATAAAATTTTTCGGTTTGAAAAATATAGGCAGGGATAAAGGCAATCCATTGTATCAAATATGCTATCAAAATTGCTTCTTGTATTAGTTCTAGGCCAGTTAATAATGCAATACCATAACCAATAGCAAATGCTAGAAATGAAAATAATAAATTGAGTCTAGATTGTTTCATGATTATGATTTGAAAAATTGATACAGGATGAAAATTATTAGATAAATCAATAAATAGATTCTGTATTGATTTCTTGTTTTGATATAATCTAGATTTTCGGGATACATATTACTGAATAATCCAACAATCTCTTTTTTGAATAAAGGTTGTATGTTTATTTTCCAGTCGTCTGTTTGGTAGACAATCTTTCTGAACTTACTTCTAAAATAAGTGCTTGGGATGCCCCAAAGGATTAAAAGGGTTAGTAAGATTTGAGATGATGTCATACTTAAAGATAGAAAAGAATGTTGAACTTGAATTCAGGATTGTCAGCACTCACTTTGTTCGGACGTCTTCCTAAAATGGTGGGTTTACCCAAACCCTTTCAAATCTTTTCAGGATTGCCGGCTTCGCCGTCTTCCCAAGAGTTGGGCGTACCCAAACCCTTTCAACAAAATGCTGCGCATTTCGTTGTGTTTTTTAATGCTCATCAACTTACGTGAGCGAGCTCCCGACGTTGCCTCGCATTAAAAAACCCTGTCACTTTCGTGACAGGGTTTGTGCCCAGAACAGGAATCGAACCTGCACTACCTTGCGATAACCAGATTTTGAGTCTAGCGCGTCTACCAATTCCGCCATCTGGGCAATTTGCACCTGAGTGCTCGGCGGGGTGCAATATTACATTAATGATGGAAATCTTCCAAAATACGGTCAAGGTATTTTTTCTTGTAGTAGTAAGATTTTATTTGCAACATTGCTTCTTGGGAAATAGTATCAATCTGATCCATTTCCATATAGTTTTGAATAGGTGCATAAAGGTCATTTTTAATCTGTTCAACTTGTTTGATGATGGCTTGTTTTGCGGTTTCGTCATCTGCATCCATCCATGCCTCATTGTATTCCATCATGTCCATTAAAAATTCGGGCTCTAGGGCGTATTTTTCATCTGGGGTAACATGACCCAGTAATTCAAGCACATAAGGAAGAATGCGTTCTTTTTGATTTAAAAGGGTATAGCCCTTATTGGCCAAAGAAGATTGTTCTAAAGCGGCTTCTTGTTCTTCGGGATTGCCTTGGGCAAATTTATCGGGATGAGTTGCTTTTTGGATCTCCATAAAAGCGGCCCTTAATTTTTGTGTATCTACTTGAAAACCAATAGGAAGACCAAATAACTCAAAATAGTTCATGTTTAAATTTCTTATATTGTGCAAAATAACCAATATGCCTGTATTAGGACTTATTAAAGAGGGAAAAGTTCCCAGTGATAATAGGGTTGCTTTAACGCCAAAGCAATGTAGATGGCTAAAGGATCAGCATCCAGATTGGGATATACTTGTGGAAGCATCTCCCAATAGGTGTTATAAAGATGAGGAATATAGTAGAGAAGGGATTGAATTAGTGACTGATATTAGCAAGGCGGATATATTATTAGGTATCAAAGAAGTCCCAAAGGATCAGTTAATTGCAGGCAAAACCTATTTATTTTTTTCACATACTAAAAAAGCACAACCTTACAATCAAGCCTTGTTTCATAAAATGATGGATCTGGGTATTACGCTGATTGATTATGAATGTTTAGAACATGAAGATGGTCAAAGACTCATTGGGTTTGGATTTTTTGCAGGAATTGTTGGTGCGCACAATGGGATTATGGCTTATGGCAATCGTACCAAAGCATTTCATTTAGGTAGAGTAAAGGAAGTAAAAGATTATCGTGAATTAATCCATACATATTTTGGTTTAAAATTGCCTCCAGTTAAAATTGTTGTGACTGGGTCAGGAAGAGTAGCGCATGGTATTTTAGAGATCATGAATTTAATGGATGTGCAACAAGTAGAACCAGATGAATTTGATCGTCATTATGCTTACCCAGTGTATGTGCATTTAAAAGGAAAAGATTTATACACGCATAAAATAACGAAGACCTACGAGCGCAATGATTTTCATAATAATCCACAAAATTATGATTGTATTTTTAAACAATACTTACCTTATGCACAGATTTTAATGAACGGTATTTATTGGGAACCAGGTATTCCTCCTTTGTTTACACACCAAGATTTATTAGAAGATGATTTTGTTTTAAACACAATCGCAGACATCACAGATGACGCGCATGGAAGTGTACCATGTAATTTAGGAGACGCGCCTTCGGAGGATCCTGTATATGGTGTCAATGTGAATAGTTTTGAAAAGACAGCTCCTTATTTACCAGGAGGGATGGATGTCATGGCAGTAGGCAATTTACCCAATGAATTACCACGTGATGCGAGCAGATTTTTTGGCGAACAATTAATCAAATATGTTTTACCCGATTTAGTAGCTGGAGGCAATGATATTATCCAACGTGCAACCATGTTAGACAAAGGTGTGTTAAATCCTCGTTATCATAATTTAGTTGATTATTCAAAACATTAGTTCAAACTTACTTATTAAATTATAAGTGTAAATAGTAAGGCTTCAAAAGTCTAGTGAATTCAGCGGTGTAAGATTGATCCGAATTTTTGATGACGATTTTATCCCTTTTGATTGCCACCTCTTTTTGTTTCACAAATTTCAACATGGCCCTAATGGGTAGATGTCTTGCATCATTGTACATCAAGCATTCTTCGGATAATTGTAGTCCATAATTAGATGCAAATTTTTGCATCGTGTAGGCCCTTAAAGTGGGCACTAAAACAAACCAAGTACCATGTTCCTCTAATAAAACATCCACAGATTTTGCTAAATCATCCCATGACAATGCGGTACTATGTGCAGCCAAATTTTTTGCATTGTCTGGTGAAGTTAAATCTGCTTCGTAGAATGGTGGATTGGTAATGATACAATCAAATAATTGACCCTTATTTGCTGCAGCATAATCTTGTATAGATGTATGCATAACATCCATTCTTTCTTTCCAAGGACTTAAATCAAAGTTGGTTTTGGTTTGTTCAAATGCGCTTGCTTCAATCTCAATGGCAGTAATATCCGCAGCGGCTTGTTGTGCGAGCATCAAGCTTAATAAACCTGTGCCTGATCCAATATCCAAAATATGTTTTGCAGTTTGAATGCTTGAATCTGTGACAGCCCATGCACCAAATAAACATGCATCAGTACATACTTTCATTGCAGTATGTTCCTGATGCACGATAAATTGTTTACACTGGAAATAGGGATTTGCCACTATTATTCAGAGGTTAAACCAGCTACGATATACTCTTTGTTTAAACGAGCAATGTTCGCTATTGAAATTTCTTTAGGGCAAGCTGCTTCACAAGCACCAGTGTTGGTACATGCGCCAAAGCCTTCCTTATCTAATTGTGCCACCATATTGGTTACACGTGTTTTTCTTTCTGGATCTCCTTGAGGTAATAAAGCTAAGTGAGATACTTTAGCACTTAAGAATAACATAGCAGAACTATTTTTACAAGCAGCTACACAAGCACCACAACCAATACACATAGCAGCAGCAAAAGCATCGTCTGCTTTTGCTTTCTCAATTGGCAATGTGTTACCATCTATAGCATTACCTGTATTCACACTAATATATCCACCGGCTTGAATGATTCTATCAAAAGCAGATCTGTCTACTGTTAAATCTTTAATCACTGGAAATGCATTCGCTCTCCATGGTTCAATCACAATTGTATCATTGTCTTTGAATGCACGCATGTGTAATTGACAAGTGGTATTGGCTTGCCAAGGACCATGTGGCTTCCCATTGATATACATAGAACACATACCACAAATACCTTCTCTACAATCGTGATCAAATGCAACAGGTTCGCCACCTGTAGTAATTAATTGTTCATTTAAAATATCCATCATTTCTAAGAAAGACATTTCATCTGAAATATTTTCGACACGATACATTTCAAATGCACCAGGAGTTTTTGTATTTTTTTGACGCCAAACTTTCAAATTTAAATTCATAGTTGTATGTGACATGGCAATATTATTTATAGTTTCTTTGAGATGGTTGAATCACTTCGTATTTTAATTCCTCTTTATGTAAAGCCCACTCATGTTCATTTTTCAATTCCCAAGCGGCAACATACATAAAGTTTTTATCGTCTCTTAATGCTTCTCCTTCTGGTGTTTGGTATTCTTCTCTAAAGTGTCCACCACAACTTTCTTCTCTGTTTAAAGCATCTACACACATTAATTCTCCTAGTTCGATAAAGTCAGCAACACGATTGGCTTTATCTAATTCTGGGTTGTATTCGTTGATCTCTCCTGGGATTTTCACATCAGACCAGAATTCTTTTTTTAATGCTTGTACATCTGCAATCGCTTGCTTTAAACCAGCTGCTGTTCTTGACATACCACATTCGTTCCAGATAATTTTACCTAAACGCTTATGGAAGCTTTCTACAGTTTGAGTTCCATTGATATTTTTTAATCTTGAAATTCTATCAGCAACTATTTTTTCTGCAGCCTCAAATGCCTCATGTGAAGTAGGGATAGGTGCATTGTAAATCTCATCTGCTAAGTTATTACCTAGTGTGTATGGAATCACAAAATAACCATCTGCTAAACCTTGCATTAATGCACTTGCACCTAAACGGTTGGCACCGTGGTCGCTAAAGTTAGCTTCTCCTAATGCATACAAGCCTGGAACAGAAGTTTGTAATTCATAATCTACCCATAAACCACCCATGGTATAATGCACCGCAGGATATATACGCATAGGTACTTCGTATGGATTTTCACCAGTGATCTTTGCGTACATATCAAATAAGTTACCGTATTTTTCTTTTACGACTTCTTTACCTAAAGCAATGATTTCTTCGTGGCTCACATTACTTAGTCCTTTCTTACTCACTTCTGTTTTACCATAACGCTCAATCGCAGCAGCATAATCTAAATAAACTGCTTGCTTAGAAGTTCCAACGCCATAGCCTGCATCACATCTTTCTTTCGCAGCACGAGAGGCCACGTCACGTGGTACCAAGTTTCCAAACGCTGGATAACGACGCTCTAAATAATAATCCCTTTCTTCTTCTGGGATTTCGTTGGCTTTTCTAGTTTCACCTAATTTTTTAGGTACCCAAATACGACCATCATTTCTTAATGATTCTGACATTAAAGTCAATTTTGATTGGTGGTCACCACTTACTGGAATACAAGTAGGGTGGATTTGAGTGAAACAAGGGTTTGCAAAATAAGCACCTTGCTTATGCGCTTTCCATGCAGCAGTTACATTAGAACCCATTGCATTGGTTGATAAATAATAGACGTTACCATATCCACCAGTGCATAATAAAACAGCATATCCAAAATGTCTTTCTAATTCACCAGTTACTAAATTACGTGCAATAATCCCTTTTGCTTTGCCATCTACTTTCACCACATCTAACATTTCGTGACGAGCAAACATTTGCACATTACCTAAAGCTACTTGACGCTCTAGTGCTTGGTATGCGCCAATCAATAATTGTTGTCCTGTTTGACCTGCTGCATAAAATGTTCTTTGTACTTGTGTACCACCAAAAGAACGATTGCTTAATAAGCCACCATATTCACGCGCAAAAGGCACACCTTGTGCCACACATTGGTCAATAATACTAGTAGACACTTCTGCCAAACGATGAACGTTGGCTTCACGTGCACGATAGTCGCCACCTTTGATGGTGTCATAGAATAATCTAAATACGCTATCTCCATCATTCTGATAGTTTTTAGCGGCATTGATACCACCTTGTGCAGCAATCGAGTGTGCACGACGCGGTGAATCCTGAAAACAAAACGCTTTCACTTTATAGCCCATTTCTCCTAAAGAAGCTGCAGCAGATGCACCAGCTAAACCGGTACCAACCACAATCACTTCCATTTTTCTTTTATTAGCTGGGTTAACCAATTTACAATGGCCTTTATAATCTACCCATTTATTATCAAGATCACCTTTTGGAATTTTAGCGTCTATCATAGTTAATCTTTTATCAATCAGTTAATGAAATTTGTGTTTGTTGAATTGAATTATTTAATCCAATCAAAATAAAAACTTATTGGCATCAATGCAAAAAGTAGAGGAATCAAGATGGCAAAGCCGTATCCAATACTTGTGATCATGGTATGGTATCTTTTATTATGCACCCCAATTGTTTTAAAGGCACTTTGAAATCCATGTGCTAAGTGGTAACCTAAAGCGCCACAAGCTAGAACATATAAAATAACAATGAATGGATTGGTAAACACTAAATCCATCTCTGCATATAAATTGTGCAAGATCACGCCATTGTGTTCAACTTCCTGTAATGACTTAATACCACCTATGCCACCTAATCTACTTGGTGTCCAAAAATGATAAATATGGGCAATTAAAAACAAAAGGATAAGGGTTCCTAAAATGGCCATACTACGGCTATACCACTTACTACCTTTGTCATAGCTCACTGCATAACCAACAGCTCTTTTACTTTTATTTTCAAGCGTCAGTAAATAACCTTGATAAATATGTAAGAAGATGCCAAGGAATAATCCAATTTCTAAGATTCTAGGTACTGCATTACTTCCCATAAAATGTCCAGCTTTATTGAACATCAACCCACCATCATTTGCAAAAATGGTCGCATTTAGTCCAGCATGTACAATTAAAAAAAGAATTAAGAAGATACCTGTGAATCCCATTACCAATTTTTTCCCTACGGAAGAGGTAAACATTTGTTTGAATGTCATAGTAGATGAGTTTAAAAATCTCCGCAAAAATACGAATCAAATAGATAGGATTCGCTCTATGTTGTTTATTTTTAAGACAATAGACAAAAATCTTCTACAAACAGCTCATCGGTCTATTGGTTGTTTCAGCCCTTTTATTAACCGCCCTTCAATTATTTAGGGTCATCCAAATGAATGTCCTAATTTTACTACATGATTAAAGTTTTGAGTATTCTTTGGAATAGCTTTAAAATGGCCCTTCAAGAGCTAAAAGTAAATAAGTTAAGAACTTTTCTTTCCTTGTTTGGTATCACCATTGGTATCTTCTGTATTATTGGGGTTTTGGCCACCATCGATAGCTTAAAATCTAAAATAAAAAGTGACTTATCTAGTTTTGGTAGCAATACTATTTATATAGATAAATGGGATTACGCAGGTGGACCAGATTATCCATGGTGGAAATTTGTAAAAAGACCCTCCATGAAGATTACAGAAATGGATATGGTTAAAAAGAAAAGTAGTTTGGCTGCCAATACTGCTTTCTTTGTGTCTACCAATGCAACTTTTACCTATGAAGAAAACGTATTAAAAGGAATTAATATATATGGAGTCACCGAGGAGTTCAAAGACATTCAAGCTTTTAATATTAGTTATGGTCGTTTTTTCTCTGAATCCGATTTTCAAAGAGGCATTCCAGTTGGTGTGATTGGTTATAAAGTTTCTGAGGAATTATTTGGTAAGGCAGAGAAAGGTTTAGGAAAAGTGATTTCTTATAATGGCCGTAAATTAATGGTTGTTGGCATCATCGAAAAGCAGGGTAGTAGTATCATTGGCGGTTTTGATTATGACAGGACTTGCTTATTTACTTACAATCATTTTGCGTCTGTATACAATCCAGATAATTACAATCCCTATATTATGGTGCAGGCAAAAGCGGGTATCACTTCTAAAGCTTTACAAGAAGAATTAACTGGTGTGATGCGTCAATTGAGAAAATTAAGTCCCACCCAAGAAGATAATTTTACGTGCAATGATGTGGCACAATTTAAGGATCAAGTGGAAGGCTTTTTTGGCTCTGTGAACCAAGGTGGATGGGCTATTGCAGGATTATCCCTATTAGTGGGTGCATTTGGTGTAGCCAATATTATGTTTGTAACTGTGAGAGAAAGAACGAGCCAGATTGGATTAAAAAAAGCCATTGGAGCAAAAAGTTCTACCATTTTATACGAGTTCCTTTTAGAAAGTGCTTTTTTATGTATTGTGGGCGGATTGGTGGGATTATTCTTGGTTTGGTTATTGACCTTGGCATTGAGTTCAGTGCTGCCATTCCCAATTACCATTGCGCCTAATATTATTTTTATGGCCCTTAGCTTATGTATTGTTTTGGGGGTAATTTCTGGAATTATTCCTGCAAGAATTGCAGCAAAGATGAACCCAGTAGAAGCCATAAGATCGAAATAATTACACCTATTCATTTATACTTTACCTTTGCGGGGTGTCAAAGTCTATTACTATACTAGCAATTGAGTCTTCTTGTGATGAAACCGCAGCATCTGTCATCATAGATGGTCAAATCCATTCCAATTTTATTGCCAATCAATTGGTACACGAAAAATATGGTGGCGTCGTGCCTGAGTTAGCGAGTCGTGCACATATGGAAAATATTGTTCCAGTGGTTGAGGAAGCTTTAAAAAAAGCATTCCCTGAATTAACACATTCTGATCGTTTATCAGCCCTTGATGCCATAGCTTTTACACAAGCACCAGGACTCATTGGTAGTTTATTGGTGGGTGCACAATTTGCAAAATCATTGGCATTAAGTTTGAATAAACCTTTGATTGCCGTGCACCATATGCAAGCCCATGTGTTAGCGAATTTAATAGATGATCCTCGTCCTGAATTTCCATTTTTATGTTTAACAGTAAGCGGAGGTCATACACAAATAGTTCAATGTAAAAGTCCTTCTGATTTAACCATCATTGGTCAAACCATTGATGATGCAGCAGGAGAAGCATTTGATAAAATTTCTAAATTATTAGGTTTGCCTTATCCTGGTGGCCCCGTACTTGATAAATTAGCACAATTAGGCAATCCAAAAGCCTTTGAATTTGCGAAGCCAATAGTGCCCGATTTAAATTATTCTTTTAGCGGATTAAAAACAAGTGTCTTGTATTTTTTACAAAAGCAGGAGCCTGGATTCATTGAAGCGAACATCAATGACTTATGCGCTTCTGTTCAATACACGATTGTAGAAATCCTTTTGTATAAATTAAAGAAAGCCATCACTCAAACCGGCATCAAACATGTTTGCATTGCAGGTGGAGTGAGTGCGAATTCTGGTGTTCGAAACGGAATAGAAGTTTTAGGTCAGAAAATGGGCTTAAAGACCTATCTGCCTGCTTTTCAATATTGTACAGATAATGCTGCAATGATTGCCATTACAGCACATTACAAATATATCAATCAAGCTTTCGTGCCATTGTCCACATCGGCCCATGCTAGATCTAATTGGTAAGGGGAAATCACTTAACTTTGCAGCTTCAAAAACAGTTGAAAAATGATTAGTGCAAGAAACGTCACATTGGCTTACGGTAAAAGAGTTTTATTTGATGAAGTGAATATTAGCTTCACCAAAGGGAATTGTTATGGAATTATTGGAGCCAACGGTGCTGGCAAATCTACTTTCTTAAAAATATTAAGCGGAGAAATTGAGCCGAATAAAGGATCTGTGGAAATCACACCTGGTGAGCGTATGTCCTTCTTAAAGCAAAATCAATTTGAATTTGATGAGCAAACCGTGTTAAATACAGTGATGCAAGGTCATAAGCGTATGTGGGAAGTGATGCACGAAAAGGATGCTTTGTATGCGAAAGAAGATTTTACCGAAGCAGATGGGTTAAGAGCCGGTGAATTAGAAGGAGAATTTGGAGAAATGGGTGGATATGAAGCAGAGAGCAATGCTGCAAGTTTATTGAGCGATTTAGGTGTGAAAGAAGATATGCATCAGTCCTTGATGAAAGACATTCCTAGTAATTTTAAATTGCGTGTGTTATTAGCGCAGTCTTTGTTTGGTAATCCTGATATTTTATTATTGGATGAGCCTACCAACGGTTTAGATATTGAAACAATTGGTTGGTTAGAAAATTTTTTAGCGGACTACGAAAATATTGTGTTGGTGGTGAGTCACGATCGTCACTTCTTAGATACAGTGTGTACGCACGTTTCGGATGTAGATCGCTCTAAAATCAAAACCTTTACAGGTAACTATTCATTTTGGTATGAGTCTTCTCAATTGATGGCACGTCAAATGTCAGATAAGAATAAAAAGAACGAAGAAAAACGTGCTGCATTATTGGACTTCATTGCACGTTTCTCTGCGAATGCAAGTAAGAGTAAGCAAGCTACTTCTCGTAAAAAAGCTTTAGAGAAATTAACAATCGAGGAAATTGAGCCATCCAATAGAAAGTACCCTGGTATTATCTTTCAGCCATTGCGTGAAGTGGGCAATCAAATATTGAATATAGAAAAACTACAAAAATCTGTAGATGGTCGTGTCTTATTTAAAGACGTGACTTTCTCTGTAAGTAAGAATGATAAAATTGCTTTTTTAAGTAAGGATGCTTTAGCGATTACTTATTTCTTTGAAATCATCAATGGAATGGGTCAAGCTGATAGTGGAACTTTTGAATGGGGAACAACCATCACAAAAGCTTATTTGCCTATGGAGCATAACGAAGATTTTGTTAAGCCATTGACCTTGATGGATTGGTTAAGACAATTTGTACCTGCACATGTGACCGATGCGGATGAACCATTTATCCGTGGTTTTTTAGGAAAGATGTTATTTAGCGGGGATGATGTAATGAAGAAATCGGATGTATTGAGTGGAGGAGAGAAAGTGCGTTGTATGGTGAGCAAAATGATGTTACAAAACCCTAATGTGGTGATTTTAGATCAGCCAACCAATCACTTGGACTTGGAAAGTATCCAAAGCTTTAACGAAGGCTGTCAAAATTTCCCTGGTATTGTTTTAATGACCTCACATGACCACACTTTTATGCAGACAGTGGCCAACCGTGTGATTGAATTAACGCCGAAAGGGATCATCGACCGACTAATGACCTTTGACGAGTATATGGAAGATAAAAGAGTCCAAGAATTAAGAGCAGAATACTATTCTTAGGCCTCAAAAGCGGTTTAAAATCAACATTTTAGCAATAAAAACCCTTTTTTCTGTGTTTGACAGAAAAAAACATTAAAAAAATGGGACTGTAAGGTATAATTACTTACCTTTGCCGTCCGTAAAAAATTATTTCTCATGGCTAGAGTATGTCAGATAACTGGAAAGAAACCGATGACTGGAAACAGTGTATCGCATTCTAATATTAAAACAAAGCGTCGTTTCTTACCAAACTTACAAAAGAAGCGTTTCTACTTTGTAGAAGAAGATCGTTGGATCACTTTAAAAGTATCTGCTGATGCTTTAAGAACTATTGATAAAAATGGTTTAGCAGCAGTTGTAAAAGATTTAAGAGCCGCAGGCGACAAGATCTAAGTAAAAAATCATTAAGTATAATTTATAATATACCATCATGGCACGTAAAGGCAACAGAGTTCAAGTAATATTAGAGTGCACAGAGCATAAGACTACTGGTTTACCAGGAACTAGTCGTTATATTACTACAAAGAACAAAAAGAATACTCCAGACCGTATGGAGTTCAAAAAGTATAATCCAATTTTGAAAAAAGTAACTGTACACAAAGAAATTAAATAATCATGGCAAAAGCAGCTTCAAAAAACGCGAAAATCAAGGATCTTAAGGCTTCTGCTGAAGCAAAAAACTGGACTAAAGTTATCAAAGCAGTACGTAGCCCAAAAACAGGTGCATACACTTTTAAAGAGTCTATCGTTTACAAAGACAAGGTAAAAGATTTCTTAGCAGCTAAATAATTCCTGCTATTGACATTCTAGATCAATAAGATTCAAAACCTTCATTAGTAATAGTGAAGGTTTTTTTATGCTAATTTTACAATTATGAGCTTTTTAGGAAAACTATTTGGGAAGAAAGAACAAGAAACACTAGACCAGGGCTTAGAAAAAACAAAACATGGCTTTTTTGAGCGTATTTCTAAGGTGATTGTTGGTAAGTCATCTATAGATGATGATGTTTTAGACCAATTAGAGGAAGCGCTGATTGGTGCTGATGTAGGCGTGGACACCACCTTGGCTATCATTGAACGTATTCAAGAAAGAGTGAAGAAGGATAAGTATGTATCGACTTCCGAATTAAACCAAATCTTGTACAACGAAATTGCGAATTTATTATTAGATACCCCTCAAGATCTTGCTGGTTTTCAAGTACCTGCAAATAAAAAGCCTTTTATAACCTTAGTTGTTGGTGTCAATGGAGTGGGCAAGACAACGACCATTGGAAAACTCGCACATCATTTTAAAGCCGCAGGCAACGAAGTCTTATTGGGTGCAGCAGACACTTTTAGGGCTGCGGCAGTAGACCAATTGACTATTTGGAGTGAAAGGGTTGGTGTACCAATTGTTAAGCAAAATATGGGTGCAGACCCAAGTTCTGTCGCTTTTGATACGGTACAATCTGCCGTTGCAAGAAAATCTGATATTGTCTTTATTGATACTGCTGGACGATTACACAATAAAGCCCATTTGATGGATGAATTGAATAAAATTAATCGTGTGATTCAAAAACAAATTCCAGAAGCGCCGCACGAAGTGCTTTTAGTTTTAGATGGTTCTACAGGTCAGAATGCCTTAGAACAAGCAAAACAATTTATGGCTGTGACCAATGTAACGGCACTTGCCATCACCAAATTAGATGGTACTGCAAAGGGTGGTGTCGTACTAGCCATTGCACATCAGTGTAAAATACCAGTCAAATATATTGGTGTAGGAGAACAACTAGACGACTTGATTTTGTTTGATAAGGTCGCTTTTGTTCAAACCCTATTTAAGGGTGTAGCGAATGCCTAATCCAGCCCATCCACTTTCAAAATAACTAGATCCCACAAAATTAAAGGAAGGCTGCCAGTCGATACTTAGATTCAATGGCGCGTTTTTAACTTTGTAATCCAATCCTAGTATACCATCTACACCTAATGCAATACCTGCTTTATGTGTAGGATTATTCTTTTTCCATTCTTCACTCCAAATACCTAGATGACCTCCATATCCGATATACCAACTTAATTGTTCATTGTTGGCAAAGGCATTATATTTCTCCATCATGACAGTGGATCTAAAGCCATCTAATGTGAAATAACCAAGTACTTCTAATGCCTTACTATCTGTCATGAAAGATTTATAAGAGATGGCGCTTGGATACATCTTCACACCTATCGCTTTTTTATATCCTGTTGTAAAAGGACCAGATTTTTGGACTGGTTCTAAACTATAAGCTTGAGCGATTGCTTGAGATGTAAAAAGTCCAAAAAACGGAATAAGTAAAAGGGGGATTATTCGCATGATATTTGAGGGTTGAATGCTACAAATTTAGGGATCAAGGTACAAACAACTGTTTAAAAAATGGTAAAATTTGGGTAAGTTTGTAACATGCATGCTTTTCAAGAATTGATCGAAAAATTTAATCAAGATTTCGATACAACACATTTTCCTGTTCAACCGGCAACATTGTATGAGCCGAGTGAATATTTTTTAAAGATTGGCGGTAAACGTATTCGTCCAGTTTTGTGTTTATTAGGCAATGAATTATTCAGTGATCTACATCCAGATGCTTTTTTAGCAGCTAAAGCTGTCGAATTATTTCATAATTTCTCTTTGGTACACGATGACATGATGGACGAAGCTAGTTTAAGAAGAGGCCAACCTACTGTGCATACAAAGTACGATTCAAATACTGCTTTATTGGTAGGGGATATTATGGTGATTAGAGCCTATGAATATTTGCAACCGATTCAATCCAATCATTTATCTAAAATACTTGGGCTCTTTAATCAAACCGCCAGAGAAGTTTGTGAAGGGCAACAATTGGATATGGATTATGCCAAAAAAGCAACTGTTTCTATGGAGGAATACATCCACATGATTACTTTAAAGACTTCTGTGTTGTTAGCAGCAAGTTTACAAATGGGTGCGATCATTGGTGGTGCAGGCGAACATAATTGTTCTCATTTATATGAATTTGGAAAAAAATTGGGCATCGCATTTCAAATACAAGACGATTATTTAGACGCTTTTGGAGATGCGAGTGTATTTGGAAAAGATCCTGGTGGAGATATTAAGCAAAATAAAAAAACATTCCTTTTAATACGTGCTTTAGATACAGCAAATCCTGAACAGTTGAAGACATTAAATGCTTTATTGGCATCGGACGTGTCCGATAAAGTAGATCAAGTGTTGACAATATTTAAAGCTTGTAAAGTAGATGCTTGGGCAGCCAATTTAAAACAACAATACATGCAAGAAGCACTAGCACATTTAGAAGCGATTGCAGTGGTTCAAGCAAGAAAAAAGCCATTGATAGATTTGGCGAATTATTTAATGAATAGAATCCAATAATTATATGTCTTTATTTAGAAAGAAGTCAATTGAAAAAATTGTACAAGATGCAGCAGCAGGTTTAGTGGACGGACATAGTGCCAGTGGATTAAAAAAAGAATTAGGTGTACGTGACCTTACTTTAATGGGTATTGCTGCAGTAGTTGGTGCAGGTATCTTTTCAACCATTGGGACAGCAGCTTTTCATGGCGGCCCTGGTATTTCAATTTTATTTGTAATTACTGCTGTGACCTGCGGGTTTAGTGCACTTTGTTACGCAGAATTTGCAAGCAGGGTACCTATTGCCGGAAGTGCTTACACTTATGCTTACGTTACATTTGGAGAACTCATTGCATGGATCATTGGATGGGCCTTAATTTTAGAATATGCCATTGGCAATATTGTGGTAGCAATCAGTTGGAGTGGTTATTTTATAAATTTATTAGAAGGTTTCCATATCCATTTACCAGGTTGGTTGTCAACTAATTTTGAAACTGCACAACAAGGTTATGAGGAAGCCATGAAGCATTTGGCTGCAGGCGGCAGGCCTGCTACGTTTAGTAAGCTTGCAAGAATTGGCTATGATGCCATTACCAATGCACCCATGATAGGCAATACAAGAATCATTTTAAATATTCCTGCATTTGTGATTGTTGTGTTGATTACGATGCTTGTTTATAGAGGAATTAAAGAAAGTAAAAAGAGTACAAACCTGATGGTAATATTTAAAATTGCCATTATTATAATGGTGATTGTACTTGGCTTTTTTTATGTAGATACTGCGAACTGGGCGCCCTTTATGCCGAATGGTTTCAAGGGTGTTTTAGCGGGCGTATCCGCCGTTTTTTATGCCTATATTGGCTTTGATGCTATTTCCACTACTGCAGAAGAATGTAAGAATCCACAAAGGGATATGCCAAGAGGTATGATCTATTCCTTATTAATTTGTACTGTGCTGTACATTTTAATTGCATTGGTTTTAACGGGCATGGTGAACTATTCAGAATTAAAAGTAGATGATCCTTTGGCATTTGTTTTTGAAAGAATAGGCCTACATAAAATTGGGTATCTTATTTCGATCAGTGCTGTTGTTGCTACAACAAGTGTACTCTTAGTATTTCAATTAGGCCAACCAAGAATTTGGATGAGTATGAGCCGTGATGGTTTATTGCCAAAGAAGTTTTCAGAAGTACATCCTAAATATGGTACGCCTGGTTTCGCCACCATCATTACAGGTATTTTCGTGGGCGTACCGGCTATGTTTATGTCTATATCTAGAATGACAGATTTAACTAGTATCGGTACTTTGTTTGCCTTTGTACTAGTTTGTTTTGGCGTATTGGTATTGCCAAGATTGTCTCCTTCCATCAAAGGTCAGGCATTTAGATTGCCTTATATCAATGGACAGTATATCATCCCAGCATTGGTATTGATCTTTTTATATTTTGCACAACATAGAATTTTGAATGCGATTACGGAGGCTGGTAACGAAGGCTATCAGGAAGTTTTATTTTTAGTTTTTACTTTGATATTTATTGTGGTGGCTATTTTAAGTTTTTTAAGAAAGTACTCCATTATACCTGTCATTGGTGCCATGTGTTGTTTATACCTTATGATTGAGATTCCGCCAGTAAGCTGGTTATGGTTTTTTGTATGGATGTTGATTGGTTTGGTGATTTACACTTTGTATTCTAAAAAGCATAGTCTTTTAGCAAAAAATTAATTGATGAAGTATCAGGTGGGTGACGAAATATTGGTGCTGCATAGCAATGAGGAGGGACATATCATTGAGATCATGAACAATGAAATGGTGATGATTGAAGTTCGTGGGGTAAAGTTCCCTGCGTATATGGACCAGATTGATTTCCCTTATTTTAAACGTTTTACAGAGAAGAAATTATTTCCAGAAAAAAAAGCACCTCAAAAACTTTTTGTAGATCAAATTCCGAAGGAAAAAATACAAAAAAATACAAGTAAGGAAGATGCTGGTGTTTGGTTAAATTTAGTTCCTAAATTTAATCTTGATGATTTTAATGATGAAATAGTAGAGACACTTAAAATTTTCTTATCTAATAAAACCAGAATCGAATATAATTTTGTGTATGAACAATCTGCACTTGGTGAAGTTGACTTTTCGATTGCTTCTACCATAGCACCTTTCACCGATTTTTATATTCATGATATTCCATTTGCAGCAGTGAATGATAGTCCTCAATTTTCATTTGATTTTTCATTAACCGAACAACACAAGAAAAAGGCAGAACATTTTGAAGCCATTGTAAAAATCAAGCCAAAGCAAATTTTTCAAAAAATTGAAACCTTAAAAGAAGACAATAAAGTCAACTTAGATTATTTATTGTTCAATACTTATCCAGATAAAGCCGAAGACAACCATATACCCATTGATATTTTAAGAAACGCGGGGTATAAAGTATATGATGCTTCTAGAATTAAAGAACATATCCCTAAAGCAAGGTCAGTGGTAGATCTGCATATCGAAAAATTGATGGATCGACATAGTCATCTCACCAACGCAGAAATCATCCACTTTCAATTGGAGGCTTTTGAAAAATGGTTTGAGCTTGCGCAATTAAATCATTTGCCTTCCATGATCATCATTCACGGTGTTGGATCTGGTAAACTTAAGAACGAAGTACACGATTTATTGAAAGTTAAAAAAGGCGTTAAAAGTTTTATCAATCAATACTCCGAATTCTACGGATATGGTGCTACAGAAGTCTTTTTTGAGTATTAAGCACATCCACTTTATTTTACTACCTTTGACACGACTACAATCCCGAGCTATCGTGGTAAGCAATTGCCAAGGAAAGTCCGGACAGCATAGGGTAACCCACCGGTCAATAGCCGGCATCTCAGCAATGAGATAGAGAAAGTGCCACAGAAAATAACTACCTCGCAAGAGGAAAAGGTGAAAACGTGAGGTAAGAGCTCACGAATAAGACAAGTAATTGTTTTATAGGG
>Ga0214921_10002452_pt1 | contig 30097 bp, 28 predicted proteins | sample LL1505_MetaG_FD_177992 | JGI IMG/M metagenome (GOLD analysis project Ga0214921, IMG submission 177992) | Freshwater microbial communities from Lake Lanier, Atlanta, Georgia, United States - LL-1505 | ecosystem: Environmental > Aquatic > Freshwater > Lake | place: USA: Georgia | collected...
CATCTTCGTTGGGCGCCCATTGAATGTTGTTGCCAGTAGGGGGATGGCGCCGCGACGGCGAGGTTGTGCGGTGGCGAACGACAGGTTCTTTCCCGAGATCACCCACTCGGGCGATTGGGTGAAGGGAACCAAATGCGCCTCCGGTCGGCGGCATCCTGAGAGACCGAGGCCGGCTAACGCAAGGGAAGCCCCCATCAGGCGGATAAAACTACGCCGGGAAAGAGGATCATTTTCCCATTCGGCTGCTCCAGCTGGGAATTCCCGGTGCAACCAGTCCTCAAAGTCTGGGGTGCGGGCGTATTCACCCAAACTACGCCAATAGGTGCGACCGGTAGCGGAGGAGGCGGGGTGTTGGATGACTCGTTTCATGACTGGATTAACGATGGCAACCGCTGCAACTGACGGGTGGATTCACATTCCAGTCGTGTACGAATTTTTCGCCCAGCTCCCGCTGGGTAGTGCCGGCTGGAGGTTTCCAGTCCAAGTTCGTAATCTGGTCGAGCGGACGAAGATAATTTTGCGGAGCGCGATGGCATTCCAAGCACCATCCCATGCTTTGGGGTTTTGCATGATAGACAACCTCCATGTGGTTGACCTGGCCATGGCAAGCGACGCAACTGACCCCGCGATTCACGTGAATGGAGTGATTGAAGTAAACATAATCGGGAGCCTTGTGGATTCGAACCCAAGGAACAGGATTGCCGCTTTTCCATGATTCTCGGATCGGAGCCAGCTTTGGACTTAGCGACTTGATCTGGGTATGGCAGTTCATGCAGGTCTGTGTCGCAGGGACGTTGGAGTGGGAGGATTTTTCCACGCCGGTATGGCAGTAACGACAATCCATGCCGAGTTGGTTGACGTGGAGTGAGTGATCGAATGCTACAGGCTGGGTGGGCTGATATCCGACCCTTGTGTACTTTGGGGTAAAGTAATACGCCATACCCGAAATCACACTGGCGGCGACGACCGCGATACAGACCAAAATTTTGATCGGGAGCCAGTTGGTCCATCGCGGAAAAAGGTTGGCCATGAGGGGTAGGTAATGAGGAAATCGGTTTGGATCAGGGGGTTGGGTTTGTGTTGAAGTTCAAAATTGCGTGTTTCATCGAATCTCTTCAAGAAAGCATTAGAAGTATTAACCGATAACACCTGCCTATTAGGTTTCTTAAAGATTGCGTTTTTCCCTCGGGCGGAAGGGTTTCCAGCAACGAATGAGTGAATTTACGGCTTGCAATCAAGGGAAGGGGGTTGAAATCCTGCGAAACCATTGGAAACTCATCCAATGGCACGTTCCTTGATTGGCAGGCTTTTGATTCCCTTGGCAACCTTCGTGCTGACGCTCTCCAAATCTCATGCCGAAATCCGTCAGACAAGCGTTTGGTGGCTTCCTCGGAACGTGAACATGTTTGGCCATGAGATCGACTTTATATTCTATGTGATTCTTTGGTTAACCGGGGTTACAGCTGTGGCGGTTTTCTCGGTGATGATCTATTTCATCGTCAAGTACCGCGCCCGTCCTGGAGTGCCGGCTATCCATAGTCATGGCAACAACGCCCTAGAAGTGATCTGGACCACTATCCCTGTTTTTATCTTTCTGGCCCTTGCAATCTACGGGAACGAGCAGTGGACCCAGATGCGTCTAAGAACTCCTCCCGCAGAGGCCATCCCAGTCGCTGTGGTGGGGGAGCAGTTTGGCTGGAATGTTCGTTATCCCGGTCCAGACGGCAAACTGGCCAAAATGACTGCATCCAAGGTGGGTAAGGATAATCCGTTCGGCATTGATCCGCTGGATCCTGATGGGCGTGATGATTTTACCACTTACGGTGAGTTGGTTTTTCCCGTGGGGCGCCCGGTTCGTCTTTACTTGAGTTCCAAGGATGTGATCCACGCCTTTTACGTTCCGGAATTTCGGCTCTATCAGGACATGGTTCCGGGTCGGGTTTATGACTTTGTCTGGTTCAAGGCCGAAGCCACAGGGCAATTCCAGTTGGCATGCAACCAGCTTTGCGGACAGGGGCATTATAAGATGTTTGGGAAATTATCCGTTGTCCCCGAAGCGGAATATGAAACTTGGGCCAAAGGAAAGGCTCCTGCAGTAGCAGTCAGCACAGAATCGAAAAGTTCCACCCCGGTGACTGTTGCCGGACGATAAGAGGAGATTATAAATATGAGTACAATCGCTGTATCGCACGTTACCGAGGCCCACGGCCACGGTCATGAAGAAGTGACTGGATGGAAGAAATACATCTGGTCACTCGACCATAAAATTATTGGCATCCAGTACCTCTTTACTTCTTTAGGGTTTCTCTTGATTGGGGGTGCTCTGGCCCTTTTATTGCGATGGCAGTTGGCGTTCCCATCAACCCAGGTCATGCCCAATGGTGATGTAGGCAATCCTATCTCGCTGCCATTTATTAACCCGCAGTTTTATAATGCGCTCTTCACTATGCATGCCACTGTCATGGTCTTTTTGGTGGTCATGCCGTTGCTGATCGGAGCCTTCGGCAACTATCTGATTCCTTTAAAAATCGGGGCGGGGGATATGGCATTCCCTTTAATCAATGAGCTCTCCTACTGGTTCTTTCTCCTGTCGGGTGTCATCATGCTTGCAGGATTTTTTGTCGCGGGTGGAGCCGCAGCAGGCGGATGGACTTCCTATGCGCCTTTGAGCAGCGTCGCCGCCTACAACGGAACCAAGATGGGCCAAACTCTCTGGGCGGCTGGCATCTTCATCAATGGTCTCGCCTCAATTATGGGGGCCTTCAATTACATCACCACGATCGTGAATATGAGGGCACCGGGCTTAGGGTTCTTTCGGTTGCCGTTGACTGTCTGGGCACTTTTTATCACTGCCTTCCTGCTTCTGCTTGCGGTACCGGTTCTCTCCGCCGCCGGAGCCATGCTGATTCTCGATCTGAATTTCGGCACGAGTTTCTTTAATCCGGCGAAAGGTGGCCAACCGCTGCTTTGGCAGCACTTATTCTGGTTCTTCGGGCATCCTGAGGTTTACATCATGATTCTACCGGCGATGGGGATGGCTAGCGATATATTGAGCATTTTCAGTCGCAAGCCAGTATTCGGATATAAAGCGATGGTTTTCGCTATGATTGCGATCGGACTTCTTGGGTTCATTGTCTGGGGACATCACATGTTCGTCTCGGGCATGAACCTTGTCCTGTCGGCTGCTTTCGGAGTGTCGACTATGGTAATCGCCGTTCCGTCGGCCATTAAAACATTTAACTGGTTGGGAACCCTTTGGGGTGGCTCGATTCGGTTCACCACCGCCATGCTCAACGCCTTGGCTTTTGTGGCTATGTTCGTCATTGGTGGGTTTTCCGGAATTTTCATGGCTTCGACGCCTGTAAATATCTTTGTTCACCACACCTATTTCATCGTGGCCCACTTCCACTACGTACTTTTTGGTGGAAGCATTTTTGCGATCTTCGCCTCTATCTACACATGGTATCCAAAGATGTTTGCCAGGATGCTGGATGAAACCTTGGGGAAGATTCACTTTGGCCTGACCTTTGTCTTCTTTAACCTTTGCTTCTTCCCGATGCATAACGTCGGTTTAGGCGGGATGATGCGAAGGATTGCGGATCCCACCGCCTATGAGCATTTGCGCTCCCTCCAGCCGATTAATCAGTTCATCACTCTTTCTGCCATTGGTTTGGGCTTTTCGCAGTTGATCTTTTTATGGAATTTCTTCCGTAGCCTGAAACATGGTCAACCGGCGGGTAAAAATCCTTGGCAAGCTACCACCTTAGAGTGGACGGTCGACTCCCCTCCAGGACACGGAAACTTTGCCGTAACTCCTACGGTTTACCATGGGCCCTACGAATACAGTCTGCCTGGTCATGCGCGTGACTTTGTTATGCAAAACGAGCCTCCGGCTCCTGATTCGGGTTCGCGAAGTCCTGGCCGTCGGTCGGTCCACGCGGGATGAGCCCCCGACCGGCGACCATGGTCGCCTTCCGGTCCGCCTGTTTCTTGGTGGGCTCCATCTTGGTTCTGATCACCCTAGGCGGGCAGGTGACCAGTAAAGTGGCAGGAATGGCTGTGCCTGATTGGCCAGGAACTTTCGGCCACAATATGTTCCTATTCCCTTGGTCGAAAATGACAGCCTCCACCATGGTTTTTCTCGAACACTCCCATCGTTTGGTCGCTTCTGGTGTGGGGTTAATCACCCTAGGAGTTGCCTTGCTGGTTGGGTTGACCCATACAGAGCCTTTGGCAAGGCGCCTGGCCTTTGTGGCGGTTTTTCTGGTGATTGCTCAGGGGGTTTTGGGAGGACAACGGGTCATTCAGGTTTCTTGGTTCTTGGGGTTGATGCACGGATGCCTGGCTCAGCTCTTTCTTTTGGTGGTGGGCAGTCTAGCGCTTGTGCTTTCTGGGTTTTGGCGGAACCCGGGCCGAACGGATGATGATTCAATGTCGCGAGCTCGCATGATCTGGTTTTTGAGCGGAGTGGCTTTTCTTCAAACCATTCTTGGGGCGGTGATGCGTCATGAAGGCCCCGGGTTTCTTGCCGTACCGGATTTTCCTAAGATCTATGGATCGTGGTGGCTTGCCTTCTGGGATTCGTCCGTCCTGAATCAAATCAATCAGTTCAGGGCTGCAAATTTGCAATGGCCTGCCACCACCTCATCTCTAATCCTGTGCCAAATCCTTCACAGGACTTTGGGAGTGATTTTGGCGTTAGGGATAGTCGTTGGCTCGATCTGGAGCGTTGGATCCGTCGCGACTCCGGCATGGTGGCGTCGTGGTGTGACAGGCTGGGCTTTATTGGCTCTCTTGCAAATGATGCTAGGAATTTCAGTCATTTGGACGGGGAGGTTGCCTGAGTTGGCCACTTTGCATGTCCTTTTTGGCGCAGGCCTGCTGCTAACCGGTTGGCTCTTAGGGATGGCCTCTTGGAGAAGTGCTTACCCGCCCTCCTTTAGGGAATCACCGATTGTAGATTCTATGACCAAGGCAGGAGTCAGATGAGTGCGGCTGATAGTATGACGGCTTCTGCCGGAATAGCCGGGATAAGGACTTGGCTGAAGGATTGGTCGGAATTGATGAAGGCTCGTTTATCCCTTTTAGTTCTTTTAACGACACTGGTCGGTTTGTATTGCGGCTCGGGGGGGCAACTAGAGTTTTGGCGAACCATTTTCACACTACTGGGAACCTCCTTGGTTGCAGCCGCTGCGGCGACACTGAATGAATGGATTGAACGAGATCTGGATGCAAAGATGCTCCGGACGGCGCAAAGGCCTTTGCCGACAGGAAGAATCAGCCCGGATGAAGCCTTGATTGGAGGAGCTACCATGGCAGGACTCGGACTCGCGACTCTTTTCTTTGGAGTGAACGCACCGGTGGCGTTCCTTGCCGGGGTGACCCTCGCTTTGTATCTCTTTGTGTATACTCCAATGAAAAGATGGACGGCGCTCAATACTTTGGTCGGAGCCGTTCCCGGAGCCATTCCCCCGCTTATTGGTTTTGCAGCAGGTCGGGGAAACCTTGGAATGGAAGGTTGGGCTCTTTTCTCGATTCTTTTCCTGTGGCAGATTCCCCATTTTCTGGCGATTGCATGGAGGCATCGAGATGATTATCGCAGGGCGGGATTCCGGATGCTTCCGTGCTATGATGAACGGGGGAGGGTGACGGGGTTGGTGGCTTTGGTTTATTGCCTGGCTTTGTTGGCGGCCTCCATTTGGCCGGTTTGCCTGCAATCGGCCGGAGCACTCTATGGGATGGGAGCTGTTTTGCTGGGCGGTGTATATGCTTTTCTAGCCGGGAGTTTTGCTTGGAAGCCGACACTAATTTCGGCACGAAATTTATTCTTAGGCTCGATTGCTTATCTTCCAGTCTTGCTCATCCTTCTAGTAGTGGATCGGAAATGAGTATGACTCCACTGAAAAAGCGGAATGTGATGTTGGCGTTGGTTCTCTTGCTTTCAACCTTGGTCATGACAGCTTTTTGGATCTATTTCATCATCGCCAAAGAGCCCATCCGGCCCTAGATCGGAACACACATGAGTAGTGTCACTCTGACTTCTTCCGAGCCTGTGCCTGCCTCTACTGGAGGTCCTCGTTTTACTCTTCCCAAGTTTGGGATGCTCGTATTCCTAGCTTCTGAGGCTATGCTTTTTGCTGGGTTGATCGGTGGCTATATCGTTCTCCGTTTAGCTCAAGGCCCCGGCAACTGGCCACCTCCCGGGGCTCCGGAGATCGGCGTTCGTTTGCCGCCTACCTTCCTGAACTGGGTTATGATCGTGAATACCGTTATTCTTCTTTCGAGCAGCCTGACCTTCCATTGGGGGGAGGTTCGCATGCGAAAAGGGGGGAGCGGGCTGATTGGTTACACCTTAACAGCTCTCCTTGGGGCCATCTTTCTTGGGGTTCAGGGTTGGGAATGGCATCACCTGAAAGGGGAGGGAATGTGGTTTGATTCCTATGGGACCTATGGCTCCTGCTTTTTCACGATGACTGGATTCCACGGATTGCATGTTTTTCTGGGTCTTCTCGGAATCCTATGGGTAACAGCTCGGGCCGCCCTCCGGCAGATGAAATTGTTTTCAGGTCAGGCACCCAATCCATCCCACACCTTTGAGGAATTGACCGGATACTATTGGCATTTTGTCGATGTGGTTTGGATATTCCTCTACTCCATTCTCTACGTCCTTTAACGGGGTGAGAACGGGTTGCGTGTAGCGATTCTGCGACGTTTAACTACTTTTCAAAAAACCCGCGATGACATGCCCAAGTGCCTCCGGATCCGGACACACCGTGGACTCTCCTTTGGACTCTAAAAAGAGATATCCGTCCCCGTAGGCGGGGCCATTCAAGATGCATGCGTCGGTATGACATTCGGAAATCTGGGCTTTGGCCGCTTTTAAGATTTCAGCCTTGGATCCGTCGGCCTCCCATTTCCAGCCTATGATCTTCACCTTGGGGGCGATGGCTCGGATCTTGTTTAGAATACGGGGGGCAGGTTTGAGCTCGATGTGAATACCCTGCAAGTGTCCAGGCCATTTGTCGCGGGATAGCTTGCGACCCGCCAGATCCGTGGCGGTTGCGAGATCATAATCAGGGAGAGCAGCCGGAAGAAGTATGGCCGAGAAATTTTTGAGGACAGTCTTTTGCAGGAGTTTTTCGAGGTCATGTACGGTCTGAAATCTTTCTGAAGAATGGAGGCCAGTGGGCAGCGGGTAGGTAGATGCCGTTCCGTACCAAAGGGTAATGTGGAGTCCGTGTTTGCGGAGGCTCTCCGCCAAAAGAACCCCGGTTCTGCCGGTGGAGGTGTTGGTCATGACTCGGGCACGATCCAAGGCCACTGACGCGGGACCTGCGATAAGTAGGACTTCCATAAACGCACCTTAGGGCATTCCACAATAAGGGAAACATCAGGCTTGCACCCGGGGGGCATAGCGCCGAAACCCTTAAGTGGACAAATGACATACTTGGGATTTCATCTGGCATTTAATCTTCCACTCCTGGTGGTTCTCTTCTTTCTTTCCGGGCGGGGAATTTGGCCGATGGAGATGGTTATGGTCATGGTCGGGGTTTTGGGGATTGTGGTGGCATTCACGTCGCCTTGGGACAACTGGGCGGTATCACGCGGAATTTGGGATTTTCCCGAGGAACGAGTTCGTTTCCGGATCGGCCGCCTTCCCGTGGAAGAGTATGCCTTTTTCATAATTCAATCCCTTGAGGTGATGTGGTTGAGCTGGATTCTTCTTCGATGGATACAACCACCCCATGGGGTTCCTCAACCACGTTGGGTCGGGGAACCTCAGGTTCTACGGCAGATTGGGTTTCTTTTGGTTGTCTGGGCCTCTTTCGGCATAGCTCTGAGGGAATGGCCTAAACGTGAAAAGAAAATCCACTATGCGTGGCACTTGTTCTATTGGTTTCTTCCGATCGTTGCATTACAGTGGATTGTGGCTGGCCCAATGCTGATGGCCTATGCGTTTCACGTCTGGGTCCCGACTGTATTGATTGGGACCTATCTTTGTCTGGCTGACTGGTATGCCATCAACAAGGGGATTTGGTTTTTCGATCCAAAACAGATTACGGGAAAGAAAATAGGTGGAATTATGCCATGGGAGGAAGCGGCCTTTTTTTACATCACCAGCTTGCTTGTGTCTCAGACGTTCCTGATTCTACTCCCTGCGGCATTACGATAAATAGGCCGAGTTGGGCCTTGATGCGGGCTTTTAGAGCTTGGGTTCGTTGCCCGGCTTCCACTTAATGTTGCAACCGAGGCTCGGGATTTGGGGGGAGGGGATGGGCTTATTGCCCAGTACGGCATCTAGAGCCGCCCGTAGATCATTCCCCGTCGCGACCTGATCGCTTTTTGGGCGGGTGGGGTCAAATTGACCTGCATAGGCAAGACTTCCTGCAGCATCTAAAAGAAAGAAATCCGGGGTGCATGCGGCATGCCACGCGTGGGCTACTTCCTGAGTCTCATCTACCAAGTAAGGAAAGTTCCAGCCGACATTCTTTGCAAAGGCTGGCATTTTTGAGGGGGAGTCATCCGGATACTGCGTCACGTCATTGGAGTTGATGGCGGCAAAGGCAGCACCCTTTTTGATGTATTCAGCTGATAGTTCGCCCAATTTGGCTCCCACATGAATGACATAAGGGCAGTGATTGCATGCAAAAACAACCACCATCGGCCGGCCGTTGGAAATTTCACTGCTCGTCCAAACTTTTCCCTGTGCATCAGGTAATCTGAAACTTGGAGCCATGGACCCCAAAGGGAGCCGTTGGGTGGAGGGAGTGCGAGCCATGGCTACTTGATAACGGCCCCTTTGGCCGAATCCTTATCCTTGGCGATGGTGGAGCTTTTAAGCGCTGATTGGATATTCAGCCAATCAGACATGATATGCAGGGCTTCCTTGAGTTCTATACTCTCGGTCAGATCCACTGCATCGGTGACTCCTTCCGACTCGCCATCAGCTGATTCTTCAAGTGTGGGCTTCTTCTTTTTCTGATCTTTATCGGAAAGGGTGACACCTTTCTTGGCATCAATCACAAGTCTTGCGACGGGTTTGGAGAGTTTGTTGATCTGATCTTCGATCTTCTTTCTTTCCTCATTTCTTTCGTCCTCAGCTTTTTTTTCCTCCAAGCGTGAGGTTTCGTTAAGCGAGATCGTTCCGCTCTCCAGGCGTGCACGAATTTTGTCGATATCCTTTCGGAGAAAATCCATATCCTTGTCGACCGCAAGTCGCTCCTTGGACTTTTCGCCTAAAATCACACGAAGGGAGGGGTCAACAGAAAGAGAATTAAAATGGCTGGGGCCGATTTCATCCCAAGGCAGGGCATTAGGGAGATCGGATTCGCCAATCTTCATGTAGTCAAGAGGAGAGGGGATGGAGATATCAGGAATGACCCCGCGGTTTTGGGTTGAATGACCATTAGGTAAGTAAAACTTCTGGATCGTTAATTTCATGGCACCAGCTTGGGGTTGGGAATGATCCGGCTTCTGAAGGAAGCGACCCAATTCCACTACCGCCTGGACCGTGCCTTTCCCATGGGTACTTTTTTCTCCGACGACGATGGCTCGCCCATAGTTCTGGAGCGCTCCCGCTGTGATTTCTGATGCCGAGGCGCTGCGCCGACCTGTCAGCACCAAGAGAGGTCCTTGATAAATTTCGCCCGGCGTATCATCCGTTCTTTGGATCACGGTTCCTTTGCCATCCTTAACCTGAACAACCGGCCCTTGGTCGATGAAAAGCCCTGTCAAAGTGACAGCCTCGTCGAGAAGTCCTCCTCCATTTTTGCGAAGATCCAATATCACTCCATCAACCTGAGCTTGATTCAGCTTCTTAAGGAGTGTTTCGACATCCTGAGATGTGGAGTTGGGGGTGGCTCCATTTCCGCTTTTGGAAGAATCCGCCCCTCCGACTTCACCGTAGAAGCTGGGGAGGTCAATAACGCCGACCCTCCAGCTATTCGACTTGGGATCGGGAATGACAAGCTTGGGCGAGTTATCAACCGGCGTATTGCTTGAAGAGAAACGATCCTTGAGCTGCGCCCACCACGAATCACTCGCCTTTTGAGTTTCGGGCGATTGATTGTTTCGGGGAAGGTCTGCCGGATTGATCGCGGTTTTGGGAATGTCAAAAATCGATGCGCTGGCTTGTTGTGCTGCAAGTTTCACCTCGTCTCGCGTGATCTGAATCTCCCTCTGTTCGCCCGCACTGCTGCCGGCAGGATTTACCTGTAGACGTACGATGGTCTTTTTCGGTCCCCGGATTTTCTTTACCGCATTTCGAAGCTTCATATCGACGATATCCTCGAAAGCACCATCGCCCTGTGCCACGCCGATGATTTTGTCGCCGACCTTGAGGCGTCCATCCAGATCCGCAGGACCACCAGGAACCAGCTCTTTAATGACGCAGTAGCCGTCCTCCGAAGCCAGCACGGCTCCGATTCCGCAAAGCGCGAGTTTGATCCCGATGGAGAAGTCCTCAAGAGTGGATGCGCTCATGTAACTGGAGTGGGGGTCATACAGGCTGGCGAGAGCGGTAAGGTACATTTGTGAAATTTCCTCATTATCGTAATCGTCCAGATTTTTGACCAGTCGGTCATAACGTTTGGTGACAGTGGCCAAGGGGTCGTCGGCCGTTTTGGATTTCTCTTTGGCGGGTTTTTTATTGGTGAGAAGTTTTTCACGGAGAAGATCAAATTTCAAACGCCGCTCCCAAAGCTCGTCTGCAGCGGCTTGATCTGAAGGCCATCCGACCTTGGAGCGATCCAGTTCGTAGCTTTGGTCGTTGGCGAAATCGAAGGGAAGCGTCAGGCGCTTTTTGATCCAATCCAAACGAGCCCGAACACGCTCATTGAAACCGGCGAAAATTTCAAATGCTGGAACGATGTTTCCGCTCTGGGTAAGTTGAGCCAACTGCGGGGCATAAGTATCTTGGTAAGCCTTTAAGTCGCTGTTTAAAAAAAATGCGTGATTGTAGTCCAAGGACTCCATGTAGTTCTTGATCCAGTTTTTAGCCCGCTCCTCGGTCAGGGGTTTGCCAGCAAAGTGATGATCCTGAAGCAGTTTTTGGACGAGTATTGCCGTGGGTTCTCCACCGGGCTTTGCTCTAGGGACTTCTCCCCAAATCGGAGAAAGCATTCCTATTAGGATAAGAGCCAGCGGTATACTTTTACTAAAAGTCCATCGACGCATGAATCGAATATAGCCCAGTATAGATACCGCGCACCTCAAATGGAAAAAGTAATCAAGAATCCGTAGGTCGGACAGCCATCACGCAAAATACTAAGCACCAGCAAGATACAGATTTGTTAATGGAATTCTGCGAGATATGCTAAAACACTTTGCTGCATACGCTTCGAAACGATCTGTTCCTTGCCGTATTTCATAAATATTTTCAGGTAGCCTTTTTCATCCTTTTCCCAGCCGCTAATTTGATGTCGGGCAAGCAAATGGCCTCGAGCAATTTCGAGGGTAAACCCTGGAGGGAGTTTTTGGGAGAAATTGGTGAAAGTCGATCGAACGAGCTTTGTTCCGTTGATCGCGTGGATTTCGACGTAGTTCTCGTTTGACTTAACTTCATAAATATCAGCGAGGTTGAGTTGGGTAATTCTATTATTTACTTTCAAGGTGAGTGAGGGATTTTTTCTTAAAAAACGGTGAAAGATCTGATTTCTAGCCCGGGCGATAGCCTTTTTAAGGCGGCTAGGCTCGACAGGCTTGAGTACGTAGTCGGCAATATCCAGGTCAAAGCCCTCCACGGCATGATTAGAAAAAGCGGTTACAGCGATCACCGCGGGGGGGGCCGGGATTTCCCTGAGGATCTGGTAGCCATGTTGGCCGTTGAGGTTTAGATCCAAAAAAACCAAATCAGGAACGAAATGATGGATTTGGCGGATCGCCTCTTTCATGTTGGTGGCATGACCCACAACTTTCACATCGTTTTCTTCCGCAATAAGATCAGCGAGGTCGCTGCGACATAGCTCCTCATCGTCAACAATAAGTGCTCGGAGCAGCTTGTTCATGAAGTGAGGGTTGGAGAAAAAAGGGACAGACGAGCTTCGACCATATTCGTTGAGGTTGCTACTAAATCCACTTGCGATGATGGATGGTGAACCGCCTTTAACTGTTGATTGAGAAGGGAAAGACCGCCTGGCGTACCTCCTTTGCCATTATTAGTAATAATCCCCGGATGACGAACTATGATGCAGGTTGAATTATTGCTTTCGTTCTTCTGAAAGATTAATTCGATGCGGAGCTTCTTGAAATTATTCGTCTGACCATGCTTAATGGCATTCTCGAGAAGAGTGACTACAGAAAGAGGAGGGACAAAAACACTGTTCTCCAGGGGGCTGCTTTGATGAATTAATTCTATGTCTTTTCCTCTTCCGGATTCCAGATTGATATAATCCATGCAGATTTCGATTTCGTGGGTCAGGGTGATCATGCTGCTGGCCTGAGAGTCGACAATTGCGCGTAGGAACCGGGCAAGTCGCCCCGTAAAATCACGCGCAAGTTCCGGATTCGATCGAATTAAGGCTCTCAGACCCGCGAGGCAGTTAAAGATCAGGTGTGGGTTGAGGTGTGCCCGCAAGGCTTGAATTTCCAGATTCGCCAAATCTGCTCTTTTCTCCGCAATTTCCCGTTTGGCGGCTTCGGATTGGCTTTGCAAAATTCCGGTTACGACCAATGGGTCATTATCCTTACCCCTTTCTGTGATTGCCCAATGGGATATATATCCAAGTTGAGATGGATCTTTTGCGGAAACTGTCATTTGTCCGGAAGGTACGTGAGCATGAAAAAGGAGGGGGGCAGTTGAGATTTTTGCTGCAATATCTGGATCCAAAATTCGAAGGCCATCCTTGCTCGTCCATGACCAAAAAGAGGCGTTTAAGGCGTGCATCACGAGATCGTCATGCTCACCCCTCCTCCGGAGTTCATCCGAGGCAGCTCCCAACGGAAGGATCGTAAGACAGAGGGTGGTTAGAATGCCGATTTGTTCAAGGGCTTCCTCAATCAAGGGGGGTTTTGGAAGATTTTTGTTTAGGGGGGAGTCAATTTGAAGTGATCCAATGAAACTGATGTTGGCTTGTAGGTGCTTTTCCTTGAGAAGTGTCGAGATGGGGCGGCTAGCTGGGACATCAAATACAAAATAAGTGAAAGACGCTAAAAGGGCTATCAAAGTGGCTCCTCGGAATCCGGTTGTCCAGATACCCCAAGCCACCAAGGGAACAATCAGCACCGAGGACATTCGAATGTAATTTGGCAAATGCCCGGCATGAAAAACCGTGAGGGAGATTGTCGTTGCGGCTAAAATGAAAATGAGTCTACGACCTTTACTTCGAGTCCATTCGAATTTACTGAAGTCCCGCCAAACGAGGATCAAGGGTGCGACAAGCATGATTCCCGTGGCGTTTCCTAGCCAATAGACAAGTAGCTCGCCGACGTAGCGTTCTTTGGAAATATTCCCTATTAGCAAGAGGCAGGTTTGAGCATATAGGGCGCTAATTAATGCGGGTATCCAGGGTGCCAACGCCAGAAACATCCCCACGTCTGTGACTCTCGGGAAACGGAAATCAAACTTCTTACGGAAAACTTTGAGTAAATACCAAGCCATGGCCGTTTCCATCACATTTCCAAAAGGAAGTATGTAGCCCATCCAGTTTGGGTGAATCTCCCATAACGCAATATTCGGAAAGACGAGCCCCAAATAAACCCCTAAAAGCATCCAGGGGCCACCGAGAATACAAGCAGCCAAGGCTGCACCTGATGCGGGCCAGAAAGGGGAAGACCATACAGGGTATATGGACTGAATTGAGAGCGTCAGGTATGCCAACACAAATTGGCTTAAGGCAGTGGCCAGTATTTTCCAGATAGGCAGCTTAGCAAGACCCATAGGGTAAAGGGGATCTGAACATATTATTGATTAATGCCAATCATATATTGCGTCCCCCCCCCAAAAAAAACCTATATATTCATTTTCTTAATCACGCCCGTCACGCTTTACACGACGCTGGTCACGATTGAATTGAAAAGCACCTCTTTAGGTCGAGACTCGACGTTAGTTCAAGTATTTATGAATATAGGAGAAATCAAACTATTAGTCCTAGATGATCGACCGGTATTTCGCGATTTTTTCGATTCGTTGCTAGCGGATATGAAGCTTCAGAAACCCAATTTCTTTGGTAGTTATATCGATTATAAAAAGGCTGTTTCAACCGACTCTTTAGGCATCCTCGCGACACACCTTTTACCTCCTAGTGCCTCTATCGACGATAAGAAGAGCGGTCATCAAAACTTTATTTACGGAGAGAATTTCACCCCTAAATGTTTGCACTGGTGGATCGATCGGGGCGCAACCGGGTTGTGGGACTTGCGTGATAGTGTGGAGGATTGCAAGGTCGCCTTGCAGGCCATTCTTCATGGCGAAGTGGGCTATAGCCCGACAATTCAGAAGATTTTAACAGAAGAAGAGGCGAATTACGGATTACACAAGTTGTCTAAGAGGGAAATGCAGGTCGCCCAATTATTGGTCGTCGGCAGGTCAACACGGGATGTGGCGAAGGAGCTCGGCACGACAGAAGGCACAATCAAAAACCAACGTAAAGCGGTTTATAAAAAGCTGGGAATTATTCGAGCCACTCAACTTCCTGCTGCAATGGGCAACGGATACGCACATCCCAAGAAATGAAACAAGATTCAGAGGAGACTCCGCCTAAAAGTAGATTATTTCCGGGCGCTATGATTAGCGCGATCGGGTTGGGCATCGTTTTCTGGGTATCGTTGGGACTGATTCTCTGGTTTGCGCTGCGGACTTGATAAAACGGCCGTTCGTAATCCATTTCTTTTAAATCTGCCGGATAAGATCCTGACAGACTCTTTTGGCTTCGAAATATTCCTGTGCAATGGATTGAGCGGCCTTGGAATGTAAGGGGTAGTCTTGCATGGCTTCTTTTAGGCCCTCGACGGCTTCTTCCATCGTCGAAAAGGGTATGGCGCCTTCTCCTGATGGAAGGTGGCGACTCCATCCTGTCTCCTCCACAACGACAGGGCGACCCAAAGCCAGATAGCAGGCACTACGGCAACTAAACCATCCACTTTGGGCTGCCACGTAGCCGTGCTTCGCGACGCTCCATTCACCTGCAGAGGTTTGAAGGAACTTCCGATAAGTCAGATGGTCTGGCACCACCTCTTGCGGCTCTACTAGATCCCATCCGGATTTCTTCAGTCTCTCAGCCGGTCTTTTTCCATTCACGCCTAGTCCCATAGCGATTCGAAGACGGGCTCCGCTCTTATGGGGCAAATCAGTATACTTTTCAAACTCCAGGTCCTTCTGGCCATAGGGGCGTCCCTCCCAAATCTTGGGTTTATAGCTCGCCCAGTTCATTACGGTCGTCCAAGGAGCATCGGGAGGGACGGGAGTTTTTGGCCACTGCTCCAAGACGACTGGTTGCACGGTTGGCTTCCAAGCAATTCCATCGATGGGAACGGGGCAATCGGGCTGTCCCACGGAGAGGCCGAAAGTGAAGTGGCTGTCGTGATCTCTTAGTCGGCCTGCGTAAAGGGGGTCGGATCCATCGAGTAGGCCGATCTGGCAGAACATGGGATCGCCATCGATGAACATCTTGTGGCCAACGCGGAGATCGTAGTCCCGCAGCCAACCGGCACTGGATACATTCACCAATAGGTCCCCGTGGCGTAACCATTCACGGGCGACGCTTTCTCCGGCGCCGTAGAACATTCCGTCTGCTCCGTTTCGATAAACCCAGGATTCGGCGAGATCAAAGTCAGTAAATATTCTCTTCAGGGATTTTAAAGCGAAAGAGCAGTCATCCGTAATGGTTCCGGCCACTGGGTCGTAAGGCCAAGCTCCGGAATCTTCCAGATAAAGCACCTCGTGACCCAAGGCGCGAAATCCCAGGAGGTATTGGAGGTAGTCCCAAATAACCCCTCCAAAGGGGTATTGACCCACGAGACCAGTGATAATGATGCGCATCGTTTTACTTTAAAGGAGAGAGGGTTGGTTGGCCATCATCGGCATATGTGCGCAATGGGCATCATTCTATCCACAATCTCATGGCTTGGGCATTGAGGTGGCGAGGGGATCGGGGAAAAATTGGAAGATGGCGGAAACCTTAACCCCGATGATGCGGCAGTATCAGAAGCTGCGAGGGCAGATTCCCCGTGATGCCCTTCTATTGTTTCGATTGGGTGATTTTTATGAACTTTTTATGCAGGATGCGGAAGAGGGGGCGCGCCTACTCAACCTCACTCTGACCAAGAGGAACGGCACTCCAATGTGTGGTTTGCCCTTTCATGCAGCGGAAGGTTATGTGACGAAGCTTTTGGCTGCTGGAAAACGGGTGGCTCTCTGCGATCAGGTGGGAGAAGCGAAGGCTGGGCAGATGGTGGAGAGAGCCATCACTAGGATTCTAAGTCCAGGGTGTGCTGTAGGAGTGGATCTTTCCGAGCCTAAACTACCTCGTTGGCTGGCGGCAGTTCGGCGTGGTGACGGGAAGAAAGTGAAGTGGGGATTTGCGCTTTTGGATGCCACGACGGGTGAGTTAAGGCTCTCGGAACCTCCTGATGAGGCAGCATGTCGTGAGGAGGTTCGACGTGCGAATCCTGCAGAAATTCTTTTGGCAGAAGAGGAAAAGGGAGTGGAAGAGTGGTTGGAACCCGGAGTCGCTGTAACCCGGATCCCTGATTGGACGATGGAGGAGGAGACGGGGCGTACCCTTCTTTGCGACCAATTCCGCGTCCAGAGTTTGGATGGTTTTGGATGTCGCAGCCTGGGACCAGCTGTCGGTACAGCCGGGGCTTTGGTCCGCTATTTGACCGAATCGTTAAAGAATGCGGCCCAACATTTGCAGGCTCCCAAGCCATTTCGATCAGAAGACTGTCTTCGTCTGGATTCTGCCACACAAAGGAATCTTGAGATTCTCGAGCCCGCAACCCCTGGGGCCGACACCAGCTTGATTCGGGCGATCGACCACACAGTGACTGCCATGGGTGGAAGAGAGTTAAGGGGGTGGCTGATTCGGCCTCTTCGCAGGCTACAGGAGATTGAGGCTCGTCACGAAGCGTTGGATGGTTTTCTGGAGGATGCGGGACGGTTGGACGATTTTCGGGAGATTCTTAGGGAAGTGAGGGATTTGGCGAGGCTAACGGGTCGGATTGCGAGTGGGACAGGGAATGCCCGGGATCTGGCGGCCTTAAGAATGACTCTAGACGCGCTGCCGAAAGCCAAAGCATCCATTCGTGATGTAAGGGGAGGTCTGGTTAAGGATTGGTCTGATAAGATCGAGATTGAACAGAAGTTGGCTGAAGAGCTGGCTAAAGGAGTGACAGATGAACCCCCGGCCATCACCCGTGAAGGTGGGATGATCCGTGATGGATACGACTCGGTGCTGGATGATTACCGCAGGGCTATGAGAGAAGGGCGGAATTGGATTGCGGAGTTGCAAGCCAAAGAGATCGAGCGGACGGGGATCAAGAGTTTGAAAATCCGTTTCAACAATATCTCCGGCTATGGAATCGAGGTAACCAAAACCAACTTGGAACAGGTTCCAAAGGAGTATGAAAGAAAGCAGACGTTGGCAGCTGCAGAACGTTTTGTGACTCCCGAACTCAAAAGCATGGAAGCGAAAATTCTCGGAGCAGAGGAAAAAGCGGTCGTCAGGGAGTTGGAACTCTTTGGAAAACTACGCGAAGCTGTTCTGCAGCGTATCCCATCTCTTCAGAAGACGGCAGAAGCCTTGGGTAGTTTAGATGCATTGGCAGGACTGGCAGGGACGGCACGGAGATGGGGTTATGTTCGCCCAAAAATGCGAAAAGACGGAAGAATTAGAATTCTTGGAGGCCGACACCCGGTCGTGGAACAACTTTTGGCGGGTGGCGCAGAACCCTTTGTTCCGAATGACCTTAGCCTTGGGGAGGATAAAGGCACATTGATCGTGCTCACGGGGCCAAATATGGCCGGGAAGAGCACCTATTTGCGGCAGTCGGCGCTGATCTGTCTATTAGCCCAAGCAGGTTCCTTTGTGCCTGCTCAAGAGGCTGAACTCCCGGTATTGGATCGGATATTTACCCGAATTGGTGCAGGAGATGATCTAGCCCGAGGGCAGAGCACATTCTTAGTGGAGATGAACGAGACGGCGTTGATCCTTCATAATGCGACATCTGAAAGTTTGGTGATTCTGGATGAGATTGGCCGGGGGACCAGCACGCTTGACGGGTTGAGCATCGCGTGGGCGGTGGGGGAACACTTGCACGATACGGTGAAGGCGAAGACTCTCTTTGCCACCCATTATCATGAACTCACGGAGCTGGCTTTGACTCGCTCCGGGGTCAGAAACTTTCGTGTGGCTGTTCGGGAGGATAAGGATCGTGTCGTCTTTCTGCGTCAGATCGTGGAAGGTGGTGCAGATCGGAGTTATGGGATTCAAGTAGCAAGGCTGGCAGGATTGCCTTCCGATGTATTGAAGCGGGCCGAGGAGATTTTGAAAGGACTTGAGGAAGGCGAGATGGATGCCTCAGGTAAGCCAGCGCGAATTAAGCCACGTGAAGGGAAGAGTCGCAAGGTGAGGGATCTCGGAACACCTGATCTATTTGGATAGGGAAAACAACCGAAACTGGGTTAAAGTAATTCATGGTGAAGCATCCTAAGAAGGTTCTGATTCTCTCCACCAGTGCCGGCACCGGGCATGTCCGCGCGGCTGCGGCCCTAGAGAAGGCCTGCCACGAGATTCCTGGAATCGCTGAAGTAGCGAATGTGGATGCACTAGCATTCACCAATAAGCTCTTCAGGGATTTTTATTCCAAGCTTTATATCAAGCTCGTTCAGGATGCTCCGACCTTGTTGGGTTGGTGGTATGATAAAAGTGATGAGCCTTGGAAGACGGACAGGATGCGACTTATGCTGGATCGACTGCATACGCGCCCGTTGGTCCGCTTGTTATCAAAAATGCAGCCAGACATCACGGTCTGTACCCATTTCATGCCCGCCGAAATTATCTCCCATCTCATCACTAAGAAAGTGATCCAAGCCAAGCTCTCCATCGTCGTGACGGATTATGACTTCCACGCTATGTGGCTTTCGCGTGCCTTTCACCGCTACTTTGTGGCCCTTGACGAAACGAAGGCGTATCTGACGGCACTGGGTCTTCCGGGTGAACGAATCACCGTCAGCGGAATCCCAGTCGATCCTGATTTTGGAAAGAATCAGGATAAACCGAGCCTGCGTAGGAAGCTCGGCTTGAAGCCCGATCTACCTGTTGTCCTTGTGACAGCGGGGGCACTTGGCGTAAACCCTGCCGAGCAAGTGGTAAAATCTCTCCGTCAGATGCCTTGCCGCGCGCAGGTAGTGGTCATCAGCGGAAAAAATCCCGAAGCCAAGGAGCGTGTCGAGGCTGAATTGCGGAAATCCGTGGAATCCCCTGGCAAGGTGGAGTTCAGGGTTTTAGGGTATGTCGACAACATGCCGGCTTGGATGGGGGCCGCTGATCTTCTGGTGAGTAAGCCCGGTGGCATGACATCAGCGGAAGCTATGGCATCAGGCTTGCCTATGGTGATTTACGACCCGATTCCCGGTCAGGAAGAAAGGAATAGCGACCAGTTATTAGAAAAAGGTGCGGCCATCAAATGCAATGAAATCATTGTTCTTGGATATAAGGTGGGAAAACTTTTAGCGGAACCCGGGCGGTTAGAAGCGATGCGTCAATCTGCAAGGAAAATGGGGCAGCCTCAAGCGGCCGTCAAAGTTGTACAGACTTTGATTGCCGAGCAGGAGCATGAACCCGTGGAAGTTCATCCAGACCAGCAGGAAGCCATGGCGGAAACGGCTCGTAAAAAGTGATGGCGAAGGCGGCTCAGCAAAAGTTTCTTTGGGGTGTTTCATGCAGCCCGTATCAGCATGAGGGTGGATATAACGGCGAGGGTCAACCCCGGAATAATTGGTATGACTGGGAAGTTTCGCAAAAGGTGGAGAAATCTGGCAGGTCGGTTGATTTCTGGCATCGCTATGAGGAGGATTTTGACCGTGCTGAGATGATGGGGCTTACCGCTTATCGTCTGGGGATCGAATGGACGAGGCTTCAGCCTGAAGGTCCACAGGCCGACCTTTCGGAAGAGGGATTGGAAAAGTATGTCGACATGATCCAGGCCCTGCGAGCAAGGCATCTGGAGCCTCTGGTGACACTATCCCATTTTACTACGCCACGTTGGTTGGGAAGGGATCCTTGGTTGAGTGAGGAAACTCCACAGATCTTTTCCCGATATGTGCGTCGGATGCTGGAATCTCTTAACCGAAAATTATCGGAGCGAGGAGTGAACCCTCCGAAATGGTTTATCACGTTGAACGAGCCGAATATGTTGGCGGCATGCACTTATAATGTCGGGGCTTTTCCTGCTGGGGGGCGCTCCTGGTGGGACGCGGCCTTGGTTGCCTTACAAACCCAGTTGGAGGCTCACGTTCGAGTACGGCGAGAGGTTCATGACCTTTACGCAGAACATGCCGACTGGGGAACTCCGATGCTCTCATTCAACACGTTTGCAAGTGATCTCTATTGGATGGACAAGATGTTGGTGGATGTCCTGGAGGGTGCGCGGCAGACCCATGGGAATGAATCCATCTTCTCCTTTCTGCAGGACCGGTACCGAGAATTCACCCGGGCGAATCGGGCGATGGATTTCCCTCATCACGGCATTTTTTCGGAAATGGCCGGGGAGTTGATAAAGCAGATCCAGCACGCACTGAGTCGCAGGTTTTTACATGAAAGCACTTTTTCCAGGCTTCTTCCCTTAGTGCGGGAACGTCGGGAGGAGCCGGTGCTGGATTATATCTCCTTTGATTACTACGACCCCTTTGTCGGGAATGCCGTCCGTCTGCCTTCCTTTGCCGACCTGCAATTAGGGCGGGTGGGTTTGCGGGAATGGTTGACGAAGGGGTTGGCGACCAAATGGTGGGATTGGAAAGCATTGCCCCGCGGGCTGAGGTTTTTTGTAGAGCGATATGCTTCCGAATACCCGGAACTGCCCATTCTCATTGCGGAGAACGGAATGGCGGAGAGACGGTGCAAACCCGATGAGGCCTGCTCTCTTCGAGGTGATCAGCAGAGTAGGAGTTATTTTTTACGTCAGCATGTTCAAGAGGTGAAAAAACTAAGAGCCGAAGGGTTGCCCCTGATTGGATACTTTCATTGGTCCCTTACGGACAATTACGAATGGGGCACTTATGCGCCTAGGTTTGGATTATTCGGTGTTGATTTTGACTCTCCCGATTTGGAGAGAGTTCCCCGTGACAATGACGGGGATGTGCCATGGCAGACTTATGCCGAGCTAATAGCTGGGTGTAGTTAAATCGGAACCGGGGCTGCCGGTTGGCCGTCGGGTGTGGGGGGGGGAATGCGGTAAGTGATCCGGCCCTTGCTTAGGTCGTAGGGAGACATTTCCATTTTCACTTTGTCTCCTGTGTTGAGACGGATGAAATTCTTTCTCATCTTGCCTGAGATATGCGCCAGTACGGCGTGGCCATTGATCAACTCCACGCGGAAAAGGGTGCCCTTCAGCACTGCCTTCACGACTCCCTCAACTTCTACAACTTCTCCTGCCATAAGAGAAAAGAGTAGCGCAAGGAGAAGGGGAGAAAATCTTCTTTTTTGGCGAAATTACACCCGATCGTGAATACCGCACTCGCGTTTCCATCCGAAATGGCGGATTTGTGCTGGGTCAGAAACCTCATCGAGGCGTTTTGTGGTCACTCGATCGCCGATGGAGGTATACCCTTGGGCCCAAAGAGGGTGATATGGAAGGGAGTGTTCCTTTAGGTATTGCCCTAAATCCCTGTCTGACCAGTCCAGCAGGGGGAGAAATTTGAGACGTGCATCCTGGCGGATCAGAAAGTTCATTTTATTTCGGGACTCGGAAGAGGATCGGCGCAGTCCGGCAATCCAGATTTTCGGCTCCAGATCGCGCAAGGCTCGACGGAGAGGCTCTACCCGTATGATTTCATGAAACTGCTCCAATCCCTCGGGACCTTTTTCCCATAGGCGACCGTAACGGGATTCGATTTCAGTGGGCGACAAAAGGGGGCGATATGTCTTAAGGTTTAGGTGAAGCCTCTTCCTCAACTCATCTGCAAAGGAGATGGTTTCTGGGAAATGATATCCCGTATCAATGAAAAGAACGGGGATGTCTGACTTGATTTGAGTCGATAAATGGAGAAGGGCCGATGACTGTGCCCCAAAAGATGTTGTTAAAACGGCTTTAGCTTGAAAGGCCTCGATCGCCCACCGAATACGATTCTCGGCGGACATTTTTTCAAACCCAGCCTCTGGAATGAGTCCCACGTTTTCCTCATTAGTTCCCTTTATTGAGAATACAGGAATCATGCTTGTAAAATAAATCAAAACCCGATAAAGTCTATCTTTTATGTCGTATTTGCAACATCTTGAGGATCAGAGTATTTATATATTTCGCGAGGCATTCGCGAATTTTAAAAACATGGCTATGCCATGGTCCATGGGGAAGGACTCCAATACATTGATCTGGTTGGCGAAAAAAGCGTTTGCCGGAAAGATCCCATTTCCATTGGTCCACATCGACACCACTTATGAATTTCCTGAGATGCTGGCCTTCCGTGAATGGGCGCGAAAGCATTACGAAATAGATCTGATTGTGATTGTGAATGAGGAGGCGCGAAAGCGTGGGGTTGGGTATGAAACCCACGATCCCGTAACGGTTACGCACGAACTAAAATCTTCTGCCCTTCAGCAGGCTTTGGCGAAGTACAAATGGGATGCCTTGGTTACAGGGATACGCCGGGATGAGGATTCAACGCGCGCCAAGGAGCGTTATTTTTCACCAAGAACTGCAGACAATGAGTGGGAGTATCGGGATCAGCCCCCTGAATTCTGGGGGCAGTTCACCACAGCGGTGAAACCTGGTGAACATGTGAGGGTTCAGCCGTTGCTCGATTGGACAGAGTTGGATGTCTGGGAGTACATCCGTCGTGAAGGGATTCCAGTCCCCAAAATGTATTTCTCGCAAAATGGGCGGCGATATCGATCTCTTGGCTGTTGGCCTATTACCAAGTCTATCGTGAGTTCAGTGGGGACAATTGAAGGGATCGTGGAGGAGCTGAAGACGACGAAAACAGCTGAGCGTGCGGGTCGGGCGCAGGATCACCATGAGCGGAACGCGATGCAGAAGTTGCGGGCCAAAGGATTCATGTGAGCGGGGGCATTCAAATGCCTCCGGCGCCGAAGCCGGTTTCCAAGGACTACGAGCCAGCTTTCTTTCCTAAACGGCAGGGTGGGGCTGGAGCCGCCGGAGGTCCTGAAGAGCCACGAACCCGGATCGTTGTTGTTGGGCATGTTGATCACGGAAAGTCCACTCTGATCGGGCGACTTTTGGCCGATACCCAGTCTCTTCCTGATGGAAAAATTGAGTCGGTCGAGAAGGCCTGCCGGGAAGAGGGCATGCCCTTTGAGTACGCATTTCTTCTGGATGCACTGCTCGAAGAGCAGGCGCAGAACATTACAATTGATACCACTCGCATCGGCTTTCGATATGAAGGGCAGGGGTTTGAGATTATTGATGCACCAGGACACCGTGAATTCATCAAGAACATGGTTACTGGAGCCGCGGCTGCCGAAGAGGCTATTTTATTGATTGATGCCAAGGAGGGATTGAGAGAGCAGACGCGGCGTCATGGTCTCCTGCTTTCGCTTTTGGGCGTCTCTAAGGTGATTGTCGCGGTGAACAAGATGGACCTCGTGGAATGGAAAGAAGACAGGTTTAGACAACTGGAAAAGGAGATTCGGGAGTATTTGGGGGGTCTCAAGATTCCGCCTAGAGAAGTCATCCCGATTTCAGCTCGTGAAGGCTCCAATGTGAAGACAGCCGACTCCAAGAGGTTGAGTTGGTGGAAAGGGCCGACGTTGTTGCAGGCCCTCCTTTCAGGAGTCGGACGGAGCGATGTTCAGAAAGAGGGGCCCCTGCGCTTGGTCGTGCAGGATGTCTATCGTTTTGATGAGCGAAGGGTTATTGCGGGCAAATTGGAAAGCGGAAGGATTCGGGTCGGGGATTCAGTTGTATTTTTTCCAGATCGAAAATCGAGCAGGATTCAATCCATTGAGGATTGGGGGAATCCGGAAAGCATTTGTGAATTGGGCTCGGGTCGAAATGTGGCGGTCACCCTACAGGAGCAGATCTTTGTGGAACGCGGACATGTTGGTTCGCACGAACAAAATCCTCCCGTCGAGTCTCGCGAAGTAAAGGCACGGATATTCTGGCTTGATACAGAACCGCTTCGATTGCAGGCACCGGTCCAGCTTCGTTTAGCTACGCAATCCGTGGAGGCGCGCCTGGTCGCTATCGATCGGGTAGTGGATGCTGAGAAACTCGAACAAAAGAACGATGCGCGAGAGGAGGTTGGGCGCTTTGAGGTGGCTGAAGTCCGCATTCGTTGCCGCCGTCCCTTGGTGTATGACGCGCATGATCGGGTGGAGTCGCTAGGGAGATTTGCGCTCCAGCGTGGAAGTCGGTTGGGAGGAGGGGGGATTATTCTGGAGGCGGAATATCCCACTTCATTAGCCAAAGCAGTTACGGGCGAGCATTTAACATGGACGGAGGGGAGAATTTCTCAGGAAGCGAGGGCAGGTCATTTTGGGCATGAAGGAGCTGTCATATGGCTGACGGGATTGTCCGGTTCAGGTAAGTCAACTTTGGCTGTGGCTTTGGAGTCACTTCTCTTTCGGCGTGGAATCGCCTCGATGATTTTGGATGGAGACAATCTGCGTCACGGGCTTTGCGCTGACTTGGGGTTCAGTCTGGAAGATAGGGCGGAGAATATCCGCCGGGCGGGAGAAGTGGCCAAGATGATGGCGGAATCCGGCTTGGTGGTGATCAGTTCCCTAATCTCGCCATTGCAAAAGGAACGGGGTGCCGTCCGCTCAGCATGCCATGCTGCAGGTGTTGAATTTGCCGAAGTTTATATCGATGCGCCTTTGGAGGAGTGTGAGAAAAGAGATCCACGCGGACTTTATAAAAAGGCGAGAAAAGGAGAGATTCGCGGTTTTACAGGAATTGACTCCCCATACGAGAAGCCTGAGAAACCGGACCTGATGCTTTCAACTTCCAAGGAAAGTGTTGAGGTTTCCGTACAAAAACTCCTGCAGCACGTCTTGTCGATAGTCAGACTGAAGGATGGAGATCGTGAGAGTGCTGAGGGGCCTGGTGGACAAATCTAGTGTCGGGTCTTAGGGGTTAGTACCCATCGGTCATTAACATAGCGTGCGGTGCCCACGCTTGCTCTTTGAAGTCGATCTCGAATCGCTATGGCCCAAGGCGATTCGGGTATGGGCTCCACCACAATAGCCTTTGCTTTTCGGGAGTCCGCGAGCCTGAGGTATCGGTAAAGATTTCGAGCTGCTGTTTCGGGTTTCGCATTGACCGCTAAAATATGATGATTGGATTCAAGCAGGATGTTAGGTGAATGATAATGAATGAATTCGATTCCTGACTGGCTCTTTGATATGGCATGTTCAGAGAGATAGAGGGGTGTTTGAGGTGCGTAGTGAGATTCCATCATCCCTGGGGAAACCATGGATTGTTTCTTCGTAATGGTTTGGGAGTGAATAGGAGGTGATTTGCCTGTAATTTTGCCGATCTCCTCGGATGTGATCATGCCAGGACGAAGAATGGATGGTTCTGGTGGAAGAAACGAAAGGACTGTTGATTCAAGGCCGGTGCAACAAGGTCCACCATCGAGAATGAGTGGAATCACTCCACCCAATTCTTCCATGACTGACGAGGCGTCTGTGGGTGAAATGCGTCCAAAGCGGTTGGCGCTGGGAGCCGCAAGGGGAAGCTTAACAAGCTGCAGGAGTTCCTGGGTCACGGGATGGGAGGGAAACCGGACTGCGACTGTATCCAAACCGGAGGTAACTTCATCCGGCACTTTGGAACCACGGGGGAGAATCATGGTCAGCGGGCCTGGCCAAAAAGCCAAAGCAAGTTTGAATGCCTCCCTCGGTATTGATTTGGATAAAATACCGGAATCCATGGCCTCGTTTAGATCAGGAGAGGGTAAGTGAAGGATGAGAGGGTCAGTTGAGGGTCGACCTTTGGCTGAAAATATTTTAAGGACGGCCTGAGGCTGTGTGCCGATGGCAGCCAGTCCGTAGACAGTTTCGGTAGGGATGGCAACGATTTCGCCAGAAAGGAGTAAATCAGCAGACCTCTGTAGTGATTTCTTGTCGGCTATTAGAACGTCTGTCTTCACTAGGGCTATATTAAGCAAAAGACGGCCAAGAGAAAGAAAAGGACCTTTTCCTCGACTCCTACCCCCATACGATTGCACGCTGAACAGGTGAAAGGATTAAATCAAGATTGGCAGGCAGTGGTGAGGGAAGCAGCTGCAAGAGCAGTTGGTGAAGATGTAGGCCCGATGGATGTCACCAGCCGGATATCCATTTCTCAGGATGCGCGGGCTCTCGGGGTATTGGTGTGCAAGGAGCCATGTGTCTTGGCCGGAATGGATTTGGCGGAGGCGGTCTTTCGGGAGGTGGATGGATCCTTGCGCTGGTCCCCATTGATCAAGGACGGGGAAAGGATCGGAGTGGGTTGTGTTGTCGCCGAGATTGAGGGAAGCGCCAGAAGTATTCTGTCGGGAGAGCGCTGCGCATTGAACTTTCTTCAACGCTTATCTGGTGTCGCGACCCAAACGGCGATTTTTGTGGAGGCAGTCAAGGGAACCAAGGCCAAGATATTGGATACACGAAAGACCACCCCCGGACTGCGATTGCTTGAGCGCCAAGCGGTCAGAGCGGGGGGAGGCGTGAACCATCGAACGGGACTTTATGATGGAATTCTCATTAAGGAGAACCATCAGACCATGATTCCTAAGGGGGGTCTATCGGCCGTAATCCTCCGTGCACGCAAAGACTTTCCTGATTATCCCATCGTGGTGGAGGCAGATTCCGTTGTATTGGCAGGGTCACTCTTACGAGAGCCAGTAGATCGGATTCTGCTGGATAACTTAAGTGCGGAAGATGTCTCTAAGGTGGTGACAATGAGAGATGCCAAACATCCAAAAATCCAGCTCGAGGCTTCCGGCGGCGTAACGCCGGATAGGGCCAAGGCCTTGGCGCAGACTGGGGTGGAATGGATTAGTGTCGGAGCATTGACTCATAGTGCCCCTGCTATCGACTTTAGCCTGGACATCCGACCGCTATCCTAAAGGTCGGGGTTATTTTTTAGCTGGGGGAGTGGCTGACGCGCCACTGGGCTGGTTCATCTGGATATTGAACTGAGTAACGATTTCTTTGGCCTCGTTATTATTCAAGCTCAGACGCATCAAATCCTTGGCAACACTTTCGAGTTTATCTGATACTAAACGATATCGCGCAATGGCCTGTTGCGCATTTCCTGCTGTCTGATTTACAACAGACCTTTCCTGGATAATGGAGATCAGTTGGACAAGATTCACAACCAACAAGGCGGCGAGAACCGTGATTAGCGGCCAAGCACAAGTGGAGCAGGAGGAGGGTGAATAGGAGTTGTTATCGTCGTTCATGGGTATGCCTTATTTTGTTTCAGCCGAACCGTCGAGCTTTACGTTGAGCTCATGTTTTTTCAAAATCTCCCTAAAGGCTGGATCCTTTTCGCCTGCCATGGCAATCCTGATGCTCAGATTCCGAAGAACCATCTCTAATTGGGATCCGTTGGCGACTTGGGATTGCACCATCTGAATCTGGGATACAGTTTTCCTCGTGCTCAACCCTAGAAGTAGGTTCGCGATGAGAAGTAGGCTGACTGCGCCGGAAAGGGCCCATAAAATAATCTTTTGCATGGGGTTTATCTTCTGGATCTAGGCGTCTGAGTCAAGATGGGTTGAAATAGATCGGTGAATAGATTCTGAATTCCTTCAAAATTTTGTTGGGGTTAACAATGTCCTCGACTTGAGGTAACGTCGTTGCGAAACCTTGCATTTGAAGTCATGAAAAAGGATCAAATTTCCGGACGGAAGCACCTTCAAGAAGCCCTGAATAGGCTTCATCGGAAGCATGCAAATTGCGATGATGGCACAGTCGCCTCGTACATTCCTGAGTTGGCTAAAGCTAATCCTGATCACTTTGGAATTGCGGTCGCTGAGGTAGATGGTGAGGTTTGGGAAGTAGGCGAGACCTCGGTGGAGTTCACAGTACAGTCGATTTCTAAGGCTTTCCTTTTTGGATTGGCTGTCGAGACCCATGGTCGGGATGCTGTTTTAAAGCGAATTGGTGTTGAGCCCAGCGGGGAAGCTTTTAACTCCCTCGAGTTACGTTCGAGTCGGAAGCCCTTTAATCCGATGATCAATGCAGGGGCGATTACCGATACCGGCATGGTTCCGGGTAAAAATGTGAGGGAGAGAATGGGAAGAATTCTATCGTTGCTCAGCGCAGCCGCTGGCAGGGATCTGAGGGTGGACCCTGAAGTTTACCGCTGTGAGAAGGAGACGGGACATCGAAATCGAGCCATTGGGTATCTTTTAAAAAATGTGGACCTCATAGATGGTGACGTGGAAGAGGTGTTGGATTTGTATTTTCAGCAGTGCTCTGTTCTCGTGAATGCGAGGGATTTAGCCATTATGGGGGCGACGCTCGCGAACCTCGGCACCAATCCGGTCACCGGAAAAGAGGTTTTGAGTTTTGACTCTGTCCGGGACGTCTTGAGTGTGATGTTTACCTGTGGGATGTACGATTTTGCAGGAGAGTGGGCATTTCGAGTGGGGATTCCGGCAAAAAGCGGTGTGGCGGGAGGGATCCTTGCTGTAATTAACCGCCAATTGGGAATCGGAAGCTATTCTCCGCGGTTGGATCACATGGGAAACAGTGTTCGCGGGATTCGGTTCTGCACGGATTTGGCTGAGGAAATGGGGTTACACGTCTTTAATTTTAGTAACGTCGGATCGAGCTTCATTAAAGCCACTTTCGCTAAAAAAGACTAAATAAACGGTGCGGGGGGGATTCGAACCCCCGGTACGGTTTTACCCGTACAACGGTTTAGCAAACCGCCGCATTCGACCACTCTGCCACCGCACCTATGGAAAAAGAATATCCGGTCTTTGGGAGAGGAGCCAACCCGGAATTTGCCTCCCTCCTAACTTACGGGTTCGTGCTGGCAGTCTGATTGGCGGCAGGCGGGTTGGGATCGGCCGTCTTACTTTTGACTTTGCCTGACGGAAGAGGATCATTCCCGTGGGTAACCGGCTCATCTAAGCGAAGAGCATGAATCAAATCCTCAAAAGGATTTTGGTTTGAGGTTGGATTGCGCACTCCTGCTTGCGTCACGGAGTAGGCGTGAGCGGGTCCGTCGGTCTTCAAGTTGGTCACGGTGGGCATGGGGTTGAGGTTTGTAGGGCGGTTCTCCGCCTCATCACGCTGGTTGCGGTGTTGACTGACGTAAATTTCGTAATCTGACTCAGACATTTGCGACAGATTGAGTTCTTTGGAAACCTTGCCCCTCACGAGGAGATCTTTCTGACCCTTTGTCGTTTCCCCGCTTCGGGCGACAGTAATCTGGTCAGTTAATTCGTTGGGGGTAGGGATGTGCTCTGGCTCCTTGTGTAAAGGTATCGATTCTGGATCAGGAAAGAGAGAGGCAGCTTCCCTGGCGATATCCTTCTGCTTGTCGTTCTTGCCGGAAATAAGGTTACTTTGCAGATCGCGACCTTCCTTTGAAGAAATGTTTTGTGTCTGTTTTGCTTGAAGCGGATTTCTCCTGCAATTGTCGAAATCAAATGGTTGGTAGGGAGTTTCCATGGGTGGCGCGGAGTGAAGACTTGGCAGGAATAAAGTGCACCCAGTGAGAAGTAGAAGGGTCAATCGCATGCTCATCTCTCTGTTATGGGTTTTCACTATCCGATCGCCAACGTATCTCGGATGAGAGCTGCCATTAAGTTGCGAATAAAAAGAGACTTGTGACGCGAGGGAAACGTTTCGATGATGCACGGATGTATGAAATCATTGGTGGTGACGGCAAAACCTACGGTCCGGTAACCCCGGATGAGCTCAAGCGGTGGATTCGCGAGGGTCGCGCCGACCAAGCGACTCAAGTGAAACCGGACGGACAA
>Ga0214921_10002453_pt1 | contig 30083 bp, 25 predicted proteins | sample LL1505_MetaG_FD_177992 | JGI IMG/M metagenome (GOLD analysis project Ga0214921, IMG submission 177992) | Freshwater microbial communities from Lake Lanier, Atlanta, Georgia, United States - LL-1505 | ecosystem: Environmental > Aquatic > Freshwater > Lake | place: USA: Georgia | collected...
ATCCTGCGGCGTTAAAACCACCAGCGTTAAAGCCATCGGCGTTAAACCCACCAGCGTTAAACCCTTGGGCATCAAAGCCATCGGCGTTAAACCCTTGTGCATCAAAGCCATCAGCGTTAAATCCATCGGCGTTAAATCCACCAGCGTTAAATCCATCAACATCAAAACCTGCGGCGTTAAAGCCGCCAGCGTTAAAGCCATCGGCGTTAAATCCACCAGCGTTAAACCCTTGGGCATCAAAGCCATCGGCGTTAAACCCTTGGGCATCAAAGCCATCAGCATCGAATCCATCAGCATCAAAGCCATTAGAGTTAAAGCCATTGGCATCAAATCCAGCTGCATTAAATCCAGCTTGATCGAAACCTTGCGCATCAAATCCACCGGCATTAAAACCGGCTGCATTAAAGCCATCGGCATCGAAACCTTGTGCATCGAAGCCACCGACGTTAAATCCATCAGCATCGAATCCATCAGCATTAAATCCGAGTGCGTTGAAGCCGTTTATATCAAAACCACCTGCGTTAAACCCAGCTGCGTTAAACCCAGCTGCGTTAAAACCTTGCGCATCTAATCCCGCGGCATCAAAACCGTCAACGTTAAATCCCGCAGCGTTGAATCCGTTTGCATTGAAACCAGCGGCATTAAAGCCTTGAGCATTGAACCCACCAGCATTAAAACCTTTGCCGTTAAAGCCATCAGCATTAAAGCCATTTACATCAAAGCCTGCTGCATTGAAGCCTGCTGCATCAAACCCTGCTGCATCAAACCCTGCTGCATCAAACCCTGCTGCATCAAAGCCATTCATATCGAAGCCTTGAGCATTAAAGCCTGCTGTATCAAAACCTTGATCATCAAAACCATCAGCGTCAAAACCTTGTGCATCAAAGCCTTGAGCGTTAAATCCATCAACGTTAAATCCATCAACGTTAAATCCATCAACGTTAAATCCATCAACGTTGAATCCACCTGCATCAAAACCATCAACGTTGAATCCACCTGCATCAAAACCTTGATCATCAAAACCATCAGCGTCAAAACCTTGTGCATCAAAGCCTTGAGCGTTAAATCCATCAACGTTAAATCCATCAACGTTAAATCCATCAACGTTAAATCCATCAACGTTAAATCCACCGTTGTTGAAACCTGCGGCGTTGAAACCTGCGGCGTTGAAACCTGCGGCATTAAAACCGTCAGCATCAAATCCGTCAGCATTTACACCATCTACATCAAAACCAGCGGCGTTGAAACCAGCGGCGTTGAAACCAGCGGCGTTGAAACCAGCGGCGTTGAAACCAGCGGCGTTGAAACCTGCGGCGTTGAAACCTGCGGCGTTGAAACCAGCGGCGTTAAATCCTTGGGCGTCGAATCCGTTTGCATTGAAACCATCAGCATTAAATCCGTTTGCATTGAAACCATCAGCATTAAATCCGTTTGCATTGAAACCAGCGGCATTAAAGCCTTGAGCATTGAACCCACCCATATTGAAGCCTGCTGCGTTAAATCCTCCAGCATTAAATCCTTGTGCATTAAATCCTTGTGCATTAAATCCTTGTGCATTAAATCCATTCGCGTCAAAGCCTTGTGCATTAAATGGACTTGCATTCAATTGCGCTTGGAGTTGCGCGGCTGCTGCTGCTGCAGCTTCTGCAGCTTGTTGTGCAACAGCTGCTGCTTGCGCTGCGGCTTGATTTGCAGCTGCTAATTGTTGCGTAGCCAACGCTGCTGCTGCAGCGTCATTTGCTGCTTGAGCTGCGGCTTGGTCTGCCGCTGCGGTGTCAATAATTACCTGAGCTTGTGCCACTGCTTCCACAGCTGCTGCTTCAACATTTGCTGTATGAACTGCAGCAACTACTGCTGGCGATACGCCTAAGAATTGCAAGAAGCTTAAAGCTGGTGGCATATCTACGTTGGCAGCAAGATTTGTGACAGCTGTTGAAATTGGCGCAGATGCGCGTGCAGTAGAAGTTCCAACTACGGCAGGAACAATTCCCAGCATCTGCAAGTAACTTAAATGTGGCGCGTGCTCTTGACTACCCGCTGCAGGGTGTTTCATTTCAGGCGCAGGTGTCGTTGCGCGGTGAATTGGCGCGACTGTTTGAGTGGCAGCCTTCTGTGCGACCACTCTATGAGGAGCTACATCTCTTGGGGCGGAAGTACGAGCAGAAGAAGTACGTGGTGCAGAGCCTTGTGGACGTGCCATTTTGTTGCCTTTCGGGTTAGGTAAGTTCTAGAAGATTGCCGTGGAAAGAAAAATGTTGTTAATTACTATCGTTCTTTTATGACTGCTCTCCGCGCGGCTCGTCTGAACCCAATGGCGAAACAATAAGTCCTCTATATAGAGGGCACAAGGTAAATATTTGCACTGAGCGTAAAAAAGTACTTTTCAGGTGGGGGAAACCCTATTAACAGCTTTTCTTGCTGGATTTTGGGAATTTTGGCCACTTTTTTGGCCATTATTTCTGCCGTTGCAATAGGTGAATTTATGGTGTGCGCCCGAAGGGATTCGAACCCCTAACCTTCTGATCCGTAGTCAGATGCTCTATCCGTTGAGCTACGGGCGCTTAGGTATTGCTTTTACTTCGTACAGCCTACCGGCTTGGCTATTCCTGCCCCAAACTGAGCAGATCTTTCCAATCAGTCACTTTGCGGCGAGGTTTTCCGACCGGTTCGCCTTGCTCAACTTCGACCTGATTGATCTTTTGCCATCCAGATTGGGTGACCACTTGCTGATTTGTAATAATTTTGGCGATATCAGAATTTTCTTTTGGTGTGCTTGGAAGTTTTGCTAATAAAAGTTTTACAACATCACTTGAATCGCTCTTGTTTGTTCCAATTACTCCACTTGGACCGCGCTTTGCCCAGCCAACCACATAAAGATTGTCGGCAACAAATCCATTTTCATTTACAACTTTCCCATTAGCAAATTCAACTCCAGGGATTGGCAACACTTCATATCCAATTGCTGAGATTACTAAATCACATGGCATTTCAATTATTTCTTTGGTCGCAGATACTTTGTCATTCATTACTTCATTGCGTGCAAAACGGATTGCTTCTACTTTTTCATTTCCGATAATTTCTATCGGCGTAAGTAAGAAATTAATTGCTAACTTTCGCTCATGATTTTTTGCTGGGGTTTGCGAAACCTCAAGCATCGCCTCTAAATTATTACGCAACTCTTTATTGCCCTCTAATTGTTCTGCAACGCGCTCTTTTGCGCTCTCAATCTCCGATTGCGTGATAAGCACGTCGGTATGTTCTAATTTTGGTAGTTCGCGAATTTCAGGTGAAGTAAAAGCTGCGTGCTCTGGGCCGCGTCTTCCAACAATTGTGACATTTCTAATTGCACTTTGGTGGAATGCTGCATGTGCATGATCTGCGGTATCGGTGCTGTCTAACTCTGTTGGATCTAATGCCAACATCCGGCCGCAATCCATCGCCACATTTCCGGCGCCAATCACTACTGCATTTTTACCATTTAATGGGACGGCAACATTTACATAATCAGGATGTCCGTTGTACCAAGGTACAAAATCTGCGGCTGATAATGAACCAGCTAACTCTTCACCAGGAATTCCGAGTTTGCGTCCCACCGATGATCCAGTTGCAAGAATTACTGCATCGTAATTTTCTTTTAATTGCTCAATTGATACATCGCGGCCTAATTCAACATTTCCAAATAATCTAAAATTTGGATCGCCAGCGATTTTTTCAAAAACTTTGGCAACAGTTTTAATCTTTGGATGATCAGGTGCAACACCACTACGGACTAAGCCCCAAGGTGTTGGAAGTCGTTCAAATAAATCAATTGCAAAAGTTCTTTCCTCGTCCTGTGAATTTTGCAAAGCTTGAGCACTGAAATAACCTGCCGGGCCTGCGCCAACTATCGCTATCCGATAAGTGGGCATGACTGGCTCCTGTACTAATTGTTTCTGGCGGAGACGAGAGGATTTGAACCTCCGAGACCCTTTAAGGGGTCTACCTCATTAGCAGTGAGGCGCACTCGACCGGGCTATGCGACGTCTCCGAGTTGTTCAAGGATACCAGCCGAATCGTGCGTAAAAATAGCCGGATTTAGATCACGCTCGAGCAATCGGTAACCTTCGACACCTAATGGGACATATAGATATCAGTGGCATTGAGTACTTTCTGTCAGATGGAAGAAAGTTGCTTGATCAGATCACTTTTCGAGTTGGAGATGGCGCTAAAACCGCTCTAGTTGGACCAAACGGATCGGGCAAGACAACGCTGACTCGATTGATTACTGGGGAGATAACTCCACACAGCGGAAAAATTGCAATCTCAGGTGGTCTTGGAATTATGCGGCAATTTGTTGGATCACTTCGTGATGAATCAAATGTTCGTGACTTACTTCTATCTGTTGCACCACCAAAAATCCGTGAGGCTGCCCAAAAATTAAAAGATACTGAAGCCGCTATGGATGATAGTGAAAAATCTCAGATGAATTTTTCACATGCGCTCACTGAGTGGGGTGATGTCGGTGGATATGAGATTGAAGTGATGTGGGATATTTGTTGCACAAGTGCGCTTGGGCAAAGTTTTGAAGAAGTAGAACATCGAATCGTTAACACTTTATCTGGGGGAGAACAAAAGAAATTAGTAATTCAGGCATTGCTTCGCGGACCTGATGAAGTTTTACTTCTTGATGAACCTGATAACTACTTAGATGTTCCTTCAAAAGAATGGTTAGAAGAAGCGATTAGAGAGACACCAAAAACAGTTTTATTTATTACCCACGATCGTGAACTTTTGAATCGCACCGCAAATCGCATAGTTGCTTTGGAATTGAATGCCAGTGGAAATACAGCGTGGGTTCACGGTGGAGGATTTAGTACTTGGCATGAAGCGCGCGAGGCCCGTCATGAACGAATGGAAGAGTTATTACTTCGTTGGGAACAAGAACATGCGCGGCTAAAGGAACTTGTTCGCACTCTTGGTATTCAAGCTGGAAGTAGCCCAGATATGGCATCCAAATATCATGCGATGCAAACGCGATTACGTAAATATGAAGAAGCTGGCCCGCCTGTCGCACCACCACGTGAACAAAATGTAAAAGTTCAACTTAAAGGTGGCCGTACGGGAGAGCGAGTAGTTACTTGCGAAAAGTTACAACTAGAAGGCTTGACTGATCCTTTTGATTTTGAAATCTTTTTTGGTGATCGTGTTGCGATTTTAGGAAAAAATGGAACTGGTAAATCACATTTTCTGAGGTTGCTTTCAGGTGAGAATGTTAAACACTCCGGTAACTTTAAATTAGGTGCTCGCGTTGAACCAGGATTCTTCGCCCAGACCCACGCGCATCCCGAGTTCGAAGGTAAGACAATTTTGGAATTACTTTGGGAGAACCATTCATTGCAACTTGGGCCGGCAAAAAGTGTTTTGCGTAGATATGAACTAGACGAGTGTGCCGATCAGAAATTCACCTCGTTATCTGGCGGTCAGCAAGCTCGCTTACAGGTTTTACTATTGCAATTACAGGGATCAACGCTTTTGTTACTTGATGAACCAACCGATAACTTAGATATGTCTAGCGCCGAAGCTCTTGAAAATGGCCTAACTGATTACGTGGGGACTGTTATTACGGTAACTCACGACCGTTGGTTTACCCGTGAATTCACTCGCTACTTAATTTTTGGTGAAGATGGGAAAGTTTACGAATCCCCTAAGCCAGTGTGGAGTTACTAAGTACTATTACCACTCAGCGAAAGAACCGTCTTTGTGTGTCCATTCAGGGAATCGCTTACGATTGATTTTCTTAGAAGCAGCGCGCACTGCTTTTTCATCAATCTCGACACCAAGTCCTGGTTTAGTCATTAATTCGATGTACCCGTTTTTAGCTTCCATTGGAGATGAGTCAACAAAGTAATTCAAGAATGGGCTCTTTGGACCATGGCCTAATCCCAGAATCTGTTCCTGGATTTGCACGTTTGGTGTTGCAAAATCTAATTGCAAACATGCAGCAAGAGAGATTGGTCCGATCGGACAATGAGGAGCGATATCAACATTGTAAGTTTCTGCCATCGCTGCAATACGACGTACTTCTGAAATTCCTCCGGCGTGACTTAAATCTGGTTGCGCGACTGCAATGCCAGTACGTAATAAATCTTTGTATTCGCTTCGATCGAAGAGGCGCTCACCGGTTGCAATTGGGATTGAAGTTGAATTTACAATCAACTCAAAATGCGAGGTGTACTCGGGAGCAACAGGTTCTTCAATAAACATTAAATTTAAATGTTCTAACATTGGAAAAATCCGACGTGACATTGCAAGTGAGAACCGGCCGTGAAAATCAAGCATGATATCTACGTCATCGCCAACAAAATCACGAACAACTTCTACGCGATGCACAATCTCTTTTAGAACTTTAGGTGAATCAATATTTTCTAAAATTGTAGCTGGATTAAATTTAATCGCATTTAATCCGCGATCTAATTGGATCTGCGTGGTCTTTAATAAATTCTCAATTAGTAAATTTGGATTTCCGTAATCCCAAGGATCGCCACCATTTACGTGCCCGTAAATTCGAATTCGATCGCGAACTGCTCCGCCAAGTAATTGATAAATTGGAACACCCAATTTTTTACCAGCAATATCCCAAAGTGCTTGATCAATTCCGGATACAGCTGAATTTAATACGGCTCCGCCGCGATAAAAGCCACCTTTCATCATTCTTTGCCAATGACGTTCAATATGCATTGGGTCTCTACCAATTACATGATCCATCATCTCGTCAACTGCGGCGGCGACTGTGTGCGCTTTTCCTTCAAGAATGGGTTCTCCCCACCCAGTTATGCCTTCATCTGTTTCAATTTTTAGGAAAAGCCACATCGGATCCATATGAAAAAGTTCAAAGCCAGTTACTTTCATCTTTGTCTCCTCAGCTGAATTCGTTTATGACTTTGTATTAATAAAGCCTATTCAAATGCGCGGGTTCCCGAGCCAATCGTTACTGTGCGAATAAATGAATAGAAAGCCAGGCCTTCTTTTCCTTGCTCACGCTCTCCGTATGAGGAATCTTTGGTTCCGCCGACTGGTGCATGGAAATCAAGTCCTGCGGTAGGTGCGTTGATTTTTACCATTCCAGTTTGCATGTTTTGAGCAACACGAAGAGTTGCTTCCAAATCGCGACCGTGCACACTTCCTGTTAAACCAAAACGGACTGCATTTGCCGAGGTAATTGCATCTCCAACAGTTTTGGCTCGGATAACTCCGGCAATTGGCCCAAATGTTTCTTCTTGATTCAACGGATCATTTGCATCTAAATCGCAAATCAATGTTGGTGTGTAAAACCAACCATCGCGATCAAGTGGTGAAGCTCCAAATAGAACTTTTCCGCCACGTGCAATCGCACCCTTGGCAGCGTTTACAACATCTTCACGTGCACTCTCAGAAATCACTGGACCAACTAATACTCCATCTGTAGCAGGATCATTAGGGGTCATCTTTTCAACTCCAGCAACAAGTGCTTCGCAGACCTCTTTATAACGGGCATCATCGCCAACAACAATTATGCGACTTGTTGCGGTGCACTTTTGTCCAGCAAATGCCATTGATGCATTTGAAAGGTGTGCGGCTGTTAGTGCTAAATCAGCATCAGCCAGAACAATTGCTGGGTTTTGCCCACCCATCTCTGCTTGAACAGGTTTACCAAGTTTTGCTGCTTGCGCAACAATTTGGCTACCAACTTCAGATGAGCCGGTGAATGAAATTACATCTGAGAATTCGATTACTGCTTGTCCACACTCTGCGCCACCGATTAATACTTGGAAAATATCTTTTGGTAGGTGCTCAGCAAAAATCTCTTCCATAAATTTTGCAACACCAATGGCCATTCCACTTGGTTTCATTACAACTGCATTACCAACGGCGAGCGCAGGTGCAGCTTTCCAAGTTGGGATCGCAATTGGGAAATTCCATGGTGTGATTAATCCAGCAACTCCGTATGCCTGACGAACTGCAATCAAATAACCAGGTGTTGTTGGTGGAATTACAGTTCCAATTGGATCAAGAGCTGCTTGAGCGTTGTAATCTAAAATTGCAATCGCACGAGCAACTTCACCTTTTGCTTCTGCACTTGCTTTTCCGACTTCACGAGTAATTAGCGCAGCCATCTCAGCACTGTGTGCCCGCATTCCTTCAGCACATCCGCGTAATGCTGCAGCTCGTGCAATCGCATTCTCGCCCCAACTCTTTTGGGCAACGCGTGCCCGCGCAACTGCTTCGGCAACTTGCGCCGCAGATGTTGCAGGGGATTCAAGAACTACATCGGATGGTTTTTGTGGGCTGGTGCTAGAGATTATTCGAGTCATGGGAAAACTGTAGTCAATCTTTGAGCGCAGGCTAAATTCCCTAAAAAGCGCGTACTGTTAGGTTCAATACATTCGATTTCTGGGGGTGCGATGTGGCCGATAAACCAGTAACAACTAGTTATGACTTGCCGGTATCCGAACCACTCCGCCAACTCATGCGCACAGGTTGGGCCGCCCCTGACCAATCGGTTAATACAGCAAGGGCTGAAGTGGCCGACTTCGCCGCTGTTCGGCGCGCAAAAATCGGTGCTGCTTTCCCAGGTTTGCGATTAGTAATCCCAGCCGGAGTATTTAAGGTCCGCAACAATGATTGCGATTACCGCTTTAGAGCTAATACCGCTTTTGTGCATCTAACTGGAATGAATGCCGGTGACATCACCCCAGAATCTGTATTGGTTTTGAACCCCACTTCTGATGGGCATGAGGCGCTGCTTTATATCCACCCACGTAATGATCGCAATGAAGAAACGTTCTATCGTGATCGCAGACATGGTGAATTCTGGGTTGGTCCCCGTCTTTCAATTGCCGATGCAGAAAAAATCTACGGAATAAAAGTTTGTGATCTTAAAGAGTTGCAATCTCTCCTTGACCAAAAAGCAGAAAGTATTGCACTGCGAGGCGAAGATGGTTTTGTAGATCAACATATTGCAGCGCACGCACGTGACAATGAGTTAATAACTTCGCTTTCAGAGTTACGTTTAATTAAAGATGGGTTTGAGATTGCACAGATGCGCAAGGCCGTTGATGCCACAGTTAAAGGTTTTGCCGATATCGTAAAAGCACTTCCACAAGCAGTTGGTCACCCTCGTGGTGAGCGAGTTATAGATGCTGCTTTTTATGGTCGCGCTCGGGTCGAAGGTAATGAACTTGGTTATGACACCATCGCTGCATCAGGTGCCCACGCATGTGTGCTCCACTGGATTCGTAATGATGGAGTTGTTAAATCTGGTGATTTGATTTTGGTTGATGCTGGTGTTGAAGTTGAATCCCATTACACAGCAGATATAACGAGAACGATTCCAGTAAACGGAAAATTTAATGAAGCACAACGGAAAATTTATGAATTGGTACTAGCAGCGCAGAGTGCCGGTATTGCAGCTGTAAAACCTGGAGCAAAATATCGCGACATCAACAATGCGTGCATGAAAGTTCTGGCTGAAGGCTTGTATGAGCTTGGAGTACTTACTATTTCAGCAGAGGAGTCATTAAAACCAGAAAATGGTTTGCATCGCAGATGGAGTGTTCACGCCAGTGGACACATGTTGGGCCTTGACGTTCATGATTGTGCAAAGGCACGCAGTGATCAATATCTTGATGGAATTCTAGAAATCGGCCAAGTTTTAACAGTTGAGCCTGGCTTGTACATCCAACCGGATGATCAGTTATTCCCTGCTGAATTTCGCGGTATCGGTGTGAGAATCGAAGATGATCTTTTGGTTACCGCAAACGGAGCCGAGAATTTGAGTGCAAAACTTCCACGCACAGTTTCTGAGATTGAGAATTGGATTGTTGAATTACAGAAGTAATTAAATAGCCAAAAATTTGCCGAGTGCTGCAAATATAAAACCAATAGTTAAGTTGGCAAATAAGTTAAGCAAAAATCTCTTTGGCTTATGTCTTTGCGAATCTAGATCGATCGCAAAAGTTGACCAAGTAGTTAAGGCTCCTGAAAATCCCGCTCCCAGAAGTGCGCTTACCTCTGGTCCGGTATTGCTAACTAATCCAAGCAAGAAAGAACCTGCTGCATTAACAATCAAAATTCCAAGTGGAAATTCAAATCGTCTTCTAAAGGCATGATCTACTACATATCGAATTGGCGCACCGAATCCAGCACCTAGCACAACCATTAACACTCTCATTGCGATACCGGCCTACGAATAATTCGTAATAACGCAAGTGATGTTAAAACAGTTGCGCTAACATAAAATCCAGCCGCGGCTATGGATACATCAAGTGCGCCAACATCTAATGCACTGAAAGTTGTAAATCCGCCACAAAAACCCGTTACTAAAAACAATCTTTGTTCTGTTGAGAGATTTACTCGGTAAAGAAAAATTCCAGCTAGTGCAACACCAGAGATATTCACAATAAAAGTTGCAATTAACCCAGAATTAATTAACTCTGCAATAGCCCAACGAGACAGAGAACCCACGACGCCACCAAGTGATACATATGCGAGGTGGCGCGCTTTAATATTCAACCTTAAGAGATACCTTCTCGCTTGCTAATTTTTGAACCTAACCAACGGATTGGATCGTACTTCTGATCCACTACGCGCTCTTTCATCGGAATGATTGCGTTGTCAGTTATGCGAATATGTTCTGGGCAAACCTCTGTACAACATTTGGTGATGTTGCACATTCCCAGACCGTGTTCTTCTTGCGCAGTTCGCTTGCGATTGCGCAAAGTATCAAGTGGGTGCATATCTAATTCAGCGATGCGAATGAAGAAACGTGGACCAGCAAATGATTTCTTGTTCTCTTCGTGATCACGAATAACATGGCAAGTGTCTTGACACAAGAAACATTCAATACATTTACGGAACTCTTGGCTGCGCTCAACATCGATTTGTTCCATACGCGCTTCACCAGGTCCAAGATTTGCAGGTGGTGAATATGCCGGAATCTCGAGCGCTTTTTTGTAGTTGAAAGAAACATCTGTTACTAAATCGCGAATTACTGGGAAGGCGCGAAGTGGCGTAACGGTAATAGTTTCATCCTCTTCAAAGGTATTCATTCTGGTCATGCAAGCAAGACGTGGTTTTCCATTAATCTCCATAGAGCAGGAGCCACATTTTCCAGCTTTGCAATTCCAGCGAACAGCTAAATCAGGCATCTGTGTTGCTTGAACGCGGTGAATCACATCAAGAACTACTTCACCCTCATTGGCTTCAACATTTATATTTTGGAAATCGCCTTGGTCTTTATTGCCTCGCCAGATCCGTAATTTCACTTGACGGCCCATCAGTTGGAACCACCTTTCACTGAAGCTAATTCTTCATCGGTGAAGTACTTAGCAAGTTCGTTTGGATCAAATAACCCGGCTAACTCTTTGCTCATCATTGTGGCTGGTTTTGCTGTTGATGAGGTGCCATCACCATCGGCCGCGCAAACCAAATTGATTTGCCGCCATTTTGGATCCATCTTTGGGAAATCTTCGCGAGTGTGACCGCCGCGTGATTCCTCGCGAGCAAGGCCGGAGCGCGCGATACATTCAGAAACAATCAACATATTTTCTAAATCAAAAGCTAGGTGGAATCCAGGGTTGAATTCACGGCCGCCGGTAACAGTTACATTTTTAATGCGGGTACGAAACTCTTGTAATTTAACAAGGGCAGCTTCTAGTTCGCCTTTGATTCGGATAATTCCAACCAAATCATTTGTAGTTTGCTGTAACTCTTGATGAATTGTGTATGGGTTTTCGCCACCAGAACGCTCAAAAGGAGAATTAAGTCGCGCATGTGCTTTAGCAACAGTTGCATCAGAAAGTTTTGGCTTTGCACTTCCATTATTTAGATAACCAATCGCACCTATTCCAGCGCGACGACCAAAAACTAATAGATCTGAAAGCGAGTTACCACCAAGGCGATTAGATCCATGCATTCCGCCAGCAACTTCACCGGCTGCAAATAAACCAGGTACACCGACAGCTGCAGCAGTGTCAGGCTCTACTTGCACGCCACCCATTACGTAGTGACAGGTTGGACCAACTTCCATAGGGACTTCAGTGATGTCCACATCTGCTAACTCTTTGAATTGATGCCACATGCTTGGCAATCTGCGTTTAATTTCATCTGCTGGAAGACGCGATGAAACATCTAGGTAAACGCCACCATGTGGTGAACCTCTACCTGCTTTGACTTCAGAGTTAATGGCTCTTGCAACTTCATCACGAGGTAACAACTCAGGTGGGCGGCGATTATTTGCTTGATCTTTATACCAACGATCTGCTTCTTCAATAGTGTCTGCGTACTTATCTTTAAATACCTCAGGAATGTAATCAAACATAAATCGTTTGCCCTCGGAGTTGGTCAAAATTCCACCATCACCACGAACGGATTCAGTTACTAAAATTCCACGAACAGAAGGTGGCCAAACCATTCCGGTTGGATGGAATTGGACGAACTCCATATCAATTAATTTTCCACCAGCACGTAATGCAAGAGCGTGACCGTCTCCGGTACCTTCCCATGAGTTACTTGTAACTTTAAATGACTTTCCAATTCCACCTGTTGCCAAAATAACCGCAGGCGCTTCAAAGAGAATTTCACTGCCGGTTTCACGGCGATATCCGTAAACACCAGTTGCTACGCCATTATCGATTAGGACATCGGTAATTGTGACTTCAGCGAAAACTTTTAAATTGATTTCGGCATCGCCATACTCTTTTGCATCTTTTTGTTGCAATGCGACTATGTGTTGTTGCATTGTGCGAATTAGCTCAAGACCGGTACGATCTCCAACGTGTGCAAGTCGTGGATACTCGTGTCCACCGAAGTTTCTTTGCGAAATCTTTCCTTCTTTTGTGCGGTCAAAAAGTGCACCCCACATTTCAAGTTCCCAAACGCGCTCTGGTGACTCTTTTGCATGTAATTCAGCCATGCGCCAGTTGTTTAAGAATTTTCCACCGCGCATTGTGTCGCGGAAATGTACTTGCCAATTATCGCTGCTATTAACATTTCCCATAGCAGCTGCAATTCCACCTTCAGCCATAACAGTGTGGGCTTTGCCGAAAAGTGATTTACAAATAATCGCAACACGGAAACCAGCTTCGCGTGCTTCTACTGCGGCACGTAAACCTGCTCCACCAGCACCAATTACAACTACGTCGTATGAGTAGCGTTCGATATCAGTATTAGTCATCTCAACTCTCTAAAAGAAGTAGTAGTTAGTAATTGCACCGGTTGCAACGAAACGTACATATACATCTGTAAGTGCCACACCGAATAACGAAATCCATGCAAACAGTGGATGGTGGTGGTTTAACCTAGAAACGACAGTCCACGCTTTGTATCGCACTGGATGTTTAGAGAAGTGACGGAGTCTTCCACCGATTGTGTGTCGGCAGGTATGGCAAGAAAGTGAATACAACCAAAGCAAGATTGCATTTGTTAACAAAACTAAAGACCCAACGCTCATTCCAAGTGATTTATCTTCATGTCGGAATGAAATCAACGCATCGTAAGTAAGAATTACGTTAAATACTAAACCGGCAAGAAAGAACCAACGGTGACCGTTTTGCAAAATTAAAGGTGCCCGAGTTTCGCCTGTGTATTTCTTATGTGGTTCTGCAACTGCACATGCAGGTGGTGACATCCAAAATGAACGGTAATAAGCTTTTCGATAGTAGTAACAAGTTAATCTAAAACCTAACGGGAAAATTAAAATTAATAACGCAGGGGATAATCCAAATCCTAAAATACTTTGAGGTGCTACGACTCCAAATAATTGTGCGCCGGGTTCACAAGAGGCAGACAAACATGGAGAATAAAACGGAGATATTAAATGTGAAGACTCGACAAAATAATATCCATTTTCAAATGCACGAAATGTTGCGTAAATAATGAATGAGACAAGAACGAAAACAGTTATTGCGGGTTGCAACCACCAACGATCGACTCGAAGGGTGCGCTCTTCAATACTTGCCCGACCTTCAGCTCTTACCCCGGCCATGAATTCCACCTAACTGCCAACTTATAAAGTTGATGGAACTATTTTCCGCTAAGGCTTCGTAGAAGCGCCATACCAGAGGGCCGAATTGGCCTATATATATGTATGAGTTTTCCCACAGTTGAGCGTAAAAATGGCGGAGGGCGTGGGATTTGAACCCACGAAACTTTCGTTTGCCGGTTTTCAAGACCGGTGCACTCGGCCGCTATGCGAGCCCTCCGGGAGGAAATCTACCTGATACTCCGCATGCTCAGTTTCAATCCTGAGAATGTCCACTTATCTGAACACAATTTCTAATCGTTACCGAAAAATTATCTCCAAAGTGTTGCTTCTCACATTCCCAGCCTGTGTACTTGTGCACAGGAGGCTCAACCATGGCAGAAGTCAAATCTGCAACAAGAGTGATGCAGATCTTGGATTTATTGCGTGAATACCCGTTGGGCCTTTCCATATCCGAAGTCGGGCGAATCCTTGACTTACCAAAAAGCAGTGTCCATGAGCTCCTACATTCCATGGTTGAAACTAGTTATTTACTGCAAGAAGGAAAACGTTTCCGGTTGGGTGTAAAAGTTTTTGAAATTGGACAAGCCGCTCTCCGTAGCTCTGAAGTAATCCATGTAGCTAGACCGTTGATGAAATGGGCAGGAGAAGAATTGAATGAGGTAGTGCAACTTGCCCTGCTCGATGGAAAAGAAGTTGTTTACCTAAGCAAAATGCAATTTCGTAAAGATCTAAATATTCAATCTAGAATTGGTGCTCGCTTACCAGCACATACCACGGCGCTTGGTAAAGCAATTTTATCGACTCAATCTGATGATCAAGTTCTTACGAAATTTTCTGACGTCGAATTTAAGCAATACACAAAGAATTCGTTGACCTCAATCGATGGATTGCTCTCAGATATAAGAAGTGCGCGAGAAGAATCTTTTGCTTTTGATAATGAGGAGTACACACCTGGTGTTGTTTGTTTCGCAATGCCTTTTAAGAATATCGCCGGACAAACTCTTGGTGCAATTAGTATTTCAATGCCAAGCGAGTTAAAAGATGAAATTAACCGTGATCGAGTCTTGACTGTTCTTGAAGAGGCTAGCTCGAAAATTGCCAAATCTTTGGTGGTAAGCCCAGTTAAGTCTCACCACCAAAGCGCTATCTAATTAATTAATGAGGCAACTCGCCAGTCACTTCATATAGGTAATCGTGAGCATTTTCCGTGAAGTCCACACCAGCTCCGATCCCTGGTGGAGGGGTGAACCAACCATCAATCGGTGCATGCGTTCCAGTGAAAATCGGGTCAGGGTTCGGCTTGTTGTTTTCGCCAAAGATGAAGTACTCCGCATATGGGATGCCAACCTCGGCAAAGATCAAATGAAGATCCCAATGGCGCAATCCACCACCGTGCGGAATTACTGGAATTGCTTGAGCAGAGGCCATAGCGCAAATCTTTTTAGTTTCAGTTAATCCACCACACCATTGAATATCTGGTTGCAAGATTTCTGCACCACGAGCATCAAGTAATTGTTGGAATCCATAACGGGTGTACTCATGCTCACCAGTTGCAATTGCGGTTGAGGAAATCTTCTGATTCAAAATTCCATAGCCTTTGTAATCATCTGGTGGAAGTACTTCTTCAATCCACTTAACTCGGTAAGGCTCAATTAATTGTGCCATTCGCACGGTGTACTCAACATCCCATGCCATGTAGCAATCAAGCATCAGTTCAACATCCCAACCAATGCTTTCGCGAGTTTGTTTTACAAGTGCAACATTTCGGTTCATTCCTTCACGGCCTGATGCTGGACCACAAGGCATCGCTAACTTATGTCCCATAAATCCAAGACCTTTAGTTCGTTCAATATCATTTCCAGTTAAATATGCTTGAACGGTGTCTTTAGCTAAACCACCAAGTGATTGGTAAAGCGGTTCTTGACGCTTTTTCGAAATCAAATCCCACAAAGCGTAATCAACTGCAGAGATCGCCATGATTGGCGCACCCTTACGACCGTAAGGAAGTGAGGCGCGGAACATAATGTCCCAAAGTCGTTCTACTTCAAATGGATTTTTTCCAATTAAGAATTTCTTTAAATGCCCAGCAATAATTTCAGCCGATGCTCGACCGCCTGCGCTCTCTCCAAGTCCATAAGTTCCATCTTCAGCGATAACTTGAACAATAGTGCGACCGCCCATTCCAATCCAAAGTGAACGGGTTGGTCGGTATTCAGCATGAATCGACATTGGGTTTGCAATCTCAGTTTCAGAAAGCCAAGCACCTTTGTTTTTCGCATCTTTATCTGGATTAGATTTACTAGGTCCAGTTAAAAATACTTTTACTTCTGCGATCTTCATCTTTTCTCCCTTTCGTTTGGCATTCTGGATTAACTAATTAAAGCTCCACCATCTACTGCAACTAATGAACCTGTGACCCATTCGCTTGCATCGGATAGTAAAAATAACGCTGCATTTCCTAAATCAGTTGGGATGCCTCTTCCGCGAACTCCTGGTGGGTCGACATATGGCTTTCCATCACGAGCTTCTTGTTCAGCTCTTTGGTTTATGTTGATATCGGTTGCAACTCCTCCACACAGAATCGCATTTACCCTAATTCCAAATCCCTTAACTTCATGTGCCATAGATGTGGTTAAGCCGTTTAAACCACCCTTGCTTGAAATGTAATGAACTTGCTTATTTCCACCACGAAAAGCTGAAACGGTGCTGATATTCACAATCGCACCTTTTCCTTTTTCTTTCATAAATCGCGCTACTGCTTGAGATAGAAAGAAAGGCCCAGAAAGATTCACATCAAGATGTCTGCGCCAATTTTCTGGTGTGATTTCAAAGAATGAAGCAAAATTACAAATTCCCGCGTTGTTAACCAGACCGTCTATTCGGCCCAAATCTTTATGAATTTTTGCAACTGTACTTTCGATTTGATCACGGTATCCGATATCGCACAAGTAACTACTCGCGCTCCCTCCGGCTTTTTCAATTTTCTCAATCATTTTTTTGGCATGAACCTCTTCGCTTGCTACAGGATAAATAATCGCCACATGCGCACCCGCGCCAGCGAGTACCTCGGAAATCCCGCTGCCAATCCCACGACCGCCGCCAGTCACTATTGCTACTCGACCCGCTAACGAATTGTTATCAGTCAATTTATCTACTCCTTCCTAGATGGTGCATCGCTTAAACGTTTTTTGACATTTGGAACTTGAAACAACAAACCTAGAACAAACCTGATTACATACGAACCAAGAAAAATTGAAGTTAACGCAAAATGTGCGGTAAAAATGGGAATGAAAAAAGCCGCAATAAAACCGATGCCGGATGAAATTCCCACGTACAGATTAATAAGCACTTCACGACTTTTGTCAGAACCTAATCGATATAACCCAAGCTGAATTCCCAAATCAGAACCTGCATTCATAATTCCAGTGTAAAAAACTGCCAAAAGAATCATGTACTTATCAGGGAAAATAGTCATGAAGACAAAGTACAAAGGTGCCAATGGGATGGTGATACAAAGAATTCGATAGCTGCCAAATCTTTTTTGCACTCTCTGCCAAATTGAAATTCCAACAACGGCTCCGAATGCCAAAAGAATGGCCCAGGCACCCATCCATCTATCTGAAAAATTCAGTTCTTTCAGAAAGTAAACCGTTTGGAGAGGTCCCGCGACAGACATTGCCGCAATAGCGAAGCAAATAACACCTATAAACAAGAGAAAATCTCGTTCTTCGCCAATTTTTTGAGTCTTAAATTTACTTCGCAGCTTTCCTTGATCCGCTGGGTCTGCTTTAGGTATGCGGATTTTAGAAACATTATAGATTTCAAAAATTCCAAAAAAAGTTGAAACAATAAAAATAAAATAATAGTTGTTGGGGAAAGTTAAAAAAATCATTCCGGCACCAAATAAGATGTTTGCAACCATAAATCCCGAATTTGCAATTCTAATTCTTGAACTAATTATCTCAGGGTGGTGCTCTTGTCTAATTGCAACTCCAGGGATTGGTATCCATAGAGCGCCATAAACGATGGCTGGAATTGCAAAAACTATGAAGGCGCTCGTAGCAAATATCGCATCATTTTCTCCAAACAATGGTGCGAGCATCGGCACAAATAAACCAATCCGCGCTGCAAAACCTGAAACTAACATCCATACTCTTTTTTGGGCTGAACCTTGCAAATAGACAACAATTGCTGGTCCTAATACAAGTGGACCTAAAGCAGTTAATCCCACATAAACACTAATTAATGTAATTGAAGCATCAAGACGAAGGAGGTACGGAATAGCAAAAACTGGATATGCCGCAAGGGCCCCACCCCAAGCCGCTTGCATTTTTAATGGCTTGTGATTGTCAAAATTAGAATGCGAACTCATTTTGTTTTGCTCACATTCACGATGTAAATCCTACTTCTTTCCATTACCTGAGTGGGGATTAATAGCGAACTTTTATCCAACTATTGCGCATTTTGCGAGAGCAGCTTCGTCAATTTCTACACCGAGTCCTGGTGCAGTTGGCAACAAAACCGTTCCATGATCAAATGAATACAACCCATCACTCTTTAAGATTTTTTGCAAAGGTGCATACATTTCCTCTGGAGTTAACGGTGGCCAAATAAGTGCAAACTCCATCATGCGACAACTCGGAATAGTTGGTGCCACTTGAAGGGAAGCTGCTAAATCTGGACCGTTAGTTCCATGCAAGATACAAGGGATTCCAAATGCTTCTGCGAGTGAGCCAACTTGGCGAGTAGGCCAAATACCACCACTTATGAAGGTATCGGGCTGAATGATGTCTACAGCGCCTTTAGTTATGTAGTCGCGGAAAATTGACATCTCAGTTCCAAATTCTCCACCTGTAATTGGTATTGAAACTTCATCGGCGAGACGTCTATACGAATCTAAATCATCACGGGCGAATGGTTCTTCAAGCCAAGTTGCATCTAATTCCTGTAGTCCTAGTGCAACAATCTTAGCTTGTTCGTATGTCCAAATCCATCCAGGTAAGTGCGCGGTCCGATCAATCATTAATTCAATTTTGTCACGCCCGCCTACAAGCGCCCGAACCTTTTCTACAACTCGAACATCATCCATCGGATCTGGTCGCCAACCACGGAATTTAATTTTAGTGTGCCCTAATGCGTAATAGTGAGCAATTTGCGCTGCTTGTTCATCTAAAGATAAATGTGATTGATCTGGATTGCCTGGCCATACGCAGGTTAAATAATATGGAAAACGCTCTCTTGTCGAGCCTAATAAATGGCGAACAGGAACATTTGCTGCTTTTCCAGAGATATCCCACAAAGCATTTTCTACAGTAGCGCATCCTTTTAGCGCTCCACTTTTCAATATTTCAATAATATTACGGGGGTCTTTACCGATCAATCCTGGCCGCACTTGCGAATTTAAAATATCGTCTGGGGTTCTTCTAAAACCGTACCCAGTTATTCCTTCATCAGTAAAAACCTGAGTTATTCCTAATGTTGTATACCGGTAATCATTTTCTCCGGTAGGCGCTAGCTCGATTACAAAAGATTTTATATCTGTAATTTTCACTTACTTCTCGATTCCCTATTTTCTTGAAGATTGAGTGCCTAGGCCAATTGACCTAAGCACTCAATCTCTAGTTAAGCAGTTTCTAGCTGACTAAATTACTTAGCCCAGCTTTCACTTTCCCACTTATTATCTTTAACTGCTTGCTTGGCTCCCTCATCCCAGTTCTGCTGCAATGTTTCAGTTGTTTCAGCAACAGTCTTGGTTCCAAGTAGCAAACCATCAAAGATTGAACGAACGGTCTTTCCTGGAGCTTCCGCAGGTGCGTAGAGAATCTGTGGTTTACCCCAGTCTGAACCGCCATCACCAAGTGAAACTCCTGACGACTTACCCTTAATCGGTGAAATACCGCCAGATGTTCCGGCCCACTTAAGGCCCTTAGGTGATGAAAGGAACTGCATAAATAGAACTGCTGCAGCTAATTTATCGCCCTTAGTTGATGCCGGAATCATGTACTCAGTTCCACCAACACCAACTCCCCAACGAGCGTTATTACCCGTTGATAGTGGGTCTGCTGCTTTGTCAATGGTAGGGAATGCGAAGATTGTTGACTTGAACTTCGCTGAGTTAAGTGAAGCAAGACCGAAGGAAACTCCCCATGTCATCGCAGCACGTCCAGCAAAGAAATCATCGTAAGCAGTAACTGCTCCATTATTATTTGTGATTCCTGACCAGTTCTTAGTAGCGCACTCATCTACAAATTTCTTCAGCATCTTCAATGATGCTTGAACTTGTGGATCAGTAGCTTTCAATTTGCCTTCCAGAATTGCTTTGGTACGCGACTTGTCAGTTATTCCAACTGGCAAATTAGTACCGGCAGTTCCATCTGCCTTGAATTGATCAATGCTCGTATATGCATCTTGCATGAACATTGAAGAAATTACACGCCAGGTCCAAGAGATTGGAAGGAATGAGTTATCCCAGCCCCATGGGTCTACACCTGCAGCCTTAAATTTCTTACAAGCTGCAAATAATGAGGTGAAGTCTTTGATTGGCAATGTAACGCCTGTTTTGGCCGCCAAATCTTTATTGGCGAAGACACCAATTCCGATCAAGTTGAAAGGAATCCACTCCATATTTCCATTTGCATTTGGACCAATGTTCTTTTCATAGCCAAAGAAGTTGGAATCAAAAGCATCAATCCATTTTTTATTTCCTGCGATATATGGGTTTGGTTTTTTGAGGTACTTATCTATTGATGTAACCATCTCTGGTGTGTATTTTGCTTGACGGAAAACTAAATCGCCAGCAGTACCAGCCGCTAATTGCGTTGAGTTGGTTGCATAGAAAGTATTCAAAGGCTGGACCACAGTCTTTAACTTGATATTAGGTTCAGCAGCTTGGAAATCTTTTACTAATTGATCCCATTCTGGTCCGAAGCTCTTAGCATTGTTATTCCACTGATTTGGTCCACGTAATTCAATGGTGACCTTCTTGCCTTTGTAGAACCCAGCTGCAGAGGCAGATTGGGTACCGGCAGAGATTGTCAACGCAGTTGCGACGGCAAATGCAGTAACAGCCGCAAGCGTTTTTTTGCTTGGCATAAATTGCATGATTCTCCTTACAGATTGACCCTGATTCAACACAGATGTATGAATCGTTACAATGACTTTAAATCTAAAACTTCATTTTTCCAATGAAAACAAGAAATTATATTTCAATAAATAAATCAGAAGTTCAGAGTTCTGAACAATTCAACAATTACGAAGAATCTAATAAAATTGTTCACAAATATGAAAGATTGTTCCTTGCTTCTCCTTTAATTATCTTCTTTTAGATGCTAATCTCGATGAAACGGTTCACGAATTTTTATTGATCGGTTTCTAAGGGGAAAAATGGCGAATGCCATAAAAGTAGATGAGATAAAAAAGAATAAATCCCAGAATAAAAAATTTAAGCCATTACTTTATTTGGGTTTAGCCCCGCTATTTATTATTTTGGGATTATTTGCATATTATCCAGCTGCAAATGGTTTAACTCGTGCATTTTATGATTGGCGTTTTTTTGAAACCTCAAAATTTATTGGTCTGGAAAATTTCAGAACCATGCTTAGTGATGATATGTGGTGGGAGTCTTTCCAACATATCTTCATAGTTTTTATAGCTGCAACAACAATTATGTGGGCTCTGCCTTTGCTGGCAGTTGAAATGTTGATTTCAATTCGGAATCAAAGAACCCAATATATTTTGAGAACACTTCTTTTGTTCCCATTAGCTTTCCCAATAATTGTAACTATTTATATGTGGGGGTTCATATATCACCCTAATCGCGGTTTATTGAATACAGCTTTGCAAGCTGTTGGGTTAGATTCATTAGCGCAAAACTGGTTGGGTGATCCGAAGACAGCTTTATATGCATTGTTATTTATAAGCTTCCCTTGGATAGCTTCACTTCCATTTTTTGTTTTCTTGACTGGGCTGCAAAATATTGGCACAGAAGTCTTTGAAGCTGCAGCACTCGATGGTTGCTCTCGAATGAAAAGATTTTTAGTTATCGATATGCCTCTTCTAGGGCGGCAATTCCGTTTACTTTTTTTCTTGGCCACAATCAGCGTTCTACAATTTGGAATCACAGCGCAAGTTCTAACAGCTGGTGGTCCTGACAATGCAACCATGTTTCCCATTCTTCGGATACTTGGCGTTGCCTTCAATGGTGGAGACTGGGGATATGCCGCCACCTTGTCCAGCACATTATTTATCCTGACTTTTTCAATAAGTTCAGTGATTCTTTTAATTAGCAAAGGTGAAAAACAAAATGTCCGTTCTCTCTAAATCCACTCCTCAGGTGCGAGTCAATCGTCGCAGAAAAACAGAGCAGACCATTTTGATATTCAGCTTGGGCTTTCTAGCGTTTCTTGGGCTTTTCCCTTACATATTTATGGTTCTGACCTCCTTTAAGAATAACCAACAATTTGTTGATAGTTATTGGGGCTTACCAATCCCAATTCATTTTGAAAACTATGCTGCTGCATGGGAACAAACTAAGAATTACTTTGCCACTACCTTCGTTGTTGTTGCCGCGACCATAGCTGCAACTCTCTTTCTGGGTCTACTAAGTGGATTTATCCTTTCGAGATTTATTTTTGTGGGACGACAGTTTTTATTCACTTGTGTTGGCTTGTTGCTCATGGTCCCTTGGATTGCAGCATTGATTCCGCTCTTTGTACTCTCTAAAGATTTAAAAATGCTAAATACAATTTGGGTTTTGATAGTGCCGATGATTGCTGGTAACGCAGTTTTGTCGGTGATTCTTTTCAAAAATTACATCGATGCAGTCCCTCAAGAACTATTTGATTGTGCCGTTGTGTTCGGCGCAACCGGACCACAAATTTTTCGTTATGTTGTAGTTCCGCTATCTTTCCCCGTAGTAGGAACTATATCCTTGCTAACAATGATCAATGTTTGGAATGAATATTTCTGGCCATTACTGACTGTTACGGATGACAGCCTTCGAACTGTCTCGGTTGGAATTACCTTCTTCCAAGGCCAAAATGAAACAGATTATGGCGGCTTAATGGCCGGCTATACCTTGGCAAGTATTCCCTTGCTGCTTCTTTTCACATTCTTATCTAAGTACTTCCTAGCCGGCATACAAGGTGGGCTAAGCGTCAGCGATAAGTAATTTCTCTAAAATCTGAGCAACGCCATCGTCATTACATTCTGGCGCAAGTGATTTTGCTGCAGCTTGTGCAGCTGGGTGCGCGGTAGCCATTGCGTAAGAGCGCCCACTCCATTCAAGCATTGAAATATCATTTGGATTATCACCAAAAGTGATTACATCTGCCGCAGAAACATTTAACCGTTGAGCCAACTTGGCAAGAGTCTCACCTTTACTTACGCCCACCGCAGAAATTTCCAAAAGCGATTCACTTGAATTGGAATGTGTGGCAGTCGCGATTCCTTTTAGCTCTTTTTGCGCAATTTCTAGCATCTCATCTGAAGATAATTCATGGTTGAGACTTCTGACTAAAAATTTCATAGCCGGTTGGTCGAAATGTTCCTCAATTTGCGCACTACCTGTGTCATCAATCCCTAAATCCCATCTAGCCAAATATTTCTGTTCTCTGTGGAATCCATCATGGTTTTCAACCGCAAATACTGCAGATGGCATGCTCGCTCGTAATGCTTGGGTCGCTTTATTTAAATCTTCAACACCTATCAACCACTCTTCGAGGATTTCATTCTTATGAAAATCATAAATAACTGCGCCATTTCCACAAACACCAGTTCCAAAAGAGAACGCTTCACGAACTTCGTTCATCCAACGCGGTGGTCTTCCAGTAATAAAAAAGATGTGAATTCCTAAATCATTTGCTTTTGTGAATGTCTCAATAGTTCTTTTTGAGATATGTCCATCAAACGGAATGATTGTTCCATCTAAGTCAGTCGCAATTATTTTTGGCCGTGTCACACCGGCTCAAATCGATCTTTCCCTAAATAAGGAATTAATGCTTTTGGTATTAGGACTGAACCATCAGCTTGTTGATGATTTTCTAAGATCGCCACAATTATTCGAGGAATCGCACATAAAGTCCCGTTAAGAGTTGCAACGGGTTTAGTTCCTTCATCATCTTTGTAGCGAATATTTAATCTTCTTGCCTGGTATTGCGTGCAATTCGAAGTACTTGTTACCTCACGGTATTGACCTTGAGTAGGAATCCAAGCTTCACAATCAAATTTGCGTATTGCACTTGATCCGAGGTCTCCGGTAGCAACATCAATTACTCGATAAGGAATTTCAAGTGCGTTAAGAAACTCTTTTTCCCAGTTTAATAATCTTTGGTGTTCAGCCAAAGCATCTTCAGGATCACAAAAAGAAAACATTTCTACTTTGTCGAATTGATGTACGCGAATAATTCCACGAGTATCTTTTCCATAAGTTCCAGCTTCGCGCCTAAAGCATGAAGAGAAACCTGCATAACGCAATGGGAATTTATTGCTATCTAGGATTTCATCCATGTGATACGCCGCAAGTGGCACTTCACTCGTTCCGACTAAATAAAAATCATCTTCTTCTAAATGAAAAACATTTTCTGCGGCTTGGCCAAGGAATCCAGTGCCTTCCATGGCGGGAGGCTTGACCAAAACAGGTGGAATCACGGGTATAAAGCCAGCCTTTACAGCAGTAGCTATAGCGAAATTGATTAATGCGAATTCAAGTAATGCACCGTTACCTGTTAAGTAATAGAAACGTGAGCCCGAAACTTTGGCGCCCCGTTCGGTATCAATCGCACCTAGTATTTTTCCTAATTCAACGTGATCTTTTGGTTCAAAATCAAACTTTCTTGGAGTTCCGATCTCCTCTAAAACTACAAAATCCGCTTCGCCGCCAACAGGTGCGCCAGGATCTACCAAGTTGGCTAACCCCATGAATAATTTTTGCGCACGCTCTTCTAATTCAGCACGCTTCGCATCACTTGATTTTACAGTTGCTGCTAATTCTTTGGAACTTTCTAATAACTTTGCTTTTTCTTCTCCTTTTGCGGCACCAACACTTTTTGATAACAGATTTTGTTGTGCCCGTGCAGATTCAAATTCACTTATAGCAATTCGTCTTTCATTATCAGCATTGATTGCGGCATCAACTAAGTTCTCATCTTCTCCACGCGCACGTTGAGATGCTTTTACTAAATCTGGATTGTCGCGAAGCAATTTAATGTCAATCACTTTTTAATATCTCCAGATCTAATTCTTTTTAACCAATTTTCTGCGGTATCAAAAGCTTTATCTTCGGTCGCTTTATTTAGGGTTGGAAGAACTTTATCTGCACGTGCATAAGATCCTAAGAATCGTACGTCGGCACAAATTCGATATAGCGCCTTTAAAGTGTCACCAACTCTTGCATCCTCAATGTGTCCTTCGACATCAATAATGAAGTGATATTGGCCTAATTCAACTCCATTAGGTCGTGACTGGATGAATGTTAAGTTGACTCCGCGCACTGCAAATTCAGTGAGAATTTCAAGTAATGCACCAGAGTGGTCGGCATCAATAAAGACAACTAGCGAACTGCGATCAGATCCGGTTGGGGCTGCGATCTTTCCTGGGCGAGATACTGTTACAAATCGAGTAACTGCAGCTTGTCGATCGCCAACATCTTCAGCAATTATCTGCAAATCAAAATTCTTGGCAGCAACAGCGGCGGCGAGCGCGCCATCTGCTTCACCTTTCGCAACTGCTTCAGCACCTGCGGCTGTTGATGCCGTCATTATTACTTCAGCACCTGGAATGTTCTTTGCGATGTATTCACGACATTGTGCTTCTGCATGTGGATGCGTAGCTAATTTTTTAATTTCTGAAATCTTCACACCAGGTTTAACCATCAGCGCAAAACTGACTGCCAAAATGCTTTCGCCAATAATTAATAGCGGTTCACCGCTTGCGAGCTCATCTAAAGTTCTGGCAACAACGCCTTCTACTGAATTCTCTATTGGAACAATTGCATAATCAGCGGTGCCCGTGCGAACCGCATCAAGGGCTGCGGTGACATTCACAGCCGGAATCGCTTTATCTCCGGGCTTTAGGATTGGGATTAGGGCCGCTTCGGTAAATGTTCCCGCTGGCCCAAGATATGAATAAACCGACACAAGAGGGATGTTACGCGAGTTCGGGCATCAGAGGGGCAGGTAAATCGCCCGCTTCTACCTTCGGGTTAAGCACGGTTAGAATGAAGTTCATAATCTTTGTTGCGCGTTGAGAGGCAGGTGGCCGGCGATGCATTTTCAAAGCGTTGCGCTATCTGACCGTGGATTAAATCGCGAAATAAATGAGGACTCGGCATGGATCGGCTCACAGATCATTGCGGTAGCTGATGGCCTCGGAGGTCACGCTGGCGGTGAAGTTGCCTCTGCGATTGTTATAAATGGCTTGGCTAAAGCAGATAAAAAAGAATTTACAAAAGAATCTGTTCATGATTTGGTTATTGAAATTACAACTAAGGCAAATGGCGAAATTGCTAAGACAATAAAAGACTCCCCAAAATTAAAAGGGATGGGAACGACCCTTACTTCACTAATTACAACCGAGGACAAAGTCGCTCTTATTCATATTGGCGATTCAAGATGCTATCAATTTAGAGCTGGCAAACTAACCCAACTTTCAAAGGATCACACGTTAGTTCAGGAATTGATTGATCAAGGAAGATTGAGCGCAGAAGAAGCGACTTCTCATCCACAAAAATCTTTAATTACAAAAGCTTTGATGGGTAATACCGAGACTGAACCTTTTATTCAATTAATTAATGTCGAACCTGATGATCTATTTTTACTTTGTACTGATGGTTTATCAAGCGTTATAAATGAATCTGAAATAAGTAAAATTTTGAGTGAAGATGGAGTTACTGAGATTGCAGCTGAAAAATTAAAGAAGGCTGTTTATAAATCAGGGGCACCAGACAACATCACATTGGTGTTAGCAAAGTTAACTACCGAAAATCTAAGTTCTGTAGGAACTATCGGGGCTGCGGCGGTGGTCGCATGAGCCGAATTCTTGCTGGGCGTTATGAAGTTGGAGATTTGATTGGCACCGGTGGAATGGCCGATGTTTATCAAGGGCGAGACACCAGACTTTCACGTCCAGTCGCAATCAAAATTTTACGTAGTGATCTTGCGCGTGACCCTTCTTTCCTAACTCGATTCCGCCGCGAAGCGCAAGCTGCTGCAGGTCTTAATCATCCTTCAATTGTTTCTGTCTATGACACCGGTGAAGAGTTAATCGAAGGTGGAGTGCTTCCATACATTGTTATGGAGCAAGTAGAAGGTCGCACTATCCGTGAAGTGATTAGAAATGGTGAAAGACTTCCAGTGCAGCGTGCAATTTCTGTTATTCGTGGAATTCTAGAAGCCCTTGATTATTCACATCGTCATGGAATTGTGCACCGTGATGTGAAACCAGCCAACGTCATGATCACAACTTCAGGCGATGTAAAAGTTATGGATTTTGGAATCGCTCGCGCACTAGATGATGCAAATGCAACTGTTACACATGCTTGGACAGTTGTGGGGACTGCACAGTATTTATCTCCTGAACAAGCGCGCGGAGAAATTGCTGACTCACGTAGTGATATTTACTCTGTTGGTTGTTTGCTTTACGAATTAGTTACCGGTCGTGCACCGTTTTCTGGTGATACGCCTGTTGCGATCGCTTACCAACATGTTTCTGCTGCGCCGATAAGTGTCGATGCATTAAACCTTGATTTACCTGATGGATTAAGTCAAATTATTGATGGTGCTTTAGCTAAAGACCCATTGGTTCGCTATCAAAGTGCTGCTGAGATGTTGGCTGACCTTGATCGAATTACAAAAGGTGAGAGAGTAAAGGCTCGAGTGAGTAAAAATATTGATCGTCGCAAACTTATTACTGGTGCCATAGCACTTGTTGTTGCAATCGCATCAGGTGGCGTATTACTTTCTCGCGGAGGAAGTGTTGTCACAGCAAAAACTGTTGCAGATGTTTCTGGTTTAACTGAAGCACAGGCACGTGAAGCCCTTGCCGGATTCACTATAATTATTGCTCGGGCGCCAGATCCACGTGTGCCTGAAGGTCGAGTCGCGCTACAAAATCCAGTTGCTGGAACTAAGGCTGAACCAAACAGTGATGTCACAATAACTATTTCTGATGGGCCAGGAAAAACGGCTATACCAACTAATTTGATTGGGAAATCTCTGGAGGATGTTCGTTTAATCCTAAGTAGTCTCGGATTAGTTTTGTCGCGAACAAATGCGGTTGACTCAAGTGAATCTCCTGGAACAGTTGTTGGTATTACTCCTCCAGCAGGCAGTGCAGTAAATGCAGGCAGTGGAGTTGTTCTAGATATTGCTAGTGGAAATGTTGCAGTCCCAGATGTTGTTGGAGTTCCTTCGATTCAAGCTCGAACAATTTTAATTCAAGCCGGATTTATGCCAAATATTATTGAAGTTTCAGACACCGGCTTAGAAGAAGATGTAGTTCTTGCGCAAGCACCAGAAGCAGCAACGAGTGCACGTATTGGTAGTTCAGTAACAATCACTATCAACAACTTAAAGGGATATACCCCGCCGCCGCCTAGCGGCCAATAACTGGGGATAATCCCACTGCACGTTTTGTAGCATTTGGATCACCGCAAACCGTTAACCAATTTGCAAGTAATTGATGTCCACCTTCAGTCAAAACAGATTCTGGATGGAATTGCACACCTTCAATTGGCAATGTGCTGTGACAAACAGACATGATCACACCTGTGTCTGTTCTGCTGGTGATTTTTAATTCAGGTGGAGTGGTTCCATCTTCAATAGCTAATGAATGGTAACGAGTTGCCGTAAATGGAGATTTGATTCCGTGCAATACACCTTCACCTGTGTGAGTTAATTGCGAAGTTTTTCCATGTAACAACTCAGGCGCACGATTTACTTTTGCGCCAAAGGCAACTGCTATCGCTTGATGCCCTAAACAAATACCCAGCAATGGAATTTTGTTTTCTGCACAAAACTTAACTAACTCCACGCTGATGCCAGCTTCTTCGGGAGTGCCGGGGCCTGGAGAAATTAAAACGCCATCAAATTCAAGAGCTTTTGCCACAGTTACTTCATCATTTCTAACTACGGTGCAGACCGCGCCGAGTTGGCCAAGGTATTGCACGATGTTGTAAACAAATGAGTCGTAATTATCAATCACTAAAATCTTGCGATTGGTATCTGCGTGGTTTGGCACGGGTCTATCTTGCCCCACCGGAAGCGCCTCCCGCTAAGCGAAGGTGCTCCTTTAAAATTCCTAGGACAGGGTAGGATTGGTCCTGTTGAACATTGAACTTGGTTGTTCATTTAATGGATGGGGTGGCACATGCCAAAGTCTCGAATTCGTAAAAAGGTAAAAGAAGAGCGCACTGTTCAAGCTCAGGTTGTGCAGTCGACCCCAGAACCAACTGAAAGCCCAAGGTGGCTGGCTCCACTCATGCTGGCCATGTTTTTGCTCGGCCTGGCTTGGATCGTCGTTTACTACATAACCCAGACTAAATATCCGGTCCCTAACCTGGGTGCCTGGAATATGGGCATCGGCTTTGTATTTGTCGGTATTGGCTTTTCTTTGGCTACCCGCTGGCGTTAAAGCCCGGTTAAATTACATTGATGTAATTCTCCACATGGGGATAAACCCTGTGGATAACTTTATTCTATTCAGAGACGGTTATTGATTTAATCGAAACAGGAGTTACCGGACGGTCTTGAGCTCCAGTAGCAACTTCTCCAATTGCATCTACAACAGCTTGGCTTGCTGCATCTTTAACTTCACCAAAAATAGAATGCTTACGATTTAACCAAGTTGTTGGTGCAACAGTAATGAAAAATTGTGAACCATTAGTTCCTGGTCCTGAGTTTGCCATCGCTAAAAGATATGGGCGATCAAAAACTAATTCTGGATGAAACTCATCAGCGAATTTGTACCCTGGTCCGCCAGTTCCATTTCCAATTGGATCTCCACCTTGAATCATGAAACCAGAAATCACGCGATGAAAAACTGTGCCGTCATACAAATTGTCACTACTTGTTTTTCCAGTAACTGG
>Ga0214921_10002454_pt1 | contig 30080 bp, 29 predicted proteins | sample LL1505_MetaG_FD_177992 | JGI IMG/M metagenome (GOLD analysis project Ga0214921, IMG submission 177992) | Freshwater microbial communities from Lake Lanier, Atlanta, Georgia, United States - LL-1505 | ecosystem: Environmental > Aquatic > Freshwater > Lake | place: USA: Georgia | collected...
AACGACTCCGGCATCGTAGAGAACTGACGCTATCTGCGAACCGGTCGCCCCTTGCGGGACTTCTATGACAACCTCTGGCAAACCTTGAACAGTTTCAACAGTATTGAAATCAGGTGCACTGCTTGACTGGGAACGAACTAGGAAGAGCGAAAAAGTAAATAGAGAAACAACCAAACCTGCGGCAATAACTCTTTTGATGGACCGCATTACTTTCTCTTCTCAAGATCTATGGCAAATTCCAGAATCCCTACAGCTGCTGCCATATCAATAGATCCTTTTGACTCTTTCGCGTTTTTGCCTGAATCTCTCAAGTTTCTCGCAGCACTTACCGTCGATAACCGTTCGTCAATCATGAGGACTTCAACATCTGTGATCTCCCGCAATAGTTCGGCGAACTGCAAAGCCTTCTGCGCTGCCAGGCCATCCTCACCGCTTAACAACGCAGGCTTTCCTACAAAAATTTGAACCGGTTCAATTTCAAGAAATATTTCAGCGATACTCTTTAGCAGCGTCTTATCAGTTGCCTTCAATGTGGTTATTGGGGAGCAAATGATCGAATCCGCATCACTTGCCGCAACTCCAATGCGGACATCGCCATAATCAAAGGCGATTCGACGTCCTCGTTGCATCAACTAACCAATAAGTGATTGAGAGATTGCGGCGATAGAATCCAATGACTTGCTCGCATCGGTGCCTCCACCCTGAGCGAAATCATCCTTACCGCCGCCTCCACCGCCCAGAACGGTTGAGCCTATTTTGACCAATGCGCCTGCTTTTATGCCAGCTGCTCTCGATTGATCACTAACTGCAACAACCAGCACTGGCTTTCCATCATTATTGCTCAGAAGTGCAACCACGCTATTTGCGTTTTGGGAGCGAAGGTCAATTGCAATTTTGCGTAAATCATCACCTGAAACACCATCAGCCATAACCGCTCCAATAAAGGTGTGTCCGTTAATCACCGTTGCTGATTTGGCAAGATCGCCAACCTGCGACAGAGCCTGGGCAGAACGCACCGAAGCCAATTCTTTCTCGATCTCTTTCATCTTATTTAACATATCTGAAATTCGCTCCGGTAACTCTTCGGCCCTTGAGCCCTTAATGAGTTCAGTCAAAGAGTTGAGCAAGATATGTTCGCGAGCCAAGAACTTATAAGCATCGACTCCGACTAGCGCTTCAACGCGTCGAACTCCAGCGCCGATCGAAGATTCACCAAGCAGTTTTACAACACCTAGTTGACCAGAGCGCGCCACGTGCGTACCTCCACATAATTCACGTGCCCAATCACCAACACTGACCACACGAACTACATCTCCATACTTTTCGCCAAATAACGCCATAGCGCCGATTTCTTTTGCCTTAGCTTGAGACATACTCTCTGCTGTTACTTCCAGATTGTCTAACAACAAAGTATTCACGCGAGATTCGACATCATTTAAAATCGAAGCAGAGACCGCACCAGTTGCCGGAAAATCAAAGCGGAAGCGACCTGGGGAGTTTTCAGATCCGGCTTGCGTTGCAGTCTCGCCAAGAACTTCTCTGAAAGCTTTATGAACCATGTGGGTTGCGGTATGTGCTCTTGAAATTGCAGCTCGTCTTTCGGAATCGATCTCTGCAAGAGCATCGGACCCTACTTCTACAGATCCATTGGTTACGCGTCCACGGTGAACCGAGACACCAGGTACTGGTGATTGAACATCTTCGATTTCAATAACCGCGCCGGAACTTAAAGTGATTCGGCCGCCATCAGCTAACTGACCTCCACCTTCAGCATAGAAAGGAGTACGGTTCAAAATAATTTCGACTTCATCGCCCTCTGTTGCCGAAGCTACTGCCAAACCATCAACTAAAATTCCAGTCAAAGTAGCTTCGGAAGCAATATTTGTATATCCAAGGAACTCTGTTCTGCCGCTTTTGTCTGCAATCGATCGATACACCGATACATCTGTGTGGCCAGATTTCTTGGACTTAGCATCCGCCTTTGCGCGATCTTTTTGCTCCTTCATCAGACGGCGGAAACCATCCTCGTCAACGCTTAGTCCTTCTTCTCTAGCCATTTCTAAAGTTAAATCAAAAGGAAAACCATATGTATCGTGAAGTTTGAAAACATCTTCTCCAGGCAAAACTGAACTCTTGCTCTTCTTCAGAGCCGCAGAAGACATATCAAAGATCTGCGTGCCGCTCTTTAAGGTTTGCAAGAAGCTCTCTTCTTCTGAAGCGCTAACTGCCAAAATTCGATTCTTATCTGAAACTAATTCAGGATACTGAGGGCCCATTGCTCCTATGGCTGCAACCGTTAGTTCAGACATGATGGGATCCATGGAACCTAGGAGTCGCATATTTCGAATTGTGCGTCGCATCATTCGCCGCAAAACATATCCACGGCCTTCATTGCCAGGGGTCACTCCATCACCGATTAGCATCGCCGATGTTCGTGCATGGTCTGCAATCACGCGAAGTGAAACATCTGATTTTTCAGATGCTCCGTACTTAACTCCAGTTAATTCAGAAGCGAGGTTAAGAATTTGAATTGTGGTATCGATTTCATAAATATTTTCTACACCCTGCAACAACGCTGCTGTGCGTTCAAGACCTAAACCAGTATCAATACTTTTCGCTGGAAGCTCACCCAGAATTGGGTAACCATCTTTTCCGCCACCTGCACCACGTTCGTTCTGCATGAAAACCAAGTTCCACACTTCAAGGTAACGATTTTCATCCGCAATGGGTCCACCTTCAACACCATAGGCTGGACCGCGGTCATAGTAGATCTCTGAACAAGGTCCGCACGGTCCCGGAACACCCATCGACCAAAAATTATCCGCCATATCGCGACGCTGAATACGTTCCTTCGGCACACCGATCTGCTTATGCCAGATGTCTGCAGCCTCATCGTCATCTAGATAAACCGTTACCCATAATTTTTCCTCGGGGAAACCATAACCGCCATCTGCAATTGGCCTAGTCAAAAGCTCCCATGCAAGTGCGATTGCACCCTCTTTGAAATAGTCACCAAAAGAAAAGTTTCCACACATTTGAAAAAATGAAGCGTGACGAGTTGTTTTGCCGACCTCATCGATGTCTAAAGTACGCACACATTTTTGCACCGAAGTAGCGCGCTTGTAGGGAGGAGTGACTTCACCTAGAAAGAACGGCTTGAAAGGAACCATTCCAGCGTTAACCAGCAAAAGATTCGGATCATCAGCAATTAAGGATGCTGACGGCACAACGGTGTGGGTTAACCCTTGACGGTTGTCAGATTCAAAGAAGCGCAGCCAGCGCGAACGGATCTCGGCGGATTCCACTAGTTAGGATCACTCAGCCTTCTTCTTTTTCTTGGAGCGATCCTTGTTCATCTGAGCTGCAGATATAAGGGCTCCTGCAACCTTAACGGCCGAACCATTCTTGTTCATGAAACCCTGAGTCGCTTCGGAAACTTTCTCGCTCATCTCTTCAATGTTTTTGGTGACACGATTGATGCTGTGTAGCGGACCATTCACCAAGGTCACCGTTGTGTTTAGCTCATCGATCAGCGGTGCGGTCTCTTCGGTCAGAACTTTGAGCGAGGCTTTAGCTTCATCGACTAAACGACCCACTCGGACAACAACGTAGGCAATAGCAATCGCGATAACAGCAAGTGATGATGCCGCGATTATTGTTGCAATTCCACCTGGACCCATGTTGTTAGCCTACCTGAACCCTTAACTACCCTGCGGGTTTTTAGGCTGTGGCACCCAATCAATTCCGCTTTCTCGTCGTTGAGCGGGGGTAATTGGTGTTGGGGCGCCAGTTAATGGATCTCCACCACTAGCTGTTTTTGGAAAGGCAATCACTTCTCTAATTGAATCTGACCCGGTTAGCAATGCGCACACGCGATCAAGTCCTAGTGCGATTCCACCATGTGGAGGTGGACCGTAGTTAAAGGCCTCTAGCAAGAATCCAAACTTACTAGTTGCTTCATCATCACTTAATCCAATGACAGAGAAAACATCTTTTTGAATACTACGATCATGGATACGGATCGATCCGCCGCCTAATTCTGTTCCATTAAGAACAATGTCGTAGGCGTAGGCTAAAGCTGATGCAGGATCTGATTTAAATGTCGTAGCAAATTCTGGCTTTGGTCCGGTAAAGGGATGGTGAACCGCAGTCCAACCACCGTTATCTGTTGGTTCAAACATAGGTGCATCTACAACCCACAAAAATTCCCATTGTCCATCGGGAATCAAGTTGCAGCGCTTTCCAATCTCTAGCCGAACTGCGCCCAGAAGATTCAGAGATGCAGTGCGCTCCCCTGCAGCGAAGAAAATTGCATCTCCAACTTTTGCTCCAGCTGCTGCGACTATTCCTGCAGTTTCTTGCTCAGAAATATTCTTCGAAACAGGACCTCCGAGCGTTCCATCCTCATTTACAAGAATGTACGCCAGCCCTTTTGCTCCTCGAGCTTTGGCCCAGTCCTGCCAAGCATCTAGCTCGCGACGAGCAGATGATGCTCCCCCAGGCATAACAACTGCGCCAACATAAGGTGCTTGAAATACACGGAACGGAGTCTGAGCGAAAAACGAAGTAAGGTCGACAAGTTTGTTATCGAAACGAAGATCAGGCTTGTCTGATCCATAATCAGACATCGCATCTGCATATGTCATTCGCTTTAACGGAAGCGGAATGTCGTAATTGACCGCTTCTTTCCAAACTCGCGCGACAATTTTTTCCGCAACTGCCAGAATATCTTCTTGATCAATAAATGACATTTCAATATCTAATTGAGTGAACTCTGGCTGACGATCTGCGCGGAAGTCTTCATCTCGGAAGCATCGCGCGATTTGGTAATACTTCTCCATTCCGGCCACCATCAACAGCTGCTTAAACAACTGAGGTGATTGCGGAAGCGCATACCAAGAGCCAGGTTGTAGTCGCACTGGAACAAGGAAATCTCGCGCGCCCTCTGGAGTAGAACGGGTTAAATATGGGGTTTCTATCTCAAGAAACTTTTCATCCTCCATGACGCGGCGAATCGTTGATGTGACCTTTGATCGAACTCTTAAATTCTGCGCCGGCTTTTCGCGTCGTAAATCCAAATAACGGTAGCGCAAGCGGACTTCTTCATTGATGTCAGTGTCATCTCCGCTATCGACTGGAAATGGAAGCGGTGCCGCCTCTGAAAGAACCACGACAGTGTCACCCATAACTTCGATTTCACCGGTAGGAATATTTGTATTTTCGTTACCTGCCGGACGAGCAACAACTTCGCCAGTGATCAATAGGCACCATTCGGCGCGAAGTGATCCCGCTACCTTTTCATCACGAATAACTACCTGGACCGAGCCTGATGCATCACGTAAATCGATGAAAGCTACCCCGCCATGATCTCGGCGGCGGGAAACCCAACCAGCGAGCGTGACGGTCTGTCCTGCGTTGGATTTACGCAATGACCCAGCTTCATGTGAACGCAACATTTCGTTTCCTAATTCTACTTTTCGAGAGCTTCGAACAATGAGTCAATCTTAACCGAGGTTTCAGTGCCAGATTTCATCTCTTTTAACTCGACCGTTCCGCTTGAGATCTCGGATTCTCCAAGGACAATAACGTGCGTTGCCCCACTCTTATCCGCGCCCTTCATTGCACCTTTCAGAGCTCGGTCGCCAAAGGCGATTTCCACTCGCTTTCCTTTAGCACGCAATGCTGCAGCAATCGTTAGTGCCTGCAATTTTGCACTTTCTCCTAGTGGAATTATGAATAGATCAGAAACGAAAGCATCGGCTCCAATGACTCCCTCAGCTTCTGCAGCCAGCAAAGCCCGATCAACACCTAAACCAAAACCAATTCCCGAAAGAGATTGACCGCCCAACTGCTCCATGAGACCGTCGTATCGACCACCGCCACCGATTCCAGATTGCGCACCAAGTAATTCATGAACGAATTCAAAAGTTGTTCCTGTGTAGTAATCCAGACCTCGCACCATTCGTGGATTCAGGGTGTAGGAAATGCGCAAGGCATCTAAATAAGTAATTACTTGATCAAAATGTGCACGAGAAGAATCACTCAAATAATTAACAAGTAAAGGAGCATTTGCCATGGCCTGCTTCATCTCGTCACGCTTATCATCGAAAAGACGAAGTGGATTAATTGCAGCTCGCTCGGCTGTGGCCTCATCCAAATCAAGTGTTGCAATGAACTTGAGCAGATCAACCCTGTGTGCAGCTCGAGATTGGGCATCACCCAATGATGTGATTTCCAGGCGATACTGTTTTAAACCAAGTGCTTTAAATCCAGCATCTGCAATAGCAATAACTTCGGCATCAATTGCTGGATCATCTAGACCAATCGCTTCTATGCCCACTTGATAGAACTGACGATAGCGACCAGCTTGAGGGCGTTCTGCTCTGAAAAATTGTCCTGAGTACCAAACTTTTACCGGAAGCTGTCCGCGATCTAAACCATGTTCGATGACAGAACGCATGACACCTGCAGTTCCTTCAGGACGCAATGTAATTGAACGTCCACCACGATCTTCAAATGTGTACATCTCCTTAGATACAACATCGGTTGACTCACCAACACCACGCTTAAACAAATCTGTATCTTCGAAAACTGGCAGCTCAATTAATTGATAGCCCGCGCTACGTGCAGGTGCAATCAAAGACTCTCGAACAAATTCAAAAGAACTAGAACGTGGTGGGGTGTATTCGCTAACGCCTTTAGGGGCTGAAATCTTTTGCTGAGCCATCAGTATCTTCCCACCAAACTTTTTAGGTACGGATTAGTCTTTTTCTCGTGCGCCATAGACGTTCTCGGGCCATGGCCTGGCAAGACCTCAAGATGATCAGCTAGCGGGACAACCTTCTTGCGCAATGTCTCTTCCATCTCTTTAGCTGAACCTGTTGGCAAATCTGTTCGTCCTATCGAACCAGCAAAGAGGACATCCCCGCTGACCAATACTTGTTCAGAGACTTCGAACATCAATGAACCACGGGTATGACCAGGCGAATGAATGGCCCTCAAGGAAAGTCCTACCAGATCAATTACATCATTATTGCGAAGCTCTAGAACTTGGGCAGATTCGCTGAAATCCATGGCAGAAACCGTCGCAGCAAATTCTGCGCCCAGTAGTTTCTCTGGCGCAGATAAATACGCACGATCCTCGCTGTGAATATATGTTGGTATTCCATAACCGTCAGCAATCGGCTGGATCGAAAATGTATGATCCAAGTGTCCATGCGTTGCAATCACTGCAACTGGCTTCAAATTGTGACGTTGCAAAATCTCCTCTAACGAATCGCTCACATCTGGCATGCCTGGATCAATGACGATGCATTCACTTCCGGGCTCAGTAGCCAACACCCAGCAGTTGGTGGCAAACATCGGGGCGGCAAATGAGTCAATCAGCAAACCCATCACCCCCTCATTCACGCTCAATTTCGGCGCGATTGACGCTCACACCATGAGACAGGGTACCTTTTGCCCTACCAATCCACACTCGACCCACGCTTAGAGGGCCCAAATCTTCTAAGCATCGCACCCACACATAGCGAGCCTTGAACAAGGTAACGCGCTGAAAGGATCACTCTCATGACAGATATGAATTTCCCACCACAGGCTAGCGCTGCAAGTGCGTTAATCGGAGATCCTTCAGCATTTGGTCGAGTAGCAGAAGATGGAACAGTTTTCGTAAGAACACCTCACGGAGAAAAAGCAGTTGGCTCATATCCAGGAAAGAGTGCTGAAGAAGCACTCGCCTACTTTGTTCGAAAGTTTGAAGTTCTGGCCGCAGAAGTTGCATTGCTTGCTGCACGGATCAAGAGTGGCGCGATGGTTCCATCTGATGCATATACCGCGGTGAAGAAATTGCGCGAACAAGTTAAAGAGTTAAACGGCGTAGGCGATCTAGAAGCTTTGGCGTCATCAGTTGAACAAATTGAGCCACTTATTGAAGGACATCGCGAAGCCTATGAAGCTAAGAAGGCAGCAGAAACTGCAGCCAAGGCTGCTCGCCGCGAACAGATTCTTGTTGAGAAAGAGAAGATTGTTGCAGAGGCTGAAAGTCTTGCACTTTCTGAAAGTTGGAAATCAACCGGTGATCGCTTGAAGGTTTTACTTGATGAATGGAAAGCCGCACCACGTTTAGAGAAGAAGGCAGATGCCGATCTCTGGAAGCGCTTTTCATCATCTAGAAATAAGTTTGATAAGCGTCGACGCACCCACTTTGCTTCTTTAGAAGCGACGCAAGCGGTAGTTTCAGATGCAAAGAAGAAGATTGTAGAAGAGGCGGAAAAACTCGCTACTTCTACTGAATGGGTACCGACAGCTAAGCGCTTCAAGGTCCTCATGGATCAATGGAAAGCTTCCGGTCGTGGCAAGAAGAGTGATGATGCAAAGCTATGGGCACGATTTAAAGCCGCTCAAGATCAATTCTTCACTGCAAAAAATGCTGATCTTGAAAAGCGCGATGTCACAATGGCAGCAAACCTTGCAAAGCGCGAAGAACTGCTTCCAGCAATCGAGGCACTACTTCCTGTTACAGATGTAAAGGAAGCTCGCAAAGCACTTAATGAACTTCTTCGCTCATGGGAGAAGATCGGTATGACCCATCGCGATAAGCGCGCCGCACTTGATGCTCGCGTTGCCAAGGTTGAAAGCACAATTAAGGAAGCTGAAGCTGAAATCTGGCGTAAGACAGATCCAGCGGCTAAGAAGCGTGCTCAAGAGGTAGTTGCCCAGCTAACAGAATCTATTGCCAACTATGAAAAGGCTGCAGCTAAATTTGCCGCAACTGGTAACACTAAGAAGGCAACTGAAGCAGCCGAATCTGCCGCCGCTCGCAAGGTGTGGTTGGCAGAAGCGGAGAAGGGTCTTTCAGAATTCAACTAATAGCAAAAGCTAGTTATTAGTTGTTCTATAGACGTCATAAACGCCTTCGATACCACGCACCGCCGCCAATACCGCATCTAGATGTGTTGCATCTGCCATTTCAAAAGTAAAGCGCGAAAAGGCTGTGCGATCTTTTGATGTACTTACAGCAGCGCTCAGGATGTTTACATGTTGTTCAGACAATGTCCTAGTTACATCTGCCAACAATGAAGCACGATCTAACGCCTCCACTTGAATGTTTACCAAGAAAATTGATGCCGCGCCTGTGCGCCATTTAACTTTTACTACTCGATCGGCTTGATGGCTTTGTAGATCGGCAGCGTTGGTGCAATCTGAACGGTGAATAGAAACGCCGCTGCCCTTGGTAATAAATCCCATGATTGAATCACCAGGTACAGGTGTGCAACAACGTGCAAGCTTTACGAGAACATCATCGGTTCCTTCAACATCGATTGCGTTACTAGAACGTCTTGTCGTTGGAGCACGGTTAGGAAGCACATCCATGGTTGGCTCTGGATGAGAATCTTCGGCGCCCATTGAAGCTACTAGCTTGTCAATGATTGATGCTGCAGAAACATGTCCGTCACCAACTGCCGAATACAAGCCATCAATATCTGAATAACGAAGATCATGTGCAAGTTCCAAAAGTGAATGACCTGCAAAGATCTTTTGAAGAGGCAATCCTGCTTTTCTCATTTGTCGTGCGATTGATTCTCGACCCGCATCGACAGCTTCTTCGCGACGCTCTTTGCTAAACCAGGCCTTAATCTTTGATCGAGCACGGGGGCTCTTAACAAAATTAAGCCAATCCCTACTTGGTCCGGCGTTTTCACTCTTGTTGGTAACGATCTCTACAACATCTCCGTTGTTAAGGCGTGATTCAAGTGGAACCAAACGACCATTTACTTTAGCTCCAGCACATCGAAGTCCAACATCGGTATGTACCGAAAAAGCAAAGTCAACCGGTGTCGAACCACCTGGCAAAGCAACAACACTCCCCTTTGGCGTGAAGACGAAAACTTCTGGGGAACCTAAATCAAATCGCAAGGCTTCTAAGAATTCTGAAGGATCTTCAGTTTCTTTCTGCCATTCATGTAGTTGGCGTAGCCACAACATCTCAGGTGATGATTGGGTGTTCTCAGGCCCTTGTTTATATTTCCAGTGTGCAGCGATACCGAATTCGGCCCGTGCATGCATATCGTAGGTACGGATCTGTATTTCAATCGCTTTACCGTTTGGTCCAATCACCGTTGTATGCAGCGATTGATACAGATTAAACTTTGGCATTGCAATGTAGTCCTTGAAGCGACCTGGAACTGGACTCCAACGTGCGTGGATTGATCCCAGCACCCCATAACAATCACGGACATCATTGACCAGTACGCGAATTCCGACTAAATCATAAATGTCATTGAATTCGCGACCTCGCACAACCATCTTTTGATAAACCGAGAAAAAGTGTTTCTTTCTACCTGTAACGGTTGCATCTATCGCGTCCCGCAGCAAATCCTCTTTAACTGATGAAATAACCTCTTCGGTTAATTTGTCACGTGAAGGCGAACGCTCTGCTACCAAACGTGAGATTTCCTCGAACTTCTTTGGCTCCAATACCTCAAAAGAAAGATCCTCAAGCTCCCACTTCATGGCGTTCATTCCAAGACGGTGCGCCAGTGGCGCGTAGATATCCAGAGTTTCACGGGCCTTACGAAGTGCACTTTCTTCAGAAACAAACTTCCAGGTTCGTGCATTATGTAAACGATCAGCTAATTTAATAACAAGGACGCGAATATCCCGAGACATAGCAATAACCATCTTGCGTACAGTTTCAGCTTCAGCCGTTGGACCGTAGGACAACTTGTCCAACTTTGTAACGCCATCCACCAAGTTGGCAATCTCGTCACCAAAATCGTGTCGAAGCTGGGTTGATGAGTACTGGGTATCTTCCACGGTGTCATGGAGCAATGCAGCAATGATGGTTGCAGGGTTCAAGCCAAGGTTGGCCAGAATTTCTGCGACAGCGACTGGGTGAGTTATGTATGGTTCACCAGATTTGCGTAGCTGACCTTCATGAGCATCACGAGCTACCTCAAATGCGCGTGAAACTTCCGCATCATCTACCGAGGCATGGTTTTCTTTGAGAGCACTGATTAGTGGTGCAATCAAAGTATCCACGAAAGACCTTACTTACGACCTTTGCGCTTTGGTTGGTTGCGAGGACCACGACCATTAACTGCAGCTACAGGAACTGAAGAAGCTGCTACCGCAGTGCCACCTCGTGCATTAACTCGCTTAGCAAGTGCTTGCATAGCAGGCTCTTTTTCGCGAAGTTGGGCAAGGACAGGTGGTGCAATGAAGATCGAAGAATACGTTCCAACAAGCAAACCTATAAACAACGCAAGTGAAAGATCCTTTAATGTTCCGGCACCCAACAAACCTGCACCTACGAACAGGATTGCCGCCACTGGAAGCAAGGCTACGATCGAGGTATTTGTTGAACGCACAATTGTCTGATTAACGGCAAGATTTACTGCCTGCGAGTAAGTCTTGGTCGAAGAAGAAGTAATCGATTTCGTATTCTCGCGAACCTTGTCGAATACAACCACTGTGTCATACAAGGAATAACCAAGAATTGTTAAGAATCCGATAATTGTTGCCGGCGTAACGTCAAAGCCGACAAGTGCATAGATACCAACTGTGATAAACACATCGTGAATTACCGCGACGATCGCGGCGATCGCCATCTTCGGTTCAAGTGCCATTGCAAGATAAATCATTACAACCAGCAAGAAGCCAAAGAGACCATAGAGTGCCTTACGGGTAATTTCCTTACCCCACGATGGGCCAATGATCTGTGTATCGATAGTTGATGCACTCACTGAAAACTTTGCAGCTAATGCATCTTGAACCGCATCATTTTGAGCTTGCTCTAGTGATCCTGTTTGAACACGGACTTTGTTATCTCCAACTAGTTGGACAATAGCCTCGCTGGTTACGCCCGCCTCTTCAACTGCCGCACGTGCCTCAGTTACAGATGGATTCTGAGTAGTTACGGTGAAAGAAGAACCACCCTTGAACTCAATTCCAAGATGAAGGCCTTGAATCGATAGCGCACCGATTGAGAGCAACACGAAAACAGAGGAAAGCATGTACCAGCGACGACGATTACCAATGAAGTTAACCGAAGTTTCTCCACGATAAAGACGACCACCTAAACCAGATAGCTTTGACATGTTATGCCTCCTTCGCAACGGACAAGCCTAGGCTCTTTGGAGAGAAACCTGACAATGGATGTCCTGAGTTAAAGAACTTACTTCTAGATACAAGAACCAATGCAGGCTTTGTGAACCAGAAGATAACGATCAAGTCAATGATTGTTGTCAGACCCAGAGTGAATGCGAAACCGCGCACTCCGCCGACTGAGAACACATAGAGCAGAACCGCTGCAATCATTGAAACAAAGTCTGCAACCAAGATTGTGCGACGTGCTCGGACCCAGCCGGTTTCAGCTGCGGTTCGTAAGGATCTTCCTTCGCGCATTTCATCTCGGACACGTTCGAAGTAAACAATGAATGAGTCTGCGGTAACACCAATAGCAACAATCGCACCCGCTATACCGGCCAGCGTCAAAGTGAAGCCAATCCACTCACCCATCAATAGGAAGAGCGTGTAAAGCATCAGACCTGCAATAGCCAGTGAACCAACAGTTACGAAACCGAGTGCTCGGTAATACAACAAAGTAAAAATCACTACTAGAAGAAGTCCAAGACCTCCAGCCAGCAAACCAGCGTTGAGTTGATCTGCGCCAAGAGTTGGAGAAACTTGCTGTACTTCGCCACGGTCAAAGGCAAGTGGAAGCGCTCCGTACTTCAAAACATTTGCAAGATCCTGTGCTTCTAGTTGCGTAAAGCTTCCAGTAATTTGAGCGTTACCTGAAGGAATCGCTTCAGTAATTCGTGGTGAAGAAACAACTAGTCCATCAAGAACAATGGCAACTTGATTAGTTGGTTCAGGCAGTGATGTGACTCGTGAAGTTAATGCACCGAACGCTGAAGTTCCTTCGCCATTAAAGGTCAGGCTAACAAACCAATTGCTTCCTGCTTGTGCATCTAATCCAGCTGAAGCCTTAGAAATCTGACGACCAAGTACTTCTGCTGGTGCCAAGATGTATTTGGTTGCGCCGGCACGATCGCAAGCAACCAAAGTGTCAGTCGGTGCATCCGCTCCAGTCCCCTGAAGGTTTTCTGGTTTGGTGCAATCAAGGGCTGCAAACTTTGCATTTACTTCAGCACTTACTCCAGCTGCTGGCGTTGCTGCCGCATCAGCTGTTGTTGGAATTCCCGAACCAGATGCAAGCACCTGACGGAAACGAAGCTCTGCAGTCTGACCAACTAACTCAACTACTCGACGACCCGTATCTCCTGGAACTGAAATCACGATTTGACGATTAGTTCCACTTCCCTGAGCCGCAACCTCTGATTCAGCAACTCCAAGTGAGTTAACACGTTGACGAATAATTGAAACCGCCTGATCGATCGCTTCGCTAGTCACCTTTCCTTCATCACCTGGTGCAATTCGAGGTTGCAAAGTGACAGAGGTTCCACCGCGAAGATCAAGACCTAAACGAACTTGGGTTGAGCCTTGGATGAAGACGAGGCTGACCATGGCGACAAGTACGAGACCGAGAATGGCCAAAGTACGCCCAGGGCGCGAAGTCGTCTTGATTGGTTTATTAGTTGTAGACATAAGCGCAGAGTCTAGGCGTCAGATGCAGGTAAGTCGAAAAGCGTGGAGATTTCAGCTGGTGGTGTTCGTCCTATATGCCGCCAACCTTGTGCGGTAGCCACCCGCCCACGCGGGGTTCTGGCCATAAAACCATTGCGCACCAAGAATGGCTCGGCGACAGATTCGACGGTTTCGGTCTCTTCGCCCACAGCAATTGCCAAGGTTGAAAGCCCAACAGGGCCGCCATTAAAGCGTTCAATTAAAGCGACTAAAACCGCTCGATCCAATCGATCAAGTCCAAGTTGATCAACTTCATACATCTCTAGCGCCGCCTTTGCTTCGGCCAAAGAAATAGTTGAGACACCTTGAACCTGGGCATAATCTCGAACTCGACGTAAAAGTCGATTCGCGATTCGTGGCGTCCCCCGCGATCTTCCAGCAACTTCAATAATTGCATCCTTATCAATTGAAATTTTCAATAATTCCGAGCTGCGAGAGATTACATGGGCAATGTCTTTTTCTTCATAGAAATCTAAATGCGCAGTAAAGCCAAAACGGTCGCGCAGCGGACTTGGCAATAAACCAGCTCGGGTAGTTGCACCGACCAAGGTGAAATGTGGAAGTTGCAATGGGATAGCAGTTGCGCCAGGTCCCTTACCAACTATGACATCTACTCTGAAATCTTCCATCGCCAGATACAAAAGTTCTTCGGCTGGACGAGGCAATCTATGAATTTCATCAAGAAAGAGAATTTCCCCTTCAACTAATGAAGAAAGAATCGCAGCCAAATCACCGGCATGGGTAATTGCCGGACCACTAGTAATTCTAATCGGTGCATTCATTTCACTAGCAAGAATTAATGCAAGCGTTGTTTTGCCCAAACCTGGAGGACCTGAAAGCAAAATATGGTCGGCCGGAGAATTTCTATTCCGAGCAGCTGTCAGCAAAACATCAATCTGCTCACGTACACGGTGTTGTCCGATGAAATCCGATAAGGACTTAGGACGCAATGCATGCTCCAACGCGGACTCTTCGCTTTTTACCTGCGGAGTAACTAATCGATCATCAGCCACGAGAACTCTTTCCGCTAGCTAGTGTTCGCTTCAGCAACTCACTCAGTTCAACGCTTGCTGCTTCAACACCATCCACCTGCAGCTCGGAAACGACTGCAGAGATGGCGTTATCAGACTCTTTTGGCGAGAAACCTAACGAAACAAGCGCGCTAGCTAGCTGTTCTCTCCACGCCGGTTGATGTCCCTTGTACTGCTGCGCATGTGAAAGATCACTCAGCTTGCCCTTGAGCTCTAAAATCAAACGCTGCGCACCTTTTCGCCCGATGCCAGGAACTTTTTCGATAGCTCCAATATCTTCTTGGGAAATAGCACGACCTAAATCTTCTGGCGTAAGCGCTCCCAGAATAGACAGCGCGACCTTTGGGCCAATACCTGAAACCGTTTGAACTAATTCAAACAAGGAACGAGATTCTTCATTTACAAAACCAAAAAGCGTTAAGGAATCTTCACGAACCACAAGTGAAGTAAAGAGTTGAACTTGGGAACCAAGAGTTACCTGTGTCGTTGTAGCCGGAGTTACCAAGACACTTAAACCAAAGCCACCTACTTCAACGACCAATCGATCGCTTTGAATTGACCTAACGGTTCCGTTCACAAGAGAAATCATTGTGATCTCAATTTCTTAAGTCGTGATTGCTCTGTTGCTACTGCTTGAGCTAATCGCACATTTCCCGCACTTCGCCAAATGTGACAAATTGCAAGCGCCAAAGCATCAGTGGCATCAACTGGTTTTGGGATTGAATCAAGATTAAGAATCTTCTGAACCATCATTGCTACTTGGGCTTTATTAGCTCGACCATTACCCGTAACCGACGCTTTAACTTCAGATGGAGTGTGCATCATGACTGGAATTCCAGCCTTTGCCGCCAATAGCAATGCAACCCCTGCGGCTTGACCCGTGCCCATAACAGTTCGCACATTGTGCTGAGAAAACACTCTTTCAACCGCAATCACATCTGGCTTCCAAACATTTATCCATTGCGACAGTTTTTGATCTAAATCCAACAGGCGCTGTTCTAATGCCGCTTCAATGGGAGTAAGGATCACTCCTACTTCGACAAGTGACAGAGGAGATCCGACGGCGCCATCAATGATGCCCACACCGCAACGAGTAAGACCTGGGTCAACACCCAAAACTCTCATTGCTGTCCTCGTGCTTTCTCAATAATTCAAAGTTAAAGCCTAAGGTGATTGCGCGAGGCTCTAGTCGAGACTCGCCATAACTTCATCAGAAACATCAAAATTACTGTAAACATTCTGCACATCATCTAGCTCTTCGATTGCATCGATTAACTCAAACACCTTCTTCGCTCCATCGGCATCTAAAGGGATAGACATCGATGGAAGAAATGATGAATCAGCTGATTCATAATCAATTCCAGCGTTTTGCAAGGCAGTTCGAACTGGTACCAAATCAACAGGTTCACTGACTATCTCAAAGGCCTCTCCAAGATCATTGACCTCTTCAGCACCTGCTTCTAGAACCGCTTCCAGGATTGAATCCTCTGTGAGAGAACCATCCTTCTTAACGATGACAACACCTTTACGATTGAAAAGATATGAAACTGATCCAAGATCTGCCATCGAACCACCGTTTCGGGTAACTGCAACTTTTACTTCAGATGCCGAACGATTTCGATTATCCGATAAACATTCGATCATGATCGCTACGCCATTTGGACCATAGCCTTCATACATGATGGTGATCCAGTCTTTTGCACCGGCTTCTAAACCCGCACCACGTTTGATTGCACGGTCAATATTGTCTGCCGGCATAGAAGATTTCTTGGCTTTAGCAACAGCATCAAATAATGTTGGGTTTCCATCCATATCAGCGCCACCATTTCGTGCCGCAACTTCAATTGCACGAATCTGCTTCGCAAATACTTTTGCACGACGACTATCGATAATCGCCTTCTTGTGCTTAGTCGTAGCCCACTTGGAATGGCCTGACATGGTTTCACCTCACCTAGCTAAAGTTCAAACTTTTGTTATTGGGCTACTTTACCTTTAGAAGCGCTGGGCGGGCCACTTGCTCAATGAAATAACGATGGATTCGGTGATCGCCCGTTAGTTCAGGGTGGAATGAAGTCGCCAATGCCGTTTTTGAGCGAACAGCTACAGGGTGTGTATCAACTGATGCCAGCACTTCAACGGAATCAGAGACTTTTTCAACCCAAGGAGCGCGAATAAAAACTGCCCGAATCAATTGCTCTGAACCATCGTTAAAAGAAATATCCGATTCAAATGAATCTACTTGTCGTCCGAAAGCATTTCTTCGAACAGTGATTTCTAAACCACCAAAACTCTTTTGTCCCTCTTTTGCATCAAGAATTTCACTAGCCAACAAAATCATTCCAGCACATGAGCCATACACCGGCATGCCATTTGTGATCTTCTCTTTAATCAGGTCAAAGATGCCAAATACTTCAGCCAATTGCGCAATCGTAGTTGACTCTCCCCCAGGTAAAACTAAAGCATGAACAGCTTCAATCTCTTCTGCGCGTCTGACTGCAACGGCTTCAACTCCGCACGCAAGTAAAGCCGAAATGTGCTCGCGCACATCACCTTGTAAAGCTAATACTCCAACCTTCATTTACGGCCGTTGTTACCAACCGCGTTCTGAAAGACGGTGCGGAGCAGGCAGATCGGCAACGTTAATTCCAACCATTGCTTCACCAAGACCACGTGATGCATCAGCAACAACCTTGGCATCATCCCAAAACGTTGTTGCCTTTACACATGCCGCTGCACGTTGGGCTGGGTTTCCAGATTTGAAAATTCCTGAGCCAATAAAGACACCGTCTGCTCCCATGCTCATCATCAAAGCTGCATCGGCCGGAGTTGCGATACCACCAGCTGTGAAAAGAACAACCGGAAGTTTTCCGGTCTGGGCAACTTCTTTTACCAAATCATATGGAGCTTGAAGCTCCTTAGCTGCAACATAGAGTTCATCTTCACGTAGTGATGAAAGTCGACGGATTTCGCCACCGATCATGCGCATGTGCTGCATTGCATTTGAAACATCACCAGTGCCTGCTTCGCCCTTAGAGCGAATCATGGCCGCACCTTCATTGATGCGACGAAGTGCTTCTCCAAGATTGGTTGCACCGCACACAAAGGGAACCGTGAAATCAAATTTATCAATATGGTTTACATAATCAGCTGGAGTTAAAACTTCTGATTCATCGATGTAGTCCACACCCAGTGATTCAAGGACCCGAGCTTCAACAAAATGTCCAATACGCGCCTTAGCCATAACCGGAATTGAAACCGCAGCTTGAATTTTTTCGATCATGTCAGGATCTGACATGCGAGCGACTCCGCCTTGCGCGCGAATATCTGCAGGTACGCGTTCAAGTGCCATCACCGCAACCGCACCAGCATCTTCGGCGATCTTTGCTTGTTCGGCATTGACGACATCCATGATGACGCCACCCTTGAGCATTTCAGCCATTCCGCGCTTAACGCGACCAGTGCCAGTTACTTCAGCCATGATTTAGTACTCCGCTTCAATCGAAAGATAGAGGGCAATCCTACTTCGTCTTTTCAACAGCGCGCCACGTGAATTCAGGCTCACGATCGGTAAGTGCCACCCAAATCTGCCCAGGTGCGAAGTTCATTACAGCGCCATCTCCCAAAGTAAAGGTCGTACCTGAATCAACAAAAGCTCGATTCCATGTGGCGGTAAATGCTTCTCCATCTCGAAGGACATAGGCCTTGCCGCTACCAACGGTTTCTGACAAAGGTGTAATTCCACCAAATTTATCGCCATATTCTGATGGTGAAATCTTTACCAATTGAATAACAAGTGTTGTTGGTCCAAGCACCAATCCGCTTTCTGCCAGATTCAATTTACCGTTGTGGGATAAGTGCCAACGAGATTCCTCTTGAGACCAAGCTGCAGAATACGTTGCTGACGGCCAATTCATCACAACCTTTTGAACTTCTTTTCCACCTTCAGGTAGGTCACCAAAAACAAAGCCAACACTTTTAGCAACATCGACGGGCAGATTCTTTTCTTTAATTTTTTGCATTAACAAATCTGCACGAAGGACCATGGCAACAGGTGGCACTCTGTTTGGGTCGGTTGTATAGATCGTGGGACTCTGACGTTGAGCGCCCATATCTTGCAGGTTTGCCGCAGCGATCACCGGAAGCAATTTGCGCTGAGCTCCACTGTAAGCAAAAGCTACTCGACCAAATTGGTTCAAAATATCAATGTCTGAAATTCGCGCGCTACGAACCGGCCCGATTCTTTGCGGAATCACCGTTGAATAAATCGCCGCCAATCTAGTTAAACCAGCCTCAACCTGTTCTATGTAAACAATTTCGGCACCCTCTAAACAAATTTGCGGATGCGCTGCACTGGTGTCATCAATTTTCACGGCAAGAATCTGTCCATCAATTCCTTCTCTGCCGCTAAGAACACTGGTTACTTTCTTTTCGGGTAGTAAATCTGACACAACGGAACATCCCGTGAGAATCAGGGTTGATACAAGAATTAAAGCAGGGGTTTTCTTAGAGAACATCAGATTCGAATTCATATGTAATTGGCAACGGCGCAGTGCCTGCAAGTCGGAAAAGTCGAACTATCAATTTCCTGCGAATCATTTGTGTTCTGGCGACAGAGTCAGTGTGTATTGCAATCGCGACTCTAATTTTGTCTGTTAAAGCTGATAACTCGGTTAACAAAGCACTATCTGCCGCGGTTGCCAGGTGTGCGGAATCTTCAAGAAGTAAACCAAGTGCTCCCGATAATCCACTTTCTGCTTGTGACCTATTTTGAATATTTGCATCTCTGGCTTGGTATGCAGCCGCAGTCAGCAACATGGAAGAAGCTGGGTCGGCGATGTCGCTATGTGCAATCTCTAAAGCGACCGCCGCGCGTTTTTGCAGCAGTACATCAAGATTTGCCCAGCTAGTTTCGACACGGTGATGCAACCTATCTAAACGAGTCGCAGTGAAGGACAAATACCAAAGAGTCACGAGGAGGAGAAGCACAGAGACTAACCAACGAGTCATGGCTTCTCCTCCTTACTTAAGAATCTATTCCAAGGCCGGGTGTCTGATGCCAATCGAACCTTTTGACTTCCAACGATTGACATCTCATAAACAGAGAAGATCTGTTGTGCAACAACTGTCCAATCGAACATCGCCGCTCTTGCTTTGCCACGTCTGGAAAGATCTTTTCTCTTCTTTTCATCACGCAAAAGATCGATTACAACCTTTGCAAGTGCGGTTGAACTTTCAGACTCAAACAATGCTCCGTATTCCCCTTGACCCAACAAATCATCAAACGCTGGGATGTCACTTGCGATCACACAGGCACCGCCAGCAAGGGCTTCAGCCAAAATAATTCCAAATGACTCTCCGCCTGTATTTGGTGCAACGTAGACTGCAACTGAGGACATGAAATCTGCTTTTTCGGTCTCAGAAATTTTGCCCAAAAATTCAAAACGTTGTCGCAGTTGAGGGTCAATGCTTTCGATTACTTCTTCAGGATTACCGGGACCGGCCACAAAAACCTTTACATCTGGTGCAAAACGTGAAATCACCGGAAGTGCATCAACTAGAACGCTTAACCCCTTACGAGGCTCTTCGAATCTACCTATAAATCCGATCGTATTTCCAGACCATTTCGCTTGGGGTTTACCGTCGGTGTATCGATCGGTATAAATTCCATTAGGAATAATCACCGCGTCAGTGTCTAGATGATCTGTAAGTGTTAATCGAGCTGCCTCTGAAACGGCGATTCTTGCTGACAATTTTTCGATTGCCGGTTCAAGTATTGGACCAATTGCAAAAATGATTTTCTGACGTTTTGCAGCGGCATGAAAGGTTCCAACCATTGGCCCATCTGCAGCCCAACAGGCCAACAAAGAGATTGAAGGAATTGCTGGCTCGTGAAGATGCAACAAATCAAAATCGCCTTGCGATATCCATTGTCTAACACGAGCAAAGGCGACGGGACCAAAAAGAACTCTTGCAACTGCACCGTTGTAAGGGATAGAAATCGGTTTCCCGGCATTAACTACATAATCCGGTAATTGAGTTTCATCCAGTGCTGGAGCTAAGACAGAAACATCATGGCCTGAGGCAATTAAGAACTCGGCTAAATCGCGAATGTGATTTTGCACCCCGCCTGGTGTATCCCAGCTGTACGGGCAAACAATTCCAATTTTCAAAGAACGACTAAGCACTATGTACGCTCCTTAAAATCGCCGTCAACCCAGATTCGTTGCAGCATGTGCCAGTCTTGGGGATTTTCTGAGATGCCATCCTCAAAATACTGCGCTGTGATCTGAACAATTTCTTTTACCTTGCTGCTTTCATCTCCCCCACTGGGCAGAACTACATTTCGAAATTCAATATGCACGCCGTTATCCGTGTAGGTGACAAAAGCAGTAATCAACGGTGCCTTTGTTCGAAGAGCTAGCAATGCAGGACCTGCAGGCATGCGAGCTTTGCCACCAAAGAATTCAATCTCGATACCAGAGCGCGAAAGGTCTCTATCTGACACAAGCGCAACTAATGCGCCTTCATTGAGACGATCTTGCAAGGTATTGAGTACACGACCATCCAAAGGAAGAACTTCCATGCCCATTGCTTGCCGATAGGCAAGAAACTTCAGAAACAACTTTTCTGGCTTCAGGCGTTCTGCAACAGTCACTAATCGAATTCCCTTAGCGCAAAAATATGCACCTGCATGATCCCAATTTCCGGCATGAGGAACCGCAACTATGACGCCTGTCTTAGCTGCAATTGCATCGGTTAATAAATGCTCATTAGTAACTGTTACCGTCTGGATGATTCGCTCATCGCTCCAGTCCGGCAACCTAAAAGTGTCGCACCAATAGCGCATGTACGAGCGCATAGCCTCGATTACTAAAAGATCTAAGTTAAGCGCCGTTATGTCAGGTTGAGTTCTTGCAAGATTAGAACGTAATCTTTTAACACTCTTACCGTTTCGTTTGACCAGAAAATCAGAAACTCGATACGCAAATTTGTATGCGGTTTTTTCAGGCAACCACCTAACAATTCGCCAACCTGCAAAATAAAGGTAGGCCGACAAATTATCCTTCATTTTTATTGGCTCGCTTCACGATTAGCATGCGTTGTACAACGGTGAATGAACCAAGGATTGCTAGCAACCACATTCCGATGGCAAGTACATAAGGAACACCTAATCCATCAAACCCGATGGCAGCCAAAGAGATAATTAATCGTTCGGTTCGCTCTGCAATTCCTCCAGAGCAGGAAATCCCAAAACTTTCTGCTTTTGCTCGAATGTAAGGAACAAGTAGTCCGGTTACCAATGTTGCCAGAGCAACATACGCGAGCTGATCATTTTCATTGATCAGGAAAATTGTTACACCGATTAATATGGCGGAATCAGTTATCCGATCAATCGTGGAGTCTAAGAAACCACCCCAGCGACTTGAACCCGCACTGGATAATCGGGCCATGGTTCCATCAAAAAGATCGCTCAGTGCCAGAACACAAATGGCCAGGGTTCCAACAAAAAATTGACCACGTGGATAGAAATACAGGGAACAGATGACAACTCCTGTGGCACCAATCCATGTGACTGCGTTTGGCGTGAGCCCTCGACGCAAAGCAAAGGCTGCCACTGGGGTAATCATCCGAGTGACCGCTGGCTTCAAACGTGCGCTTAACATCAAGGACCATCGTAGGCTGACCCAGTGCAAACACAAATCACCAAGGACCTAATTCATGTCTATGGTCATGCCAGTGCTGAGCCTGACCAAGTCGCCGAAGCCTTTGGCGCAACGGTTGCTCATGCAGTTCACAGCGACAGCGATCTTGCAATCTTTGCCATTAATCCTGCAGCCGGCGTCGATCAGGAAACTATCGCGCAATGGGCAGAACTTGATGAATTTCAGATTCCACGATTGGTAGTGGTTACACACCTACAACTGCAGGAAGCAGATTTTGATGACGCTGTAATGATTGCCAATCGAGTTTTTTCCCCAATGGCAACTCCATATTTAGTTTTGCACGATGAAGAAGGTTTACCAGTCGCGCTGATATCTCTGGACGATTTAAGTATCACTGATTACTCAACACGTCCGCCCATAAAGCGAATGAGCGATCCAGAACATCAAATATTAGTTCAAGAGTTTAGAGATGAGTACATCGAATTAGTTCAAGCAAGTGGTGAACAAGCCTTTGCGGCTGGACTACTCTTTCCTGCGATTCCTCTCTGGCTTGAGCGCGGAATTGGCGTAGACATCGTCAACACTTTTATCCAGGAATTACACCCTTAATCACCAAGCCGCTGATAGCTCATCTCGCGTTAGATGCAACAACTGGGGCAGCACTTTTGTTTTACCAATGATCGGCATAAAGTTTGCATCACCGCTCCAACGAGGCACAACATGCTGGTGAATATGTGCTGCAACGCCAGCACCAGAAATCGCGCCTTGATTCATTCCCAAGTTAAATCCTTCTGGGCCTGAAACTTTCCGAATGGTTTGCATTGCATGTGATGTCAAAGCAAATATTTCATGGCGCTCATCTTCGGTTAGCTCTGTTAAATCTGCAACGTGGCGATATGCGCACACCAAAAGATGACCCGGGTTGTAAGGATAAAGATTCATGACAACGTAAGCGGTTGTACCTCGATAAACGATCAATCCCTCTTCATCGCTCATCTCTGGAATCGCGCAAAATGGACAAGCTACATCGTTGCCGTCTAGCGGTCTATTTTCACCACGCAAGTAATCGAGTCGATGCGGCGCCCATAAACGTTGCCAGCTATCAGGCATACCAACACCATTAATTTGATTGCTCATCGTTTACACCTGAGTTCGTTCGGCAACAACCTTTTTGATCTCAGCGATCGCATCAGCAATCGGGATTCCATTCTTTTGTTCGCCATTGCGATAGCGGAATGAAACAGCGCCTGCCTTTTGATCTTCTTCACCGGCAATGACCATAAATGGAATCTTTTGCAACTGTGCATTTCGCACCTTCTTTTGCATGCGATCGTCCGAGGCATCAAGTTCAGCGCGAATACCTGCTTTACGCATCCGTTTTATGACATCTCCCAGATAATCAGAGAACGTATCGGCAACTGGAATACCGATAGCTTGAACAGGTGCTAACCACGGTGGGAATGCTCCACTGTAATGCTCAGTTAAAACTCCGAAGAAACGTTCGATGGATCCAAACAAAGCTCTATGAATCATCACGGGTCGCTGACGAGTTCCATCTGTTGCAGAGTATTCAAGTTCAAAACGTTGCGGCAATTGGAAGTCGACCTGAATAGTAGACATCTGCCAGGTACGACCAATTGCATCCTTTGCTTGGACAGAAATCTTTGGACCGTAAAAAGCCGCTCCGCCTTCATCCAAAACTAATTCCAGATTTTGAGCAGTTGCTGCCTTTCGAAGCGCATCTGTTGCTTCAGCCCAATCAGCATCTTCTCCCACAAATTTTTCTTCATTCTTAGTTGATAGTTCTAGGTAGAATTCATTTAATCCATAATCACGAAGCAAATTCAAAACAAATGTCAGAAGTGAATCCAGTTCACCCACCATTTGCTCTTTAGTGCAATAAATATGCGCATCATCTTGAGTGAACCCTCGTGCACGTGTGATGCCATGAAGGACGCCTGACTTTTCATAACGGTACACAGTTCCAAATTCAAAGAGGCGCAACGGAAGCTCACGATAAGAACGTCCACGTGATTTGTAGATCAAATTGTGGAAAGGACAGTTCATAGGCTTCATGTAGTACTGCTGGCCAGCCTTCTTTACTGTGCCATCTGGATTTAACTCTTCATCCAGAATCATCGGTGGATACATTCCATCGGCATACCACTGCAAGTGACCCGAAGTTTCAAAAAGGGCCGCTTTTGTTAAATGTGGAGAGTAAACAAACTCATAATTTTCTTCTTCATGTCGGATACGTGAGTAATCCTCCATAGCTCGACGAACAATTCCGCCTTTGGGATGAAATACCGCTAACCCTGAACCAATTTCTTCAGGGAAGGAAAATAAATCTAATTCAGTACCTAAACGTCGATGATCTCGTTTTTCAGCCTCAGCCAAAAGTTCCAGATAGGCGTTGAGCTCGTCTTGAGAAGGCCATGCTGTTCCGTAAATTCGCTGCAACATTGGATTCTTTTCAGATCCACGCCAATAGGCCGCAGCTGTGCGCATTAGTTTGAAAGCGGGAATATGTTTTGTAGATGGCAAATGAGGGCCACGGCATAAATCACTCCAGACAGGATTTCCATCTCTGCCCAAATTGTCATAGATAGTGAGTTCGGATCCACCTACTTCGACGGATGCTTCTTCCCCTGCTGGTCCTTTGATTCCAATAAGTTCGCACTTGTACGGCTCATGAGCTAATTCTTTTAGCGCTTCAACTTCGGTTGTAACGCGGCGACGAAATCTTTGCCCTTCTTTAACAATCTTGCGCATTGCGCTTTCGATCTTTACTAAGTCGTCAGGATTAAAAGTATTGACTGGGTCGAAGTCGTAATAGAAGCCATCTTTAATTGGCGGTCCAATACCCAGACGAGTGTTTGCATAAACCTCTTGCACCGCTTGTGCCATTACGTGCGCGGTTGAGTGCCGCAAAACTGCCAATCCATCCGGTGATGAAATCAGAACCGATTCAACAACATCACCTTCAGAAAGTTCAGTCCACAAGTCCTTCAGGACTCCATTTACTCGACAAACAACGATCTCTTTATTGTCGGCAAAAATATGGGTTGGACGTTGATCTGCCTCGAGCTTGAGGGAAGTACCGTCAACCGTGAGCGAAATCTGAGCCATGTGATTAGCCTACCGAAGTCCTAAGCGCCATCGCTTCAATTTCCGACCTAAAATCTGGAGATTGCTCCAATTCTCTGCCATCTAGAGAAGCAACAGGTTGCGCAATTCGCAAACTACTTAACAGAAATGCTGACTCAACCGATGGGATTTCTGATTTATCAACACTTCTGACAGAAACCCCGCAATATTCAATCACCAGGGCCCTCATGACGCCCGGCAAAACTCCATCGCTGATCGGAGGAGTAACCCACTTGCCATCAATGCGTAGAAGTAAATTGGTTACTGATCCTTCGCACACTTTGTTTTTGTCATTGCACACGATGGCTTCATCTGCGCCCAACAATTTGATTGCATCAAGAATTTCCAGACGATGGTGGTACGGGTAACTTTTTACGGGTTGGCCTTGGACTGCGATCTCTTTGTCATAAGTAAGTAACTTTGCGGCCACAGTTGAAGGTTCATAAGACAGGTGAACCGCGCTCCAATCGCCATTCTGACCAAAAGAGAGTCGCAACAATCCATTTTGATGTCGCTCGGTCTGGCAAAGTTTTTCTACTGCGCTTCGAATCAACTCTTCAGAAGGGATTCTAAATCCATTCTGCTGAGCACTTGAAACTGCCCGACGCATATGTCGAGACATCGCCCATGGCTTGTTATCAACTGTTCTTATAGTTTCAAAAACGCCATTTCCCTTCATCCAGCCTGAAGAATTGCAATCACTTTCTTCCAGGGCAATCAGGTCACCGTTTTGTATCACTTTCATGCGATTTTCCCCGCTGCAATCTTGATGAGGCGAGCAGCTTTAAGTTCAGTTTCTTCCCATTCTGCGACAGATTGACTACTAAAGGTAATTCCGGCACCGGTTCCAAAATTAATCTTTTTATCTTTCCAGAAAATGCGGATCGCAACTGAAAGCTGAGCAAGGTCACCTTGTACCCACCCTAAAATTCCGCAGTATGGACCACGTGGATTTTCATGTTCTGCAATGACTGAAAGTGCAGATGACTTAGGTGCACCGCTAACAGAACCGGGTGGAGAAACTGCTTGAAAGATCTCTTTCCATCCAATCGAATGGATCAAGTCCCCTTCGACGTCAGAAACCAAATGTTGCAAACCTGGATGATCCTGACTGTAAAGAAGTTGCGTAACTTCTACCGTTCCACTTTGGCAAATCATGCCTAGATCATTACGCATTAAGTCAACGATCATGATGTTCTCGGACCGGTCTTTAGCTCCAAAATCTGACGACCCCAATACCTGGGTGCCCTTTATAGGAGATGTCTTCACTTTCTTACCTGATCTTTCAAGAAATAATTCGGGTGAAGCTGATGCAATGTTTAAGCCGGGTAGCTCCAAATAACTGGCATAGGGTGCTGGATTGTTTTCAAGAATACTTCTAAACAATCCTCGCAAATTAATATTGGAATTATCGGCAGATAATTGTCTGCACGCATTGACTTGATACACCCAACCTTGCGCAATCAAATCTCGAATTCGCTCGACGTAGCTGATGTACTCCTCTTTATCGGGAACGCTCTGCCACTGTGCATCGATAGCCGCCCACGGAGCATCTGGAAAATCAGCATCGACAACGGTTGCAAATTTCGCAGCGGTGAAAGCTCCTTCAAAGGTTGTAGACACAGCCCAAAAATCTCCATCATCCAAACAGGAAGGATCATCTGAGATCTCAATCAGATCTGTTGCAAGTCGTCCCCCCATCCAAAACATGGGTTGATCCTTCAGGTTTGGCACGGGACAACGCTAACCAATCCCCCTCACTTTGGCGCTTACGGCTCTCCTGCGCTAGATTTGCCCTCCTCGCGGACGTAGCGCAGTTGGTAGCGCGGAACCTTGCCAAGGTTCAGGTCGCCGGTTCGAACCCGGTCGTCCGCTCTGATACTCGCCGTTTAGATGGAACTCTCTCCGAAGAATTAAATCTAACGGCGATATTTATATGGTCGGGTGGCCGAGAGGCGAGGCAAGGGACTGCAAATCCCTCTACACGGGTTCAAATCCCGTCCCGACCTCCATTATTAGTGAAAGACTCATCGTCTACACATAACGGAGGATGTTGGCAATGTCAGCAGATGATTCAACACGACCTTGGGGTCGATATGAAGTTCTGCAAGAAAGTGAACTTCACAAAGTTAAATGCATTTACGTCAAGCCAGGTACTCGACTGTCATATCAACGCCACCAAAAACGTCGTGAACATTGGTTCATTGTTTCAGGTCTTGCAACTGTTGTTTTAGATGGTGAAACTTTCACAAAGCTTCCTGGTGAAACGGTCACTGTCCAAATGGGTCAACTCCATCGTATTGGCAATGACGGAAGCGAAGAATTGGTCTTCGTTGAGATTCAAACAGGCACTTACTTTGGCGAAGATGATATTGAGCGTATTGAGGATGATTACGCCCGATAATCCCCTGTTGTATAGTTCTTCCACCTAAGGATCGTTGGCTCAGCGGTAGAGCACCACATTGACATTGTGGGGGTCACTGGTTCGATCCCAGTACGGTCCACTTAGTTACAAATTCCTGATTATGTATTTCATTACCAATCAGTATCAGCCTTCTTTAGATAAAGTTCAGGGATGAACAATCCCGAAGATTTCTCACAGTTTTTGGCCTCGAGACGAAGCACTCGTGATTTTCTTTCGACACCAGTACCGCCAGAAATAATTGAGAAAATCTTAAAAGACAGTCTTACGGCACCTAGTTGGTCAAATACGCGTCCTTTTAAGGTAGCTGTGGCTTCTGGTGATGTACGTGATCGAATCAGCTCCGAATTTCTTTCGCGTTGGAACGTGCTCTCCCGAATTATGCGTAAAGGTTTTTTAAACAAGTTACGAATTATCTACTCCCGTTACGGACTTCCCACCAGTAATCGTTCGATTGCAAAGCCATACCCTGCTGAATTAAAGCCCCGTGCCGAACGCGTTGGTCGAGAGATGTATGAAACTTTTGGTGTTGCGCGAGGCGACCGCCCGGCTCGTGATCAACAGTGGGCTAAGAATTATTCTTTCTTTGGTGCACCGGTTGAACTTTTCATCTATGTTCATAAGTCGCTACACATTTACGCAGCCTCTGATGCAGGATTAATGATGCAAAATCTCATGCTTTCGGCGCATGCTCATGGGCTGGGAACTTGCGCTCAAGGCGCTGTTGCAATTTGGGACGACGTTGTTCGCAAAGAGTTTGATATCCCTAAGGGTTACCGATTGCTCTGTGGAATCGCCTTGGGTTACCCAAGTGACTCCACCGTTAACGATTTCAAAGCTAATCGCATCGATGTAGAGGAACTAACTCTAAAGCCACGGAATCGTTGATTGTGGTCGCACTAATACAGAATCTGCCAGCTTTCATTTTTGCAACTGCTTTATTAGTAATGATTCCCGGTCAAGGTGTTGCAATGGTTCTGCGCCAATCAATCATCGGTGGGCCAAAAAAAGCATTTGTGTCATCACTCGGAAACTGTTTAGGAATCCTGATCTGGAGCGTTTCTAGCGCTATCGGACTTTCTGCAATATTCACTCGTTCAGATATCGCGTATTCAATTCTTAAATGGTCAGGAATCATTTTTTTGACCTTGGTTTCTGCCCAAACTTTTCTATCTCTTCGACAAGAGTATGGAAAATTTGAGCTAGAAAGCTCCGAAACAACAACGACATGGGCAGCCTTTAGAATGGGTTTAATTACCAATTTAACCAATGCTAAAGCTGCCGTTTACGCAGTGGCCTTCATCCCGGCATTCATCCCAAAGGAAACTTCCCTTGGTTTTGGAATTGTTTTCCTAGGCGCAGTGTGGGCCTTAATTTCAATACTGTGGAACATTGGCTTAATTTGGACCGTTAAGAAATCATCCACGTACATTCAAAAACCTTCTGTACGCAGAGCATTGACGGCGATCTCTGCAATTGGAATCTTGGGTATTGCTGTGGGTCTTGCTCTTTCCTAAAGCTATTTGGTATTGGCTTCAATGAAAGTCAGCGAATTTTGGAAAATCAATTCTTGGTCATAATCCATAGTTGCCACGTGATAACTGTTAACTAATTCAATTCGACTCTTATTGGTAGAACCGATCTCATCCAGGATGATCTCGGTGTTGCTTACTGGGAGCGTGTGATCATCCACAGAATGGAACAACTGGACCGGCACAGTTATTGTGCTCAAACTGCGACGAGTTATTCGAAGCATCTTCAGCAGTTCATAAACACCCCGGGTAGGCAATGCGTCATATCCCCACTCCGTAATTCCGGGACGTTTGATGTCATCACCAACGCTGGTGCGTAGCTTCTGAAATCTGGAAAGAAAAAAGGCAAGTTCTGCTGGAACGCCCTTTACGTGAATCATTGGATTGACCAGAATCAAACCTGCTAGATCATTATTTACAGAGGCGGCAACATTGAGCACCGTTCCCCCGCCCATCGATAGCCCAACTAGAAAAACAACATCGCAAGTTTTGCGTAGTTCGCTTAACTCGAACTGAACCTTGGCTGGCCATTCTTGCCACTTAACCTTGTTCAAATCTTCAGGGATCGTTCCATGTCCTGGCAAAAGTGGAACACGTACTGTGTAACCCTTTGAGTTAAGAAACTCTCCCCACG
>Ga0214921_10002455_pt1 | contig 30080 bp, 32 predicted proteins | sample LL1505_MetaG_FD_177992 | JGI IMG/M metagenome (GOLD analysis project Ga0214921, IMG submission 177992) | Freshwater microbial communities from Lake Lanier, Atlanta, Georgia, United States - LL-1505 | ecosystem: Environmental > Aquatic > Freshwater > Lake | place: USA: Georgia | collected...
AGCTTCTTCTTTGTTTGAATAAGTAAGGATGGGAAGAATCGGTCCAAAAATTTCATCTTGCATGATTTTTGCATCCGGCTGAACGTTTACCATAATGGTTGGTTCTATAAATAATTTTTCTCTATTAGATTTTCCGCCATACACAATTTCACCGTCCCCTAAATAAGCAGTTAAACGCAACCATTGTTTATCATTGATAATTTTACCATAATGTTCAGAATTTTCTGCATCTGCTCCATAAAATTTTTGAATGGCAATCACTAATTCTTTAATGAGTGCCTCTCTTAAATGATGTGGTACTAAAATATAGTCAGGGGCAATACACATTTGACCGCAATTAGAAAATTTTGGATTTGCTAAACGGCGCGCCGCTACTTTTAAATTGGCATCATCACAAATTACAGCAGGACTTTTACCACCTAACTCTAAAGTCACTGGCACTAAATGTTCAGCAGCTAATTTGTAAATGATTTTTCCTACCATAGTACTTCCTGTATAAAAAATATGGTCGAACCTGTTTTCTGAAAGTAATGGTGGCAATACCTGCGCACCTTCGCCCTCTAGATACAAAACATAATTTTCAGGAAATAAATCTTTTATAATCTGACCCATCACTGCTGCAGTAGCTGGCGCAAACTCGCTTGGTTTTAAGACTACACAATTTCCGCCTGCGATGGCACCAATCAATGGTGTAAATAATAATTGAAAAGGATAGTTCCAAGGTGCAATGATACAAACTACACCCAGTGGCTCTTGGATGGTAAAACTAGAAGAAGGCATATTGACTAAATTAGTAGGCACCGATTTAGGCTGCATCCACCCTTTCAAATGTTCGATGGTATAATTTAATTCACTTAAGAAAAAACCCACTTCGGTCGCCCAAGCATCTTCATCCGTTTTTTTTAAATCGGCATACAATGCTTTATATAATGCTTGCTCATTGTCAAGTACTAAATTCTTGAGTCTGTTTAGCTGTAAAAGCCTAAATGCAAAAGGCTGGGTTGCCCCTGACTGGAAATACTGTCTTAATGCTTCTATTGATGTATTCATAGCGTATAAAATGTACAGCAATTTAAACTTTAATCCCCATACCCATACCAATTTATACGTTCATAAAAATAATTTCAGCATATGGGCAATTTTTAATAATTTAACCTACTTAAAAAACCGAAGGAGTACCACTCCTATTTAAACGATTGCTATGAAAAAAACCGTAAAATCAAGAAGAGAATTTGTCAAAAATGCCGCACTCGCATTAGGCGGATTTTACATTGTCCCTAGACATGTATTGGGTGGTCCAGGATTTATCGCCCCGAGTGATAAATTACAAGTTGCAGGCATTGGTGCTGGAGGTAAAGGAGAAGGTGACTTATGGTCCTTCTACCAAAGTGGGAAAGCTGATATCGCATTCTTATGTGATGTAGATGATCGTCAAGCAGTGAAGAGTCGTGAGCGCTATCCGAAAGCAAAATATTATAAGGATTATAGAGAGATGTTAGAGAAGGAAGGCAAGCATATTGATGCAGTTTCTGTTTCTACACCAGACCATATGCACGGTGTACAAGCGATGGCAGCTATGCAATTAAAAAAACACGTATACGTACAAAAGCCAATGGCACATGATATCTACGAGGCTAGAGTCATGACAGAGGCGGCACATAAATACAATGTAGTCACACAAATGGGTAACCAAGGTGCTTCTGGAGACGGAGTGCGTATGTTACAAGATTGGTATAATGCAGGATTGATTGGAGATGTACATACAATTTATTGTTACACAGACCGACCAGTATGGCCTCAAGGTGTGATTCGTCCAACCACTGCATCTGCTATTCCGGCTGGATTGGATTACGATTTATGGTTGGGTACAGCACCACAAAAGGATTATTTTGACGACGTATTGCCGTTTAACTGGAGAGGTTGGTGGGATTACGGAACCGGCGCATTAGGCGATATGGCTTGTCATATTATGGCACCAGGTTTTGCAGTGCTTGGATTAGGTTATCCAGTGTCTGCAGAATGTAGTGTGGCAACTAGATACACGGCACCTTGGCAAAGAGTGTATTCACCAGATAGTCCACCTGCAGCATCACATATCATTTTAACTTTCAAAGGCCAAAATGGTAAACCAGATGTGAAATTACATTGGATGGATGGAGGTATTCAACCAGAAAGACCAGCAGAATTAGGCCCTAACGAAATCATGGGTGATGGTGGAAACGGTATCATCTTTGAAGGAACAAAAGGCAAGATGATGGCAGGTACTTATGGTATGAACCCACAATTATTGCCTACGAATTTAACTAAAACAACTGTGGTACCTCAAAGTATTGATAGAGTTAAAGGTGGCGTAGAAGGCCATTATGCTGCATGGGTTGAAGCATGTATTGCAGGTCCAGGAAGTAAAGAAGCAAAAGTATTGAGTTCAAATTTTGATATCGCAGGACCATTGACTGAATCAGTATTGATGGGTAATTTAGCCATTCGCTCTAATGATCTTCAAATTCAAGATTCAAAAGGATCAATCAGCTATCCTGGAAGAAATATTCAATTAATGTGGGATGGTCCAAATATGAAGATCACCAATTTCGACTTAGCGAATCAGTTTGTAAAACGAACTTATCGTGAAGGTTGGAGTTTAGGTGCATAAATACAAACTATGGAATTATTAAAAGACCATTTTTTATTAAGACCCGATATTCATTTTTTGAATTTCGGGTCTTTTGGTGCTACACCAAAACCAATATTTGAAAAATACCAAGAATGGCAAAGGGTTTTAGAAGCCGAGCCTGTTCAGTTCATCGCATTTGATGGCTACCAATACCTTGCAGATTCAAGAGCGTCATTGGCTAAGTACCTCAATTGTGCAGACAAAGATGATTTGGTCTATGTGACCAATCCAAGTTTTGCAGTGAATATGATTGCAAAAAGTTTTCCGTTAGAACAAGGGGATGAAATTTTAGCAACAGATATTGAATATGGTGCTTGTGATAGAACATGGGATTACTATTGCAAGAAAAAAGGCGCGACATATCGAAGACAAAAAATCAATCTTCCTATTACTACTAAAGAAAAATTCATTGAAGATTTTTTCAAAGGATGTAATGAAAAGACCAAGGCAATATTCATTAGTCATATCACGAGTGCAACTGGTTTGATTTTACCAGCAGAAGAAATTTGTGCTATTGCTAAATCTAAAGGACTCATCACGATTGTGGATGGCGCACACGCACCTGCACATATTCCATTGGACCTAAGTTCTATTCTGGCAGATTTTTATACTGGTGCTTGTCATAAATGGATGATGGCACCAAAAGGATGTTCTTTTTTATATGCAGCAAAATCGGTACAACCTATTTGTGATCCAATGATTGTAAGTTGGGGTTATCAAGCTGCCAAGCCATCACATTCAAATTTCTTAGACTACCACCAAATGATTGGTACCAGAGACTTTTCGGCATTCTTAACCGTAGACACTTGTATTCAATTCATGGAGCAATATGACTGGAAGTCTGTTGGAAGAAAATGTCATGAAATGGTGTTAGCACATGCACCTAGATTTTTTAATTTGCTAAATAGCACGCCAATTAGTCCACTCAATAGTGAATGGATAGGACAAATGATTAGTATCCCCATTCAAACACCGGATCCTGAAAAATTACAAAGGACTTTATTTTTAGATTATAAAATAGAAGTGCCCATCATGCGACAAGGCAATGATGTATACCTAAGATATTCAATCAATGCTTTTAATACGGTGGAGAATCTAGATGCTTTGTACAATGCAATAATAGCGATTCAAAAAGAAGGCATTCTTTTAACTTAGGATTGCGCACTTAAAATTTAAAAATTTCCAATAAAAAAAGGGACACAAAATCGTGTCCCTTTTTTTATTCAATCATTGGCTTGTTTACCAATTCAATGTTTTCATATACGCTGCATTATCCCTAGCCGCATCCAATTCATTGGATCCGGTATATGCTTCTTGTTCAACAATCATATGCTGTACACCATGTTTTGCAACCTTAGGTAACAAAGATTTATAATTGATCGTACCTTTGCCAATCACACATGACTCAAATCCAGTAGCGGTCTTAGTCATATCTTTCACATGCACTAATTTAAAACGATTCGGGAACTTGTCCATATAAGCAACTGGATCGACTCCTGCAGCTGCTGTCCAATACAAATCCATTTCAAAATCCACTAAAGAAGGATCTGTATTTTTCATCATTAAATCCTGAGGCACAATCCCATCCATTGCTTTGAAAGAATAATCATGATTGTGGTATGCAAAACGAAGACCGTGTTTTTTTGTAATTTCTCCACAAGCATTAAACTCATCAGCAAATTGCTTAAAATTATCAATTGATTTTTGTGGTCCTTTAAAAGCACATATGATATACTTTAAACCAATTTCTCCGGCAGCAGCAGCCTTCAATTCAAAAGATTTTAAATTACCAGTATCATTGCAATGACTCGAAACCATATTCATGCCTAAATCATCCATCACTTTTTTGAACTCTGTATTTTTCATACCCCAAAACATACCATTAGGGCCTTCAAAGCTTTCAATTTTTTGATAACCATTCGCGGCAATTTGTTTTAAAACTGGAAGTGGCTCTTTTCCCAAAGCTTGTTTCACAGACCATAATTGTAAACCAAATGGTTTTGTTTTAGAAGCCATCGCCATTAACTCGTTTTTAAATGGCATCGACAATGCGACACTTGTTAAAGCGGCACCGCGTAAAAAACTTCTTCTTGAATTTAACATAAAATAAAATTAAAAAACCGAATGAATAATTGTAAAAAATGAACCCCCATTGGAGGCTCATCCTATATAGTTTCTTCTACGAAGTCGCCCAAGCTTTTTCTCCTTTTGTATAAGGCACACAACCTTCGTACTTTCCAGGAACTGCTACAAACCTCAATACTTCTGTTGCACCAATTTTTGAAGTGAACAAACCAGATAAAGTCATTTGCTTCATCATGGTAAAGTAATGGGTAGGGTCTTCCTTCTTTTTATTCTTTTGGTACTCCTTTGCTTCTTTATCCAACTCCGTTAAAAATGCTGTACGTTCTTCTGGGGTAGATTCCATGAAAGCTTTATTGTGGTGCTTTTTAGAAGCAGCATTCAATTCATCCATGCCCTTCATAAAAATTTCTTGGTCTTTTGCTTCATAACAATCACTCACCATGGTTTGCATGAAAGCACCTACGTTAGCAGCTTTTGCGCCAGGTGTATTAGTTGCAGGTAAGATGGTTTCACCAACTTCATTTAAAAAATCAATATCTGCTTGTGAGAAAGTCACACCCTTGGTATTGGTTTTACAACCAGTCAAAAAAGCTTCTGCGCCTAACACTGTTCCACCCATAATGATGGCAACTCTCGAAAGGGCTTCTCTTCTGTTTATCATAAAATATTTTTTAAAAATTAAATTATAAGTTTCCTTTTTTCAATTCTGATACAGCAAAATCTGCCGCTCTCGCTGTGAATGCCATATAAGTCAATGAAGGGTTTACACAGTTGGCACTTGTCATGAAGGCACCATCTGTCACAAATACATTCGGTGCATCCCATACCTGGTTATTGCCATTCAATACAGAAGTTTTTGGATCTCTACCCATACGTGCTGTACCCATTTCATGTATACCTCTACCTGGTGTACCATCTCCTTCAAAACCTTGTACATTTTTAGCACCCGCACGCTCTAACATTTCTTTTGCATCTTCTAAAATGTCTTTACGCATTTTGATTTCGTTGTCTTTTAGCTCGCAATCAATGTTCAAGACATTCAATCCCCACTTATCTTTCTTTGTTTTATCTAAAGTCACTTTATTGGTTGGATCTGGTAACATTTCACCAAAGCCCATCATACCAATAGACCATCCACCTGGCTCAGTCAATGCATCTTTAAATTTACCCCCAATGCTTACTTCCGCCACATCATGACCCCATCCAGCTCGGTTAGCGCTACCTTGATATCCAAATCCTCTAATATAATCACGCTTTTCATCGCCAAGGTTTCTGAATCTTGGAATATAGAAACCATTGGCACGACGACCAAATGTGTATTTATCTTCGTAACCTTCAATGATTCCACCAGCACGATTACCTAAATGGTGATCCATTAAATTTTTACCCAATGCATCACTGCTACTTCCCAATCCACCTTCCCAAACATCCGTAGCAGAATTCATTAGTAACCAAGTACTATTTAAAGTAGAAGCGTTCACAAAAATAATTTTTGCTTTGTACTCAATTGTTTTATTGGTCTCAGCGTCTAAAACTGTTACGCCAGTTGCACGCTTTTTATCTTTGTCATAATTGATTTCTGTCACAATCGACCAAGGTCTTAAAGTTAAATTACCTGTTGCCATTGCAGCTGGTAAAGTAGAAGACTGTGTACTAAAATATCCACCAAAAGGACAACCCAACCAACATTTATTTCTGAACTGACATCCTGGACGACCTTCATGCGGCACAGTAATATTCGCTGTACGACCAATGATTAAATGACGGCTTCCTTTATAAATTTCTTTAATTCTTGCTGCCACATCTTTCTCCACACAAGTCAAATCCATTGGAGGCAAAAACTGACCATCAGGTAACACATCAATGCCGTCTCTGTTTCCAGAAATACCTGCAAATTTCTCTACATAATCGTACCATGGCTCAATTTCCTTATATCGCACAGGCCAATCTACTGCAATACCGTCTTTTGCATTGGCTTCAAAATCTGAATTTGACCAACGATAAGATTGACGACCCCACATTAAAGAACGTCCACCAACATGGTATCCTCTAAACCAGTCAAAACGTTTTGTTTCTGTATATGGATGATCCTTGTCAGAACACCAATAATCCAAATTCGTTTCGTTCAATGGATAGTCGCGTTTTAACACAGGATAATCTTCGATCATCTGTTGTGTTCTGCCACCTCTATGCGGATAGTCCCAAGCTTCTTTATCTGCATTCACATAATCTTTGATGTGCTCAATGTTTCTTCCACGCTCTAACATTAATACTTTAAGTCCTTTTTCTGTAAGCTCTTTAGCAGCCCATCCGCCACTGATTCCAGAACCTACTACGATTGCGTCATACTGTTGTTCGGCCATTGTTAAAAATTTATGAGTTGTTATGATTGGTTTTAAAAAGTACGATTTAAATATCGCAAACAGTGACTGCTTGCTTGAGTGAACTAATTTTATCTGGGTTAGTTGCAATGAATTCATGTGCTACATAACCATTGTATCCAGTGGCTTTGATCGCACGCATGATGGCTGGATAATTTAATTCCTGGCGATCATCTAATTCATGTCTACCTGGTACACCCGCTGTGTGGTAGTGTCCAAAATAAGCATGACTGTCTTGAATAGAACGAATGATATCTCCTTCATCTATTTGCATATGATAGATGTCAAATAAAATTTTGAAATTCGGAGAGCCCAATTGTTTACACAGTTCAATCCCCCATGCAGACTTGTCTCCCATATAATCTTTATGATCTACTTTAGAATTGAATAATTCAATGTGAATGGTCACGCCTTTTGCTTCTGCTAGTGGCATAATTTGTTTTAGCCCCTCCACACAATTTTTCAATCCTGTAGCGTCATCCATACCATTTCTATTCCCCGAAAAACAAATTAAATTTTTATACCCAGCAGCTGCCACCAAAGGAATTGCTTCCAAATAATCCTTGATCAACCAAGGATGATGGATTGGATTATTCCAGCCTTTTGTCAAACTAGTTTCACCAGCTGTATAACACATTGAACAGTCGATGCCGTATTTTTTTACAGTATCCCACTCGCTTGGTTTTAATAAATCAATGGCGTTGAATCCAATGCGTTTTACTTCCTTACATAAATCTTCCAAACTAAAATCACTATAGCACCATCTGCAAACGCTATGGTTGATATTGCCTTTTAAATTGGCTTCAAATATGGGTTGATTGGATAGGTTTTGTAAATGTGCTTTTGCTTGAGTTGGGAATACCCAACCAGCAGCCATCGCGGCAGAGCCGGATACAACTTGTTTCAGTAATTTTCGTCTATTCAGCGGTAAAGACATAGCAAGCAAACATTAGGATGAGTTTATAAATGTATATTTATTTTTGCATTCTTTTCATATATTTTCTTCTTAAAAAAGGGTTTTTTTGAGAAATAATGAGGAAATTGCTCTTACAATTAGCCTAACGTGTTATTTTGACACAATCAGCTGGTGTGGTAGACTTAAAACTCCCTTTATAATGAACAGAAAACTAAGAATGGGTATGGTTGGTGGTGGTAAAGATGCCTTCATTGGCGCTATCCACCGACTTGCAGCTAATATGGACGGACTCATTGAAATTAAATGTGGCGCATTAAGTATCAACCCAGAAATTGCTGTTGCATCTGGTGAGGCTTTGTTCTTTCCTAAAGAAAGAACCTATTTAACTTACGAGGAGATGATTACAAAAGAGGCACAACTACCTGCAGATGAGCGCATTGATTTTGTAACCATAGTAACACCCAATTTTGCACATTTTGCACCTGCAATGATGGCATTGGAAAATGGCTTCAATGTGGTGATCGAAAAACCAATTACGTTCTCTTTGGAAGAGGCAAAATTATTACAACAAAAATTAAAAGAAACAGGCTTAACACTTTGCTTAACGCATACTTATTCTGGCTATCCAATGGTCAAACAAGCTAAGGCCATGGTACGCGAAGGCAAGCTGGGTAAGATTCGTAAGGTTTGGGTAGAATATCCGCAAGGATGGTTAAGTAGATTATCAGAAAGAGAAGGCAATGCACAAGCTGCATGGAGAACAGATCCAAAAAAATCCGGTAAGAGTTCTGTGATGGGTGATATTGGAACGCATGCTGCACATTTGGCGGAATATATTACTGGTGCAAAAATCACCGATATCTGTGCAGAATTAAATACATTGGTTGAAGGTCGTGCGATGGATGATGATGGAGCAGTACTTTTAAAATTTGATAACGGTGCCAAAGGTGTATTGATGGCATCTCAAGTTGCAGCAGGTGAAGAGAATGCATTAAAAATTAGAGTCTACGGAGAACTTGGTGGTATTGAATGGTTTCAACATGAACCTAATTCTTTGATCGTAAAATGGTTGGATCAGCCAACACAAATTTTAAGAGCTGGCGCCAATTACGGCGCACATTTATCTAGCTTTGCAACACATAATTGCCGCACTCCGGGTGGACACCCAGAAGGTTATTTAGAGGCATTCGCTAATATTTATAGAAATTTTGCACTCACTTTATCTGCAAAAATAGATGGCACGGTTCCAACACCAGAAATGTTAGATTTCCCAGGTGTAGAAGATGGCATTAGAGGAATGGCGTTTATTGATAATGTCGTTTTATCTGCAGGATCTGATCAAAAATGGACAGCGCATATAATTTAAAAAAGCATTACTAAAAAAAGTAATCAATACAATATGACAACAGTAAAAGGACCTGGTATATTTTTAGCACAATTCTTAGGAGATCAACCTCCATTCAATACCTTAGAAGGTATCTGTAAATGGGCTGCTGGATTAGGTTTTAAGGGTGTGCAAATTCCAAGTTGGGATGCAAGATGCATTGATTTACAAAAAGCAGCAGAAAGTAAAACCTATGCTGATGAAATCAAAGGCATCGTGCAAGCTGCTGGATTAGAGATCACAGAATTGTCTACGCATTTACAAGGACAGTTGGTAGCTGTGCACCCTGCCTATGATGCGCAGTTTGATGGCTTTGCACCAGTTGAATATAGAGGCAACCCAAAAGCAAGAACTGAATGGGCAGTACAACAATTAAAATATGCAGCAAAAGCTTCTCAAAATTTAGGCTTAAATGCACACGCTACATTTAGTGGTGCTTTATTATGGCATACAGTTTATCCATGGCCACAAAGACCAGCAGGCTTAGTAGAAACAGGTTTTACAGAATTGGGTAAAAGATGGTTGCCTATCTTAAATGAATTTGACGCTGCAGGCGTGGACTTATGTTATGAAATTCATCCAGGGGAAGATTTGCATGATGGTGTTTCCTTCGAGCTATTTTTAGAAAAAGTAGGAAATCATGCTCGTGCTTGTTTATTATTTGATCCATCGCATTTAGTATTACAATGCATGGACTACAAAGGCTATATCGATGCATACCATGAGCGTATCAAAATGTTTCATGTAAAAGATGCAGAATTTAATCCGAGTGCAAAACAAGGGGTATACGGTGGTTATCAAAACTGGATCGATCGTGCTGGAAGATTTAGATCCCTTGGTGATGGTCAAGTAGATTTTAAAAGTATCTTTAGCAAATTAGCAGCATATGATTATAAAGGCTGGGCAGTATTGGAATGGGAATGTTGTTTAAAGCATCCAGAAGTGGGTGCAGCAGAAGGTGCTTTATTTATTCAAAACCATATCATTCCTGTCACACAAAAAGCTTTTGATGATTTTGCTAACACTGGATCCGATGAAGCTTTTAACAAAAAAATATTAGGCATTTAATTAAGCAGTCAAAACATTCATTCAAAATAACAATACAATACAATCTAATTTATTTAATCAAACAATCAATATGCGTAAAATTTTATACACCCTTTCAGCAGCCGTTTTATTATTGGCATGTGGCGGTGGAGCAAACAATAAAACATCTACAACTGAAACAACAACAGAGACAACAACTAGTTCCGAAACTAAATTATCTGATAATCCAGATTATTCAAAAGGTTTGGCCTTGGTTGCAGGAAGCGACTGTTTAACTTGTCATAAAGTAGCTGAAAAAAATATAGGACCAGCTTACCAAGACGTAGCTGCAAAGTATGAAAACACGGATGACAATATCGAAATGTTAGCTGGAAAAATCATCAAAGGCGGAAGTGGTAACTGGGGTGCTATACCAATGACAGCGCATGCAAACCTTAGTCAAGAAGATGCAGAAGCCATGGTGAAATACATTTTATTACTTAAGAAATAATTCTAACTCATTCAAAAATAGATAACAACCATCCTATTTTTTAACGCCTCAATTAAAAATTATGAAAAAACAATTCCTTGCTTTAACCTTATTCACTTTTGCTGTGCTTGCATTTAATCAATTACAGGCTCAAGACAAATGGATCTCATTATTTGATGGTAAAACAAAAAATGGCTGGCACACTTATGGTAAAACGACTGCAGGTGAAGCATGGAAAGTAGTAGATGGTGCTCTCATGTTTGACCCAAATAATAAAGTGGATGGAAGAATAGTTGGAGGTGGTGATATTGTAACCAATGAAAGTTTTTCTAATTTTCATTTACAATTAGAATGGAAAATTTCTAAAAACGGGAATAGTGGTATTATCTTTTTTGTACAAAATGACCCATCAAAATATAAAAACACATGGCATACAGGACCAGAGATGCAAGTCTTAGACAATGATGGTCACCCAGATAGTAAAATCATTAGTCATAGAGCTGGTAATTTATACGACCTGATTGTAGGCGACGAGTCTGGTGTAAAGCCTGCAGAAGAATGGAATAAAGTAGACATTATTGTGAATAAAGGAACTTTAGTCATGAAATTAAATGGCGTAACAACTGTCAACACACATTTAGGCGATGATAGCTGGAAAGAATTAATTAGAAGAAGTAAATTTTCAAAAGGTGAATCACCTGATTTTGGAAAAGTATTTTCTGGTCACATTAGCTTACAAGATCATGGCGATCAAGTTTGGTACAGAAATATTCGTATCCAAAAATTATAAGCAGCTTTACACTCTAGTGGAAAATAAACATGAACTCTATATGCGTCAAGCCCTCTTACAAGCTAAGAGGGCTTTTGATGAAGATGAAGTACCAGTGGGCGCTGTTATTGTGATGAACGATCAAGTGATTGCCAAAGGATACAATCAAGTTCAACTTCTAAAAGACGTAACTGCACACGCAGAAATTTTAGCCCTTTCTAGTGCTTGTGAAAACTTGCAATCTAAATACCTGCCAGAAGCTACACTCTATGTGACCCTAGAGCCTTGCTTAATGTGCGCAGGTGCATTGTACTGGAATAAAATCGGTCATATTGTGTTTGGTGCATTTGACGAAAAAAACAGTTATCGTCGTGTCACCGAAAAAAATCCTTTCCATCCTTCCACTACGATTACTGGAGGCATCCTACAAGAAGAATGCGCTGCATTAATGCAAGCTTTCTTTAAAGCTAAGCGATAACTATTTACCTTGTTGCTTAGATAGCTTATTAATAAATAGCTTTCCTTCGTAATCTGTTTTTTTTTCGAAAGAAGCTATTGAAGCAATAAATAGTTTCTGAAGTAATCCGTTTTTAGGATTACGAAGGAAAGCTATTTATTGACTGCACTATTATTACTTGAAATAATATTTAAGTAAAAAAAGCTAGCAAGTCGCTTAAATGAGCGCAAAGCATTGTAATTTTGACTTTCATTCTTAAACACAATAAATAAAGCAATATGTCATTTACATTACCTGCATTACCCTATGCACACGAAGCCTTAGAACCACATTTTGATACTTTGACCATGCAAATACACCATGGCAAACACCATCAAGCGTATGTTGACAATTTAAATAAAGCAGTTGCGGGTACGCCGAACGAAAGCAAAACCATCGAGGAATTAGTGGCGGTTGCTGGTAGCATTAGTCCTGCTGTTAGAAACAATGGAGGTGGACATTGGAACCATACTTTCTTTTGGAATAGTTTAGCGCCTAATGCAGGCGGGCATCCAACTGGCGAATTGTCTACAGCGATTGATGCAAGCTTTGGAAGTTTTGATGCATTCAAAGAAAAATTTGCAAACGCCGGTATGACGCGTTTTGGAAGCGGTTGGGCTTGGTTGATTGTAAAAGACGGAAAATTAGAAGTAAGTTCTACACCAAACCAAGACAATCCTTTGATGGATGTGGCCGAAGTAAAAGGAGTTCCAATCTTAGGCGCTGATGTTTGGGAGCATGCTTACTATTTGAAATACCAAAACAGAAGAGCAGATTATTTAGCTGCTTTTTGGAATGTCGTGAATTGGTCTGTGATTGCAGATCGTTTTGCTGCTTCAAAATAATTCAGTACAAAAGTTTTACAATACTCAAAACCGTCTCTATTAGGGGCGGTTTTTTATTTGCATTATTAAAGGATTGATTATGGTACTGGATCATAGCCGTGACCTCCACCTGGTCTGCATTTGCTTAGTCTTTTTACACCCATCGCAATGCCTTTAATTGGACCATATTTTTGGATGGCTTCTGCAGTATAGTGAGAGCAGGAAGGCGTGAAACGACATTTGCTTCCTCCTAAATAAGGTGATAAGGCGTATTGATAAAATCGGATCAATACAATAAATGGTAAGGCAATGATTTGCTTAAGCTTGTCCATAAATACGTTTTGCCAATTGATTCAATATCAATCTCATTGTTGCATTGATCTCTATTTGAGGTAATACATTTGCATCCATGTATAAAATAAAAATATTCAATCGCACACCCTGCAATGGGAGCTGTGCTTTAAAGGCAGGAAGCTCTAAACGATAGGCTTCTCTTAATAACCTTTTTACACGATTACGTTGTACTGCCTTTTTAAATTGTTTTGTTGGCGCCCCTACACCTGCTTGAATAATTAGTGGCCTTGGATTAGCTTGGTCCTTGTCTTCAATATTTTCTACCATATAAATTAACCTAAGCGGAGCATTAGACAATGACTTGCCTAAAGCAAACAAATTTTGCATTTGCTTCCTGCTTTTTAATTTATCCTGTTTTTGATATGTAAAAATCTTTGCCAATAATGAATATGCTTATTAAAAAAGTCCACCCGAAAACGAGTGGACTTTAAAATTATAAGTTTCTATGAATAGAGATTAAATTATTTTAATCCTTTCTCGCTAGATACAGTTAGTTTCTTGCGTCCTTTCTTACGGCGACTTGCTAATACTTTACGACCATTAGCTGATTCCATACGCTTACGAAAACCATGAACTGATTTACGACGACGTTTATGAGGTTGGAATGTACGTTTCATAATATACTTTTTTTAGCGGGTTATTAGGATTATTCCTATCTGCCCTTGAGGTTTAATACTTTATATTCTAAATCCGTTCTTATAGCAGTCACCATACCACTACTTGTGAAAGGACGGCAAAAATAGGGTATTTTTTGAATTGTTAAGCTAAATCTGTGTGATTTGCTTCAATTTTTTGGCCAAAGAACAAACTTCCCTGTTCTTCAAAGCTAGAAGGGTTGTCTGTAGTGTAAAATTGGAGCTGGCCATTTTTGCTACATTTCTGATCCATTTCTGGGTGATTTTTCAAATAGGTAGCCAAGCTCTTTGCCACAATATCCCCTTGGGTTACTAATTTGACATTTTCTGGTAGGAAGCTTTGTATCTTTTTTACCATTAATGGGTAATGGGTACAGGCAAGCAATACGGTATCAATTTGGGGTGACTGTGCAAATAGTTGATCAATGTATAGTTTTACAAAATAATCGGCACCTGGGCCTTCTTGTTGACCATTTTCGATGAGTGGCACCCACATAGGGCATGCTTGTTGAAAAATGGTGGCTTCAGGAGCAAATTTTGACAATTCAATTGGATAACTCTCACTCTGAACCGTACCTGTTGTACCTAAAATGCCTAGGTGATGCGTTAAAGAATAAGTACCTAAAATTTCTGAACTAGGTCTAATCACGCCTAATACTCTTTTATTTGGGGCTATATGAGGCAGGTCCAATTGTTGGATATTTCTGAGTGCTTTAGCAGAAGCTGTATTGCATGCTAAAATCACTAAGCTACAACCTTGTTTAAAAAACCATTCCACTGCTTCTAAAGTATAATGGTACACCGTATCAAATGACCTAGTTCCATAGGGTGCACGTGCATTGTCTCCCAAATAGAGATAATCATATTGAGGCAGTTGCTGCTTCAATTCTTTTAAGATGGTTAAACCACCATAACCGCTGTCAAAAACGCCAATGGGTGCTTGCATAAAATGAGTGTTCCCTGTTTTCGTAAAACTAATACACCCCGTTGTAAAACAACGAGGTGTATTAAATTATTTTTTGGAAAAATTATCCTTTTTTAGCTGGAGCTGATGGCTTAGCTGCGCCACCTGTTGCAACTTTGAAAGCTTCTTCGATATCTTTAGGGACAGGTAGCTTTAATCTTAAAGCCACACGGATCGTTAAGTTATCAGCAATAGAAGGTTGAGCATAAGGAGACAAAGCGTCTGCCTTCAATACCAAATTGTATTTTTGTTCAGCAACTACTTCACTCAAAGCTTGTGCAACTTTTTGTCTGTATGGCAACAACAAGTCTTCTTGTTTTTTCTCCATCATTTGTTGTTGGTACTGTTGCCAGTTGATCAACTTGTATTTTAAACGATTTAAATCGTCTGTTGCCATTTGTAAAGCCTTTGGTCTTTTAGACAAATCTGCAGAATCTCTTCTGTAGATACTATCTTTTACTTGATAATCTTTCAAAGTGTAGTTGTACTCATCTTGCAAAGAATCTTTAGCATAAGAATTTAAAATCGTATCTAATTTTTCTTGGATACCAGGGAACAAAGCGATTACACTTTGGTCATCAAAATAACCAATTTTAGTTTGTGCAGTTGCACTGTTACCGAAAGCACATGCCATTAACAAGATGGCTGCAAATAAAACTTTCTTCATGTCTATTGTTGTTTGTTTGTTTAATTATTGATAACTCCTAACTCTTTTAAAATATCGTCGCTTTTATCCAACTTAGGGTCTGCAAATATAATGGTAATTCCTTCACTTTTATCTAAAATGAAGTCATACGAACGGGCGGTAGCCATTTTTTGTGCTGCATTATAGACCCTGTCTTGTATAGGCTTTACTAATTTTTGGCGTTCCTTAAATAAATCCCCTTCATAACCGAATCGCTTTTTTTGCAAATCACGTAGGGCCTTTTCCTTCATAAACAACTCATCTTCACGCTTTTTTCTCAAATCTTCGGACAACATAAACTGCTCCGCTTCGTAGTTTTTGTACATTTTATCCAAAACCATTTGTTGTTCATCAATTTCTTGTTGCCACTGATCGCCCAAAGCTTTTAATTTCTTATCTGCTTCCTTGTATTCAGGAATTCTGTCTAAAATATACTTGGTATTGATCACTGCATATTTAGATTGCGCTTGTGTTGTAAAAGATAAACCAAGGAGTACAACACCCAAAAAAAACAATTTGTTATATTTCATAATGAAGGTATTTATTAATGGTAATGGATTGGCATTATTCTGGTTCAAATCCTAACATAAAGGTAAATCTAGCCGCATCTTTCAATGCATTGCTTCCGTCTAAACGGTCTAGACCAATACCATAATCAAACCCAAGCAAACCAAACATTGGTAAGAAAAAACGCATCCCCACACCCACCGATCTTCTTAGTTTAAATGGATTATATTCTTTCATACTATACCAACCATTGGCAGCTTCAAAAAAGCCCAATGCATAAATGGTACTGCTTGCCGCTAAACTTAATGGATATCTAATTTCTACTGCATACTTATTGAATATGGTAAATTTCTGTCTTGAAGATTGTTGATCAGGATTGATTTTTGGATTAGAAGATTCATACACAGGATAACCTCTTTGTGCAATGATATCATAACCTAATAATGCAAATTGATTGCTCAAACCTGCATCACCAACCTGAAAACGTTCAAATGGAGAAATAGCAATTGATGAATTGTATCTTCCTAAGAAACCATATTTAGCAGCAAACTTTAATACAAACTGCTTGTTATGATCTTCCCCTGCTGGTTTACCTAACGGCACATACCATTCTCCATTAAAACGCCATTTGTTGTACTCTAATAATTCATACGGATTTTGCTTCGTGGCAAAATTAGGATCGAACAAAGAATAAGGAGGTGTCAATTGACCACTCAATAAAAAAGTAGAACCTGTTCTTGGGAACAAGGGTTGATCTATTGAAGTCCTTTGTAAAGCAATTCTAAAGTTTAAATTGTTCACAATACCATTGTCAAAATTTGGTAAATTATAAGGATCGATTGCATAGTTCTTTAAAGTATATCTTGTGTAGTTCACACCCATACTTAAAGAGAAAAAGTCGTCTGGCCAAGTCAATTGACGACCAAAGGAAACAGTAGCTCCAGTCGTCGAAATGTACCTATTATCAGCTGCGTTAGGATCATACATTCCTGTTAATTGATCATAGGTTTGTCCGTATTTTGTATTGTACACACTGACAGTTAAACTATTACGTTTGATACCACCAAACCATGGCTCAGTGAATGAGAAATTGGTAGATCTAAATGCCTTGCCATTACTTTGAAAACGAATACTTAATTTTTGACCATCCCCCATTGGCAATGGATCCCAAGCCTTCTTATTAAAAATATTTTTAGAAGAAAAATTATTAAAAGTCACCCCCAAAGTTCCAGTCAATCCAATATATCCACCCCATCCAGCACTTAATTCTAATTGGTCACTTGATTTTTCTTCTACACCATAATTGATGTCTACTGTTCCATCTTCTGTGTTGGGAATAGGATCGATTTTAATTTTTTCTTGGTCAAAATAATTCAATTGGGAAATCTCTCGTTGAGAACGAATCAATAGTGTACGGCTAAATTTATCACCAGGTATAGTTCTGATTTCTCGACGCACAACAAAATCTTTCGTTTTCTCATTACCAGCAATACGAATGGTTTTAATTGTTGCTTGTGGACCTTCTTGTATTCTTACTTCAAAATCGATGGTGTCGTTGTATACAGCTGTCTCAATTGGGTTGATGCTAAAGAACAAATAACCATCATCTTGATAAATACCACTGATATCTCCACCTTCTGCTGTAGGCGTTTTACCTAATTTATTAAAAAAGATTTCTCTGTTATAGATATCGCCTTTTTTAATGTTCAGTATACTTGTTAAAACGGAATCAGGATATTTAGTGTTACCTCTCCAACTAATATTACCAAAGAAATACTTGCGACCTTCTTTGATTTGCATGTCAATATTCAAATGACCTACGGCATTATGATAGATAGTGTCTTTTTCAATCACTGCATCTCTAAATCCAAGAGAATTATAATAGTTCAATAAATTGTCCTTACTCTCGTCGTATTTTTTAGTGTCATATTTGGAAGAAGAAAAACCAATTCTTGCGTAAGGATTTAGGATTTTTTTTGTTTTTGAAAATGTTAAGTACCCACGCTCTTTTAAATATTGATCAAATGAATAAGGTGTCGTCTTTACAATAGCAGGCTTGTCGTTCACTGGGAATAAGGTTAAGCGGGATTTTTCGTGAATCTCCTTTAAACTTTTCTTTAATTTAGTTTCTTCAACTAGGTTACCCCCAAAATTGATATTATTGATTCTAACTTTTGGCCCTTTGTTTACAATAAAATCAAGCACCAATTGATTTTTACGAATTGAATCTTTTGTTTCTTTGATACGAACACTCGCATCTTGAAAACCTTTTTCTGCATAGAATTTCTTGATGCCTTCAATCGCAGTGATGCGCATATTATCAGTGACAACTCTGTTAGGTGTTAATCCGGTTTTACCAGAAAGTTCTTCTGTCTCTGATTTTTTAATTCCTGTGAAATTAAATCGAGCCAATCTTGGTCTTTCCACCACATTGATTTCTACATCAAGTTCATTTCCTTTCACATCTGTCAAATAAACACTAACGTCACTAAAATAATTTTGATCCATTAATTTACGAATGGCTTTCGCAAAATTATCTCCCCCTGGCAGGGTCACTTCGTCTCCCTCGCTAAGGGTGGACAAGGATAGTAGTAAATTTTCATCAAAGAATTGGTTACCAATCACTTTAATAGAATGAATCTTATACTTAGAAGGTGTTTTTTGATTTAAGATACCCAGCAACTTGACATTGATCTGGCTAACTGAGTCCTGCCCTTTTTGATCTTGGGCAAAACTAGAGGTGGATAAGATAAGTAAGGATAGTATTCCTATAGTAAACTGGGTCAATTTCTGCATCTGCTGGTGGGGCTAAATATGTATAATTTATAAGAGGCGCAAATTACTCGTAATATTTCAAAGTCTTTGTTAAAAAGCCAAAAAAACACATGAATAATTTTATGTATTTAAATTGATTTGAGCACTTGTTTTGCCAAATCGGCGTTCTCTGGACTGATAATCCAAGATGGCTGCAATAAATGCCTCCTTACCAAAAGCAGGCCAGCGGGTCTCGGTAAAATAAAGCTCCGCATAGGCTAATTGAAAAAGCAGAAAATTACTTATTCGATGTTCTCCGCTCGTTCTGATCATTAATTCAGGATCTGGGAAGTCTTTGGTAGATAGGGATTGAACAAATCGCGCTTCGTCAATCTGCATTGGATCCAATGCCCCTGCTTTGACCTGCTCAGCAAGGATCTTAGATGCCTCTATAATTTCCCATCGGCTGCTATAACTTAATGCTATAACTAATTGTAAACCAGTATTTTGTGCTGTAATATTGGTCGCACTAGATAGGGCTTGACGTGCTTCGTCTGGCAATTGATCCAGATTGCCTATAAAATGAAGTCTAATATTATTCTGATGTAAATCAGGCACTTCCTTACTGATGGTATCTACAAAAAGCGACATCAAACCCAGCACTTCGGCCTCTGGTCGATCCCAATTTTCCGTACTAAAAGCATATAAAGTGAGGTACTTGATACCTATTTCAGTTGCGGCTTCCACTACTTTACGAACACTCATCACGCCATGGTAATGACCATATAAACGATCCTGCCCTTGTTCTTCTGCCCACCTACCATTCCCATCCATAATAATGGCAATGTGTTTTGGAAGCCTAGTTAAATCCAAATTTTCCATGATGTAAAAATAAGAAAATCAGTAGGTTATTTACGCTTAAATTTAAGTCTGCCAAGAAATCCAGACTTTTTTTGGCCGGCTTCCTTCTCTTTTAGGCTAGACAATTTTGACCTTTTACCAGGTTTCCATTTTTCTTCTCCATAAATTTTTATCAAATTATAAGAGATCCCGGCTTTGATTGTAAAAAATTGATCTTTCCCTGATCTACTTCCCTGAAAATTATTTGATATAGCACTAGTACCAACAGGTAGTGATGCATAGGTTTGTGTCTGAACAACTAAAGCACCATCTGCTAAAAAGTCTAACTCGTCAGTGTTGACAAAGCGGTACATTCCCTCAGCAAAAAAATTCCATCTTTTAGATAAATTATATTTAAAGCCAAATTGAATTGGAAAATTGACAAAGCCTTTTGTCTTTTTAACCTCAGGCATGCTGGATGAGTCAATATATATTGGAGTCACACTAGAATAAATAATTTGCTTAATCCCATCCGAAGTCGGTAACATGTAGCCTATACCAAATCCTAGATAAGGCGTAAATCGATACCCTTTATTGCCTGGTAAAAATCTTGTAAAATAAAATTCTCCAAGTAAGCTTATGTCTTGAAAATCACGCGAAAAACGCATCCCTCTTAATTTCTCATACATATTTAAAGAAAGGGTGTCATTTGAGCCAAGTTGTATTTTCTCATAATTAAACCTGACACCTGCATAATCATTGTATTGCTTTTTATAATACAAGCCTCCCATGTAATACTTGGATAAGATATCAGGAACAAGATCACCAATATAACCTGAACGTCCTCCAAACACACCAATCTCCCCTCTGTTCTCTATCAATTGCAAATGTTGCCCATTCACAAGTTGAAGAAAACACATACAGCAGCAAAAAATGTAAAATCGCTTTAGCATGTTTAGTTTCTTTTATCTAGTCCCCAAGTCAACTTTGTTCTTAGGGTCGTTAAGTAACTGTTTTCATTCAATCTAATAAAATGTACGGCAAAAGCTTCTTTCTTCACTGCAACTTGAATGCTAATAGGTACAATTTCTTTTCTTGCATCTAATGCACATATCAATTCTTCTGTGCGTCCTTCAATTTCAAAAGATATGACCGAACTATCTGGAACTACCACAGAACGTACGTTGAGGTTATGCGCTGCCACTGGTGTAATCACAAAGCTTGAGGATTCAGGAAATAAAATTGGCCCATTGCAACTCATGTTGTAGCCAGTTGAACCAGTCGGTGTCGAAATAATTAATCCATCTGCCCAATAAGAATTTAAGAATTCTCCATTTAAGTATGTATGGATCTTAATCATTGGAGAAGTATCACGTTTATGAATCGCAAATTCATTCAATGCAAATGGTGCATTGTTAAACACTGGAAGGTTACTATCAATATGTAACAAAGTTCTTTTATCTATGACATAGGAACGATGCACCAAAGCCTCCACCATGATCTCTAATTCGTCTTTAGAAATAGTTGCTAAAAAACCAAGACGGCCATAATTAATTCCTAAAATTGGTATCAACGTGTCTCCAATTAAAGTGATGGCATCTAAAACAGTTCCGTCTCCACCAAGTGAGATTAAACAATCAATATTGTTTTGTAAATCAGAAGAAGTCTCAAATACAATAAGAGATTTTTTATCTTCAGCAGTCACCAAGTTGAATTTTTTGGTTAAATCTGCATAAATATAAATGGTGATGTCATGCTTTTGCAATTCAGCAATTAAATCATTTAAGAATTCTTGCTGATCCAAGTCGACACCTCTACTATAAATGGCTACATTCATGAAACAAAGTTAAAAATTAATACCTCCATGCAAATATAAACCTTTGTCCCCCAATTGATTGATACTATACTCCACATTTAACACAAAATCATAGATGCTAATTACATCTACTCCAATACCTGCAGTTCTTAACAAACTATTAGCCAAGGGATTCGCCTTATTTTTTTCTTGACTATAAACGTACCCTAGATGCGTGAAAGCATTGATCCAAAAGGTATATTTAACAGATGGAAGGAATTTTTTTGTCAAAGGATTTATGACCGTGTAAGAACCAATTTTTTGATGTAATGCTGCTTTAAATAAACCAGCTGCATTGCCATCCACCACATAATATTCTAATCCATTCATTTGCACCAATCCATACCCGAATAATTTTCTATCACTATAACTAGATTGTTGCATTATTTTACCAACTGTCAAAAATTCTGCAAGGATAAAGCGAGCAGGTGTAATAGGATGCGCTACCACTTCTCTAAATTGAATAGCAGATAAATTACTTTCTTTAGAAAATCTTTGAAGCAAAGCAATTTCAGTACTTGCTCCCTTGGTAGGATAGGCATTGTAATCGAAACGTATTTTTGAGTAAGACCAATTAAGATCTAGATAACTATATGCTTTTTTATGATTTGGCAAAAAATTAGGTGCCATCGCAAAAGCTGAATCAGAGATGGATTCATTGCCAAATCCAATTTGTAAAGCTTGTCTTTCAAATAAATTAGGCCTATAAGTTAGATTAACATTGCCACGATATCCTTGACGAATGATCTGCTCTGTTTTTAAAAAAACTTGCTTATTTCCTATTGTGTTATAGTTGATTTCTTTTTGATTGAACTGTGCCCATCCTAAGCCCATCCCATATTTTAATTGCTTATCAATAAAGGGTAATTGATACTTTAGTGTTGCTTGATGTGTATAGCCTGTAATATAGCCGATCGTTAACTTATCATTGCGTCCTGTCGCATTGGCTTCTTTGATATTGACGCCATAGTTAACACGATCTAAACTTCTGTTTTGTTCATTCCACCATTGACTAAAATTTCTATCTACCCACCTAAAATAGGGTACTGGAAAAAAATACCAGCGTTCTTTTAGTTGAATTTTGATTTTCACAGAACTACTATCTACTATTTCAGATGATACATTAGCATCTAAAAAAAGTGCGGTATTGAATAACTGTTGTTGTGCGATCGTGTTAAGTGTAACTAAGGAATCTTTAGAGATGATATCCCCTACTTTAAAAGGAAGTTCTCTTAGTATGATATAATTTCTGGTTTTTTTATTACCTGTGATATCGATGGCACTAATCTTAATTTGAGCATAAACTTGAGTGAATCCAATTTGAGCCATACAGACAAGGACTATGAATAAGATTTTGAAGCGGGGAGATTTAAACATCTAAGTAATTCATTAAGTGGTGGTAGTGGGCTTCGATGTCATTGTGTATAGGTGTTTTACCAAAATAATGTACCAATTGATAATCATAACGCTGGAAAGTTGCAATGATAGACTGCGCCTCGTCTTTATTGATTTTAAGAGTAATAATCATCGCCCCATTTGATTCGTCATAATAACTATTCAACTGAACAATTTGTGCGTTATTAGACTCTACCAATCTAGACATTTCTGCCAAGGAATATTGGTAGGGCGCAACCGCCAGAACTATAATTGCACCAGGCGATTCAACGCCTAAAAATTTAGCCAAGGCATCGTTTAAATTTTTTTGAGGAATCATTCCAATATATTCCTGTTGCTCATTCAATACTGGTAAAATACTCAACTCGTGTTTTGAAAATAAGTCTAATGCAGTTAGAAAATGTGCCGTATCTAAAACCATAATTTTTTTAAGCTGTTCCGATAAAACCATGATAGTGGCTGCTTCATCTGCATCTAATAAGTCTGCTTTTTGCACAATCCCTAAAAAATAATCCTCCTTCAACACTGCTAACTCTTGCACATCAAAATCTTCCATACACTGCAGCGCAAAATTCACCTTATCTTCTAAATGAAGCATGGGAAATCCTTGTGAAGTAATAGCTGCAGCTAGCATAATGCTTATTTAACTTGAATTATTTTGCGTGTGCTTGTAAGAATTTTTCTAAGATTTGATTGAAAGCAACAGGTACTTCCATCATTGGAGCATGTCCGCATTGATCAATAAAAGCTAGTTCGCTATTGGGGATCAATTTATGGAAATCTTCTGCCACAAATGGAGGTGTCACTTTATCATTCTTACCCCAAATTAAAAGTGTAGGTACTTTAATTTGGCCTATTTCATCACCTAGATTATTTCGAATGGCACTTTTTGCTAAAGCAAGAATTTTAATCACTTTAACTCTACTATTAGTGATTTCAAACACTTCGTCCACTAACTCTTTAGTAGCAACAGCTGGATCATAAAATGTTTCTGCTGTCTTTGCCCTAATGTATTCGTAATCCCCTCTTTTTGGATACGAGTCGCCCATTGCATTTTCAAATAAACCGCTACTTCCAGTTAAGATCAAGGTTTTTATTTTTTCTGGATGGGCTAAGATATAGACCAAGCCCACATGTCCACCCAAAGAATTTCCTAGTAAATGAATCTGATCATACCCTTTGTGGTCAATAAATTGTTGCACATGTTTAGCCAACCCTTTTACAGTGGTGTGCAAAAGGTCAAGATCATATAAAGGTAAAATTGGAACGATTACTTTATGGGTATGTTTAAAATGTTCTACGAGGTCAGCGAAATTACTCAATGCGCCAAATAAACCATGTAAAAGCATCAAAGGTTCACCCGTTCCAACTTCTACAAATTCAAATTTGCCTTCTTTTTGTATTTCGTATTCCATAAAATTATTAAGCGTTAAGTCGTAGCTATAAAGATACTTATTTCAGATTAAATAAGCTTATTATCCCTTATGTTGTAATTGATTGGAAAATTGAACCAATGTTTGTTTAATAAAAGGCAGCCATTCGCTCAATTTAGCCATAAAATAGGGCCACCACTCCGCCAAATAGGTATAACTCACCGACGCATCCATGGTGGATTTTTCAACCACACCTAGTAAGGCCATAAAATAGATGAATGCGCTTAAAATTGTCCCATAAATTAAAATATACAGGACCATGCCTAAAAGTTTATTCAGCCAACCTAGCATGAGCCAATCAGCAGTTTGTTGTAAAAGCCCAGTGATCCATCTTAATAATAACATGACTCCTAATAGCACCATCAAAAAAGCAATAAATGGAAGCCAATAAGAAGTAATCTTAGTGTATATTTTTAATTGACTTGCAACAAATCCTGCAAACTGAAAAGCAAATACGACACCAATCATTAAAGAGAAAAAAGAAATGATCGCTTTAATCAAACCATTTCGATAGCCTTGAAGCAAGGCTATGATCAAAATTGTTCCTGCTACTAAATCTAACCAGTTCATTAGTTCGTTAATGCATTTTTAGCAATCGCAGCAATTATTTTACCATCTGCTTTACCTGCTAGTTGTTTTGAAGCCACTCCCATTACTTTTCCTAAATCTTGTGGTCCCGTAGCACCCAATTCCTTAACAATAGCATCTACAGCTGCTTTCACGGCTTCCTCTGTCATTTGTACTGGAAGGAATTTTTCGATCACTGCAATTTCTTCAGCTTCTTTCTCGGCTAAATCAGTACGGTTTTGTTCTTGAAAAATAGTGAGTGAGTCTTTACGTTGTTTGACTAATTTTTGTAATAATTTCATTTCCCCGTCTTCTGAAATTGCTCCATTCGCACCTGGTTCAGTTTTTGCTTTAATGATTTCTGCTTTAATAGCACGAAGCCCTCTTAACATAGCTTCGTCTTTATTTTTCATTGCGTCTTTCATTAAAGACATCACTTCTAGTTCTAAACTCATAAGATTAAAATTTATTTTTTGGTACAAGACTATTTTGCACCTTGTTCTATTTGACTTGCTCTAAATTGATTGTAAAATGTTTTCGCAAAAGTTTTGAATGATTCAGCAAGCGCTTTGTCCTGTGTGGCTCTTAAGTAAGTGTCTCCCATCCCCATCAAATTTTGATAAAAGAAGTCTGCCATTTCATCTACCATCATGTCCTTTGTCCATAAATCAATGCGCAAAGCTGTTTTATCTGTTGGATCCCAAAATGTCAACATCATTGCCCTTGCAGCCTGCGCTTCTTGTGCAGTACTATCGGTGGCTGACCAATCAATGGATTGTGGGATTTTTTGTTCGTCTAGTTGAATATTTACCTGAATGGAAGATGCGTGCATAGCTTAAAATTATGCCACAAAAATACAATAATATTGGCGAATACCACCAGCCTACACCAAGTCCCTTGGCCACACTATGGTTGCTTTTTGTTGAAATTGGCTTATTTCAGTTTGAATGGCCTTTTGAATTTCAATACCCTTGGCTGCACGATACATTTCGTCCTTATAATACAATTTAAAATGATTGGCTAAGACATCGGGTTGTTTAAAATCAAAATATTCTCCAGCTGCTGCCATTTGTGGGCTGATAAAATTGGGACTAGTAGGTGCTTGGTGCATTAAAAATGGGATTTGATAGCGCATCGTATAGGTCAAAAATTGAAAGCGATGACTATTCATACCACTAAAAATAGTGAGGTATGCCGCAGCAATCCATTCTAATTTAAAGTTGGATAAATGGACCAATTCTACTGCATCTCTGTACTTGTATCCTAACAATAAATTAGCCGCTTTGTCTTTCTCTAATTGTGTATCCATCACAAAAACCAAGGACATGGTACTCAGTTGCCATTTTTTAAAAACAGAAAATGCTTTCACAATAGGTAAAATATCACTTACTCCTACAAATGCAAGCAGGTATTGGTTTCCATCCGTCAATGCGCTTCTGACAGGAGCCAATTGAGCCCACTCAAAACTAGGCAAAGCTGCTTTTTCAACATGCAGTCTTTCCACTCCAAGTAGTTGATGTGCATGCCATTCATCTAATGCCAAGACCTGCCTAGCAAGATGCATTGTTTTATTAAAACGTTTTTTTTCAAGCCATGACTTAACCCAGCTCAAGTTGCCAGTAAGATGAGGTAAAGTGAGTGGGATAAAATAAGAAGGAAGTTGTTTTGCCCATAAAGCCACTGGCCCAAAATGGATCAATGCATTTTCACTGCTATCAGCAATCAATTGAGTCGTAGCTTGAGGATGCACCCATTCAACAGGTAGATTTTCATCAGGTTTAGGCAATTTAGAAACAAGATAGATGGTCTGTTTTTTATCAATGTTATGGGTTGGTTCATGATCAAACATCCCAATTAGATCAAGTAATAGGGGCTCCAAAATAGATAGATTGGGGACATCAATAGCATCGAGCTGAATAAAAATGCGCATAGGCAAAATTAATACATACTTAACAATTTATCCACCAATCATTTGTAGGAGTTAGTTGATCTTAATAGTACCCTACCTTTGAATTATGGCAGCACCGCTACAGCAATTGGATTTATTTGGCATGGAGGCAACTCCTGTGCATATTGCTGCGCCCAAACAAGCTAAAAGCATTAAGCAAAAAAAAGTATTGCCAAATTATCGTAAGCCTGTTGATCACTCTGCATCCAATACGATGGCTACCACAGTTTCCACAATGAATGAGCCTGAGATGGAAACGTTTATAGCACCTGAAGATGCAGCTTTGCCTTCTGTATCTAGAACACCAATGCATTATGTCAACAGAAACATATTGCATAAAAGAGGTAGAATGGCTTTTGCAGATATGGATCAAGCAATTGGAAAAATCAATGTGCCTGATGCAAGTACCTTAGCTAAAAAATTATACTACCCTATTGGAGAAGTCGCAGGATGGTTTAATGTCAATACCTCACTGATTCGTTATTGGGAAAAAGAATTCAAACAACTACAGCCCAGAAAAACAAGAAAAGGGGATCGTTTATTTAGAGCACAGGATATTGAATTTTTAAAACAGATTTATTACTTACTTAGAGAAAAGAAGTATTCAATTGATGGGGCAAAAACTTATTTGAAAAATAATAAAGAAAAAGCCACCAAAGATCTTTCGCTATTGACCAACCTAAAAGACATTAAAAATTTCTTACTGTCATTAAAGGCGAGTCTCTAATTAGTGCCACTACTTCTACATTTTTTATAGCCCTTTTTCCGAAAACTGAATATGATGTGCGTTCGCATATTCAATGGCAGCAAGATTAATACGTTCTTTAACCATTTGAAAAGCACTGAAATCCATATTCATTTTCACTAAACATTCTATATGCAATGCATGGTATTGTTTACCAGATAAGGATACAAAAACTAGATAACTACTCAAGTCCATTTCCGAATTTAAAAAAGCACGCATATGGTTTGCAAAATCATTCAATGCTTGCGCAGAAGTTGTGACGCTTAACTGAATTTCCATTTCGATATAACGTTCAGACCTGAGTGATATATTGTCCACGATAGAATCGACCATTTGTTTATTGGGTACCGTGATATAGGTTTTTTCTTGTGTGCGTATGCGCGTACTTCTTAAACCAATTTTTTCGATGGTGCCAGTAAATCCACTCACTTTAACCAAATCCCCAATCGTGAACGGCTTGTCGAAAAAGATTATAAAGGAGGCAATGATATTCTCTAAACTTTCCCTAGTAGATAAAGCAATCGCAGCACCAACAATACTTAAGCTCGTTACTAGATTACCAATATTTTCGTTAAAAACATACCTTAGTATCAATAAAACACCAATGATATAGAGGATCACTTTAAAAAAATCTTTGAAAAACAAAATAAGCTGGTCGTCGGATAAATCTTTTGTTAGCCTTGCTTTATTCTCATAAATGATCGCAATAAATTCGAGTGTTCGAAGGCATACTCTAATCAAGAGTACAATAAACATCAATTTAATTCCAGAATCCAAAAATTGTTGCAAACTCAATTTGAATAGGTTCAAATTCCAAGCTGCTGGAAACTTTAATTCATAGATCGCAATGATGGTCACCAAAAAAATCAAAAACTGTTCAATAGGAACAATTAGGCGGTGTACATGGTTTTTTCTTAAATCAGAATGATTCTTTTTATCAACCCAAGTATAAATCAAACTAGCAAAAAAACGCGAAATCAATCTTTTAATTAAAAGTGTGCCTATGATAATTGAAGCTACTAATAAATAGCTGCGTATAGAATTGCTTAATATCATTTGATCTATTGTCATAGCTTTATATTGGTTCTTGCCAAGTTAATAATTGCAAGTTGTCTCCATCAAAAACAGCATAGGTATTTAAACGTATCCAATCACCTAAATTAATATAGCGACTATTTTCATTGATTCTAAAATCAATCGCATAGTGACGGTGGCCAAAAATAAAATAATCAACTGCCATTGTTTTAGCTTTCTCTTTGGTATAAAGTATCAACCATTCTTTATCCTCTCCTAAAAACAGTTCATCTGCATTTCCGGTTTTTGCACGGCTCTTTCGGCTAAAATAATTGGCTAATTGTATACCTGCATCTGGATGTAGCCATCTAAAAAGCCATTGACAAATAGGATTGGTAAATATTTTTTTTAAACGCTTGTAGCCCTTATCACCAGGACCTAATCCGTCGCCATGACCAATCAAAAATTGTTTATTTTGAATGGTAAATTCTTGTGGCTCAAAATACAGTTTTGCATTCAATTCCTTTGACAAATAGTCCTGCATCCATAGATCATGGTTTCCAGTAAAAATATGTAACTGAATACCTTCGTCAGCCATTTGGGCTAAGGTTCCTAAAATTCTAACAAATCCTTTTGGTACGACTGTTTTGTATTCAAACCAAAAATCAAAAATATCCCCCACAATAAAAATAACACCTGCATCTTTACGCGCTTGTTGTAAAAAGCGCACCAAACGATCCTCTCTTTTTCTACTCTCTATGTCATTAGGTGCGCCTAAATGAAAGTCTGAAAGAAAATAAACTTTTTTATTCGTTAGTATTTCCATGGAGGTTGTTTAAAATAAAATTACAACTCTAATGGGTTATCAATTAAAAAACAATAGACTTCCTTTGGTCCATGTACGCCAACCACCAATGTCTTTTCGATATCCGCAGTGCGGCTAGGCCCAGTAGCATAGCTAATCATGGATGGAAAATCTGTTGGGTCTTCTTTTAATTGCTTTAAGCTATCCGAAATATCATATACCAATTGATCTACGTAGGCAATACAAATATGTATTGGGGCATAAACACTAGCGGTTCTTCCACTCGACTCCTTAGAGCTTAAAACAATACTGCCCGTTCTTGCTACCAAATGCGTGCACAAAGTAATGGCAGCATCACAATCTTCTAAGTTGTTTGTTGTGATAGGATCAAATTGAAGAGGACGTAATGAAGCTAACCATGTTGTTTCTTTTGAATAAATTTTATTCAAACCCTTAGTTATGATTAATGAATTCAATTGTTTTATCAATTCTTGCTCGTCGGCACAATACACAAATTTGCCCAATAGTTCGTTGAAC
>Ga0214921_10002456_pt1 | contig 30080 bp, 29 predicted proteins | sample LL1505_MetaG_FD_177992 | JGI IMG/M metagenome (GOLD analysis project Ga0214921, IMG submission 177992) | Freshwater microbial communities from Lake Lanier, Atlanta, Georgia, United States - LL-1505 | ecosystem: Environmental > Aquatic > Freshwater > Lake | place: USA: Georgia | collected...
CAAACTCACGTCCAAGGATTATTGCGGGTAATAAAAAAAAGTTTTTTTTTTTTGATGATAGAAAAGAAAACATGACCAAACTTTACCAAGTCATCGATGTGATGACCACCACCGGAAAAAAAAAAACAGAATCCATGGACAATATTTCGAGTTCCAGTCCTTCGGGCGCGGCCAGCAAAGCCATGACCAAGATTTGCAAGATGCAAAAAACCACCGGCAACTGTTGTCGCATCATTACGATTCGTGATGCAATGACGCTAAAGGTGTATTCCTACAAGGTCTCCCGGGAACGTGTCGACAAGGTGGTCATGCGGGATGGTGTCCCCATCCTCTACAAGTATTCCACGGTGGTGCGTGCCATGAAATGATTTGGATTTCAAATCAGCACGACACATGGGACAGGTGGCGGATTTTAACAGCCATTGACGGACACAGGGTTGGTGGTAATAATTATGTTTGCAGGGACAAGAAAGGGTATAGGGACCATGCTCGGGAGAAAAAGGTTCCATACAGACTACACAATCTCCACACTCTGGAGGGTTGCCCTTGATTTCCACCAAGAATCGGTCCAGCCATTGAGAAAAATCTTGGGACGTGTACCGGACTTCCTGGACGGCCTGGCGGACGTGTCGGAGGTAAAAATACAAGTACACGGAATAGAACAACGACAGGCTCAGCAGGCTCGCCACGAGCCACGACGCCTTGCCAAAATAGACCAAAAAAAACATTCCTACGCCGTAGACATAGCAGAGACGTTCTGTGGAATAGGAATTATTGACGATCCGCATCTCTCCTTGGTATTCTTTTATGAAAGAAAAGAATATTTTATTATTATCTTGTTGGTACACCATTTTTTTTTCTCTAGAGGGTGGTGGGAACCACGTTTCCTTCTACAATAGTGGCACCACCAGTACTATTGTTTCCAAAAAGTGCACTGGAAGGAGCGGTAAGAATGGTATTCACACCTTTCGAAAATGCATCACTAAAAGTACCCGTGAGTTGGCTCACACCAAGAGGTCCCTGAAGAGTGCCATCATCATGCGCTAACATCATAGCATCGGCCGATCCACCCGACATGGAGATACTGGATCCATTGGATGATTGAATAACAGGCCCATTGAGTGTTGTTGCTTGCAGAATTGCCTGGCTTAATGCTGAATTATTCAAACCATAACCCATACCATTTTCATTCTTAATTTGCACATTCACGTTGGAAGTTGCATTGGTATTTTCATAGTAAACAGCAGCGCCCATAGTCCTGGTTTGGACGGTAACACCGGTCTTATCCACTTCGGCTGGGACAGTGCCTTCTTTACTCACGATATTCATAGTGTTCACATCGGTATGTGGTGCACCGTCGGGTGTCATACTTGTAAGGCTACCCTGTTGGAGGGAATATAATTCTCTCTGATTACCACCTGAATCGACATTGAACATGGATTGGTAAGGGTTGGTGGAAACAGCATTCACAGCGGAATAGGTGACACCTATAGTGGGACTATTTCCAGAACTATCCATCTTGGACATTGAGTTTAACAGTTGTCCCGCAAAGGAAACCTGTCCCGCGGTAAACGTTCTAACATTAGAAGGGCCTTCGGCTTGAATGTTTTGGGAGACATTTCCTACCACATCAAAGTTGTTGCTATTTCCCGTCGTTATACTACTATTTTCACAAGCTAGGATGGACTGATTGTTTCCATCCGATTCTAATAGACTCCCAATCTTAAAGGATCGGCAATTTCCTGAACCGCTTACATTTATATTGTGGAATGTTGACGTACCCGACACATCCTGTACAGTGCTCAATCTAGCCACGTCATTGATGGTATGCGAGCCGTTTTCTCCTGTCATGGTCACATCCCTGCAATTGCCTCCCATTCTAACAAGCTTATCAATCGAAGCAACAGGCAGTGAAAGGTTGGTGGGTCCAGGCACCGTGGGATCTGAATTTCCAACGATTTGTGTATGGTAAAAGCTTGCGTCGGTAGCTGAACCCGCCGCAATTTGTCCCGTTGCAATACTGGTTTGTGTAGAAGAATCCATGAGTTGTTGGTCAAAACCTTGACCGTCGGACTGTAGTATCCTGTTGCCCACATTGTGGGTATGGGATCCTTCGTGTTGAAGTTGAATTTTCTCCGCAACGGGTGGCATAGAATCCTCCGTCAGTTTCTTGGCCATAAGAGTTCCCGCGTTTTCGTTCCTAATGAAATTAGCTTGGTCTATCACCATTGTAAGTGTGGTGGCAGCACCTTGGGTAGAAGAGTTGGTTTTGAAATTTCCGACATCACTCTTTGACACGGTTGCCAACCCCATGAGTTCTATGCTATGTGCCGCGGTTTCGCTGAGTGCCACCACGGTTTGCCCGGCTGTACTATTGATTTCAGAAGACGCACCACTATATGTTTCCTTAATCGCTGGCATATCGGTGAGAGCGGGCTGTATGTACGTGTTGGAAGTGCCATTTTTGATACCTGAAGATGCACCGTCTACCGCTCGAGACAAGGGGGTTCCGTCGACAGTGAATGTATTATTTTGGGTAGATTCCGTGTATCCGACGTTTGTCAAAAGTTGTTCAACACCCGTGCTTCCGGGTTGGAGAATATTTATCGTATTATCTTTTTGGACGATTTTTAAATTGGGTTGATCCGTCATGGAGATGGCAATACCCGTGACCGGTGTACCACCCGAAACGTCCGTGGAGGGATATACGGTTAGATCCAAATTAGACACGTTGATTGTTTTGGTTGCGGGTGGTGCGGTGGCGTCAGTACTTTCCATCTTTGATGTTGGTTTGTTTTTGCTGAGGTCTATAGCATTTGCACCACCAGAAACACCAGTAGGAGGAGCGTTTAAATAAATCGTACCACCAAAGGAGGCATTTGTATTTCCATTTCCAGTATTGACACCGATAAAAGGAGCCTGTGAAATATCTGCGTTTTCCAAGTTGTTTTCGGCCACAATATGAGTTATATCCATGTTGGCGTTGTCCTCGGCCTGGTGATCTGCAAGTTGGCATGCGTCCACGGTCGAACCCGTTGCGTTAAGTGTAAAAGAGGAATCATTCATGGACATGGTTTTGATGGCGGGACATATAGTACTATTCCCGGAAATATCGGGCAGGGCGGCATAGCCGGCTTTTGCTGGTGGAACGGACGTCAAGGTTGGCTCCATCAAGGAAGCACTAGCTGTTGCCCCATCCATGGTCATATATTGCATCACGGGTCCTCCTTCGTTGGACAATGTAGAATTCGTAGCCTTTGTTTTCGAGACCGCATCCTGTGCTGCCGTTAATTGATAAGCGGCTACCGTCGATTTCTGATCGAGTTCCGCATTGGTGGATGAAACACTATGTTGTCCACCTTCAAGCATCATTTCTCTACTGGGGACATCAATAAGTTCGGAATTCGAACTTGTGTGATTGGCCCAATTTTCGTTCAGTTGGCCAGCCTTTTGTGTCCAATTCTTGTTCTGCCCGCAGTCCGTAAGGTATGTACTTCCTGTGCTAGAAAATTTAACCTTGCCTCCATCATTGTAAAGATAAGAAACAATATTCCTACCTCCACTCACATCCACACAGCCCTCCGCCTTGTAAGCCTCGACAGTATTATCAGTTGCTTTGACGGAAAGGTTGGCATTTTCTGACGCTATGTAGCCCACTGTTGATGCTCCCGAACCTGTATTGGTAAAATTATTATTGGATTTCGTTTCCTTGACGAGGGTATCACCGCTTGCCTCGAGCTTGTTCATAATACCGTCGGAAACTTGTCCAATGTCGGTGTTGCCGGTTTTCGTACTGTCCACTTGCGCCTGGCCGGATACGACTTTACTATTTAAAGAGTTGGTGGTCGGTAAGAGTTGTTTGCTGCTTTGGTTGGTACTCGTCTCTTTCAAGGATGCCGTATCGGTCACAATGGTATCTTCCACCATTCCTGTTTTGGTTGTGTTGGTGATGTCCGTAAGGGTACTGTCCACTTTCGCATCCTCCATGACTACTTTTTGGACCGACGTGGCGCTATCGGTGGTGATCGTTCGGTCCGTATGGTTTCGTTCCGTCTTACTCGCACCCATCAGGGTATAAGAAAGAGCAGCGTTGGTGCTTCCGGACACATCTGTGGAACCATCGGGAAAAGCAAAGGCTACGCTGTTAAATTTTTCCTGGAAAGTACCAGCGCCCATGTTCACGACCTGGTACAAAGGAGTCTGCCCATCACTCTGACCGTTCACCTTCACATTGGCGGCCTCCAAGGAAGCAGTCCCGGCACTATCTTTTACAGTGGAAAAAGCGGTTTGCCCCGCAGGAGTGTTGAATATAACCCCATCGAGTTTGAGAGTCTCACCGTCGCCTGGCATAAAGGTCACTTGGCTATTCTGAGTGGAGGCTTCGAGGGCCGAGAAAGAGCTCGTACCCCCTGTACCGGTACCAATTTGAGCCGTTCCTGATAATTCAAAACCACTGGCTTCGGCAGTCAAACACCCGGGGCAATTACCAGATGCATCAGGCCTTGTACATGTACATCCACTTTTTAGCATGACCTTGTAGGATGGGTCTCTCATGGCCATGAGACCCGGTGAGATGAAATTGCCATACAACGTGCAATAGGAGGGACCGAGCCCCTTGAAAGACACTCCGCTGTACCAAACATAATTTTTTCCCGGTGTTCCAAACGTACCGCCTTCGACCATCTGGATAAGCACGGGACCTGTGGTTTGGACCGCGGTAATGGCCATATCCCAAGCCTCATCGAATGAGACGGTTGCGGCCTGGGAACCGGGTTCTCCACACAGTTTTGTGGCCGCTTTAGTGGGGCAAATGGTCGATTCATTGGATTTGCAATAAATAATGTTGTGGGATCGTTGAGTAAGAAAACGAGAACCTTGAACTTGGCAATCGGTAGAGGACATTTTTTTTTCTTGTCAGTTCTATTCTATAATAAGTGAAGAAAAAAAATATTTTTATCCACCCCAAGACAAAAAATAAAATTATAATCCATGATTGGCCCGAGTCGATTCTTTTTTTGTATCTTTATAGGCATTAGCACCGCCTTTGTTTCCATCCACCGTTTAGCGCTTCCCTTTTACTATCCCCTCAATACCGTGTCCGAGGCTCGGAAAAACAAGCTCTCCAAGCTGGAGATTTTTGGGCAGCCTCTGGTTTGCTACGACAATAAGAACGGGACCATTATCGTGCACAGCGATATATGTCCCCATCAGGGCGCGTCTCTGTCCAAGGGTTGGGTCAATGAAATGGGGAATCTACAGTGTCCCTACCACGGCTTTGAATTTTGTTCGGGCATGTTTTGCAAGATTCCCAATCCCATCCTGGAACCACGCCCTTTCCGGTCCAATACCAAACTGGCCGTTTTTCCCACATTGGAAAGGAATGGTATGCTCTTTCTTTCTCCCGTGTCTGTGGAAAATCCACCGCTACCAGAACCTTTTTTTCCACCGGAAGAGTACGATGTAAATTTCAGGGCGGTGGAGGGTTCCCGTATCGTGGATCAGAATCACATGACCGTGTGTGAAAATTTATTGGACATGCTCCACATTAGCTATGTCCACAGCTTTGGTAATTCCATCTCCCCGTTGCCCTACTCGATGAAAACGAGGAATATTTCGGAAACGAGTGGACGCACTGAATTCTTGTACCAACCCCGTGATTTTACCATTTCCGGCAAGGTCGGTCGTGTGTCCAAGGTCATTGTCCAAAATGAATATCATCTACCCACCAATACCATCACCCGGGTCATTGCGGGGGAGGTGATCAAGACGGTGTTTACACGCAGCCTGCCCCTCTCGAAAAACAAGACGCTATTGCTGTGGAAAGTGTACCGAAATTTTTGGGTGGATCCCTACATTCCCGAATTCTCGGCCCCGGGAGATTGGCTCATGTCCTACCTCATGAAATACACGGTCGAAGAGGATGTCCAGATGCTCACCAATGTCTATCCCCAACACCGCGAGGGTCCCCTGAAAACCAAGTACGATGTCACGATTAAAAATTTCCGAAATGCCGTCCAACAATGCCACCACCAACCTTTCCCAGTGCCCGAGAATTGCACCCAGAATTTCCTCCAAGCCTACCACGACTATGATATCTAAGTTTTTGAATCATTTCCATGAGTATTTAAGCATTTGGAAAAGAGGAACCAAAAAATGTCCAACAAAGACAAGAAAGAACCCCAAAAGGCTTCGGAGATTTTTGACAATCTCCGTGCCAAATTCATGGAACAGATGCCCGAGGAGGACCAAAAGGCGTACAAGCGTTTTGGAGAAAAATTTCATTCTTCCTTTAATGTGGACACGGGCGCACCCGTGGATCTGTCGACCATCAACATGGAGGAATCGCTGGCGTACGTGGTGGAGAGTTTGAAATCCGGTTTGCACCCCAAGTACCTGACCGAGGACGAGGTCATGATGCTCCGGGCCGGCTATGGGGACGAATGGTACAAAAATTGGGGGTATACCGCCAAGGATGTAATGGTTTAATATTCTATTCTCTTGCCCATGGATAGAAGGAATGTTTTCAAAAATCATCCTTGCCGAGACAAAGTCCAGTGAAATTGTCAAGGGTCCTCATCATACCGTATTGAAAAAAATATGGAACAAGGCTCTTTTCCAGAGAGAATTAGAAATTGCCCGTGTCCTCCGGAAACATCCATCCGATTTTATTCTTTCCCTGGTTTCTGTGGACCCGTTTTATCAAACGCTGGTGTATCCCGAAGCCGAGTGTGATCTTCATCAGTGGAGGAAACAATCCTATGAACCCGGGGTGTTGAAAAAATATTTTTTTCAAATCCTACAAGGTTTGTATGATTTGTATCGGTGCCGCGTGGAGCATTACGACATGAAACCAAAAAATATCCTTGTTTTTTCCGACGGTACGGTCAAAATCGCCGACTTTGGTCTGGCGGTGCATCGAGGCCGGGACTACCGAAAAAGAACAGGAACCTACGCCTACGCCGCTCCGGAATTGATTTGTCATCACGACCACTATGTACCCCACAGCATGGATGTGTACAGTACCAGCATCATGTTCCTCTACCTCTTGTTTCCCTCTTTCTACCAATCACAAAAACGTTTCCTGACCGCCTCGGAATATACCACACTCCATGACCGCGCGGATCTTTTTCTCCAGAACAGTGCCCACCCGACCCTGGCCCACTTGCTTCTCCAAGGCATGCACCCCGATCCGACTCAAAGAATGACGCTGCCGGTGTGGGTAGAGGAAACAAGAAAGTATTTGGATAGCACGTCGGATAATGAACCGTTATCTGGTGTATAGTGTTTTCACGGTGTTTTTGTGGTATTATTGTCCGACGCTGCTGTGTGATTCCTGTATTTTTGAACCGCCATTCGTAAAAAATCGTCCAGGTCCGCTCGATTCGGGGTGGTGGACGATACCGATGCCGCGGTGGCAGTACGAGCCGCTGTTGCCGCTCGAATGCGTTCCAACAAATCTTTTTCTGAAGGCAGGCGTGTCCACTTTCGTAGTACCAGACCCTCTTGATCCCCGTCCACGACAAGATAAGGAGGTTGGTAGGCATACCTCCGCATTTCCTGTGGATGAAACACATGGTTCCAGCGTATCACCTCGGGCAACGTCTCTTTCATGTCTCCCATCACCACATCCCCATTGTCGAGAAACAAGAGAAACGAGTCCATGTCCCCGTACACGTGTCGTACCGCCTTGTGATATTGTTGAGAAAAGTAGGTTTGTGTTCGGTAGACACGCACGGTGCCATCCGGAAAACCCAACATCAATTGCTTGGCGGGAACTGAAAAATGACATGCCGACACGGGCAAATGTATATCGTCATTTTCCAGTGTCATGTTGCGGTATATACCATCGGGGTGAAAGACGTGAAATACAAAATCGTTATCGAGGATGCCCACGGTATTTTCGGAAACGGCCACGTGATACACCTTGAACGGATACGAATGGATCATCCACCTTGGGGTGCCGACACGATGCACGCTCCGTGTTCCATCAATGCTCCACGAAACCAGAGAAAAATGTCCGTGGTAGTGGACAAAGGAGCATTTCCGGATAAAGGTGGGGTGAGCGACAGAGATCGGGTAGGGATAGCGGTGGACACGCATGGTCTTGGGATCGATGACGGCCATGTCGATGGAATGATCATTGTCGATAATGGAATAATGGGCCATGGCAATGTAGACCTGGTGGTTGTGGATACATACATCGAGGTCGGAGACGGTTGGACAATTTTTTTGAAAAACATCCTGAATACCTCCCTTGTCAATGTATCGATAATTTACTTTTTTGGTGGAAGGGTTGTAGTAGGTCATATGCTTGCCATGACAGGAAACATGCTGGACTTTTTCATTCTTGGAAAGAATCACCTTTTCCAAACCTCCTAATCGAGGAGAAGAAGACATGACGATCCACGCCAGTTTCCACAACATTATTTCTTTTCCTTTTTTCGTTTTTAAATATTACCGATATATACACTGTAGGCACTCGTTTTCGACTGGACGGCGATCGTACTGAGTGTAATGAGGGGATTCCGTGCAGGCGTCTTGTCCACGTTTTGAGGATTTTTGGCAAATTGAAGCAGGGAATCTTTAATTTGTTGGGGTGTGTACTGGGCGTATTGTGGTTGGGATAAGAGATTCACAATGGCGCTCACCACTACCGGAGTGGCCATGCTTGTCCCGCTCATCGTTTTGTAATTGTTTTGGAGAAATGTGCTGTCGACATTGGTTCCTGGTGCCCAGATATCGATTCCCGATCCATAATTGGAAAACGAAGCCATCCTGTTGGTGGTCAAATCATAGGCACCGACGGTGATGGCTTTTTCCATTCTTGCGGGACTCGAATTCACCGCATTCGTCGATTCATTTCCAGCGGCGACCACAACGGGCACTCCAAGATCGATGAGAGCACGGATGGCATCGTCGAGAGGTTGGAAAGGAGATCCTCCCAGGGACATGTTGACGACGGCGGGGGTGGTGGGATTCTTTTTTTTCCAGGTGGCTACGTACTGGACAGCGGCAATAATATCCGCATAGGAACCATTTCCTTGTCGATGGAGTACCTTGAGAGGAATCACGTTGGCCGAAGGCGCCCCTCCCATGATTCCTATTTTATTATCCCGTGCACCAATGATACCGGCGACGTGGGTACCATGGCCGTGATCATCGTTCCAGGCGGAAGCATCTTTCGAGGTGAAATTTTTTCCGAGCTGTTGGTTGACTTGGAGATCCGGATGGCTGGCAAGAATACCCGTGTCGATGACAAAGACATGAACATTCGGAGAAATGGGGGATTGGGAACCGTTGAGCTTGCCGATCCTCTTGAGAAAAGGTCCAAGGGTTTGGAAACTGTTATTGGCCTTGACTTTTACCTTTGCATTTTTCATGGGGTGAGCCTTTTGAATCGTGTTTCCATGCCGCTGTTGCAGCGTCTGCATCTCTTGAGGGGTGGCAAAACAACTGAAACCATTCATGACATCCTGATCGTAAATGTGATGAACCTTGACGCCCGAGGTGTCCATGTCCGACAAATGGCATCCCTCTTCTAGACACACGACCCATTCTTCTCGACATTCCGAGAGAGCCGATTTCAAGTGTTTCGTAAGGTGTCGAATCCAGTGTGTGTGTTTGTTTTGGATACAATGCTCGGAAACACAATTTCGAGAAATTCGGACAATCTTATCGCGGTGAATCTTGACACTAATGGTATTCTGGTCCGGAAATTGTACACTATGATGAAAAATATTGTTTGCTGCAAGTATTTCTGAAACGTGTGCAGAAATAATGTTTTCCATTTCTTTGTCGTCGTCTCCTTACCCTTGGACAAGAAAAAAAAAGGCGTCCTTTCCAATACTAGCGTTTTCCTCCAATACCAATGTCCACGAAACACGAAACCTATAAGCAAATTGTTGGATTAAAATTTTTCTTTTTTTTTTTACAAGAAAAAGAAAGAATGGACCGTATCCGACAGCTCAAACAACTCTATGATTCCAAAGACGCTCAATCCCTCAAAGCGTCTTGTAAAAACAGTTTTGTGAATCAGAAACAACAGGAGGTCCAGCAAGGTGATTCCCATCTCTTCCAGTCAGGAACAAGGCCTGTTTGTCCCCTGACCATGGAAAAAATCAATCGCAACGACCTGTACGTGGCGGACTGCCTGCATTGTTTTGACAAGGAGAGCATCCGCCAGTGGGTCGAAGTGCGGAAAAACCTGACCTGTCCTATCTGCCGCCAACACACCGTGGGTTTTAAAGTGGGCAATAAGTACTATCTCGCCAACCGTCATCTCAACTATTTTTCCAATAAAGAGATAAGTCTCGGTGGATGGGTCGCGCATACCGCGCGCGTGGCAAAAGAGGTCATCATCAATAATGACGCCCTGGTGTATGGAAACGCTCGAGTCAGCGGGAGTGCCCAGATCATGAACAAAGCCCACGTCTACGACAATGCTCGAGTGAAAGGCAACGCCAAGATCATGGACGATGCCCACGTGTTTGGGAATGCATCCGTCGTCGGAACCTCACAGGTTGCGGACAAGGCCCAGGTGTATGGGCGTGCACACGTGGAAAACTCGTCCGTCTTTGATGAGGCGCAGGTGTACGGAAACGCTCAGGTTCATGGAGATTCCGAGATCCAGGACCATGCCCATGTCTATGGAAACGCTCGGATCTCTTTAGTTAGCCTAATCAGGGCACACGCCAAGGTTTATGGTGATGCCTTTGTAAGTTGGGCCCTCGTTCAAGGAAACGCGACGGTTTCAGGAAACGCAAACATAACCAAAGGTGCCCAGATCATGGATGATGCAAAAATCGGAGGAAAAACAAAAATCGTAGGAGGCATCGAGGTGGGTGGGAAGGTTGTGATTTCTCAAGACATTTCCTTGATGAACACCAACGTGAAAAGAATCATGACCGAAGCACAGAAACGACAGGCGCTCAAGCGACCCTCGTCGTCGTCGTCGTAGATGTCGTATTCAGAATTGCCATTGATGTCGTCAGACAGCCGTCGACGTGAAATACGTCTAGTAAAAGGGCAATTTTAATTTTGTAATGCGGTAACGACAAAGATTCAAGCGTGCGTTTTTATCACATTGCACATCATTATGACAAACAAAGTAAAGATTTTGACATCCATTGGTATTCGCCAACGTGGAGAGCAAAGGACCGTCGTTTCCCCATGTTTCTCCTATATATCCAGTGACTTGCTCGAGTGTTGGATCGATTTTTTTCAGTCGATTGGTTTTTCCGATTTGAGTCGTGATAATTTCTCCCTGTTCCACGCTTAGAATGTTTACCAGGAACGGAAGGTATTCTTGGATGGGTTCGATATAGATTGACGGAGAGCCTGATATAATGTAAATGTCATTGTCAAAGCTATATTGTTTCAGGAGATCTACAATGGGCGCGTTCAAATAATATTGAAACGCATCTTTCCATTGCTGTTTTGCCCAATAGGAAACTTTTTCGTTTTGATCTTGAAACGCGTCAAGGGGCAACAAAAACCCGTTCGTGTTGTTGAGAGCGAGTTGCCCGTAAAACACGGAAAGAAACACCTCCAGGGTAGGATACAATGGAGAGGGGACCATCCGCAAATTTTCGGGGGTATCTAGACCCGTCTTGGAATATAAGAGTTCAATCATACCTACAAAATTGGCAGATCCTTCTGTCACATCTCCCCTCAACAGACAGTCGTCTAAATCCGTTCCAAAAATATTTTTCATTGATACCGTCGACTTTGTACAATATACAATTAGGAAACAAAATATATTTTGAATGGATTACGCACTATATTTTTTTTACACAGTGGCTAGATACATATTATCTCCAAATACTTTGGAGACATGATATCCCATATTTTGAACAAAGTCCATCAAGGATTGGTTATCCTTATTCATTTCAAAAAGAATCGTGGGGTACTTGGATTTTTCAAGCGTTTGTCGAGCCCCTTGCAAGACGTGTAATTCATTTCCTTCCACATCGATTTTGATGAATCCAATGTTTTCCAGGGAAAAACTATCCAGCGTTTTCAATTCAATCTCTTCTTTTCCCAGAATCGTAGAGGCAGGGGGAGTGTGCACAGAAGACCCACCCCCATCCACACTCACCTTGTACAAGGTTTGCCTACCCACCTGCTCCTCCGATCCCAACCCCGTGGAAATACAGGTCGCGTTTAGAATATTGGATAACGCCACACTGCCACAGAGGGAATAAAAGGTCATTTTCTGTGGTTCAAATGCATACACATGTTGACAATGATTCGCTAAACTCACAGTGTAGGTTCCACAATGAGCGCCGATATCCAACATGACCTTGTCGGGGCTGCAAAATTGGGAACACCATTGGATCAACTCTTTTTCAGAGAGCCCGTGGTCTTGATAAAAAGCGATATCATTTCGGGGTAAAAGGTAGACTTTTTTTTGGTCCACACAGATGAATTGATGTTGGTCGTTTTCATGAATGTTGGCATGGCGTGGCTTGGTCAATAGAAAATAATCACACATGGTATTTCTTTTTTTTTCTTGGTTCGTTCCTTTTAAACGATTTTTTCAAAGGATCCCGAGGGCGGTGTACCATCCTTTTTCGACCATGACCCAGTCCATCGAGTCGAGAAAAAAGAAGAGGGCGATACATTGGACCAATCGACAAAACAGCATCCATGCGGAAACCAGAGGTTGCATTTTTTATTGGGAAAAATGAAAAAAGAAAATTGACGATAAAATTATTTTGAAAAAAATGTGGAAAACTCATGCTGTTTCCTTTCTTGTCGGAATTGAATCGAGAAATATTGAATGCTCTTCCATGGGACATGCAGCGGAAAATTGCGGATTTTCAACCCAATCTTCCGCATCTCTCCCAATGCTTATGGGCCATTCTCCATGCCCACATGAAAAAACGGTATTGTGTTCATTGTGGAAATATTCTACCCAACTGGAACAAAACATATCACTGCCTTTGCCGACATCCCTATATTTCACAACGCTACCATTCCCCTCTACGAAAATACAAAACCTATCACCGTCCCTTTCATGTTTTTTCCCAACCCTATACGACCATTCCCCATTACCACTACTGCAATGCCGTGGCCTCTTTCTATTACCATGTAAAGGTCGATTCCAATCAACCACCATTTGCCTATAGCATGAGAAATCTCCTTCGAAAACCTACCCTATCCCTACGGCTGCTGTGTACGCGTTTTGATTACAATATGGAAAAAGTGGCACGCAAGCTCTTGAAAAAAACCATCAACACCAACACGTGTCTCCGCACGTTTATGGATGGCTTTGAAACCCAACTCTCTTTCCGACAAGGCACCTCCCCGATCCTTGTTTCCCACGCCTTTCAACACACCATGACACAAAATGTAAGGGTGTGGTGTTATGATCTTTCCAAGAGACCTACACACGTGGAAGAATTCCCTCCCATGGAGCTAATAGACGACGACTAGACAAAACGAATGCTCTCCCCCTCCCGCACCGACACACGTAGAATCGTTTCCAGATAATATTTTCCCTTGTCGTCCACCTCCAGCTCGGGGATCCTGGTGAAAAAAGGCCTCAGCACGCCCAGGGCGACCAAAATTTCACGGGACTCATAGGGCGACCACCCCTGTCCCAGCACAAGATGACGGATGCCCGGCAAGAGTCGACGGGAAAGCTTTCGCAGCTTGGCCTCGTCGAATGCATGGTTGCCTTGAAGGCATGCCTCGACTTGTGTGGCGGTGCGGCGGCGGTCGACACGCTGAAGCGCCCGATCCATGTCATTGGCGATCCCCTCTAGTTTGTCTTCGCGGAGATACAAGAGGTAGGCGCGTAAGACAGCCGTCCATTGTTGCATGACCAAGGAGTAGCTCCCGGCACGGATATTTTCCGTTCCACAATAGAGATGGAGTCCCATGAATAGTGATGAATAGCCTGTTGAAAAAAAATACAATTTTTTTTTTACTTTTACGGTGAGAAAAACATGTTGACCGTTCAAGGGGATGTTCGTACCCTCATGACTCGATTATTAAACGTACAGACGCACCCCCACTACTATGAGCACGTCGTTCTCGACACCCTCTTGGATTCCAAAGATTTTGTGTTTCAGAGGTATCATTTTACCTACACCAAAAATATAGGGAAATGGATCCCCGCCTTTCTCGTTCCCAATGTATTACGGGTGCAGAATGACAGTTCCTTTGATTTTATTCGTGGTGTCATCAGTTTTTGTATACAACCTGTGGGAAAACCCGTGTACCGTGTCGAGGGGCGTGTTCTTTGTACCGCATCACATCCGGAAAGTGTCCAGGTGGAAAGTGTCCAGGTGGAAATTATCCTCGATTCGGTGGTGATTTCGGTCCGTGGGATTCCTTCCTGGGTCCATTCCCGTCTCCGCACGTTTATTATGGAACAGATGGTTGACGATCTGCGTTCCATGATCATGGTAGACTAGACACAGGGACGCCCACACTGGCATTTTGGGGCCACGTTGCCCTCTTGAAACGATTGGAGACGGGGGAGTGCCACCTCTAGAAAGCGTTGGAAAAGATTGGCATTGCGTTCCAAAAACTGGGCAAACAGCGTCCCCGGGATCTTGGAGGCCGCGGGCTCTTTCCGCTGCACCCCCAGGTAGATGCGGGCCAGGACGTCGAAACAAACCCTTGGATTTTCCACCATCTTGGAGATCCATGGATCATTGTCGACATCCTCCAAATGGTGCAGCTGGGAGCTGCTCGCTACCAAATTCTGGAAAATGGTCACGTTGGGCGACGCCGCGACATTGGGATCAAAAGGCTGCACCGACGGGCATTCCTGGGGGAGCTGAAGAAAGCGGCGATACATGGTATTCCTTACGAGATTGTCGCCGACCGAGGGCCGGTTCTGGATAAAATACTGGGCCAGTTCAAACGCCTTGGAATCGATCGAGGCGGTGTTGGGCCAGTAGGTGTCGACATTGAGGGCCTGGTAGGCATCACAGAAACCGTCCCATGAATCGGTGCACCGCTCGGCCATGAAATTGGTGCACGCCGCATTGTTGGTGTCGTACAACAATCCACTGCTGGTGGAGCCGTGAATGAATTGGGAATTGAGGGTGGGAAACATGCAATAGGAGAGGGGGTTGGCGGGATTCAGAGGAGAAGCGGCTTGTTGGTTGATTCCTTTGCCAAAATCAATAATGCGGGCATAATTTTTTGCCATTTTTATTCCAAGTAAAAATATTTTTTTTTTCAATACTTTGGATCCAAATGATATTTTCATTCTTCTCAACACGTAGGACGTGGGTATTTAACAAAAATATTTTTACAATTAGGCCAAGTTGGGGGCATCGACAATCAAACGAAAGCAAAGAAGAGGGTACGATGGAACACCTGTAGTGTCGGTGTTGGCGGCAGAATTGAACCCACCGCAAAGGTAAGCACTAAAAGAACCAGCGGATGTGGAATAACGCATAGAGGCCCCAATGTTGGCCGAGTAGAGGCCTTGTGTCAGTGCCTCGGACACCTCTGCCCTCCACTGGGGGCTGCTTCCAATATTGGTGGTATTATTGGTGGTCATCCCATTGGTATACGCAAAAAGATTGATGGAGGGATTTCCAAAAGTGAATCCTCCCCCGTTATCCTGGACATAACAACGCATCGTATATCTGTTACTGGGCAAGAGTCCCTCAGCGACCGCTCGTATGTAGACCGAGGTAAGAGAGTTTTGAAGTGCGGTCGCCACGTTGGCGGACGCGGTGTTGATGGCGGCCGTGCCGTTGGAGGAAATAGCGAGCGCCAGTGCGTCGATCCATTGTTGAAGAGTTTGACCATTGGTGGGTGTGATGAGAGCAAGGTTATACAAGAATCGATATTCATTCCAAGTCCACCCATTGGCTACAAATTGAGCTCCAGGAATAGGTCCTACAGGTGATGGCATATTTTCTCTCGACTGCTACTCTTACACAAGATTAAAAATTTCAATCAAGCGTCATGAAAAAACAAACCCTCCTGAATGGCCGCCACCTGTTGCTGCGGATCACGGACCTGGATATTTCCCGAGATCCACGCCTCCATAAAATACTTGCTTCGAGTAATGCAATTCAACAGATCCACAATAAATTCCGTCTTGGAAAGAGGATGGTGCTGAAGATTGTCAAAAATGTCGGGCTTTCTGGATTTGAGTGCGTGGGTAATGACCGAAAGGGCCTGGCAATTGTCCTTGGTATTCATGGACGCCTTGCCATTGATGTGATCGTATTCCATCATCAGGACGGCGTCTTTGAGCACAAAATCCAACAACGAATCACGGCATTCCTGGCGGTACAGAATCTCCATTTTCGTCGATGGTGTAAAATTTTTACGCTTTTCTTGTACGGCGGGTGGTGGTACCTCGGTGCTGGTTTCCTGCTCCACCACAGGCTGTGGGGCCAGAGAGACCAGAGGAGGAGGTGGTGGTGCCGGCGGTGCTACGACGACAACCGCTTTTTCGGCCTTGAAAAATTCGCGTTCATGCACCTGTTGTAAATGTTCCAGGGTGTACCGCAACGCATTCTCCCGCAACACGCCATGGTTTTGTTTATTGTACTGCACCCCCAGAAGCGCATTGATGGTGTAGGAATGGTACCACACCTCGTGCTTGACGAAAAAGGAAAACGCCTCGGCGCGGGGCGCACGCAGCGAGAGGTCTCGACCCATGACACGTCCCCGCCGCACAATGTCCATGGTACAGGTGGGGTACAAGGCCATGCACGCCGTAGAATGATCCCCACGCAGATGCACGCTGCGGAACGAGAGATGGTCAATGAGACGCATACTTTCCATGGTCGAGGGAGCCACCTCGTAGATCTTGAGCACGCTGTTGCCATTCTTGCGCTTTTCCACAAATTCAACACCCTCCCATTTTTTGGTACGGTGATTCTGGTGGAATACCCGGTAAAATTGCTGTGCATCCTGGTAGACCGAAAGCGCCGTTTCCAAGAGGAAAGGATCGTGGCCAAACGGATCGGTATTCTGACGGAAAAGAGAATGTTCGCGGATATCCACCTCACTGATTTCTTGACCCTCCTCGGGGACGCCCTTGAGGGTGATGCGGAGATTGGGATTTTCGTGCAACACGTAGCGGTAATGGTAGGCGACGTCGTCGAAAATTTTGCGGAATAAATGGGACACGAGTTTGGTCGTACACGAGGTCGAGACAAACATTTCGTTGCGCAGCCCTTCCAAGACAAAGGACGAGCCGTGGAGAAACGGATGCCGGTCTTGGAAATGTTCCATGGACACGGTCATGACGTGGGGATCCCATCGATCCTCATCGGCCATATCCTGCCAATCGGCCGTCGCCTGGAACGCCTCCTCCCCGTGCTTGGTCAGCACCACCAATTTTTCGGCCAAATTGACCGCGGCGGTTTTGAAACCCGTCCCGTATTCTCCAACATCGGTGGCGGAGCGCTGGCGTTCATACGTCCAGGAAAAAATGGTTTTCAGAGCGTCCAGGGGAATCCCCTGGGGCGCGTTATCACTCAGAATGAATTTATGGGGTAATCCCGTCCCACTGCGTTCACGAATGTCGATGCGGATGCGGTCGGCTCCTGCATCCATGGAATTATCCAAAAATTCAAAAAGACAAGAGGATGTTTCATAGTTCCCCGCGCGTGCTTTTTTAATTTCCCCTCGAAGGGTTGGACAACACAAGGACTTTTGCATGTTTGTTTTTTTTTTTGGTTCCAAAATCATTAAACCTTTTTTTAAACTTTTTCTAATCCAGACTCGTAACCAAATATTGCATCGTCATGGACGGATGGTCCTGCACCCACGTCGTCGGATCCGACGTCAGGGTCGTTTGGATATTCCATGAAAAACTTTTTTCGGTTCGGTCACCCAGGGAAATAATACCTACGGTAGAATAGTCGTTGGTATTCAGTGCCAAAAGAACCAGCGGTGGATTCTGGTAGACCGATTGATAGTCCACCGATCGAAGAGGACTCGTCCCAAATTCTTGGAACGCCACCACAGGGATGGCTGGATTCTGTTCTTGACTCATGGCCATCCAACCCAAGGATAGGGAGGACAAGGACGAGGCCAGTACCCATTGTTTTTGGTTGGCATCGTACACCACTACACGGTACGTAAACGATTGGGTATCCACGTACTGGATCTGAATCACGGGAACAATACCGCTCCTGTCGTTGGATTGAGGCGTCGCCCACACCAGGGGAGTCTGTTGGAACGCGTGGTCAAACACCACTTTACCCTCGACGGGGGAGGGAGACCCCGTGAAGATGCCACGCTGGATCGCCCACCCCGAAAGATCCGGGACATTGCCGTCGGACAAGAGAAGGTACGATCCATTGCTGGTGGTGGTGGTAGGTTCGGAGAAATAAGAATGGGAGGGAATGGTTTGGGGGATGGTCAGGGTGAGGATCTCGATGGCTTTTTCTTGGTTGGTGTACATGTTGGAATTGCTCACCACCACCACATCCTGGGTGGATTGGACAGGACACAGAAACAAGAGGTTTTGACGGAAAAAAGTATCGGAAACGACAATTTGGGTCTGGGTGCTATTGTACGTACCCGCCAACATCGGTACCTTTTCCACCACACACGATCCGCTGTACACCGAGTAGGGGAAAAAGGAGACGAGAAAGACCGAGGCAATGACGGTCGCCACGACACCTGTGGACAGGGTAGGGTACCGAACCTTGTTGCTCAGGGTAGGCCACAGGGTAGACAGAATGACGACGTAAGTAGCCGTTCCCAGAACAATGGACAGCAACAGGGGGACGTTGCATTGAACACGGAGCTCTTGTTGAGTGGTCATTTTCTGCACCCCGTAATCGTGTGGGATGCATAATCCCGAGCCACACACACAGCTGGTAGGGCAATCACTGTTGAAAAAGCAATCACAGTAGCGGTAATCACAAACATACCGGGGAAAAGGGATCTTGGTAATGGCGGTTCGACAGGTAAAGGGTTTTCCCTTGTCCGTGCAATAGGAACTCACCACCAAATCGAAAGAGAGGAAAAGAACAACGGCCAACAAGACCACGCCCAACGAGATACCGAGCCATTTTCGGTCATAAAAAATGCACAGGCCTACGACACAGCCTGTTATGACAAGTCCATTCACCAAAACATTCCAACTAATTTTTTTGGGCTTGTACTGACCACATAATGCATTGAAACGCGCTTCATTGAGCGCACCTGGATTCTTGGACACCATGGACGGATCTTGGGGATGGACCCATTCATCCACGGTACGGCAGTTTTGTCGACAAAACACATCGGTAGCACCGACCAGCTGAAGATCGCTGTCATTACAGTACTTGTTAAAACACATGGCCACCGGGTTTCCGGGTTGGATCCTATTGGGGGGAGGAAGCTCGCTGTTGTAGCACTGACACTGGTTTTCCACACTGACCCGGTTGAGTGTATTGTTGAACAATAACGATTGAATCGAAGGATTCCCATGGGTAAACGAGGTGCTGCAATACAGAGGAAGGGACTGTTTGCAGGCTTCCTGATCGGCGGTCTTGCAGTTATTACAAGCCTCGATTTGCATATTGGTCTGTTGAAAAATTTGGGAACACAACTCGGTCGTAGGTTGTATAATAGCGGCACAGTAGGCAGCGAGGATGGGATGCCATTTTTCGATACGGACCTGGAGAACAAAGGTGGGCATGAAAAATATTTCAGTGGTGCCTCTCTTGTACAGGGACTGGTAATTTTGGAGGACAGCGTTCCAGTCATAGGGATTCTGATGATCCCCTACAAGCCACGTGTTGAATCCAAACGGGTCCGGGTCCTTGGCGGCCCATACCGAGGATTGGAAAGAATAGTTTCCTGGGATGGTTTGGAGGGCCGATGCGGAGAGCAGAGTGTACTCGGATTTATTGGGGTAGATAGTCTTGCCTTGGACATATTCAATGAGATTTTCCTCTTGAAAAAAATGGGAGAGGAGGGATCCAATAGCATTGTTCATGGCCGGTAGATTGCCTTGGGAAGCAACACTGGTAAAGGACTGGTAGTCCATGGAGACGGTAAGGAAATAGCTACCGTCGTCTCCACGTGTGGGTTGGGGATATTGGAGAAAAGAACTGGAAAAGGCGAAAAGACTGTCTTGGGTCACGTCGGGTGGAGACAGAGGAATGGGTTGAACGACTTGGTTGACCACGATTTTACGAAGCCCGGTTCCTCCATCGGTAAGGGAGGTTCGGTAATTGTTTCCAGGGAATCGAAACAGGGTGCCATAAAAGAAAAAGGACCAGGAATACAGGTAGACATAACACCCCACAATGCTTTGCAAACTGGTGGGGAGGTCGGTGTTATTCTTAAAATCTTGGATCCACTGGGTAAGTGCAAGGCACGCACCCGGTGAATAGACTCCACAGGTGGGATCCTCAATATAAGAGTCGAGGGGTAATGGGTAGTGGCAAAAGACGTCGCCCTCGGTACCATTGGCCCGACTGCGCCATTGGGGACCCTGGGCATACAAGACATTCCAAGAATCACCCTGTAGAGTGTTGGACGCGTCGTCCACGGTTCCAGAGATGTTGTTGGAGAGAGAACAGGTTTTTTGGGGATTGAAATTTCCACATGCGGTATTCACATCCCAAGAATAAACGGATTCGTTTTTGACATTATCCGTACAGCATTTTTTATTCAACACTTTTTGCCATATCGCGGGGTTGGGACACCCTGTATTGCAGTCCTTTACGGGGTCCTGACACCAATTGACATTGTCCCAACAGTATCCGTCAGGTGATTTTTTCGAAAAGTCTTTCGAGTATTGGGTATCATTATAGCTGTCAAACGACAAATTAGTCAAGTGTCGCAAGAGGTAAAAATCAATTCTGCATCGACAAAAAATAAAGTCTTGATCCGAAAAAGAATCGGAAATATTTTGAATCTGCACCTTCATGCTATCGTTAAAGGAAGGATTGATAGTATCGGATGTATGACAATTTCCCATAGGATGTAGGTAATTTTATTTCATGTGGAAAAAAAAAGTTGCCCTTTTGTATAATTTTTTTTTCCTCTTGAAAAATAAAATGCTCAAAATCCACAATATACCCTCCTCGGTGAAAACCGTGGACGATTGGGTCGATGTGCTGTTGCCACGCCTGGTCTCGTTGCCCAAGGACTTTTCTTTTTCTACTCCTCTTGAATTTACCAAGGTGTCCAAAGCCCGTGCCGCCATGGGAGAGCGTGTGTTCCGGTGTCTGTGGCTCGTCTGGATGTCGAAAGAGATTACACAGGACTATTACCCCGAGGATCCCGAACAAACCATTAATTTTGAGTTGGAAAAGGGTAAAACAACGTGGAACGATGTTTCCGTGGTGAAAAAATATGTAAACACCCGTCTCAAGAATGTCTTTGATCCCGAATTTTTGGTCCTCCTCTGGTCCAAACAACTGGAAAATTTTGATAGCAACGACATGGCCCTTTTACCTACGTATCCCAAGGATTTTTACAATCGTCCTTTTCGTCCCCACGAAATCCGGGATGTGGTCCACCAACTCCAATTTTCGAATTCTTCCAAATCGATCCAGGCCCCCGCGCTCCTGGCCTTGGTCGAAGATCCGTTTGGCTACCAGGTGCTGGAAACGGTGTATGCTCTTCTGATCGCGCCCAAACAACAGATGCGACACCGTCTCGAACAATTTAAAAAACAGCACAAGCACACCCAATCCTGGAAAGTCGGATTTCATTTCATGGGGATGAAAGAACCGCTGCTTCGTCCCGAGTGTCTCTTGACGGAATATTTATTGTCCCGCTTCTTTTACCTTCCCCCACGCCATATTCTGAATCTGTTTTCGATTGATGATCCGACACAGTATTTTGTGGAAAAACTCCAACGGGAAATTGCCCCGAAACATCCCTTGTACGTACTGGACATGGATCCCAAGACTTTGAAAACCGTGAAAAAGCCCCAGTATTTTTGGTTTTACGACAAGGAAACCGTTCGAACTTATGTGAAAAAAGTAGGCAAACCCAATTATTTTTTATTTTTGGAGGATATGAACCAACTGTTCAAGTGCAAAGTCTTTTGATTTTTCTGAAATGTTGCGGTAAGAATAGAAAGAAAGATGGAGACACTTACGGAAGATCTGGAAGCCGAGGTGGCTTCTTTCCTTACTTTCCAGGATCTTTTCCGATGGAAACCCTTCCGTTGCTGGAATGGTTTCTTGGACCGCCAGCATATTCGAATGGGTGCCCACTATCTCTATGAATTTGGAAAATTCTACATTCCCTGTCGGGTTGCTTCTTTTCAGGCTAAACCCCACGCCCTCCACGCCCTCCGAGTCCATGTCCGTCTTTTGAACGGCAAGCACCGCACCGAAACGATTTCCTCCCCCACACATTTCCACCAAACATTCCCACCCCTCCACTCCCCCTGTCTCCCTCGCGTACTTTCCATCTCACCAAACCATGATTATGTATTCGACATGGGGATCGCAAGGTACGATCGTCCCGAGATGCGTGTGGGGGCTTTGATCGATGCCATGGATCCGTTTGGTATTTGGTATGAAAGCACAATTGTGGCGGTGGAATCCGATCGTGTTTTTGTTCATTTTCTGGGTTGGGAGGATCGATGGAATGTGTACTACCCCATGGATTCCGCTGCTCTCGCTCCCCACCGCACCTTTACCCGATCCTGGCGTCCCTTGTTGGAGATGCACGACTTTGTAGAGATTTTGGACATGAATCGATGGCACCGAGGTCGTGTCCACGCCATCCACACCGACCTCGATGAAATCTTTGTTTCCTGGTATGTGCGGCAACAACCTCACTCTATTTTTTTCCATTCGCGGTGGGTCGATCGAAACTCTTTCGAACTCCAACCCCTTGGTTTTCATACCCACGCCTACCCACGGGAAGGAAGCTACCCGCACGTCTTTTCTTGTTTCGAGGTGTGGGGAAATCGACTCGGTCCAAATGAGGACCACGTCCTTCTCCACATGAATCCGTACACCTCCCACTATTCTATGGTGCGCATTCCGCTGACCATGTAAAACAAATCTAAACAAGCCCGGGTCCCCTATAAAAATAACATGAAACGGATTGCCTTTTTTGTACGTCATTTCACGGAACGAGGAACCGAGAATGCGATATTCAACTACGCCGTGTACAACGAGACCATTTTGGGGAACCACTCCATCATTGTATGTTTCAAGGAAACGACACAACAATCGCTTGGGTGGCCAGCAACCCGGATTTCGTACCCAAAATTTCAGCACCGATTTGAAATCGTGGAAATCGACGCCTTTGACAACATGCCGGAAATCATTGATACGTATCACCTCGATTTCTTTTATACACTAACCCATGGAGAGTATGAAACATTGTACCGGTTTGAATGTCCTGAAATATGGACCGGAAAAACAACCGGAAAACGGTGCAAAACCATCAAGCACTGTGTTTTTAATACGAATGCAAAACAAGGAGATTTCTACGTGTCCATCTCCCATTGTCTGAACGTGTTGTACAACACAAATGTTCCGGTCATACCGCATATCGTCGCCCCTGACGATGGAGCGCAATCATTGACTCTGCGCAGCAACCTCGGTATTCCCGAGGATGCGATTGTTCTCGGCCGCCACGGTGGTGAAGAAACGTTTGATATCCCGTTTGTGCACCGCGCCATCAAAAATTTCCTAATGGATGGACCCACGAATGTGTATTTCTTGTTGATGAATACGCATGTGTTTGTGGACCATCCCCGGGTTCTGTACCTACCACCCACCACGGACTCGGAACGAAAAACCATGTTTATCCATTCGTGCGACGCCATGATCCACGCGCGACAGCAAGGGGAAACGTTTGGTCTCGCAGTTGCGGAATTCTCGATACGCAATAAACCCGTTTTGACATACGCGGGTTCTCGTGAACGAGAACATCTCGACATTTTGGGAGAACGTGCAATTTTATACTGGGACGAGGCGGATCTGACCCATATCTTGTCCAATATTCATGACCTGGTCCGCAGCCGAGACCGAGACTGGAATGCCTACCAAAAGTTTTCTCCCGAGAGTGTCATGATGATGTTTGATTCGATGATATTTTCCGCCACGTAAATGTTCAAAACCAAAATAAAAAAAAATAAAAAAAGAAACACGTTTTCCACACTTTATTTTTTTTCCATTCCTGGTGGGTCGATCGAAACTCCCATTCGCACGTCTTTTCTTGTTTCGAGGTGTGGGGAAATCGACTCGGTCCGAATAAGGACCACGTTTTCCTCCACATGAATCCGTATACCTCCCACTATTCTATGGTGCGCAAAATTTCACCCTGACATTCCGCTGACCCGAGGGGAGCACCGTGAGTTTCACGGTTCCCTGTTGTCCAAGATATTGTCCCGAAGTGGAGACAATGTTGGATTTCAGCTGGGTACCCACCGGGTAAAGATGACTAGGGATGGTATTCTCGTAAAATCCATTCCAGGAAATGGTACCCTGACCAAGAATCTGGTAGGTGGAATAGTTGGTAATATAATAAAGACTGTCTCCAACTTGTTGCAGGGTATCGGTTGTCACCTTGTACCCAATCATGACGTTTGTATCGCTATCATAAAGGGGGGCTTTGACATAGGACAGAGAAGTGTATTTTCCGGGGTCGGAACTCACCACCTGTGTAATGGAAGAAAACTCGGGGTCGTGTACGTTGAAATAAAAAGACAAGACCATGTTTCTTATAGATGGACAAGAATAAATATTTTTTTCTAGTTGGACATGACTACATACTCTGGGTCGATTTCACGATCCAGGCTCCTCGGTACGATGTTTTACTCTGACCATTCGCCATGAACACAATGTCCGTGATGGTTGTGTTTTCTGAATTGGTCAGGCGTAATTTTATATTCCGACCCAGATCAAAGGGTCCCTGATCCCACACCCACGCGTTTTGTCGTACGAGTGTTTTCCAATGACCATGGTACAAGACCGAGATACGGACCATGGGCCACCTGAAATTACGCACCGTCAACGACCAGTATTCCTCCACCCCCAACGCCCTGGTCGTGTTGGGGTCGTTTTCGTGGCACGTCGTGGCCGTACAAAACAAATATTCCAGCGTTTCTCCCGACCGGAGAGGGCACGGGACCATGTGCCACTCGATCCCATAGGGATTGCCCTGGGCCACAGGCTGGGTCTCGGAATACACGTCAAAATCGAGGTAGTGGGGTTGCTGGCAAACCGCATCCTGGCACTCATCAAAGACCATGACCAAGAACCATTGCAGAGGTGGCCATGGATCGCCCCACTCGGTCAAAGATTGATTCCAAGCATAAAAATTTTCAACATGCGTCACATTGAGACACATGCCACAGGTAAAGGCTTCCATGGACATGGCGTCGCGCAAAGGAAGACCCACCCCAAAGGAAATACGGCCATCCAAAAACATGGGAACGCTCTCCGTTGTCTCCCTGGACACCGTATCGAACGATTGCATGCGGCAGTAGCCAATCTGTCGTCTCATGGAATTGTACGAAGCCTCTTGGACCCCATGTCCCCCGACACTCGCTACCGTCCACACCAACAACAAGAACCAAAGCATTGTTTTTTTTTTTTGAAAGATATACTGTTAAACCGTTTCATCTACTACTCTAACCCGTGTGTAGATCAAGGTTTCCAAGACAAAAGCAATATATTTTTTTACTGAATTTTCTCCAAGTATTCTTGTTCAAGTCCCAAGAATCGTAAAAAAGGTATCAGCGGCTCATAACAATGCCTGTATTTTCCCATCTCAGACTTATTTCCTAATAACAAATTATAAATGCCAAGGGGCATTTCTTGATAATTGATCTGCTCCACTATCGCCTCCTCTAAAAAATCACGCGTCAGATCGACACAGTCCACTCTTTTTTCAGGAGATACCTCATACTCCAAATGACGCGTCTCACTTGGGAGATCCGTCGACAACAAACTCTTGATAAATCCAAACTTGAGAAAATGGATTCGCGGAAAATAAAACCCCATGTAATCCAGACGCAGCAACAACATATCCTCATCGGGCTTCACATAGACCGGTATATGCGCCATCTGAAAATATTGGTTGGAAAACGTAATCCATTGTTGTATCATAATTTTTAAATTTTCAAATCTCGTTTTTAAATCGGAGATTCAATGTTTAAAAATGATTGTACACCCAGAAAACGTCCCTATGGACGATGTAGTGTTTTCTCCACTTTAAGCCTCGTAAATATCGAGGACCTTGCGAATCATGTCATTCCGGTAGGTGTTTTCCGAGAGGAGTTGGACCAAACCAAAGCCGTCGCGGTACATGGCCTGGGGATTTTCCACGTACTTGGATTGAAGACGCAGGATAAAATCCTGGAGACCATTATTGCCCGTGGACAAATCGGACTGTTGGAGATCCCCATTAATGACAATCTTGGAATTATTGCCCATGCGCGTCAGAAACATTTTCATCTGCTGCGGCGTCGTATTCTGCGCCTCGTCCAGTATAATAAATGCATCCTTGAACGTACGTCCCCGCATGTACCCCAGAGGACTGATTTCAATCTTGCTCTCTTGCACCAGTCGTTTGATTTCGGTGGTTTCCATAAATTCCTTCATGTGATCCATAATGGGCAGCGTCCAGGGAAACATTTTCTCATTCATATCCCCCGGCAAGAAACCGAGCTCCTCGTTCTCCACAAAAACCAGGGGTCGCGTAATCACAATCTTGTTCTTTTTTCGATGTTTCAGCTGGGAAACGGCCTCTTGGCACGACAAGAACGTTTTTCCGGTCCCGGCCGCTCCCGTCACACAGACCACCTTGGTACTCTCGGATTGTAATAGAGAGTCTAATTTGTGCTGTCGGGCATCCAACGGTTGAAACTTGTGCTGGTAAGCGGTCGCCATCAAAAGATACGAGAGGAAAAGAATCCGCATTGGTTTTTATTTTATTACCATCCACACCATTCCTTAGGTTATGATTTCCATTTCAGAGAGTTTTATAATGTACCGACCGACACGTCCTAACCTATGAGAAACCATTGTCCAATGATATTTTCAAACTAGCACTGATTTTTTTCAATGGAATACGATTGCAAGAGGGCATTGTACTTGTCCAGGGTGATTTGTTTCTTGCGTTCAAAATAACTCAAATATACATCCAAGCTGTTGATAAAAGGGTCGAGTTCCGGTTCTTGCATCTGTTGAGGATGTTGCAGGTATTGGCCTACTTTTTGAAGCACAGGGACATCCTCGGGAAGAATGTGCAGCAATCGATGCACCGTCACATTCCGTTGGTCCGCGGGGAGGTCCGCGTGGCTCCGGTAGCGGATCGCCCGACCAATCACCTGTTCGTTGGACGCCTCGTTCCAGGTAGGATCCATGAGAATGACGTGGCGCACCCCTTTCATATCCAAGCCTTCCCCACCGGCTTTGGAGAGGAAAAGAACGCGGTACTTGTTTTGATTAAAATCCCGGACAATGTCTTTGCGCTTGTCCATGGGAATTTTACCTTCAATCACCGCGTAGGAGATGGAGGCGGGAAGCTTTTTCTCCACCAGACGCAGACCGGCGTCCAAAAAGTTGGAAAAGACAATCACCTTTTCATGCGGAGGAAAAGAGCGGAGCGTATTCACCAGCCATTCCAGCTTGCGGTTGGCCGCGGTATTGTCCAGATTATTCACGGCGCGTCGGAGCGCGTTAAAAAAGACGGCTAGATTTTTTTCCCCAAAGAGGTGGCTCACCAGAGCGCTTTGAATATCGTGGTTCTTGACTTTTTCCACCACTTGCAGGTACTTGGCCTGGTACTCGGGCGACATGACCACGGGATGTTCCCGGTTGATACGTACGGGGAAATTGGGGTCCTTGGAAGTGTCGTGGTACGAAATCTTGCAAAACAAACGCTGGAAACTCGTCTCCCCCAACGGTGAATTCTTGGCATAGGCAGCGGTAGGAATCTCGGGCGTGCCCTTGTCGCGGATCATATTGAACAGGGTGAAAATATCCTTTTGAGAATTGTACAGGGGCGTCCCCGTTAGAATCAACACCTTGTGCGCCTTTTCGGCACAATCCAAAACATTCTTGGTAAGGATGCCCTTGCTCTTTGTAGGATCTTTCTTGCCTTCCTTGAAAGGCGTTCTCAGATTGTGTCCCTCATCGACAATCACCAATGTGTTTTGACATATTGGCTTCTTGTGTTTCTTGACAAGACTGGTAAATTTTTGGTAGGAATAAAATTCATATCGATCCTTGTGCTTTAGGTGGACATAGGATTGGGTCATCTCGTCCCTAAAATTATGGAGGAGACCAGCGGGGGCAATCACCAACACACGATGCGTGGGATGCTGATCGAGGTAGCACTGGCTGACGGTGATGGCCGTAAGGGTCTTGCCACTCCCCACCTTGTGAAACACAATGAGGCCGCGGTGCGTATCCATGTACCGGAGGACGGCCTTTTGATGATCCCTCAAGGCTTTATTGCTCCGCTCGATACAGTGACCCGTTGTCTCCGTCGTGCTTGTCATGCTCGTCGTTGTGGTAGGCAATTTCAACAGTAGACAGAGTTGTGGATACGAGAGAGCCCTAATTTCTTTCTTGGTCTTGCCAAGGGCCAGGGCAGCCTTTTCCAGATCGGCACGGGTGTACCTCGGGACGTTGCGCTTGGTCGTACAAATTTTGGATGGGGGTTGGGAGGGGGGTACTACGGACGGGGGTGGGACGGGTAGACCGAGCAGATGGCACAGCTCGGCCTTGGTATGCTGGCGTGCCTTGGTCGTGGTCATCCCCAACTGTTCCACGGCCAAGGCCACCACCTCGGCCTTGGTCCATACATGGGGGTGTTGCTTGGAGGCTCGGGTAGCACAAACTTTTTCCATTTTATTTTCTTGAAAAAAAAAAAATCATCATGTTTTGACCAAGATGGAAACTAAATGCCCTCCGCTCCAATGCTGGCTTTCGATATGAAATCTACCCTTGAATCCATAGATGCGTCCCCACGTGTTGACATCGTCAAAATATCTTCCAAAGGTGTCGGGTGTGATAAAATTGACATGGGTTGGATCGACAAAGGCATTCTCATGAGGATAGGACGGGGTAAACGAGTATAATTTTCCACCCGGTTTCAAGACCCGCCAGATCTCACTCATGACGTCTACAAACGAATACTTGCGTGTAGGCGCGTAAATCAAACGAGGAACGTGTTCTAAAAAATCATGCGCCGTCACATAGTCAAAATATTCATCCTCAAAAGGAATGCTTTCCACGGCTAGATCGGCCTTTATAATTCTCTTTTCGGGATCGTCGACCATGTCAATTCCATACACCTCCTCCGCTCCAAAATGATTCCTGGGGTTCGGTCCGCATCCCAGGTCCAGTGATTTTGTAGGCATTGTCTTGTTTTTTTATAATAGGGGAGACTTTCTTAAATCAGCCAGCATACCCCGTAGAGTAGGTAGTGGAAGGGTACTCCTTTTACCCCTCTCGCGGTTGCGGAGGTAGGATAGCGCCTGTTGTTGTAGGAAAGCACGGCGTTGTTGCAGGATAGAACGCCATCGGCGCTGCACCAGACGCAGGTAATGGGTTTTCAATACACAGGTAAAACACAGCCATGGGCCGCGGTCCATGGGTTCAAATTCCATTTTCATAATTTCCAATCGTTTCCAATTCGGAGGGTGCGTCGCGGTGCGTAGCAAATGACGCAAAAGGGCTTTTGGAGGATATTGGTAAAAGATCTTGTTCATAACAAGGGCGTATTCCACGAGAAATTTATCGTTGGAAAGAAAGGCGGTGCCCACAAAATAACGACCCTGGTCGTCGTCGGTCAGATCCGTATATTCAGTCATTATTGATTGATTGATTTTACTAACCCATTCCAATCCAATCTTGTTTTCCCCACAGTTTTTTTTATCTAGGGAGAGGTGTACACACAATAACTGCCATTGGCCTGGAACGGTTTGCTGGTGGTGGAGCGGCAGGGCAACACCGTGGAACAGGGTATCTGGAAACACATTCCCTCCCCACCCACCACACTGGTGGTCGAGGGCATCGTGGTCTGCGACTGGATGCGGGCATACCCTGCTTCGCGCTCCCACACAATGGCTTCGTTAGATTCGGGGCGTCCACGAAAAAAGCGGTGGTAGGGTTGGGAGTTGACATCGGTCTGGACATTGAAAATCTGAG
>Ga0214921_10002457_pt1 | contig 30074 bp, 29 predicted proteins | sample LL1505_MetaG_FD_177992 | JGI IMG/M metagenome (GOLD analysis project Ga0214921, IMG submission 177992) | Freshwater microbial communities from Lake Lanier, Atlanta, Georgia, United States - LL-1505 | ecosystem: Environmental > Aquatic > Freshwater > Lake | place: USA: Georgia | collected...
ACGGTTACAAATCTCTTGAAGAGGGTCAAGCAGTTACATTCGAAGTAGTCCAAGGTCCAAAAGGTCCTCAGGCTGACGCTGTAAATCCTGCTTAAATAACCATTAACCTTTCGAGCAAGTCTCGAAATAAATTTAAGGTCTGCTAGAAATAGCAGGCCTTATTTTTTTACCCTATTTCTTTGGCTCTGCTGGAATTGTGGCCGGAACTTTAACAACTGGCTTTAAATCATTACCAATCTTCCATGCATCTAAATACTTCCATGGATATAAAACTCCGCGCTTAACCCACCAAACTCCTTTTTCGGTTGGATATGAAATGCCAAAGTGTAAATGTGGGGAGGTTCCCCTAGCACTGCCAGTTGCTCCCACCTCACCTAACTTATCTCCGGATGCAACTCTTAAACCAGGAATAACATTTGCTTCAATCTTAGATAGGTGGCTTCCGTAATATCTAATTCCGTCATCGCCAATAATTGAAACCGATAATCCCCCACGATCTGCGCCCTTATTTGTTTTACCACTCCACTTATCAATTAGAACAATTTCATCAACAACACCTGCAACAGGTGAGACAAATGCACAACCTTTTTTAGCTTGAATATCAGTGGCTGGATAATCATGATGCGAGTGGGTGTACTTAACCGTGCAACCTGCAACTGGAAAGGTATAAATCGGGGCGGCAGTTGCAATTGAAAGGTTGGCTAATAGAAATACTGCAGCAAGCAGGCCCACCTTTATTTTCATACTTTGATTATCCAGTGTGAGCATGTGAATAAGGTTAATTAATACTTAGTGTTGGATTAGATGTAAGGTATGACACTCACCTCCTTAATTGGGGCGGTAGCTCAGTTGGTTAGAGCCCCGGACTCATAATCCGGTCGTCGTAGGTTCGAGCCCTACCCGCCCCACTGAAAAGAAATATTTATTGCAGCAAATATCAGACCGTTCTATGGTGTTTTTTGAGTCAGTTCAGTTCCTAGGTTGGCAATTTGAGGTTTTCGCTGAATGATAACGACATGCAGATTCGTAACGCCACAGTTGAGGATATTCCAGGAGTTTACAACGTCTGCCTAAAGACTGGTGATTCCGGCAATGATGCAACTCATCTCTATAAAAATCTAAACATTCTTGGCGAGGTATTTGTTGGTTCTTATGTCACATTTGATTCTGATACTTCTTTTGTGTTGGTTGACGAGAACGGTTTGATTTCCGGTTATGCACTTTCAACAATTGATACAGTTAAATTTGAGGCTACTTGCGCCGAAAAATGGTGGCCAATTCTTCAGAAAAAGTATCAACTTCCAGATATCAGCAAAAAAGCTGATTGGAATTCAGATAATTATCTTGAGTATGAAATATTTCATCCCACGCTCTCACCGAAAGAGGTGCTAACTGAATATCCTTCCCATGGACATATAGATCTATTGCCTCATATGCAGGGCAAGGGTTGGGGCAAACAAATGATGACAAAAGTCGGTGAATCCTTAATTAAAAAAGGATCTAAAGGAATGCATCTTCGAGTTTCCCACCTTAACGACCGAGCGCTCGGTTTCTATAACAATCTCGGCTATCCCGAAGTTATGAGGCTTGGAAACGAAGTAATTGTTGGCGCAAAATATGTTTAATTTTTTTACCTCAACAATCTGATTAAATGTTGAGTAGTATTACTCTCCTACTTGGGATGGATGGAAGAAAAAGGTTATTTTAATGCACTCCAATGAGCTGAACTTTTTTGCTATCGATGCAGGCGGCTCCCGTCTTCGGGGATTTTCTTCGGTAAGTAAAAAAGAATATGAAGGTTCAGGTGTATCTCATACAAATACACTCGCATTAGATCTAGCTAAGAACATAGTTGCTTTTATTCCGGAGGAAATAAGTGATACTGACCTAATAGTTTTAAGTTTGGCGGCAATTCCGCAAAAGCGCGACGATTTAGAATTTTTAGCCAGTGCTATTTACCAACGAGTATCTTTCAATAGATTGGTGATTGCTTCTGATACTAAAGCTGCCTCTCTAAGTTCTGATACTCATGCTGATCTAGTAATTGCGGTTGGCACTGGAATAACCGCTTCAGTTAATGCTGGAGATAAACACTTTGAATTAAGTGGCCTTGGTTATCTAATTGGCGATGAAGGTAGTGGTTACTGGATTGGCCGAACTGGATTAAATGCCGCATTAAAAGCTGTTGAGGGCCGGGGTGTAAAAACCAAGTTAACTGAATCAGCTTTGAATCTCTTTAAAGTAGATCATCACAACTTGGCAGACCATATTCATCAATTGCCTAGCCCAGTAACTCAGATTGCAGCCTTTGCGCCATTTGTTGTCGCCGCTGCCGAATCTGGAGATGCACAGGCTATTTCAATAATCGAAACTGCAGCAACTGAAATAGTTAATCTGGTTAAAGTTGCAATTGAACGAGCAAATATAAAATCAGTATCTCTTGCTGGAGGCGCTATTGCACCTGGTGGATTACTCCACAATAAGGTTACGTCTGAATGTAAAGATCTAAATATTACTTTCCTGGAGAGCAAATCTGAGCCACTAGCTGGAGCCCGAAAAATTGCCGAATCAAAAGAACTTCAATCTGATTTAATTTCAGTAAACGTCAGTGATATCAAAGTAGATACCTGGAGCAGGTTATATTTTACTTTTGCTAAAGAGTTGCTAGATAGCGTTTCGAATGATCAAAGTCAGGAAATATCAAAAGCGGTAAAGCTTTTTTCTGATGCATTAGTTGCCGGTAAAATGATTCATACATTTGGTACTGGGCATTCACACCTATTAGCCGAAGAAATCTTTTATCGCGCAGGAGGTTTAGCAGCAATTTATCCAATTCTAGATGATCGGATAATGCTCCATAAGGAAGTTGTCACAAATAGCCAAAATGAACGGTTACCTGGGCTGGCTCAGAGTTTGCTGGAGAATCATCTAATTTCGAAAGGCGATGTTGTAGTAGTAATTTCAAATAGTGGCGGTAATCAAGTAAATATCGACTTAGTTAAATTAGCCCAATTAGCTGGTGCAAAAGTAATAGCTCTTACTAGCATTAATCATGCAACCAGCAATTCAGCAAGATCAAATAGTTCGGAAAAAATTCATCAGTTGGCAGACTTGGTTTTAGATAACTCTGGTGTGGTTGGTGATGCTGCAATAAGAGTTGCTGGATCAAAGATGGCGGTAGGCCCTACCTCAACTGTAATTGGTGGTGCGATATTGCAGTCAATAGTTGTCGGTGCGGTAGCCCAGCTAATCAAACTTGGCATTGAGCCAGAAATATTTTTGAGCAGCAATTTAGCTGGTGGGGATGCAAACAATGCGGTAATTTTCGATAAATACCGTCCACTAATTAACATTTACAAATAAATTTTGCCCAATAGCAATTTCTACTCTAATAGAGTTGAAGGTGTCGTTAAATCAGGTAAGATTCACTTATGACCGAAGATGAATTAATCGCAATCTGGAACCAACAACGTGCAATTAGAGTTAAATCTCAATTAGCGCCAACTGTCTTACTATCTGCCGTGCTAGCACTTGCGGCAACTGGCAACCTAAATAGCTCCTCTGACTCAACACTTAAACTGTTTGTAATTGGCTTGGTTGCATCCGGTGGAGTTTTCTCCGTATCAGCTATGGTGGCTGCGATCAGAGATAGCCTTTCGGTAATTGACTCACTTAAAGCTCTTAAATCAGTATCACCATTGGGCAAGAGCATTAAGAAATCTGCTGATCAGCTAAAAGCACTAGGCGTGCTATTTGTGGTGATGAGTGGTTTTAACTTTGTTGTGCTGCTTAGCTATCTTTCATAACTTAAGCAGAAATTAAAGATGTCTCAGCCTTTATACCTAATTGCCAGTATCTACCCTGAGCCTGCGCACATTGAGTTCTTAAAGGCTGAGTTTAATAAATTGGTTATTGAAGCCTATAAAGAGCCAGGTTGTGAGATGTATGACTTGGTGGCAGGTGAGGGTGAAGATACCTGGGTAATGATGGAAAAGTGGAGCAGTAAGGCCCACTGGGATGATCACATGTTAACTGCCCATGTTAAACATATTAATAGTATCGATCAAAAATACTTTAGAAAACCAACTGAATTAAGATTTTTAAACCCAATCGATTTTAAGTAATTAATTGGTTACAAAAATAGATGGCGGGCTCTCTACCGCCTTGGAAAATAATGGCAACAAATTAACCACCTCCCTTTGGACTGGTGAGTTAATTAGAACTGCGCCTAATGAAATAACTAAAGCTCACTTAGATTTTATTAATGCCGGCTCGCAAGTAATTATTACCTCCTCCTACCAACTCTCTTATTTAGGTTGCGGCAACCGTGGTTGGAGTGAGAGTGAAACAGATGAGGCACTACGTGTCTCTACTCAATTAGCAAAGGATGCGGTAAATAAATCTGGCAAAGATGTGAAGGTGGCCGCCTCAGTTGGTCCATATGGCGCAGCCTTAGCAGATGGCTCTGAGTACAAAGGTAATTACGGTGTTAGTAAATCGGTATTAAAAGATTTTCATGCCAGGCGTCTTGAAGTTTTAATCGCTACCTCACCTGACTTGTTAGCACTTGAAACTATGCCAGATACGGTTGAGGTTGAGGTATTACTTGAACTACTTCGTGATTGCCCGATTCCATTTTGGGTCTCATACTCCTGCAAAGCAGGCAACCAAACCAATGCCGGGCAATCTTTTGCGCAGGCGGTTTCGATCGCTCAGGATGCAATGGCAGTTGGAGTTAACTGCACCGCCCCAGAGTTAATTACCGAGTTACTACTTTCTGCTAAAAGTGATAAACCATTTGTGGTTTATCCAAACTCGGGCCGTCTTTGGGATGCAGTGAAAAAGGAGTGGGTTGGAAGTAGTGACTCTGGCTTTGATCAAGAATTAATCAATCAATGGCAGGCAGCTGGCGCGCAATATATTGGTGGTTGCTGTGGAATTGGAGCGGCTGAGATTATGCAGTTAGCTGTAGGCCTCTAACTGCATAAGCATTATCTGTAAACAAAAATCATTTGGGTTAGCCATGGCCAAGTAAAAATTTCAATAAAATCGGCACAAATAGATTCAAGTTGTATAATTCTTTTCATGCAAAATAAGGTAATTATTTTCTTGGCGATATTTGTCCTGCCTTTAACTACTGGTTGTGCAAAATCAAATTCCGGGATTTCCCCAGAAGAATCTAGATATAAAATTTGCCTGGAGAATGAAACGAGCAAATTATTGGATGAAACAGCTTCGAATTTTGAATCAGCTCGAGCTAGTGCCTTAGAAGCCTGTGCTCAACTTGAACCAAAATTAATTACAAAATAGTTCTAATAAGCATGAAGATAAAATTAAAAATTCTTATTCCACTTATTCTAACTTTAGCTGGCATCCTAGTTTTCTGGGCTTTTGAATCCAAATCCCAGTCATCAAAGTTAGATTCCAAGCAAGATTTTCAATCTTTGGATGTTGATCAGCGAAGCCAGATAGGTAATTCATGGAATCCGCCTCGGTCAAAAGATTGTGGAACAATTATTGCTGAAATAGCTTCAGTAACAATTCCAAATGAGATAACTGATCCAACAAAAATACGAGAATTAATAATTAAAAATACCAAGTATGCAGCAGCAGGTTTATTTAAATTAGCCAAAGAGAGTCAAGATGCCAAAGTTGCTGCTTGGAGTTTTAAAGCCTCAGCAATTTTAGTTAAGTTTCCAGAGGCGATTAATAATAATGATCAGACTCAAGTAACAAAGCTTTATTCTCAAATTGGAGACTTGGTCAAAAACCCACCACAAACATGTGATAACACCTTGGCTGAGACTGCTTAACGCAAGAATTACGATTCTTAAGTTTGAAGATGCCAATACTTAATTAAGGCTTAACAATATACTTAATATCACCATCTGCGGGTGATTGATTTAAGATCGCTGGAACCTCATCAAGTGATAAAACCTTTGAGATAAGTGGATCTAAATTTAGATATCCTGCATCAATTAAATCAGCAGCTCTTCGTTGTGTTAGCGGATTTAAAAATGAGCCAACAATGCGTAGTTCTTTAATTACCAATTGAAATGGATTGAAATCTACAAAGGTTTTTTCTGGAGTAAGTCCTAACACAATAATTGATCCTCCCCTACGAGCAATTATTTGCGCAGTATTAAATGTCTCTACCGCTCCAGCACACTCAAAAACCACATCATACTTGTCCATCTTCTGGGCATAATCTTTATCAGCCGGATCAACTGAATCTGTTGCACCTAAGGTAACCGCAAGATTACGACGAGTTTTTTGTCTGGTAACCATAGTAATTTGCGATGCACCAGCTAATTTAGCAAGTTGGACCACAATCTGACCCATAACTCCTCCGCCTAAAACTGCAACCTTCTCACCCCCCGTTAAATCTGCAATATCCATACCTCGAATGCAACATGCAGTTGGTTCGATAAATGCTAAATGTAGTGGGTTTAAATTATTACTAACTTTATATATTTGAGTATCTGGCACCAGTACATACTCAGCAAGGCCACCATCAATATTTACGCCAAGTGCGGTAAGTGTTGGACAAAATGCAATCCGGCCAGCTTTGCAATCAGTGCATTGCCCACAAACAATATTTGGATCTACCGATACTAAATCACCCTTTGAAAACTTAGAACCTGCTGCAACCTCTTCAACTACCCCACCAAACTCATGTCCTAAGATCACCGGTTTTGCAGATGGATACTCACCTTTGTAAATATGTCGATCGGTTCCACAAATTCCGCAGGCAAGAACTTTTACTACAGATTTACCAGGTGAAACTTCCGGCATCGGTTGCTGGTTAACAGCAATCTGATCAATAGCTGAGAGAAGAACTGCCTTCATAGCTACCCGTTTGGCAGCACAATAGTTTTGCGCCCTTTGCCCGATTTAAATGCCGCTAATGCATCTGCATACTTATCAAGTGGATAGCGATCAGAGATCATTACATCAGCATTTAAAACCCCGTTAGCAAATAACTCAACTGCTCGGTCGAAGGAGTGCAGCACCGCCATTGAGCCGACAATGGTTATTTCTTTGTTATAGATCCAAAACGGTTCAATCTCAACCTTTGCGCCCTCATTTGCCACACCAAATTGTAAAAATGTTCCGCCTGGCATCACATGCTTTAGCCCATCTTTAATTGCCGCAGTTACCCCCGTGCAATCAATAACCACATCAAATCCCCTGGGTTGATCAAACTCATCAGCTGATTTTGATAAATTAGTGAAGCCTAAAATTTTTGCGGTTGCTAACTTATCTGGATTCAAATCCACAATTGAAACACTTGCTGCGCCATTTACTCTGGCCATCTCTGCCATCATTAAACCCATAGTTCCTGACCCATAGATTAAATAATGTGAACCAGGATTTCTTGGTAATTGATCAAAGCCTCTTACCGCACAAGATAGTGGTTCGATTAATGCCGCAGATTTCAAATCAATACCTTTAGGTAGTTTATGAATATTTTTCTTAGGTGCAAGTAAGAATTGCGCAGCAGCGCCTGGGAATGTAACGCCTAGTGCATTCCAGTTTTCACAAAGATTTCCCCGGGCTCTTCTGCAATAAAAACATTCACCACAGTGCAGTGATGGATCTACCGCTACTGCGTCCCCAACTTTAATTTCCGTAACATCTTTGCCAACTGCAACAACAGTGCCACTCATTTCATGGCCGGGTACGATCGGTAGTTTTGGTGCGAACTCACCTTCAAATATATGTAAATCAGTTCCGCAAATACCGACTGCGGCTACCTCAACAACAACTTCAGAGTTGCTTGGAGTTGGATCGGGTAGATCGATCAAATCGATTTTGCCAGCAGAGAGAATCGAGACCGCTTTCATGCGGTAATCAAACCACTGCCGCTGTGGATAAACCAGTAGTTGCAGTTACGAAAAAGTTATCGCTTAGTAACCTTAAATTCTTGTAAGTAGCCAATAATGAGGTGAGGATAGGGTACTTACTCCGGCCTGGAGAATTTGAATGAGGTGGCCTTGGCTCAACAATTGATAAGCATGGAGGGTATCTCCAAACGCTATCCAGGTGTGTTAGCCCTTGATAATGCTAGTTTTGAATTAAAAGCTGGTGAAGTACACGCACTAGTGGGCGAAAATGGTGCTGGAAAATCCACGCTAATGAAAGTTTTATCTGGCATTGCAACTGAAGATTCTGGAAAAATTTTATTAGAAGGCAAGGAAATCCACTTGGACGGGCCAAGAAGCGCCCAGGACCTAGGTATCAGCATTATCCATCAAGAGTTGAATTTAATGCCAGATTTAACAATTGCTCAAAATATATTCATCGGTAGAGAGCCAAGAAAATTCAAATTTATTCTAAATGATGGCGGACTAGTTAAAGAGGCAGAGAAGTTGTTTGCTCAACTCCACCTAGATCTTGATCCAAATCGAAAAGTTGAAGGATTATCAGTAGCGCAACAACAAATGGTTGAGATTGTTAAGGCGCTCTCATTTAATTCAAAGGTATTGATTATGGATGAGCCAACTGCAGCCCTTACCAACAATGAAATCGATGAATTATTTAGAATTATTAGAGGCCTAAGAGATAAAGGTGTTGGAATTGTTCATATCTCACACCGCCTTGAAGAGTTGAAGCAGATTTCCGATCGAATCACGGTAATGCGTGACGGTAAGTATGTCGATACTTTGAATACCAAAGATGCAACCGTAGATAAAATTATCTCGCTGATGGTTGGTCGAACAATTTTCCAGGAATCACCTCACATACCAAGTGGTGAGAATCAGCCAGTAGTGCTTGAAGCAAAGAATTTAAATAATGGCCGATTTGTTCGAAATGTTTCATTTAAGCTTCATAAGGGTGAAATTTTAGGATTTGCTGGCCTAGTTGGAGCCGGGCGAACTGAGGTATTGCGAACTATTTTTGGTGCAGATAAATTAATAAGCGGGGAGATTTTAGTAAATGAAAAAAAAGTTCAAATAAACAGGCCACAAGATGCAGTTAAGTATGGACTTGGATACTTATCAGAGGATAGAAAATTACTAGCGTTAGCTCTCTCATTAGATATTGAAGCCAATACAGTTCTTGGAGTTTTTAAGCGCTTTGCTCGCTTTGGTTTAACAAATGATCGAAAAATTCAATTAGCAGCCCAAAAACAAGTTAAAGATCTTTCAATTAGAACTCCTTCAACAAAACAGCGAGTAAGTAATCTTTCTGGTGGCAACCAACAAAAAGTAGCTATTGGTAAGTGGTTAACCGCTGACTCTGAAATAATTATTTTTGATGAGCCAACTAGAGGCATAGATGTTGGGGCAAAGAGTGAGATTTATAAGCTAATGAATGATCTGATTGATCAAGGCAAGTCGATCGTAATGATCTCCTCCGAATTACCTGAGATTTTGAGAATGAGCCATCGAATTGTGGTTATGTGTGAAGGCAGAATTACTGGTGAGTTGTTGAATAAAGAGGCAAATCAAGAGAGCATCATGGCACTTGCCACGATGAGAGATTAGTTAGGGGAAGATAGTGGCACGAGTTAAATTATCTAGTCTTACCAAGATTAGGTCAGATGCGATTCAGCGAGTATTAGCTTTTGGCTCGTTGGTTATCATGATTATTTTCTTCTCGATCGCCTCTGAGAACTTCCTAACAATTGCAAACGTCAACGGTATCCTGCTTGCAACTACTGTAAATGGTGTGCTGGCGCTAGGTGCAACATTTGTAATTATTACCGGTGGAATTGATCTATCCGTTGGAACAATGATGACGGTATCGGCAGTTGCCACTGGAATAATTATTACCAACTGGGAGCTGCCAATCTGGCTAGGAATTATTGTTGGAATTCTTACCGGTACAGTTGGCGGTGCCATTAATGGTTGGCTTATTGCAAGGTTAAAAATTCCACCATTTATCGCAACCCTTGGCACTTTATACATCGCAAAAGGTTTAGCTTTAGTTGCATCTGGTCTTAAGCCAATTTACTTTAATGACACACCAAGGTTTAATGAAATTGCAATGGGATCAATTATCCCGGTATTAGAAATCCCAAATATTGTATTGATCTTCTTCTTTGTTTCATTCCTGGCCCATCTACTTCTGACTAAAACTACATTTGGTCGCTATACCTTTGCGCTTGGTTCAAATGAAGAGGCAGCCCGTCTTTCTGGCGTGAATGTTGATAAATGGAAGATCTGGGTTTATGTATTTGGTGGTGCAACCGCAGGTCTAGCTGGTGTATTGATTTCAGCACGTCTTAACTCTGCCCAACCATCACTCGGAATGGGTTATGAACTAGAAGCAATTGCTGCCGTGGTTATTGGTGGCACATCACTACGTGGAGGTGAAGGAAAGATCATCGGAACCGTAATTGGTGCACTTGTAATTTCGACTTTAACAAATGGTTTGCGCGTACTTTCAGTACCGCAAGAGTGGCAAACAGTGGTAACGGGAACCATCGTGGTTCTAGCTGTTTACCTCGATATCGTTCGTCGTAAGCGTGAGGCTGTGTCCTCTGCCCGACAAACATCCGGAGAAAAATAGATTCGAGTAGTACGTAAATTCGAATCAACTAGGTAAGGAAAGGAAACACCGTGAAAGCAATTCATAAAGTAGGGATCATTGCATCAGCAATGGCTCTAGTTTTGACTGGTTGTTCTTCAAGCGGTGATAGTGCATCTGGCGACAAGCCATATGTAGCGATCATCTCTAAGGGTTTCCAGCATCAATTCTGGCAAGCAGTTCAACTGGGTGCCACAAATGCTGCGGAAGCTAACAACGTAACAATGACATATGAAGGCCCAGAGAATGAGTCACAAGTAGATAAGCAACTTGAGCAACTTCAGGCAGCACTTGCCAAGAAGCCAGCTGCTATCTGCTTTGCAGCTCTAGACTCAAAGGCTGCTAACTCACTACTAGAAGAGGCTAAGGCTGCGAATATTCCAGTTATTGGCTTTGACTCAGGTGTAGATAGCGATATTCCTGTAACTACTGCTGCTACTGATTCAGTTGCATCCGCTGCACTTGCTGCAGACAAGATGGCTGCGCTAATTGGTAACAAGGGTAAAGTTGCAATCGTTGCTCACGATCAAACATCTCGTACCGGTATTGACCGCGTAAAGGGATTCACTGATCAAATCAAGAGCAAGTACCCAGACATTAAGATCGTTTCTACCCAATACGGCGGCGGAGATCAACTTAAGTCAACTGACATCACAAAGGCAATCATTGCTTCTAATCCAGATATCAAAGGCTTCTTTGGAGCCAATGAGGGTTCAGCAATTGGTGTTCTAAATGGTGTTAAGGAGTCAAAGAAGGTTGGAAAGATCACTGTTATTGGATATGACTCAGGTAAGGCACAAAAGGATGCGATCCGTGATGGATCCATGGCTGGTGCAATTACTCAAGATCCAATCGGAATTGGTACTAAGTGCGTTGAAGCTGCTGTAAAAGCAATTGCCGGCGAAACATTGCCTAAATTGATTGACACTGGTTTCCACTGGTATGACAAGACCAACATTGATGAACCAGACATTGCTGCGGTTCTATACGACTAATAGCAATCTCTGATCATTAGATGATCAAAAGGGGCCTAGCTTTTGCTAGGCCCCTTTTTTAATTTCTTTATTTTCTAGATTTCCAAACAGAACCAGTTGTGTAGTCATAATCAACAAGTGATTGAGCTTTAATTTCAGCTCCAGCACCAGGTTTTAGTGGGGCCATATAAGAGGCATTCTTTATTTCCGTAGGAATTACAAAGTGCTCATGTAGGTGATCCACAAACTCAACAACTCGCTTATCGTGGTGGCCAGTAACTGCAACTGAATCAAACATTGCCAAATGAGCGACCATTTCACATAGTCCAACTCCACCGGCATGTGGGCAAACTGGAACACCAAATTTTGCTGCCATAACAATAATTGCAACATTCTCATTCACGCCAGCGGTTCTAGTCGCATCTAATTGCAGGAATGACATAGAGCCAGCTTGTAGCATCTGCTTAAACATAATTCGATTGTGAACATGCTCACCGGTTGCAACTTTTGTAGGTGCAATCGCTTTGGCAATAGTTGCATGACCCAAGATGTCATCAGGTGAGGTTGGCTCTTCAACCCAGAATAGATTTACATGGCTAATCGCCTTAATCCAGGTAATTGCTTCATTTACATCCCATACCTGATTTGCATCACATGCCATACGAATATCATTACCAATAGTTTTACGAACCAGCTCTAGTCTGTGAATGTCGTTTTCAAGAGATCTTCCTACCTTCATTTTTATTAATGTGAAGCCTTCTGCTACTGCCTCTTTAGCTAAACGAATCATTGTTTCATCGCTATAGCCAAGCCAACCTGGTGTAGTTGTATAGGCAGGTAAACCCTTTTCTAATAAAACCTTTTCATTTGCTGCTCTTGCGCTTTGAGCTTTTTGCAAAATTGAAAGTGCCTCAGCAGGTGTAATTGCATCTGAAATATGACGAAAGTCAATTAGATCCACCAATGCTTCAGGTGACATATCTGTCAACTGCTTCCACAACGGTTTTCCATTAATTTTGCAAATCAAATCCCATAATGCATTTACTACGCCACCGGCAGCCATATGCGGAATACCTTTTTCCGGACCTAGCCAACGAATTTGTGAATCTCTAACTAAATCTTTACCAATCTGACCAATACGTTTCTCTAGTGTTGAAAGATCTTCACCAACTACTGTTTCAGCTAATTGATCAATCGAATTACACTGCAAATCATTACCGCGGCCAATCGTAAAAACTAAACTGTGTCCAGAAAGTTTTGGATCATCAGTTTCTAAAATCAAATATGCGGCAGAGTAATCTGGATCAGGATTCATGGCGTCAGAGCCATGCTTTTCAGTTGAGGTTGGAAAACGAATATCTAAGGTTTTGAAACCAGTTATTTTTGCCATCACTGACCCTTCTAATTAATGAGTAAAGCCTATATGATTTTGAAAATATTTAAGGAGTGAAATGGCAAAAGTAGTATTTATTGACCTCAGCGATTTTTCACATAATGAGATTGAGATCAATTTGGGTAACCCACTTATGCCTATCGCTACGCCATTATTAGCTGCCCTCACTGGACAAGTATCTGGTGAAAATTTTGTTGTAATTTCAAAAGGAGTTTTGGGCGGCAAAAATGGGGTGGGACTTTCAGATGCAATCATCTCTGCAATCTCTCCACAATCTGGAGGTTTAATTGAGTCAAAAATTCAAGGACGGCTAGCGAACGCACTTGATTCGATTGGTGTAGACGCAATTGCGTTAACTAATAAAGCAAAGTCATTAACCGGGATTGAGCTTACAGACCGGGGATTTTTAGAATTTAATTTTCCGAAGGCTAAAAAGCTAAAGGGATATTCGGTATGGAAAACTATAAATAAGATTAAAAATGAGAACACCTTAACCTCGTTAGCAATAAGTGAGTTTGGTGAAAAACAATCACTTGGTGCCTCAGTTGTTAGCGACTACGGCTTCGCCACATCCCAAGGAGGAATTGGCGCCGTATTTGGCCGCATGAATATTAAGTACCTAAGTATTGCAGGCGTAGCAAAACGGTCGGTAAATCCTGGCGTTAAAAAAGTAACAGACAAATACATCGCGGGCCTTGAGAGTAATCCGCTCACTAAATCAGAGCATGATGCTCCAGGTTTTGGTATTTGGGCAAACAAATCATTAACTGGTTACATGGCTGGCAAGAACTTTGGTAGAGACCTGCCTAAAGTAGTAGATAATTTTGAGCCCAAATCTTTTTTGCCATATTTGAAAGATGATGGCGCAAACAGTTGCCCGGGTTGCCCACAGCAATGTCTGAAGTCTTACCTTGTTAAAGATGGACCACTTGATGGTGGCCGTCAGCATCAACTCAGTATTACTGCCCTGCTTTCTCAATATGGTGAGGGTGATGTTGAAAAATTAATTGAATTTAACTCATACTGCCATGAGGTTGGAGTTGAGCATATTTATATGGCAGCACTTCTAATTCAAGAGAAGATTAAATCGAAAAGATCTATAGCGAAGATGGTAAATAAAGTTGCCGCTAAGAAGCTCAAAAGTGGTTTTAATCAGATCAAAGGAATGGCAATTCCACCATGGGACGGGCGAGGTAATCAAGGTTTGTTCTTGGCGATGGCGCTTAATCCATCCGGGCCAAGATATGACGTAATTGAACATGATATTGATTTTGACCCTGATTGGGTTTGGAGCAGGCATGTGGAGTTTGGAATGGAGTATGGAATACCTAAAGGTGGACTGCCACTAGGAACTCTGGATAGACGGCGCGAAAAAAGCATAATTGATCTCTGGCTACTTTGGTCTGCACTAGATGCGCTCGGTATTTGTATATACGCAGCACCGCCTACTAGAGAATTGCAAAGTGCAGATATTTTGGGACTAGTCAAAGCCATAACTGGTGCAGAGATAGACATGGATGAATTGTTTAAACTAGGCATGACCAGATTATTAATCCAACGGGATATGAATCACCGATTAGGTGTTAATCCTAAAGCAGATGATTTACCAGATATATTTTTCAATAAGCCGATTAAATTATCTGGTGCAAAGCTAGATGGAGCGGTTATCAATCGAGCTGAATTTACCGAAATGAAATCTGCGGTAATAAAGAGGTTGCTGTGGAATGAATCTGGCGGGGTGGATAAAGCAAGTAAAATTTGGCAAGAATGCGAAGATTTAATTGCTAGCGTACGGAGTAGAATCCTCTAATCATGCGAATTGATTCACACCATCATATTTGGGATTTAAAAGTCCGCCCGCAGACTTGGATGCAAGGTGAAGAACTAAAGCCAATTTCTCGCACAATTTTAATGAATGAACTTGAACCAGAGTTAGAAAAAGCAGATATTAATTACACCGTAATAGTGCAAACAGTGCCACTAGTAGATGAAACACCAGAGTTGTTGGATTTATCAATTTCTCACCCAAAAGTATGCGCAGTAGTTGGTTGGTTAGATTTAGAAAGTGGAGATATAAGACCGCAACTTGAAAAATATCTCAGCCACTCAGGTGGCAAAAACCTAGTCTCGATCAGAGACATGGCACAAGACAAAGCAGATCCGAATTGGTTATTACGGGAAGATGTAATTAAAAATATTCATAGAGTTGCAGAGTATGGTCTTACATTTGATATTTTGACTCGCCCTCCTCAACTTGCCGCAGCTGTTGAGATGGTAAAGCGTTCTCCAAACAATACTTTTGTGTTAGATCATATTTCAAAACCGTATATGGCTAAAAATGAAACCCAGCCGTGGGCCGATCAGATTAGTCAGATTGCCTCTCATGAAAATGTATCGGTAAAAGTATCCGGCTTATTCACTGAAGCAAATTGGAGCAATTGGAGTAACCAAACTTTCCGCCCCTATTTTGACCACATTCTGAACTCTTTCACCCCATCTAGGATGATGTTTGGCTCAGATTGGCCAGTTTGCTTACTCGCTGCCACATACAGCCAAACTATCAATTTAATGGAAGAATTAACCAAGGAGTTCACAAAGACAGAGCAAGAGTCCTTTTGGTCTGGAACTGTAAAACAATTTTATAGATTGAAGGTTTAAGAAGTGAAAAGACAGTTACCGCGCTGGAAGAATATCAAGCCACTACTTGGTTGGTCACTGCCTAAATTTCCACTGCCTGATAGAAAATTAAAGAGTGTTGTGAACCTTGCTGAAATGCGATTACTTGCAAAGAAAAGAGTGCCCAAAGCAGTATTTGATTATGTAGATGGTGGAGCAAATGATGAGCTTGCCTATGCAAGAAGCCAAGCTATTTACTCGCGAGTTGAATTCAAAGCTAGAGTGCTACGAGATGTTTCTAAAATAGATCTTTCAACCAATATTGCCGGACAAAAAAGTGCATTACCAATTATTTTTGCTCCAACTGGGTATACCCGAATGATGCATTACGAAGGTGAAGTAATGGTGGCAAAAATTTGTGAAGAAAATAATTTGGTTTATAACCTTTCTACAATGGGAACTACCTCATCAGCTGAGATTGGTGAGCAGGTTCCAAATGTTCGACGATGGTTTCAGCTCTACCTATGGCGGGACAGAGATCAAAGTCTTAAATTTATTGAGGAAGCAAAGACTGCTGGCTTTGAAGGTTTAATGTTGACAGTTGATACCGCTGTGGGTGGTATTAAGTGGCGAGACATGCGAAATGGTTTAACCGTTCCACCAAAGATTGGTTTAAAGACTTTTTTCGATATGGCTCTAAAACCAAAGTGGTGGTTTAATTTATTAACTACTGCCCCGCTTGAGTTTGCAACATTTAGAAACTTTAATAAACCTTTATCTGAAATAGCAGCCACCGTCTTTGATCCTGCAGTCACATTTGAAGATGTTAAATGGTTACGCTCAGTTTGGCAGGGCAAATTAATTATTAAAGGAATTCAAACAGTTAGTGATGCTGCTGAACTTACTAAAATTGGCGTAGATGCAATTGTTTTATCAAATCATGGTGGTAGACAACTAGATCGTTCCGTGGTGCCGCTTGAATTACTGCCAGAGGTTAGAAAATCAATTGGTGCAAAAGGAATAGGACCTGAAATTTATATAGATGGTGCAATTATGAGCGGAGCAGATGTTTTAGCTGCTATCGCACTCGGTGCTGATGCAGTTTTAATTGGGCGGGCATACCTATATGGCGCAATGTCAGCTGGTAAAGATGGGGTTGAGAAAGTTGTAGAAATTTTCAGATTTGAAATGGAAACAGCAATGAAATTAATGGGTGCAAAGAACCTGAGTGAACTAAATCCTGAGTTTGTAAATATTAGAAACTAGGCGTAGCGAGCGTGCAGTGCGCCATCAACCATTAAGTCGGCGCCAGTTATAAAGGAAGCGTCTTTAGAAAGTGCAAATAGGATTACATTTGCAATTTCTTCAGGAGAACCAAATCTTGCATTTGGTGCAACCGATAAAGCATGTGCTTTCTCATCTGGGAACTTCTCCATATAACTCTTAAGCAATGGGGTTGCGGTAGTGCCTGGTGAGATTGAGTTAACTCTAATTCCGTACTTACCTTCATCAAGAGCTAAGTTTCTAGATAAACCAATAAGCCCACCCTTAGCTGCTGAGTAAGGGAAAAAGTTTGGCCGAGACATGCGGCCATGAATTGAAGAGATATTTACAATTGATCCATATTTGTTCTTACGCATCTCTGGCAAACAAAGTTTTGCTAGATACCAACTAGATTTAAGATCTAACGCAAAAAAATCATTCCATTCTTGCTCAGCATACTCAACCGCATCAGCATAAGAGTTTCTACCAGCATTTGATACCGCCACTGTTACCGGTCCAAAACTTGCTATTAATTTGTCATAACCTGCTTTAAAAGTTTCAAACTTTGAAACATCTGCTTTTGTGTACTGAACTTGATGTCCCTCTTTAGTTAATTTTTCAACCAATGCAGTTGATTTAGCATCATCAATATCAACAAAAGACACTTTCGCACCTTCTTTAACCGCACCTAAAACAATAGCCTCGCCAATACCAGCTGCTCCGCCAGTAACAAATAAATGCTCACCTTTTAATATCATGCGCTTCTGGCTCCCAATCCGCCATCTACGGCCCAATCAGAGCCACTTACATAAGAAGATTTATCAGAAAGCAAGAAGGTAACAACCTTTGCAACCTCTCTTGGCTCCCCCATTCTTCCTAATGGTTGAATTGAGTTTGCGCGATCTTCCCTACCGGTTTCACCCTTAAGCCATGTTTTCGTTAGATCGGTAAGGATGTAACCAGGAGATACTGCGTTTACTCTAATTTCAAACTTACCTTCATCTAATGCAAGGTTTCTAGTTAATCCTAGGACTGCTGATTTAGCTGCGCCATATGGGAAAAACCCTGGATATGTTAAGCGGCCATGAATTGAACAAATATTAACAATTGAGCCACCTTTTGCTTTGCGCATTGCAGGTAATGCCAACTTTGCAGTGAGCCAAACTGGCTTCATATCAATTGCGAAAAAATCATCCCACTCTTTATCAGTCATTGTTACTGGATCTGCATGTGAATTAACCCCAGCATTATTAACAACACCAGTTACTTCACCAAATTTACTTACTGCCTCATTAAATGCTGATTTAAGCTCATCAAAGCTGGCAACATTAGCTTTTACAAAGATAACTTTTTTGCCAGATGCATTTAGTTCTGTAGCTAATTTTTCACCGGCAGTTACATCAATATCGATGAAGGAAACAGATGCACCTTCAGCTGCTGCATCTCTAACAATGGCTTCACCAATACCCTTGGCGCCACCGGTTACAAAGATATGTTTACTGGCTAATTTCATGTCGATAAACTACCTTACTAGCCTCGTTAATTGCAGTGCGGAAAGCTAAAACATTTTTACTTACGCCACTAATGCCATCTTTGGTAAGCGGCCCGCCTAGACCAACCAGATCTGCCCCAGCCTCAAACCACTTTGGAATCGATTCCAAGGTAATTCCAGCGGTTGGGCACCAACGATTATTTGGAAAAGGCTCACGGATCATCTTTAAATGGGCCGGGCCTAATATTGCGGCTGGAAATAACTTAAGAATATCTGCGCCGCATTCCTCGGCAATTGCGACCTCAGTTGGGGTAGAAACACCTGGCATTGATACCAATTTTAATTTCTTTGTTGCAGCAATTACATCCTCATTTGTATCAGGCGAAACAATAAAACTTGCTCCCACATCCTCCACTTTTTTTACATCTTTAACGGTTCGAACTGTGCCAGCGCCAACCAATAAGTCTTTGTTTTTCAAAAGCTTTTCAATTATTTTAAGTGCGCCAGGAGTTGTTAGAGTTATTTCGATTACCTTAACCCCAGCCTCTACCAATGCATCAGCCATTGCTTGGCCTTCACTTTGCGAATTAGATCTAACTAAAGTCATCATTTTTTCAGAAAGCAACTTATCGATGGTCTTCATTAATTGCTCCTTAACTTTTCTAAAACATCTTTACTAACTACGCCAGCAGAACCAGATGGTATGCCGGTCCAGTCCCCAAACATACTTGCTACCGAGGCGCCGCAGATACTGCCCTGAGTTAAAGCATCAAATGCAGCCATGCCGCTTAGTAGACCAGCAATTGTTCCGCCAGTAAAGGCATCTCCAGAGCCAACTGGATCTACTGCGACAACCTTGGGTGGGGTTATTTCGCCATACTCACCATCAATTGCATACCTCATAATTTGATCACCTTTAGTCATTACTGCAATTTTGCAGCCCCGATTATTTGCATCAATTAACACTTTTTTTGCATCAGAACTTCCAAAAACAACCTGATACTCATCCTCACCACCAATTAAAAACTCAATATTTTCAGCTAATGGTTTCAGCGTTTTACTTGCATCTGCCTCACTCCACAACTTACGGCGCAGGTTTAAATCAAAGCTAGATTTAATTCCTAATGACGCAGCTTGCTTCAACGCATACTTAACTGTTGCTGCCCCACTTTGTGAAATAGCGCAGGTAATTCCAGTTGTATGCAGCCACCTGGTATCGGATAAATAAGAGTCTAAAATATCTGCTGGTTCAATAGTTGAGGCGGCCGAACCTTTTCTTAGGTAACTAATTTCAACTGGTGCAGTTTGACCTGGGTTTCGCACCATAGCTCCAGTGAATGAATCAACTCGCTTAGCAAGTGAGACATCAACACCTTCGGCTTGGATATCTGCCAACATGACCGAACCTAATTGATCATTTCCAAATCTTGAAAAATAAGCAGATTTAAGACCAAGGCGAGATAGCGTTACTGCCACATTCGCCTCTGCCCCAGCTGTTACCCGCTCAAACTTTTTTGCACTCATTACTGAATCAGTATCACTTGAGATAAATACGGAGAGCACTTCACCAAATGTAAAAAGATCTGTTTTCAATTACGCACCAAATAGATTAGTTTTTTTGCCAGTCACTCCAGGAGTTGCAATAAAAATAAAGCCCGCTTGAGGGTATTGATTTAAATCCATCTCCTCCCCAGGGTTCCCAACTGCAGTAGTAATTATCAATTGATCAAGTTTCTCACCAGCAAAACAGCAGGATGTTACTTTTTGGACCGGTAATTTAATCTCAGCTATTTGTTTGCCGGTTTTTCCGTCAAAGCCACGAACACATGAACCCATCCAAAATGCCACCCAAATATTATCTTCACTATCTGAACACATGCCATCTGGATAACCCATGCCATCGGTAATCTCAACTAAGGTTCGCCGGTTACTTATCTGGCCATTGTTGTAATCAAATAAATCTACCTTCATAGCTAAGGTATCGATGTAAAACATCTTGCTCTTATCAACCGACCAATCCATCCCATTTGAAATTCCAACCTCACCAAAGAGGCGATCAAGTTTTTTACCATCTTTGCTTAATCGGTAAAAAGCACCCTCATTACTTTGATTGTCATAAGCCATTGATCCTAGAAATAATGCGCCATCTGGTGAAACCTTGGCATCATTCCAACGCAGGACATTTTTATCTTTAAATCCATCAGCATCTTCCCGCGATGGCATCTTGTGAAGCGTGCCATCTTTATCTCTTAGAACCGGTCCATTTGCGGTACCTAAAATTTCTCCGTCGATTGTGCGAGGGATTTGAAAACCAACTGGCTCACTTGTTTCATACTCACCACTTTGACCAGTTGCTAAATCTTTCCACCTAATCGCCTGTCCATAAATATCACACCACTGAACATGATTATTTTTGTCCCCGGTAGCAGTCGGGCCCTCACCTAATTGATTGCGTCTTGAATCAAATACATCAACTGCAATCGACATTTATTAGCCCTTTAGGGAGCCGGAGAGCAATCCTCTTAGGAAGTAACGACCTAGGAAGATGTAAACAATTAAAGTAGGAAGTGAAACAATTAGAGATGCGGTCATGTTCACACCATAGTAAACCTGATTTGAAGATCCGGTAATAAAGTTAAGTGCAGTTGTTGCAACAGATAACTTCGGTGATCCACCAGTTAAGAAGATGGCGAACAGGAAGTCATTCCAAGCCGATGTAAATTGCCAAATTAATACCACCACGAAAGCTGGAATTGAAAGCGGCAAAATAATTGAGCGATAGATTCGCACCATCGAAGCTTTATCAACTCGGCCGGCTTCAATTAATTCATTTGGAATCGCTTCATAGTAATTGCGGAAGATCAAAGTACAGATTGGAATACCGTAAATCACATGCGCTAACACCAGCACATAGATCGATTTGTTTATATCTAACGTAGTCGCAATTCTAACCAACGGAATCATAATTGCCTGGTAAGGAATAAACATTCCAAATAAGAATAGAGTGAATATGAAGTTCGAACCTTTGAACTTCCATTTAGCAAATACGTAGCCATTTATCGAGCCAAGAATCGCTGAGATAATCGAGGATTGAACTACAAAGAACAAAGTTCTAGTCATTGAGTCTGAAATAGATTGTGGGAAGTAATCAGTTCCGCTCCAAGCTACCGACCAAGCTGAGAAATCTATTTTTTCAGGCAACTTAAACGCATTGACCAAATAAACATTCTTAACGCCCTTAAGTGAGTTAATCACCATCACATAAATTGGCATAACAACTAAGAACCAAATAAAGATCAGTGAAACATAACGGAAAATTAGCCAGAATTTTTCTTTACCATTTAACTTGCGCTTTTTATTACGCACATCATGTTTTGAGGTAATTAGATCAACAATGTCATTACTCATCAGCGGTACGCCTGTTGTTTACTGTTATAACGAAGGTATGGCACAACTACGATTGCAATCATAATTAATAGCACGATCGCAATTGCTGTTCCTTTAGCGTAGTCACGTGAATCAAAGGTTGACTCCCACATGTATACGGCAACCACCTGGGTTACATATGACTTGCCATTAATTCCGATAATCAAGTCAAATGCCTTCATGGAGATATGGCCTAAAATAATTAAAATTGTGAGCAAAGTTGGAGTCAGCTGTGGGAAGAGTACATGTCGATAGATTTGAGACTCACTTGCACCATCAACACGAGCTGCCTCGCGCATATCATCTGGAATACCGCGAAATCCGGCTAAGAAAAGCGCCAGTACATAACCAGACATCTGCCAGATCGCCGGCAGTGCCATTGCATACATCGCACCCTTTTCCGATACATACCAATCATTTTGCAGAAAACCTAAACCAATTTTTTGTAAGGCTAGGTTTAAACCACCAGCCTCTTCATCACGAGCTGAGTTAAGAATCCAGTTAAATACAGTTCCCATTGCGATAAATGAGATCGCCATTGGATATAGATAGAAGGAGCGGAAGAAGCCCTCGCCTTTAATTCCTTTTTCAAGTAAAAGCGCCATGATAAAACCAGTGATTAAGGCGCCAAGAATAAATACCACGGTAAATTTGAATAGATTTAATAGAGAGTGCGTAAAGCGCTCATCAGATATCAAATCAGTATAGTTTTTTAAGCCAACATATTTAATGTCTTTTTTCGAGCCGGAGTTTTGATTTGTTAGCGAGACATTTACTGACCAAGCAATTAAGCCATAAACGAAAATTACTACTGTGATAATTGAAGGTAATACAAAAAGTAATCCGCCGATGCGAGAGCTAACTGGGCGACGATTCTTTACTACTTTACTCACGCAACCCGTCCCCTCATCTTCATACTTATGTGGTGGAGCCTAGCGATTTGGTATCTAAATAGAAAACTTTGGTGGGCAATCTCTTGCCCACCAAAGTCATTGTCCTACTTTGTTGCTATTTAAGCCTTGCCTGCTTCGTAAGCTGCGGCAAGATCAGTAGCAAGTCCGGCGTTATCTTTGAATCCGCCTGAGAAATACTTACCAACAGCTGCGTTGTACTTAGCCATCAGTGCGTTATTTCCATTTACTCCGTGAACTGTTGAACCGACTAAGCGATCCTTTGACCAGTCAGCAGAGGCTGATTTTAGATAATCGTCATACTTTGTTAGATCAGCATCGGTACGAGCTGAAATAGAACCCTTCTTAGGATTAAATGCATCCTGTCCTGCTTGTGATCCACAAACCTTCAACCATGCAATTGCAGCGTTGCGGTGTGGTGCACCAACTGGAAGTGTGAATGAATCTGATAGCCATTGGTATGTACCAACAGTTCCTGGAGCTGCTGCGAATGTGTAGTCAGTTCCAAGCTTTAGACCATCTGATTGCCACTGAGCTGAAGCCCAGTCACCCATGATGAAGAATCCTGCTTTGCCAGAAGTTACTAACTTACCTGCATCTGGCCAATCAAGGTTTCCGGCACCCTTATTTCCATAAGAAAGTGCTTTCTGGAAGTTCTTCAATGCAGCTGCAACCTCTGGACCTGTCCATGAAGTTGAACCGTTGAATAGACCTTCGTACTTGTCTGCACCCATTGATGCAAGCAACATCCAGTCCATAAGGTGTGCGATCGCCCAGTCACCCTTGCCAGCAAGAGCAAGACCAGTTACGCCAGCCTTCTTGAACTTCTCAAGATCTGCAAAGAATTCATCAAGTGTTGCAGGTGCTGCAGTGATTCCAGCTTTTGTTGCTGTTGCTGGATTCCACCATAGAACGTTGGCACGGTGAATGTTTACAGGTACTGAGTAAATCTTTCCGTCAACTGTAAGAGTCTTGATTAGATCTGCTGGGAATACTTTGTCCCAACCTTCAGATGAGTACAAAGAAGTTAAATCTTCTAGTTGTCCACCCTTTACATAACCATCAAGCTCCATACCAGCATGTGCTTGGAATGAATCAGGTGGCTCGTTAGCATCTAAACGGCTTTGTAGTACAGCCTTTGCGTTTACACCAGCACCACCGGCAACAGCAGCGTTAATAAACTCTGTGTTTGGGTTTTCTGCTTTGTAAACATCAATCATTCCTTGTAGGCCAGCAGCTTCGCCACCAGATGCCCACCAGGTAAATATTTCAAACTGTGTGTCTGTGTTAGCAGCATCATCACCAGATGATGAACAACCAGTTACCGCAAGGGCAATAGCTGTTGCAACTGCAACAAGACGAAATGAATTTTTACGCATTCATTTCTCCATTTCTTCTCTATATAGAGTGGAACAACGAAGACCGTCGAACCTGAGTGAATCCTTACCTTCGGCCGTGTGGTAGTCAACAATGGCAGGCTAATAACAGGTTAATTATGCTTTATTTACCAAACTGTTATAGAGCGCATGAGCAAATCTCAAGTACTGGTTAAGGGTCTTTGCGCCCTGCCCCCTACCCCCTAATCTTTGGGGTATGAGCGATAAAAAATATGATCTCACCCGGCTTTCCACAATTTTTACGGCATCCCTTGCCTCTGATTGTTTAGACCATATGGATTTACGCAATCAAGTTTTGAAATCAGATATTGAAATGATTTCAGGTGATGGCGTAATGATGGGATACGCATTTCCGGTAGCAGTAGAAGCAGTTTTCGCAGCTCCTGATGTGCCATATGTTGGTTTGTTAAAAGCATTAGATGCAGTTGGGCGCGATCAAGTTTATGTAACACCATCTAATCGAAATAATGGTGGCGGCCATCCAGCAGCTTTTTGGGGTGAGTTACTTTCAACTGCCTGTAAACATAAAGGTGTGGCAGGTGCCTTAACTGATGGACCGGTAAGAGATACCACCAGAATGCGCGCATTAGGTTTTAAAGTTTTTGGCGTAGATACATCGCCACTAGATATTAACTCTCGCTATGAAGTTATTGAACATAATGTGCCAGCGGTAATTGATGGCGTAACTATAAATCCAGGAGATTTAATTGTTGGCGATATTGATGGCGTAGTAGTCATTCCAGTTTCTGCAATCGATGAGGTAATCGCCAGAGTTGAAGAGAAAAACTCTGGGGAAAATTTATTTAGAAATGCTGTCCGAGATGGCATGGCACCTAGTGAGGCATTTGCAAAGTTTGGCGTTTTATAAATGAAACCAATTGTGCAGGTCTCACTTGACCTAACCGATATTAAAGAGGCAATGGAGATGGCACACACCGCAATGCGAGCTGGTGTTGATTGGTTAGAAGCTGGGACACCTTTTATCTTGGCTGAAGGATTACATGGTGTGCGCGCACTTCGTAGTGAGTTTCCAAATATTCCAGTTGTGGCAGATTTAAAAACTATGGATGGTGGATATTTAGAGGCCGAGATGATGGCAAAGGCTGGAGCTACTCATGTTGTTGTAATGGCAAGGGCGCATCCAGAAACAATTAAAGTTGTGGTGCAAGCTGGTAAGGATTACGGAATCACAGTAATGGGTGACAATTTAGGTTGTGAAGATATGGTGGCAGGTGCTCACCTGCTAGAAGATTTAGGTTGTGACATGGTGATTCACCATATTGGTTTTGACGAACGACGCGGCATTGCTGCAAGTGGCAAGACTCCTCCTAATCCACTTGATCAATTAAAAGCTGTTGTCGATGCAGTTGGCATTCCAGTGCAAGCTGTTGGTGGTTTATCCCTTGAGCAAGCAATTGCATCTCCTTCTTATGGTGCACCTCTTGTTGTAATTGGCGCACCTCTTGCAATTGATGGTGACTCATTTTCAAAAGGTGCTGGCAATGTTGAAGAGGTACTTAGAAAAATTTGTGAAAAAGTTCATGCATACGGCGATGTTGCTATTACCCCAAGAGCTAAATAAGAAGAGGAAATTATGAAATCAATTGGCGTAGTTAACTTCTCATCTAAGCCAGGCAGTGTTGAGTTACAAGAGATCGATCGTCCTATTGCAGGTGATGATGATGTGATTATGCAGGTTGAGGCGGTAAGTGTTTGCGGCTCAGATCTTCACCAATGGCATGGCACCAACTCTTGGGCGGTTAATTACCCAGTTGTATTAGGACATGAGTTTTGTGGCGTGATTGCAGAGCTTGGTAAGAATGTTAAAGCTGCTGCTAAGTGGAAAGAGGGTGATCGAGTAGTTACTGAGACCGCTGCAGTAATTGATGTCGATTCACCAATGAGCAGAGCTGGTAAATACAACTTAGATCCAAACCGTAAAGGTTTTGGTTATGGCGTTAATGGCGGAATGACTAGGTATGCCAAGGTTGCATCCCGCTTACTTCATAAAATCCCAAATAATATTTCATTTGATTATGCTGCAATGACTGAGCCATGTGCAGTTGCATATAGCGCAACTATTGCACCCGGTTTAGTAAAACCAGGTGATCGCATTGTGGTTTATGGCCCAGGACCAATCGGTGTTTTATCAGTTGCAATGGCCCGCCTTGCTGGAGCTGAAGTGGCGTTAGTTGGATTAGAAAAAGATCGTAATCGATTAGAGATTGCAAAAAGTTATGGCTGTGAAGTAATTATTGGCGATGCTAGTGAGTGGGCGAAAGCTGTGGATGGACTTGGTGCTGATGGTGTTGTAGATGCTGCTGGTGTTAGCGCATCACTTAAAAACGCACTTGAAGTAGTTCGCCCAGATGGTTGGATCTCAAAGGTTGGTTGGGGCCCACAGCCATTAGATTTTTCACTTGATCCATTAGTTGCAAAAAATGTTAATTTACAAGGAAGTTTTTCTCATAACTGGCCGATGTGGGAGCGAGTACTTAGATTGCTTGAGACTGGCAAATTAGATTTAAAACCAGTACTTGGTGGCGTATTTGCAATCAAAGATTGGCAGATCGCATTTGAAAAGATGCAATCTGGTGAGATTCTAAAATCAGTTATTAAGCCTGAATAATTATGCGCCTAAAAGATAAAGTAATAATTATTACCGGCGCCACCTCTGGCATTGGTAAAGCAGTTGCTGTTAGAGCAGTTGCCGAAGGCGGAAAAGTTTTAATTCATGGCATTGAAAAAGATGATGGCCAAAAGGTAGTTGAGCAATTAGGCAATAGTGCAGCTTTATGTATTGCAGATCTTGCAGACCCTGCCACACCACAAAAGATTGTCGATAGCGCAATCGCAGCCTTTGGCAAGATTGACGCAGTTGTTAATAATGCGGCAATCATTGAGCGAAATAATCTCTCCCAATTAACACCGGAGGCATTTACTAAAACAATTACCGTTAATCTGCAATCAGCTCTGTTTTTAATTAAAGCAGCCTTTCCATACTTAAAAAAGAGTGAAGGCTGTGTATTAAATATTGGATCAATTAATGCCTATAGTGGTGAATCATCCTTGCTTGCATACAGCATTGGTAAGGCTGGATTGCAAACAATGACTAGAAATCTTGCTAATGCACATGGCGCAGATAAAGTGAGATTTAATTTAATTAACCCTGGCTGGATTCTTACCGATCGTGAGTATGTTGATCAGGTTAAGAAAGGAATGCCAGAGGGTTGGCCAGAAAAATTAGGTAAGGACAACATTCCATTTGGCGTGATGAGTACGCCAGAGCAATTAGCTGCTGCTTGTATTTATTGGATTGGTGATGAATCTCGTCCATTTACTGGCTCAGTTGTTGAGCTTGAGCAATTCTCAATTATTGGCAGAAATCCAGAGAAGTAATGCCAAAGTTAGCTGCATTCCCCAAAGGATTTATTAAGCAATTAGTTGCTGGGCAGATGAGCATCTATGAGTGGATTAAATTAGCTGATGGGCTTCGAGTAGATGGGCTTGAGTTTTATAACAACTTTGCTGATGTTAAAGATCCAGCGAATTGGCCGAAGATTAGAAGAGCTGTTGAAGATACCGGCATGGTAATTCCAATGATGTGTGCCTCTCCTGACTTCACAATTCCTGAGGCTGCCCTTCGCAAGAAAGAGGTTGAGCATGAGATCAAAGCAATTGAGATGAGTGCAGCGTTAGGGGCTAAGTACTGCCGAGTTTTATCTGGGCAACGTAGAAAAGATATTACAAGGGAGGAAGGTATGGGTTATGTAGTTGATTCAATTAATGCCTGTATCCCTACTGCAAAAGATTTAGGTATTACATTAATTATTGAAAATCACTACAAAGATGACTTCTGGACTGAGCCAGAGTTTGCCCAGATGATGGATGTATTTGTGGATTTAGTTAGTCGAATTGATTCACCTTACTTTGGAGTTAACTTTGATCCATCAAATGCAATTGCAGCTGGTGAAGAGCCGCTTGAATTACTAGAAAAGATTAAACACAAAGTTGTAACTATGCACGCCTCTGATCGCTACCTTGCTAACGGCACAATTGAGGATCTTCGTAAGGCAGAAGGTGGAACTGCTGGTTATGTTTCATTTTTTAAGCATGGCGTAATTGGTAAGGGATTAAATGATTACGACGCAATCTTTAAAACATTAAAAGATGTTGGATTTGATAGTTGGATTTCAATTGAAGATGGCGTTGATGGAATGGAACAGATGCATGAGAGCGCAGATTTCTTACGGGAAAAAATAAAGAAGTATTGGCCTAGTTACCAGCCACGATAATATTATTTAGCGGCTTTCCTTCTGCTAATAAGTTCAACTGAGATTCAATTAATCTTCTAGCTCTTCTTTCAAAAGCAGTTGTGTTTCCACCAACATGTGGTGAAATCAAAACTCCCTTAGCCTTCCAAAGTGGATGATCCTTTGGCAGTGGCTCAGGATCAGTTACATCAAGGGCGGCAGTAATTCGGCCTGAGTTAAGCTCTTTAATTAATGCATCGGTTTCAACAATTGGACCGCGAGCAACATTTACAAGGAGTACGCCATCTTTCATTATCGAGAGCCGCTTGGCATCAAATAAATGTTTGCTCTCTTTAGTTAATGGCAAAATCAAGATCACTACATCAAGAGATGGTAAATGTTTATCTAAATCAGAGATAGCGATTGTGTTATCGCGTCCGCTCTGAGTGAAGGGAACAATTTCAACTGCAAAGCCGGCCAACATTTTGGCGATTGTGGTGCCGATCGACCCAAAACCAATAATGCCGATCTTTCGATCATTTATTGATTTATTTCTAACATGCACCCACTCTGATTTATCTTGATTGCGAATAAAATCAGGAAAGCCGCGAAGGGATGCAATGGTTAAGCCAACTGCTAGCTCTGCAGTTGAATCATCATGGATGCTTTTTCCATTACACAAAGTTATTCCAGGTCGAATATATTCAATTGCATCGTCATAGCCAGCATTTGGTACTTGTAATACTTTTAGATTTGGCATCTGCTTTGTTAGCTCAAGAGCAGGCCGTCCACCCATATACCAAGGAACATAAAAGGTTATTTCAGATAAATCGCTACCCTCCGCTGGAGTGGTGGCAGGTGAAAGTCGCTTGAACTTACTTGGCACATTTAAATCATCCCACTGTGTCCAAATTACATGCTCACTCATTACTTCATCCGTTCATTTATATCTTCAGGAGTTACCACAACCTTGTTTACTAATGTTCCGATTTGATCAACAGTAATGGTGACAACATCACCAGCAAGAAGTGAAATATCAAGTGGTGGCACAATTCCAGTTCCAGTAGAAAGTATTGCGCCAACTGGAAAGTGTTGGCATTTAAATAAATATTCGATTAGATCATCAAAGGATCTGTTTAAAGATTTAAGTGAGGTCTCTGCCTGCCAAATAATTGAGCCACCTCGCTCAATCTTGGCATAAATATCAAGTTTGTCATGGTCAACAATTTCCCAAATTGGCCGAATCATTGGACCAAGTGCATTTGAACCATAATAAATTTTGGCTTGAGAAAGATATAGCGGGTTTTCTCCCTCGATATTTCGTGAGGTCATATCATTACAAATACTCATTCCAATTAACTCACTAAATTTATTAATTACTATCGCAACTTCAGGCTCTGGCACAGAGGTTTTAGCATCTTCCCTAATTCCTACTTCTCCGTCTGTGCCAACAGTTCTACGAGCAGTTGCTTTAAAAAATAACTCTGGCCGATCTGCCTCATAAACTAATTGATAAACATCTGGAATATCACTCTCTTCTTTTCTGGCATCCCGAGAGCGTTGATAGGTGACTCCAGCTCCCCAAACTTCGCTATCTGCTGCAACCGGTGCAACTAATTTTCCTTTTACCTCATTGTCATTTGGTGCTTCATATAATTTACGAAATGCTCCTAAGTGAAGAGACAGGGCATCAGATAATGTTTTCACACCTTCGATTTCAAAGTACTTGCCATTAATTTCTTTAACCAAATGGTATGGCTGAGTTGGGGTTTGAATAACTGCTAAATGGCTCATATTAGAACTCAATCCTATT
>Ga0214921_10002458_pt1 | contig 30066 bp, 12 predicted proteins | sample LL1505_MetaG_FD_177992 | JGI IMG/M metagenome (GOLD analysis project Ga0214921, IMG submission 177992) | Freshwater microbial communities from Lake Lanier, Atlanta, Georgia, United States - LL-1505 | ecosystem: Environmental > Aquatic > Freshwater > Lake | place: USA: Georgia | collected...
ATGCAGAGTCATTCAATTCAAAAATAAAATTGTTTAGAGCAAACTTAAGAGGAGTTACTGATACTAGTTTTTTCTTGTTCAGATTGCATAAACTTTTTGCCTAGTCCCCACTAGATGTAATTGACCCCTTTTTTTCCAGTAGTGGTAATTGTGGGACCAAGACAAGTGGGCAAAACTACTTTGGCAAAGCAATATGCTATTGCTAAAAATGAACCTTACATTTATCTAGATTTAGAACGCCCATCTGATGAAGAAAAACTGAAAGATGCCGAAAGATATTTAACTGAGAATAAAGATAAAATTTTCATTATTGACGAAGTACAACGCAAACCAGCCTTATTCTCATTGTTGAGATCTCTGGTTGATGAAAATCCTATAGCGGGAAGATTTATTTTGTTGGGTTCCGCTTCGCCACACATTGTAAAAGGAATATCTGAAACTTTGGCTGGTAGGTCGTATTTAATGGAATTGTATCCGTTTTCGTTGGCAGAACTAAAAGAGACAGTACCTTTTGAAAATCAATTCTTTTTGGGTGGTTTTCCGAAAGCTGTGCTTACAACATCTCCTCGTATGGCTAGTTTGTGGCTGAAAGGATTTATTCAAACCTATCTAGAAAGAGATTTGCCAATGTTGGATATGCCTGCTTCTCCAGCCATGTTACGCCGACTTTGGAGCATGATTGCTCATCAAAACGGACAATTGACCAATTTTACTGCCATAGGAAATGCTTTAGGTTTAAGTTACAATACCATCAAAAGGTATTTAGATTTTATGGAAGGTGCGTTTTTAATTACTCAATTACAGCCATTTATACCAAATTCTAGCAAAAAACTAGTAAAAGCACCCAAAGTTTATATTCGTGATACGGGTATTTTGCATAGCTTAATAGAAGTAAAAAGTTACGACCAACTTCAAGGGCATATTGCCTTGGGTGCTTCATGGGAAACGTATGTAATTGCACAACTTAGGTCTTGCTTGAGCGACCAACACAGTTTGTATTTTTACAGAACTCATGCCGGAGCAGAGATTGATGTGGTAATCACCGTTGCGGAACTGCCTGTGGCTACTGTAGAAATCAAATACAGCACAAGTCCTTCACTTACAAAAGGTTACTATTCAGCATTAGAAGATATAGGAGTTGCAAAAAACTTTGTAGTAGTGCCAGGCAATACAGATTATCCATTGAACGAAAAGGCGAGAATTGTAGGAATTCAAACATTTATTGAAAAATATATCAGCACCATTTAGATTTTTTTTCCCTAAATGGTGCTAATAAAAACAAAAATCAAATTTTGAATACATATTTGCCAAAGCTTCATTAACTTTACATGTTGGTACGTAAACAGAATAACCAATAAATAGCAATGGAAAGTAAGAGACAACAGAAATATTCTAAGCTGATAATGAAAGATTTGGCTGATTTATTTCAAAAAGATTTAAAGCCAATTTTTGGTAATGCCTTTGTAACTATCAAAAATGTAAGCATTAGCCCAGATTTGAGTGTTGCCAAAATTCATCTTAGTTTTTTATTAGTCCCAGACCCAAAAGCTGCTCTAAAAGAAGTAATTGTAAATACCAAACAAATACGTCAGGCATTAGGCGCAAGAATCAGACACCAAGCCAGAATTATCCCTGAGTTAATTTTCTTTTTAGATGAAAGTGGTGAATATGCCATGCAAATGGATACAATGATTCAAAATCTGAATATTCCAAAAGAAACTACAGTAAATAAAGATGATTATCATCGTTTAGATAAAAAAGATTAATAACGCTTTATTTCTATCTTGAATTTAAGTTTATACATAGCGAGAAGGTATTTTTTATCTGCCAAAAAGCGGAGCTTTATTAATGTAATTTCCATTATATCAATGCTTACGGTGGCTGTGGGCACCATGTCGTTGGTGGTGGTGCTATCGGTTTTTAATGGCATGGAAGATTTAATCAGAAGTTTGTATGTGACTTTTGACCCAGAAATTAAAATATCAGCCAGTAATGGAAAATCTTTCAAGATTACCGACCAACTTATTGCAAAAATAAATAGCGTTGGAAACATTGATGCCATTACCGAAGTAATTGAAGACAATGCTCTTTTGCGCTACCAAGACAACCAAATTGTGGTAAAAATCAAGGGGATGTCTGCCAATTACAAGAAGCAAAACAACATTGATTCTATGGTTGTGGAAGGCAATTTCTTACTCCAAAGAGGCAAAATGGAATATGCCGTAATTGGGCGGGGCATTCAAAATATGTTGGGTGTAAATATTAGAAATAAAATTTACCCATTGCAAATGTGGTACCCAAAAGTGAGTAGAAATGCATCCATCAATCCAGAAAACGCATTTAATAGAGACATCATTTTGCCAGAAGGGGTTTTTGCTATAGAAAAACAATACGACGACCACTTTGTATTTGTGCCCATTGGATTTTGCGAAAGACTCATGAATTACAAAGGGAAACGTACTTCATTTGAAATTAAAACAAAAGATAAAACCAAGCTAAAAAGCACCATAAACAACCTTAGAGAAATTTTAGGAACATCATTTTTAGTGCAAAATTCCGACGAACAACATGCCGCCTTAGTAAAAGCGGTGAACATAGAAAAAATGTTTGTGATATTTACTTTTGCCTTAATTTTGGCTGTAGCATCCATCAATATTTACTTTTCACTTTCAATGTTAGTAATTGAAAAACAGAAAGATATCTCTATTTTAAAATCGCTTGGCACTACCGATAAAGCCATAAAAAGAATCTTTATTGGCGAAGGTGCCATGATTGCATTCACAGGGGCTTTTATTGGTTTATCTTTAGGATTTTTGATTTGTTTTTTACAACAAACTTATGGCATAGTGCCTATGGGCATGGAAAGCTCAATTATAGATTCTTATCCTGTGAAAATGAGGTTTGATGACTTCATCACCACTGCAGGAATTATTATTTTAGTCACTATTTTGGTATCATATCCTCCTGCTAATAAAGCTTCTAAACTAGTTATTAAAGAACATATTAACTAAATATGAAACCCATAAAATTAATTTTACAACTTTCATTTTTGATGCTTTTTTTCAGTTTTTCAAAACCTGAAAAAAAGCCTTGCAACTGCCTCAGTCACGGTAGTTTTTTAAAAGTATCTAAATATACCCAACTTGTAATTGTGGGCAAAGTAAAAGCCTACACACATTTTAAATATATTCAAGGTCAGCGTACTCCTGTAGGCATGGAAGTAGAAATTATAGATCAACTAAAAGGAAACTACACTGCTAAAACAGTGAAAATTTGGGGAGACAATGGTTCACTTTGCCGCCCATTTTTAAGTAGTTTTCCGCTCAACAAAACTTTTGTATTTGCACTTGACCCCGGAAATCCTCAAAGTGGAAATATAGGCGAAAAGAAAACCGACTATTTTGTTTCTATCTGTGGCGAGTTTTCGTGCGTTGCCGACCCCAAAGCCAAAATGATAATTTATGGCAATGGTCAAGACAGAGAACAAATATCGTATGAAGATTTAAAAACATATTGGAGCCAGAATTAGGGACAGAGTACAGGTGATAGGTGAGAAGTGACAAGTGAGAGGTGAGAGGTGAGAGGTAAATAATGAGTGGTGAGTGGTAAAAAGTGAGTGGTGAGAGGTAAAAGTGAAAGGCAATCTTACTGAATGCCAAGTACCTAAGCTACTATTTCAATGAACAGTTATCAATAAAAAAAGATTAGAAAACTTTTAACTTAAAACTTAAAACCTTTCACTTATCCCCTATCACCTATCACCTGTCCCCTATCCCCTATCACTTATCCCCTATCACCTATCACTTATCACTTGTCCCCTATCACTTATCACTTAAAAAAATGGGCCGTAGAAAAAAAGACAATGAAAATGCAGCAAAGCCAAAGGTAAATCCTGAATTAGAGGGATTTGATATAAAAATCAACTCTTTTGGAGAGATTTCATCTAGTTTTGATTTAGACAAGCTTCATACTTTTCTTGATGAAAATGTGGAAGACAAAAAACTAAAACATTTGGAAAAACCTGACAAAGACAAAAATAAAAAGTAATGGAAACGCATACCTTGTATGACAAACTTGGCGCAGATTTGCTAAAAAGATTGGTAGATACTTTTTACGATTTTGTATTTGAAGACGAAAAATTGAAGGAGCTTTTTTCAAAATCTCCAAAAGAAGTAATCAAACAAAAACAATTTTTATTTCTCACCCAATTTTTAGGTGGACCACAGTTATATTCTCAAACTTATGGGCATCCACAACTGAGAGCCAGACATTTGCCTCATCAAGTAACAGAATCTGGAGCTATTGCTTGGTTGCATTGCATGTCTAGAGCCATCAACACCTTGCCCATTTCAGAAACACTTAAAGATGAGCTATTTGCTGCTTTCCCCAAAGCTGCTTTTCACATGGTGAATACGGGGGAGGAGAAATAATTTTTTGAATTTATTTAAAAAGTTATATTTAAATAAGTAATTACTGATGAATTAAGTGGGTCTCAAATCTAAAAATACGGATTCTATTTTTTATAAAAACAGTAATAACGTTTTAATTATTAGATTTTTGGGGAAACTAGGAGCACAGGATGAAATTATCTAAACCTTTTAGTAGTATCTTTTAAATCTGAAACATCTAATTCCGCTACAGTAGGTAACCCTTCTGGATATTTAAAATCTAAATAAGGCATTCTTTCTTCCCATACTCTTTCTACTTCTTCTAAAGGCAACTCTACATTATAAATACCTCTATCTACCTGAACTGCTCCCAAAATATCTACATCTTCACTAGGACAAACATTTAAACACATCTTACCCTCTTCTGTCATACCTTCAAACAATGCATTGCAACCTCTTGCTTTAACCCATATTCGAGAATCATATACCCAATCAATTTCACTAGATTTAATACCTGTAATTCTCTGATTATCTATCTTTGAATAAATATTAAATCCAGTTTGACCTGAACCTAAATAATAAGTATCTTCTTTATAAAATGCAATTCTCATTTTTTTACAAACATTTTAATTGACTCGTCATAAACAACTACAAGAACTTCTTGCCTTTTTAAATAATCAAATTTAAATATTTCAGCGCCATCTTTTAGTTCCAAATTACTTAAATAATCTGCTTTCAACTCTGGTACACCCAAAATACCTATTCCTGATGTAAAACCATTTCGCCTCGCAAGATTTTCCCCTCTACAGCCCAATACCCCCTACCGTACAAAAATGTTTTTCATCTTGCACACTAAATCTTTTCAAAATACAAATGTAAGAAAGTTTTGTTTATGTTTCTTCTTGGCAACTAGATGAAAAAACCATCGCTGGGCGAAATTTTACAACTCCTTTTCTAAACAAAAAAACATTTATTTACCTGCCTAAAAATACAAAGATACCTCCACTAGTGCAAGCTTGTACTTCGAATTAGCAACAGCCAGTACATGCTTGTACTAGCTGCGAGACATTGTAAAGATATGTACGTTGTGATAAATCATTGTTAATATCTATACATAAGTGTAGCTTATGGTAGCCGCCACCATGCATTGAATAGTTCTTTGGCAAGGATGTTTTGGTTAGGGTTGCGACAGGGTGCTGAGATTGAAGGTGGTGTTTGTGTAGTCGCCTTTGTAATAGTTGAAATAAAAATATCATCTATTTTAAAAAAAATGGTAACTTTTTATATACAATAAACTATATTTTGGAGAATTCCCCAAATTCCCCCTATTATGATAAAAAAACTACTACTCCTCTCATCTATATTATTACTTTTTTCTTTACAATTAAGTGCTCAGCGGAATAAAATTTGGTATTTTGGACAAAAGTCAGGGATAAATTCATCAGCTGGAACAGTTCTTACAAATTCAAATACAGGGTTAAATGCCGGTGAAGGTGTTGCAACAGCTTGTGATGCTAACGGAAATCTGCTTTTTTATACTGACGGTGGGAAAGTTTTTGATAAAAATCATGCCCAAATGACAAATGGTACAGGTTTATTAAATTCTAATTCTACCACTCAAGGTGTTGCTATAGTTCCTTACCCTTGTAATTCAAATAAATATATCATTGTTTGTAATGATGTTGATTATTCTTCAAATGGTACAAATCCAAATGGGGGGAATATTCAATATAGTATTGTTGATTTGACTTTACGAAGTGGAGCCGGAGATGTCGTGTCTGCTTCAAAAAATACAAGTTTGATAACAAATGACAAATCATATCAAGAAAAAATAGCAGTTGCTGCACATTCAAATGGAACAGATTATTGGCTTTGTTTCTACAAAAGAGCTTCAGGAACTGGTACTTTTGTTGCATATCAGGTTACTTCTACAGGAATTTCTGCCACCCCAGTTACTACAAATATAGGCACTTCTAGTAATTCAGGATTTGGTGAAATGAAATTTAACTCAACAGGAACCAAGGTTGCATGGGTTGAATTTGGAAATTCCACTTCTAGGGCACAAGTTTTGGATTTTAATGCATCAACAGGTGTAGTTTCAAATCTTAAAGCCTTATCAGGTTTTGGTACTAGACCTTATGGTGTAGCATTCACTAGTTCAGGTAGATATTTATATATATCAGAGATTGTAACACCCAATATTTATAGATATGATTTAAATCTTGCTTCTCCTACAGCTGTTTCAATTTCGGGAGGTGCTGGATGGGGAGGATCTGCTCAACTAGGGGCAGACGGTAATATATATGTTGCAAATAGTACCACAGCATCTACTGTTACAAAAATTAGTAATCCAGAGGCTGCTTCTCCTTCATCAAGTTCAATCAGTTTGTCAAATACTTGTTTATACGGACTTCCCAATCCTGTTCCTACTCACAACTGTGGTTCTCGTCTCATCACTGCTGATATTCAAGACAAAACAATTTGCGCAGGCAATAACTGGACTTTTACTCCTACTACTGTGGCAATGTCATGTTCTACATTTGTTTGGAAACTCTCTACAAATGGTGGCACTTCTTGGAGTACTCTTTCAAACGGCGGGGTGTATAGCGGTGCAACAACCACATCATTAGCCATCATAGGTGCCACTATTGGCATGAATGGCAATAAATATAAAATTATTGTTACAAACGGAAGTTGCTCTGATTCAAGCACAGCCACCCTAACAGTGTTGGCAGCTCCAACACCTGCTATCACACCAACTGGTAATGTTTGCCAAGGGGCAGTTACTTCATATAGTACTACTAACAATGTCGGAAATACTTATGCATGGACCATTACTGGGGCAACGCCTACATCGTCCACAAGTAATCCTGTTTCCGTAACTGCTGGTACAAGTAATTACACTGTAGCCGTAACTGAAACCAATGCTGGCGGTTGTACAGGTGCTGATTCTAAGAGTATTACCGTAAATGCAAAACCAACTGTAACAGCTACCGCAAGTCCCTCAACAATCTGTGCTGGCTCAAGCACAAAATTAAATGGAGGTGGAGCGACGAGTTATGTTTGGGACAATGGTGTAACAGATAATGTTTCCTTTTCACCTTTAACCACAAAAACTTATACCGTAACAGGAACAGATGCAAATTCTTGTACAAACACTGCCACAGTAACGGTAACAGTAAATGCAAAACCAACTGTAACGGCTTCTGCTACACCAAGTACCATTTGCGCAGGTGCCTCAACTATATTAAAAGGTGCAGGGGCAACTTCATATTCTTGGGACAATGGTGTAACAGATAATGCTTCATTCTCTCCATTAACCACAAAAACCTATACCGTAACAGGTACTGATGCAAATACTTGTACCAATACAGCTACAGTAACCGTAACCGTAAATTCGAAACCTACGGTAACTGCATCTGCTACACCAAGTACGATTTGTGCAGGTGCCTCAACTATATTAAAAGGTGCAGGGGCAAGTTCATATTCTTGGGACAATGGTGTTACAGATAATGTTTCATTCTCACCATTAACCACAAAAACTTACACTGTAACTGGTACTGATGCAAATAATTGTACAAACACCGCTACAGTAACGGTAACCGTAAATGCAAAACCAACCGTAACTGCTTCGGCAAGTCCTTCTACTATTTGTTTGGGTGCATCAACTAAATTAAACGGTGCAGGAGCAAATTCATATTCTTGGGACAATGGTGTAACAGATAATGTTTCCTTTTCACCTTTAACCACAAAAACCTATACCGTAACAGGTACAGATGCAAATACTTGTACCAATACAGCTACAGTAACCGTAACCGTAAATGCCAAACCAACTGTAACGGCTTCTGCTACACCAAGTACCATATGTTTGGGAGCTTCAACTGTTTTAAAAGGTGCTGGAGCAAGTTCATATTCTTGGGACAATGGAGTTACGGATAATGTAAGTTTCTCTCCATTAACCACAAAAACTTACACAGTAACAGGTACAGATGCAAATACTTGTACAAACACCGCCACTGTAACCGTAACCGTAAATGCCAAACCAACTGTAACTGCTTCGGCTACACCAAGTACCATTTGTTTGGGAGCCTCAACTGTTTTAAAAGGTGCTGGAGCAAGTTCATATTCTTGGGACAATGGTGTAACAGATAATGTTTCATTCTCACCACTAACCACAAAAACCTATACAGTAACAGGTACAGATGCAAATACTTGTACAAACACCGCCACTGTAACCGTAACCGTAAATGCCAAACCAACTGTAACTGCTTCGGCTACACCAAGTACCATTTGTTTGGGAGCCTCAACTGTTTTAAAAGGTGCAGGGGCAACTTCATATTCTTGGGACAATGGTGTAACAGATAATGTTTCATTCTCACCATTAACCACAAAAACTTACATCGTAACTGGTACTGATGCAAATGCTTGTACCAATACAGCCACCGTAACTGTAACCGTTAATGCTAAACCAACTGTAACGGCTTTTGCTACACCAAGTACCATTTGTTTGGGAGCTTCAACTGTTTTAAAAGGTGCAGGGGCAACTTCATATTCTTGGGACAATGGTGTAACAGATAATGTAAGTTTCTCTCCATTAACCACAAAAACTTACACCGTAACAGGTACTGATGCAAATTCTTGTACAAACACTGCTAGCGTAACTGTAACCGTAAATGCAAAACCAACCGTTACTGCTTCGGCTACACCAAATACCATTTGTTTGGGAGCTTCAACAGTTTTAAAAGGTGCAGGAGCAAGTTCATATTCTTGGGACAATGGTGTAACAGATAATGTAAGTTTCTCTCCATTAACCACAAAAACTTACACCGTAACCGGTACAGATGCAAATGCTTGTACCAATACAGCTACCGTAACTGTAACAGTAAATGCTAAACCAACTGTAACTGCATCTGCGACAAATTCAATTATTTGTTTGGGAGCAAGTACAAAACTAAAAGGTGCAGGTGCCGATTCTTACACATGGGATAATGGAGTTACCGACAATGTTTCATTCTCTCCATTAACCACAAAAACTTATACCGTAACTGGTACTGATGCAAACAATTGTACCAACACTGCTACTGTAACTGTAACTGTAAATAATTTACCAACTGTTACTGCTAATGCAAGTCCTGCATCCATTTGTATTGGGGCAAGTACTACCTTAAATGGTAGTGGCGCAACTTCATATTCTTGGGACAATGGAGTTACAGACAATATTTCATTCTCTCCATTAACCACTAAAACTTACACAGTAACTGGTACTGATGCAAATTCTTGTACAAACACTGCTAGCGTAACTGTAACCGTAAATGCCAAACCAACAGTAACTGCTTCTGCAAGTCCTTCTACTATTTGTTTGGGTGCAAGTACAAAATTAAATGGAGGTGGAGCGACGAGTTATGTTTGGGACAATGGTGTAACAGATAATGTTTCTTTCTCTCCATTAACTACTAAAACTTACACCGTTACGGGAACTGATGCAAACAATTGTACTAACACCGCCACCCTAACAGTAACCGTAAATGCCAAACCAACTGTAACTGCTTCTGCTATACCAAGTACCATTTGTTTGGGAGCTTCAACTGTTTTAAAAGGTGCAGGAGCAAATTCATATTCTTGGGACAATGGAGTAACGGATAATGTAAGTTTCTCACCATTAACCACAAAAACCTATACCGTGACAGGTACAGATGCAAATACTTGTACAAACACTGCAACAGTAACGGTAACAGTAAATGCTAAACCAACTGTAACGGCTTCAGCTACACCAAGTACCATTTGTTTGGGTTCATCAACTAAATTAAATGGAGGGGGAGCAACTTCATATTCTTGGGACAATGGTGTAACAGATAATGTTTCCTTTTCACCATTAACCACAAAAACTTATACCGTAACAGGCACTGATGCAAATACTTGTACAAACACAGCTACAGTAACTGTAACCGTAAATGCCAAACCTACGGTAACGGCTTCTGCAACTCCTTCTACTATTTGTTTGGGTTCATCAACTAAATTAAATGGGGGTGAAGCATCGACCTATGTTTGGGACAATGGAGTTACTGATAATGTTTTATTCTCTCCATTAACCACAAAAACTTATACCGTAACTGGTACTGATGCAAACAATTGTACCAACACTGCCACTGTAACTGTAACTGTAAATAATTTACCAACTGTAACTGCCATTGCAAATCCTGCATCCATTTGTATTGGGGCAAGTACTACCTTAAATGGAGGAGGTGCAACAACTTATGTTTGGGACAATGGCATAACGGAGAATGTTTCATTCTCACCATTAACCACAAAAACTTATACTGTTACAGGAACTGATGCCAATTCTTGTACAAATACCGCCACAGTAACCGTAACAGTAAATGCTAAACCAACTGTAACTGCTTCTGCTTCACCTGCTACTATTTGTTTAGGAGCTAGTACAAAATTAAATGGAGCTGGTGCAACGAGTTATGTTTGGGACAATGGAGTTACAGATAATGTTTCTTTTTCTCCATTAACCACTAAAACTTACACCGTAACTGGTACTGATGCAAATACTTGTACCAATACTGCCACCGTAACTGTAACCGTAAATGCTAAACCTACTGTAACTGCCTCCGCTACAAAATCTACCATTTGTTTTGGGGCAAGCACAACATTAAACGGAGCTGGTGCAACAAGTTATGCTTGGGACAATGGGATTACGAATAATGTTTCATTTTCGCCATTAACCACAAAAACATACACCGTAACTGGTTCTGATGCAAACAATTGTACAAATACTGCCACTGTAACTGTAACAGTGAATGCACTACCCACAGTAACAGGAAGTACTAGTAATAACAACTTTTGTTTTGGAGGCGCTACTACTTTAACTGGAACTGGAGCAACGAGTTATGCTTGGGACAATGGCGTGAGCAATGGAGTTTCATTTGCACCAAATGTTACCAAAACATACACAGTTACAGGTACTGATGCCAATGGATGTATCAACACAGGAACGGTGCTAGTAACTGTAAATGCCAACCCAACTGTAAATGCCAATTCTACTGGTACTTCTATTTGTTTAGGAGGAAATATCACATTATCTGGTGCTGGTGCTAATACTTATCTTTGGGATAATGGAGTTGTGAATGGAGTTTCATTTAGTCCTGCATCCACCAAAGCTTACACCGTAATTGGTACTGATGCAAATGGTTGTAAAGACACAGCAGCAGTAACTGTAAATGTAAATGCATCTTTACCAGTGACTGCAAATGCAAGTAAATCAAGTATTTGTATGGGTGAAAATGTGACATTAACTGGTGGAGGAGCAAATACTTATGTTTGGGACAATGGTGTATCTGACAATGTTGCTTTTGCACCTATCACTACCAAAACATACACGGTAACAGGAACCGATGCCAATGGTTGTAGCAATACTGCTTCTGTTGCAGTAACTGTAAATACAATACCCAATGTAACTGCAACAGCAAGTAAAACTATCTTATGTGCTGGAGAAACAACCACGCTGACGGGTTCAGGAGCAAGCTCTTATGTTTGGGACAATGGTGCAACAAATGGTGTTGCATTTAGTCCAGCAAATACCGCCACTTATACCTTAACAGGTACCGACGGCAATGGATGTTCTAAAACTGCCACTGTAAATATTACCGTAAATGCATTGCCAAATGTATTGGCTAATGCTACTTCTACATCAATTTGTATTGGAGGAAATTTGACTTTAACAGGCTCGGGAGCAAACTCTTATGCATGGGACAATGGAGTTACAAATGGGGTTTCATTTATTCCTGCATCAACAAAAACTTATACGGTAACAGGTACAGATGGAAATAATTGTCAGAAAACTGCTTCAGTAACGGTGACTGTAAATGCAGTTCTTCCTGTAACTGCTACTGCAAGTAAATCAGCCATTTGTTTGGGTGAAAATGTAACCTTAACTGGTGGTGGTGCAAATACATATTTATGGGATAATGGGGTAACTGACAATGTTGCCTTTGCTCCTTTAACCACAAAAACTTATACAGTAACAGGTGCTGATGCCAATGGATGTAGTAATACCGCCACGGTGATGGTAACAGTAAATTCATTACCAACGGTAACAGCTTCTGCCTCAAAATCAATTATATGTTTGGGTGAAAATACTACATTAAACGGAAGTGGTGCAAACAGTTATACTTGGGACAATGGAGTAGCCAACAATGTTTCTTTTGCTCCAACATCCACCAAAACATATACCGTAACTGGCACTGATGCAAATAATTGCACCAATACTGCTACCGTAAGCGTAACTGTAAATTCTTTACCAGTTGTTACTGCATCTGCTTCAAAATCAATTATTTGTTTGGGAGAAAATACAACCTTAAACGGAGGTGGTGCAACGAGTTACGTTTGGGACAATGGAGTTTCAAATAATGTATCATTTGCTCCTACATCAACCAAAACATATACCGTAACTGGTACTGATGCAAACAATTGCACCAATACTGCCACAGTATCGGTAACTGTTAATTCATTACCAACGGTAACAGCTTCTGCTTCAAAATCAACCTTATGTTTGGGTGATAACACCACATTAAACGGTGGCGGTGCAACGAGTTACGTTTGGGACAATGGTGTAACGAACAATGTTTCATTTGCCCCAACATCTACCAAAACTTATACTGTAACTGGTACTGATGCAAATAATTGTACTAATACTGCCACAATAAATGTTACTGTTAATAATTTACCTGTAGTAGTGGCTAATGCAAGTAAATCAAGTATTTGCGAAGGAGAAAGCATTACTTTAACTGGAGCTGGAGCAGCCACTTATTCTTGGAATAATGGAGTTGCTGATGGAGTTGCCATCAGTCCACTTGTTACAAAAACCTACACCGTTACAGGAACAGACTTAAATAATTGTGTAAATACTGCTACCGTAACCATTACTGTAAATACTTTACCTGTAGTAACGGCCTCTGCATCGCCCAATAAAATATGTGTGGGTGCTAATACCACTTTAAAAGGAGCTGGTGCAGTAAGTTATACTTGGGACAATGGTGTTACAGACAACATTGCTTTCTCACCAACAAGCACCAAAACTTATACCGTGACAGGTACCGATGCCAATGGTTGCACCAATACCAACAATGTATCAGTAATTGTAAACGCCTTACCAATTGTAACTGCCAATGCAAGTCCTGCTACCCTTTGCGAAGGAGCATCAACAACCTTAACAGGGGCTGGAGCTACCTCATTTACATGGAATAATGGAGTGACTGATAATGTGTCGTTTGCCCCTTCATCAACCAAAACCTACACTGTTACAGGTACTGATGCCAATAATTGTGTAAACACTGCCTCAGTAACTGTTACTGTAAATGCATTGCCAACGGTAACTGCATCTGCAACAAAATCAACATTATGCTTGGGTGAAAATACAACCTTAACAGGAAGTGGAGCAAGCACTTATGTGTGGAACAATGCCGTTGCAGATGGTGTTTCTTTTGCTCCAACATCCACCAAAACCTATACAGTAACTGGTACTGATGCTAATAATTGCACCAATACAGCTTCGGTGCTGGTGACTGTAAATAATTTGCCTACAGTTACTGCAACTACTAGTAAAAGTTCTATTTGTTTGGGAGAAAATGTAACATTAAATGGAGCAGGTGCTAACTCTTATACTTGGGACAATGGCGTAACTGACAACACTTCATTTTCACCAACAACTACTAAAACTTATACTGTAACTGGGGCTGATGCTAACAGTTGTACCAACACAGCCACAGTATCAGTAATTGTAAATACTTTGCCAACGGTAACTGCATCTGCTACACCTGCTACTTTGTGTATTGGAAATTCTACAACCTTAACTGCTGCTGGTGCTAGTTCATTCACTTGGGACAATGGAGTAAACGATGGAGTGTCATTCTCGCCAACATCAACCAAAACATACACAGTTACAGGCACAGATGCCAATAATTGTTCTAACACTGCAACAGTAACCGTTACGGTTAACGCATTACCAGTTGTAACAGCCTCTGCTTCAAAATCTACTTTATGTGAGGGTGAAAATACTACTTTATCTGGCGGAGGGGCAAGCACTTATGTGTGGGATAATGGAGTGCTAGATGGTATATCATTTAGCCCAATAAGTACTAAAACTTATACCGTAACTGGCACCGATGCAAACAATTGTAGCAATACAGCCACAGTTGCTGTCACTGTAAATGCATTGCCAACTGTAACAGCTTCGGCCTCAGCTTCGCCAATATGTGAGGGTGAAAGCACAATTTTAACTGGTGCAGGAGCAAATACTTATACTTGGGACAACGGAGTAATAGACAATACTTCATTCTCACCCACTACTACCAAAACTTATGCTGTAACAGGAACCGATGCCAATAATTGCACCAACACTGCAACCGTAACCGTAATTGTAAATCCATTGCCAACAGTAAGTGCAAGTGCCAATCCAAATACAATTTGTGTGGGAGCAACTAGTACTGTAAGTGGAAGTGGCGCAGTTTCTTATGTGTGGGATAATGGAGTTTTAGACAATATTGCATTCTCACCAATAACAACCAAAACATACACCGTAACAGGAACTGATGCAAACGGTTGTAAAAATACTGCCAGCACAACTGTTACGGTAAATGCATTGCCAACTGTTTCTGGGTCGGCAAATCCTGCTACCATCTGTTTAGGAGCAACTTCAAAATTAACAGGTGCAGGAGCAAATACTTATACTTGGGACAATGGAGTAAGCGATAATTTATCGTTCTCACCTCTGTCAACCCAAACTTATACTGTAACTGGTACTGACCTCAATGGATGTAAAAACACAAGTTCAGTAACAATTACTGTAAATAATTTACCAACTGTAACTGCTAATACCACAGGCAATTCAATTTGTACCGGTGGAAATATTACCTTAACTGGTGGCGGTGCAGCATCTTATGTGTGGGATAATGGAGTACAAGATGGTGTTTCTTTTTCGCCAGCTTCTACCAAAACTTATACAGTAACTGGCTCTGATGCAAACAATTGTAGCAATACAGCCACTGTAACTATTACCGTAAATACCGTATTGCCAGTTACTGCCACTGCCAATCCAAGTGCAATATGTATAGGAGCAAGTACCGTATTAACAGGTGGTGGAGCCAATACTTATATTTGGGATAATGGCGTAAATGACAATGTTTCATTCTCTCCAACTTCTACTAAAACCTACACCGTAACTGGTACCGATGCCAATGGATGTAGCAACACAGCCACTGTTACGGTCACTGTCAATAACTTACCTACAATTTCAGCAACTGCAACTCCTGCTACCATTTGTTATGGTGGTGCCGTTACTTTAAATGGGTCTGGAGGCGCTACTTATGTGTGGGACAATGGTGTTGTGGATAATACATCATTTAAACCACTTGCCTCACAAACTTATAATGTAACAGGAAATGATGCCAATGGATGTAAAAATACTGCTTCGGTGGCTATTACAGTAAATGCTTTGCCTACCATTTCTGCATCTGCCACTCCTGCTACTATTTGTTTAAATCAACAATCAACCTTAAAAGCATCTGGTGCAAGTACTTATATTTGGGATAACGGTGTTGCTGATAATGTAGCATTCTCACCAACCTCTACTAAAACTTATCAAGTAATTGGGGAAGATGCCAATGGTTGTAAAGATACCACCACTGCAACAATCACCGTTAACCAATTACCCACCATCACCATTGTAGCAAGTAAATCAATCATTTGTGTAGGTGATTCTATTACACTTCAAGGGCAAGGAGCTGTTTCTTATACTTGGAACAATGGCATAAGCGATAAAACTTTCTTTAAACCTACAACAACATCTGCCTACCAAGTAACTGGTACTGATGCAAATAATTGTACCAATACAAAATCAATTAATATTACAGTAAACAACCTCCCTACAGTAATTGCTAGTTCTAGTGCTAGTCAAGTTTGTAAAGGTAATGCTGTTACATTATCAGGAAGTGGAGCAAGTACTTATACTTGGAACAATGGCGTAGTGAACAATCAAGCCTTTAAACCTACATCAACTAGTTTTTATAAAGTATTAGGCACCGATGCCAATGGATGCCAAAAATCTGATTCTGTAAAAGTTACATTATTAAATTTGCCAACAATTTCTGCAACGGCATCTCCAACAAGTCTTTGTATTGGAGCATTTACTACATTGAATGGAAATGGAGCCATCACTTACGCTTGGTCTGGTGGAGTGGTAAATAACACTGCTTTTGCACCTACTTCTACTCAAAAATATTTAGTTACAGGAACTGATGCCAATGGTTGTAAGGATACTGCAAGTGTATTGGTCACTGTGAATCCTCTTCCAACTATTACCATTACAAATTCAGCATCCACCATTTGTGTTAGAGATTCCGTTACTTTAACTGCAAGTGGCGCAAATACTTACAACTGGAACAAAGGCGTAACAAATGGAGTATCATTTAAACCAACATTAAGTGATTCTTACACAGTTACAGCTACTGATACAAATAGTTGTGTGAATACAAAATCAATCACAATTAATGTAAATCAATTACCTACAATTACTGCAATAGCTTCTCCAGCAGTGATTTGTGCTGGCAAAAACACCACACTTTCTGCTTTGGGAGGAATAAATTATACTTGGAACAATGGCGTATTGAACCAAATTCCATTTACGCCAGCGGGTACTCAGCGTTATCAAGTAACAGGTACCGATGCCAATGGTTGCTCAGATACCACAAGCGTATTGGTAAAAGTAAATCCATTGCCAATTGTAAGAGCCACAGCCACAGGCAAATCTATTTGTAAAGGTGGCACTATTACTCTAAAAGGCACAGGAGCAAATTCTTATGTGTGGGATAATTCTATTATTGACGGAGTTAGTTTTAAACCAAATACTACCGCTAATTATAAAGTAACCGGAACTGATGCAAATGGATGTATCAATACTGACACCGTAACCATATTGGTAAACAGTGTGTTGCCAGTAAAAGCACATGCTAGCAAAACCAAAGTTTGTGCCCCAGATACGGTTCGTTTGCAAGGAACAGGTGCTACAACTTATTTGTGGGACAATGGCGTAGTAGATAATATTTCATTTAGCCCTACTGTTACCACCAAATACAAATTAATTGGGATTGATGCCAATGGCTGTGCCAATACCGATTCTGTAACTATTGAAGTAAGTCAAAAACCTGTTGCTAAAATCACCACCACAGGCACTGATTTAGAATACTGTGAAAGTAACACCACAGGCATTACCTTACAAGCGCAATATGCAGGAGTATCAGCCAATTACGAATGGTTTAACAACAATATTTCTCAAAGTTCCAATTCTATTATTAACCTCAACAAAGCCTCTGCTACTGAAGGCAATTGGGTGTTGGTAGTAACAGATTCATTAACAGGCTGTTTTGATACTTCTACAAAATCAGTAGTGGTGAAAAAACCAGATCCTTTGGCTAATATCTCCAATTTAGCCTCACAAAATAATTATTGTGCAGGAACTAATGGCATAGAAATCAATGCAGATGTGGTAACCAATGCCACTTACGAATGGTATTTCAACACAACTTTAATTACAGAAACCAGTGCCAAAATAAGCAATGCCAAAGCTGGTGATTATCAATTAAAAGTGACTTTGAATGGATGTAGCAAAACCTCTAATACATTCACAGTAATAGAAAAACAATTGCCTGTTGTAGTAATTTCAACCTCAAATTCAAGCTATTGCAAAGGCAGCAATGGAGTAACTTTATCGGCAAATGATGCAGGTACTAATGCTACTTATGAATGGTTTTTAAACAAAGTATCTCAAGGCTCTGCATCTACAACTGCTTCATTGTCTGATGCATTAAAAGGGAATTATACTTTACAAGTTACTTTGAATGGTTGTATAGATTCTGCACAAACTACTATTACAGAAATTCCTTTGCCTGTGGCACTAATCACTTCCTTTGGCGAAGAATTGAAATATTGTGCTGGCAATAATGGTGTGATTTTAAAGGCATTGACCCAAGCCCCTGGTACTCTTTACAAATGGTATAAAAATGATACTTTGTTCAATACCAACAATGTGGACACCGTAGCAAATGCCACCAAAGGCAACTGGACTTTGAAAGTGACCAACCAATGCTCTGATAGTACCTTGATTTTTACTCCTGTAATTGAAAAACAATTGCCTTTGGCCACCATTACGGCTGCAAATACAAGCTATTGTGCAGGTACTTCTGGAGTTAATTTAACTGCAAATGCCATTAACAGTGCGTCTTACGAATGGTTTAAATACGGAATAAGTATAGGAGGTATTGGCGGTTCTAATTTACTTCAAAATGCTACCAAAGGCGATTATACAGTAAAAGTATATTCAGATTTTTGTGAAAACGTATCCACCACTTTTACCATTACAGAGAATCCATTACCAGTAGTGAAACTAACTGGTGGTGGCACTATTTGTAACAAAGCAGGCAGTACTGCCAATTTCTTTGCCAACTTCACGGGAACTGCTCCTTGGGACATGGTGGTGCAAAATCCTGATGGTAGCACCATGACATACAGTAACTTAACGGTAACTTCTCATGGTTTCACTGCATCGCAAGATGGTGCTTATAAAATATTAGAAGTAACAGACAAATTATGTAAAAACGATACCAATTCTGCTTCTAATTCCATTGCTTATTTCACTACACCAACTTTAAGCAATGAAAATAGAGTGTGTGCTTCAGATTTTCTTACTTACACTGTTTCATTCAATATCAGCAATGGCGATGCAAGTTCATACTCAGTCACTGGCTATGCTGGAACTTTGACTGGTACTACTTGGACTTCGAATTCTATTCCTCAAAATACACCAATTACTGTTACCATAAATGATGGAAACAATTGTAAACCTGTTACTAACACCTACACCAAAAACTGTTTATGCCCTGCAGAGGGTGTGCTTTCTGGTGGTGGCACCATTTGTAACGATGGCACTAGCACTGCCAATTTAGGAGTAGCCTTACAAGGTACTTCACCTTGGACCATTACTTATAAAATTGACAATGGCGCAGATGTTGTAAAAACAGGAATTACCAATGCAAACTACACCTTTACTTCTTCAGCAAAAGGCACTTACACGCTAACCAAAGTGCAAGATGCCAATTGTACAGGTTCGGCAAATGGTACTGCCACCGTTTCTTATCATGCAAATCCAAAAGCAAGTATTGCCAACAATGCTGCAATTTGTGTAGGCAATGAAAGTGCCTCAGTAAAAGTTTCATTTGTAGGTAAGTCGCCTTTCAACTTTACTTTAAATACCCCTGCTGGTGCACAAACAATTAATAACATTACAGCCAATCCTTATACATACACAGCATCACAGGCTGGTAATTACACCATTACATCACTTGCCGATGCCAATTGTGCTGCCATTGCCAATGATTTAACAGGCACTGCCATTATTAGTCCTTACACTGGTCCTGCGGCACAAAACGTAAAATTACAATGTGACAATAGCAACAAATATTACATCACACTTGATGTAGTAGGTGGTGATGCCAATTCATTGTCAATTTCAGGAGCCAATGGAACATTTACTGGCAACACCTGGACAAGTGAATATATTAATTCATTCAGTATTACCAATCTTTCTTTAACAGATGGTAAAAATTGTAATCCTGTGGTATTAACTGGCTTAACCAAAGGTTGTTTGTGCCCTGCCACTGCGGTGCTTTCTGGTGGTCAAAACCTATGTGAAGATGGGTCTAAAGGTTTAGCAACCATTAACCTAAACGGTACTTCTCCTTGGACGTTGGCTTATAACGTTGATGGTGGTCAGCCAGTTTCTGTTACCGCCACTACCAATCCATTCTTACTAAATAATATTTCAAATTCAGGTACTTATACATTAATTTCGGTGCAAGACAATAAATGTTTGGGTGGTGCATCGGGTAGTGCTGTGTATAAATTCAATCCATTGCCAACTGCTGTTACCAACGGTGGCGGCACTGTTTGCGAAGGAAATGCCTTTACTCCAGTTACCTTTAACTTTACTGGCTCTGCTCCTTTTGCCTTCGATTATTCAAACAATGGCACTGTTACTTCTGCCTCTACCACCACTACAAGTTATACCATTCCAAGCCCAACATCTGGTAAATATCTTGTAACCAGGGTAAAAGATGCAAATGGTTGCTCTGCAAGTTCAATGAAAGGCGTGGCAAATTTATTGGTATATGACAAACCTGTGGCAACCCTCACCGGCAATGCAGATATTTGTGCTGGTAAAGATGCAACTGTAAATGTGAATTTTAGCAAAGGAAAAGCACCTTACCAACTTACTTACAATGCAGGAGGAAACAATACTGTGGCAAGTAATATTGCCAACTCTACGTATGACTTCACTTTGAAACCTACCACAACCACTGCAGTAAAAATATTACAAATTGTAGATGCCAATAATTGTATCAATAGTAATATTGCTGATGTGGTAAATATTAAAACCACTGCTTATCCTGTGCTCAATGCGATAGTGAAAAAACCATTGATTTGTAGTCTTGAAGAGGCAGAAATTGAATTAAAATCAACAGCAATTGGTACTGAAACTACCACTCAATTCAAATGGACTGCTGCTGGTGCAACCTCCATCACTGGCGAAAGCGATGGCAAAGGCGCTATCATTAAACAAAAATTAAGCAATAGCAGTGATAAACAACAGAAAATGACTTATACTGTTACTTATGCTACCTTTACCACCACTGGTGATTTCTGTTATGCGCCTACACAAAATGTGGATGTGTGGGTAAAACCAATCTCAAAACCAGCCTTAGGAGCTGATGCCAATGATGTTTGTCCTAATAAGCCGTTTACCTTCAATGCCACAGCTTATAATGGTGGTAAATATGTTTGGTATGTGAATAATTTAATTGTAGCAGGTGCCAATCAATCTACCTTGCAAGCGGAACTAGATTATGGTCAAAATGAAATAATTGTTTCATACACTGATGTTTGTAAACTAGCCTATACCGATACCATGCTAGTAAATGCCAAAGAAAGAGCCCATGTAGCATTTATAAAAGGCGATACTTGTATGTCGTTTACCAGCTTATTCACCCCGTATGAATTACACAAAACTGTATCTAATATTGATATGTGGACTTGGAAATTTATAGGTACCAATGATAGCAATGTAACTAAATCTCTTGCACCAGAAACAAGCTACTATTACGAAAGTATGGGCAAGAAAAAAATAAAACTTTCTGCTTTTGACAATGGCTGTAAACTGGGCGATACCACTCAAACCATAAATATAATCAATTGTGAGTTTGATACTTACAATACCTTTACTCCAAACGGTGACGGTGCCAATGATACTTGGAAATATGTAAATGCCGAGCACTACCCTAATGCCAGCATTACCATCTTTAACCGTTGGGGACAAATAGTATATGAAACCAAAAATAGTTATTTGCAACCATGGAATGGTAATAACAGCAAAGGTGTGGCACTAGAATCTGGGGTGTATTACTAGATTATCAATTTAGGTAAAACAAAAAGTGCACTTGATGTCCGCAAAGGCTACATCACCATCCTAAGAGACGACAACGAAACGCCGTATTCGTATTAATTGTCTTGATTAGGATTAAAATTGTCTGAACCAGGATTTACAAAATTTAAGAATTTAAAATTATGAATTTTCTGTCTGTTCTGTGTCTCTCAGCTAGTCCTAGCATGTAGTGGCTGTTGCTATTCAAGGTTTTAACTCGGACATTGTTGAACAAAAAAACCAGCTACAAGCTGGTACTAGTGGAGAGGGAAATGTTTTGTTCGTAATTGTTGGTTAGTGAGTTACGCTTGACATGGGGTAGTAATTTTGATGTTAGTGGCTGGTGTTTGTTTAGTTTCTTACAATTTTATAATAGTCACCATTTCGTTTATAGTAACTTGTCAGCCCATATTTTTCTGTCCAAATGATTTTAGTTATGATTGTTGAATCATTTTCGAATTGTTTCCAATCACTAACGTCATTGAGAACTGACCAATATTTTGTTATTCCTATGTCAATTAATAAACTATCTGAAATCATTTCGTTTATGTTTTTTATTTCACCCTTAAAGTCGCGGTAATTTATTCCAATAAAATATTGGTCTTCAAGATTATTATTAATCATTTTCTCAATTATAATCAACTCTTGGTTCAACACTTTTACTTTTCCGTTTTGAGATAATTCAGTTCCACCTGTCCATTTGTTTTCCGGTAAATTTTGAATTTCAATTTTTATATTTTTTCTTTTTCCAACCATTAATGCACCACATTCTTGAAAGGAGTCAATTGCAACAATACAAATAGTGTCGAGGTCATTTTGTAAACTTTTATAATAAATTGTGTCTAGTCGTTTGTAATTATTTAAAAGTGTTCTGTGCTTTGGCGTGAACTCAAAATCAGATTCACTACAACAACTTGTCAAAGTCAAAAGTAATGCAAAATAGAATAGTATTTTCATAGTCGTAATTCTCGTCTTTCAGCGACGTCTTCGTCCTCTACTCTTGCCGCTAACGTAGAGCATGCTTACGCAAACCGGGCAATTCCACTAAAGTAAAGTTAAAGGAAAAAGTTGAAAATTTAAACGTTTAACTGTCAAAGGAGCAAAAGCTCGCTGCAGTAAGCATGGTGTTGGTAGCAGTAATTTTAACTTTCATACAAAATAAACCACGTCAATATCTTCCAACTATTTCCACTCATTTGCATAACATAAACATTTCCATGTCCAGTAAGATTACCTTGTTGAAATTCAACAAACAATAATGCCAAATCTCCAGAATATATAATTTTAGTAAATCCAAAAACTCCTATTGCTTTTGGAAACTTATTGTAAAATTTTCTCCAGCCTCTAGTTGTATTGTCTTCTACATATATTTTTTGTTTTTCTCTTAAAACATCTTCAGGAGTTATTGCAAATAATGAATCAAATTCATAGTTTTTAATTAAATGTAAAGGTTTTGAACATTTAAAACTGTCTATTTTAATTTCACGACTAACTGATGGTAAATTTTTCAAAGTAAGATACATTTTGTGTATTTTCTTCTTAGTTATTGAATCTACTGGATTTTTAAAAGAAGTCCATTTAAAATCATCAAATGATTCATTTAAATGATTTTTTGCACCTTTCAGTTTATCGAATATTATTGCATTGTCGTATGTCTTTTTAGTTGAAATATTTCTTGTAAAATAATCTTCGATTATTGTAGAATATATCATATAGTCAGATTTATTTTGACCATAACAAAAATTGAAAATTAATAAAAAAACTATTATTGCGGTTGTCTTCATAATGACGTCAAAATATTATTGCTACCAACATTTGTACTTACACATTCCATCAATCTCCCTTAGTTTATTTTCAAAACGCCACAAATATATCAAAAAAATAATCTTTAAAATTTACTCCATTTTCTGTTTTCCTAATTAGTTATTCCCATTTTCCCTGCCTTTAAATCTAGTATTCACCTATTGTTTTCATACAAAAATCTACTTTATCCCTTTTTATGTATTCATTAATCATAAAAACTTTTATCTTTGATGTTTTAAAATACATTGATAGAAACAAAAAATTATGTTTGATTTTATAGTAAAGAGTTTAGCTGGCATATTTGGTACGGCTTCTGAACGTGAGTTGAAAACCATTTATCCTATTGTAGCTCAAATAAATGCAGAGTTTGCAAAGCTTCAAAATATTTCCGACAATGACCTTAGAGCTGCTTCGCTTGCCATTCAAAAAGAAATTGCAGAACGACTAAAAGAAATTGATAATCAAATTGCTGATTTATCTAAAAAAGCTGAAGAAACCCAAGATACTGCCAAAAAAGAGTCTTGTTTTGAAAAAATAGACAAACTTGAAGAGCAAAGAAACAAAGACCTAGAGGTGGTGCTAAATGATATGTTGCCAAGGGCTTTTGCTGTGGTGAAAGAAACTGCTCGCAGATATGCACAAAATGGCAAACTTGAAGTTACGGCTACTGCTTTTGATATTGAAATTGCCCAGTATAAATCAAACGTGCAAATAATTGGCGATAAAGCTATTTGGAGCAACAAATGGTTTGCAGCTGGTGTAGAAATTACTTGGGACATGGTGCACTACGATGTGCAGTTGATTGGTGGTACTGTGTTGCATCAAGGTAAAATATCTGAAATGGCAACTGGGGAAGGTAAAACTTTGGTTGCTACCTTGCCTACTTTTTTAAATGCTTTGGCTAAGCGTGGGGTGCACATTGTTACGGTAAATGATTACTTAGCAAAACGTGACTCTGAATGGATGGCGCCTTTGTTTGAGTTTCACCACTTGACCATTGACTGTATCGACAAGCACCAACCTAACTCTCCAGAAAGAAGAAATGCATACTTAGCCGATATTACTTACGGAACCAATAATGAGTTTGGTTTTGATTATCTGCGTGATAACATGGTGCGTGAAGTGGGAGACTTGGTACAACGCAAGCATCACTATGCCATGGTAGATGAGGTGGATTCGGTATTGATTGATGATGCCAGAACTCCTTTAATTATCTCTGGTCCGCTTTCAAAATCGGGTGATGAGCATTTGTTTTATGAACTAAAACCTAGAGTTGTAAAACTTGTAGAAGAACAAAAGAAAATTGTAAACGGATTTTTGGTTGAGGCCAAAAAATTAATTGCAGAAGGCAACGAAAAAGACGGTGGTTTGGCTTTGTTTAGAGCTTACAGAGGTTTGCCAAAAAATAAACCTTTGATTAAATATTTGAGTGAGCCAGGTATTCGTCAGTTATTGCAAAAAACTGAGAACAACTACATTCAAGATAATTCTCGTGAAATGCCAAAGGCCGATGCCCCATTGTATTTCACTATTGACGAAAAACATAATTCAATTGATTTAACGGTAAAAGGAATTGATTTAATTACCTCTGAAGGTGAAGACAATCGTTTCTTTATTTTGCCTGATATTGGGGTAGAAATGTCTACCATTGAAAAAGATACCTCAATATCTGAAGAAGAAAAAGTGGCCAAATCTGAAGTGTTGATCAATGATTACACCATGAAAGCGGCTCGTGTACATACTGTAAATCAGTTACTAAAAGCTTATTGTTTATTTGAAAAAGACACCGAATACATTATTGTAGAAGGTAAAATAAAAATTGTAGATGAGCAAACAGGTCGTGTTATGGAAGGTCGTCGTTATTCCGACGGATTGCACCAAGCTTTGGAAGCAAAAGAAAACGTAAAAGTGGAAAATGCTACCCAAACTTATGCCACCATTACCTTGCAAAACTACTTCCGTATGTACCACAAATTGGCGGGTATGACGGGTACTGCAGAAACTGAAGCATCTGAATTTTGGGAGATTTACAAATTGGCGGTGGTTACTATCCCTACCAACAGACCAACTTCTAGAAAAGACGAGCAAGACAAAGTTTACAAAACCATGCGTGAGAAATTTAACGCAGTGGCTGAAGAAATTTTAAGGTTAAATGAACTAGGTCGCCCAGTTTTGGTGGGTACTACTTCTGTTGAGATTTCTGAATTATTGAGCCGTATGCTTAGCATGCGTAAAATAAAACACAATGTATTGAATGCCAAGCAACATCAGCGTGAAGCTGAGATTGTGGCAGCTGCTGGTCAGTCGGGTGCTGTAACTATTGCAACCAATATGGCTGGTCGTGGTACGGATATTAAACTATCGGCAGAAGCAAAAGCTGCAGGTGGTTTGGCAATTATTGGAACCGAGCGTCATGAATCTAGAAGGGTTGATAGACAGTTGCGTGGTCGTGCAGGTCGTCAGGGTGATGCCGGTTCTTCACAGTTCTTTGTTTCTTTAGAAGATGGCTTAATGCGTATGTTTGGCTCTGAAAGAATAGCCAAATTGATGGATAGATTAGGGATTGAAGAAGGTGAAGTAATTCAACATTCTATGATTTCTAATTCAATAGAAAGAGCACAGAAAAAAGTAGAAGAAAACAACTTTGGCATGAGAAAACGTTTGCTTGAATACGATGACGTAATGAACAAGCAACGTGAAGTGATTTATAGAAGAAGAAAAAATGCTTTGTTTGGCGACAGATTAAGTATTGATATTTTGAACATGGTATTTGATACCACAGAGGATGTTGTAAGCAGTGCCAAAGCAGGTAGTGATTACGAAAACTTCCGTTTCAACTTTGTAAATATATTCGGTTTCTTCCCAGATTCTCATCAAGAAGGATTTGATAAAACACAGGTTGATAAACTTATTGACCATACTTTTAACGAAGCAGAAAAAGCTTACGTTGACCATAAAAATACCAGAGCTCAAAAAGCACTTACTTTATTAGATGATATCAGAAGAAAAGGAATACCTGCTGAGTCTGTAACATTACCACTTTCTGATGGCAAAAAAGCTATAAATGTGGAAGTTGCCATTGATAAAGGAATAGCCAATGGTGGTCATGAGCTTAACTACTCAATGGAGAAATTTGCAACACTTTCTATCATAGACCAAGCTTGGATTGAGCATTTGAGAGAAATGGACGAGTTGAAACAGTCGGTGCAAAATGCAGTTTACGAACAAAAAGATCCATTATTGATTTACAAAATGGAAGCCTTTAATTTGTTTAAATCATTTGTAAACAAGGTAAACGAAGAAATCTTAAGCTTTATATTCAAATCTCACCTGCCTGATATTCAGATAGAAGAAGTAAGAGAACCACAAAGAATGCCTCAAGCACAAAGACCAGCTTTAAAAGAAAGCAGAGCTGATTTTATAGAAGATGCTGAAGTAATTACTGAAGAAGAACAAAAACAACAGCCAATCATTGCCCAAAAAGTACCAGGCAGAAACGATAAGGTTTCGGTGCAATACATGGATGGCACTATTAAAAAAGATGTAAAATTCAAAGCCGTTGAAGAAGACCTCATTCGAGGAAGATGTATAATAGTTGATTTTGCATAGGTAAAACGGAAAACGAAATAAAATTAAAAAAGGCTTAGGAGAAATCTTAAGCCTTTTTTTTGAAATTAAACACGGAACAATATATATTCTTCTTCAGCTATATTTGTTCAATTATTGCCATTTTTTCATTGTAGTTACCCTCTCACCTTTCACGTCTCACCTCTCACTTTTCACTTTTCACTTCTCCCTTCTCACCTATCACCTCTCCCTTATCCCTTATCACCTGTCTTCTTTATTACTTTTTCAACATTAAATTATACTTTTCTACTATTTTTTATTAGTTTTGACGGTTACAATTCAATTAATAACTGGATTTATACAACAACAAATACATCATACCCCATTTGATGTTTTAAATTTATACCTTATGCAAAAGATAATTACAAAATTCCTCCATCTCTCAGCAATTACCCTTGCTTTTTGTGCTTTTAGTTTTGATGGTTTTGGACAATGTAGTACAGTACCAGTACAAGAAGCCGTAAGAAATGGAGATTTTGAGGCGGGATATCTTACAGGATCATCTGGAAAAAATCACACATTTACAGCAAATGGTCCGTTTGATTTTTACAGTGATATGGATTTTATTGCTAAACCTTCCTACCCACCAGCAGGTTGTATTTATGGAATAGGCGATAAGTATATAGTATTGAAAGGTGAGACTTTTACTTGTGGGGGCACAAATTATGTAAATAATGCTCCAGCAGGTATATCTTATGGGGGAGATAAGAATTTTGCAGACCATACGATTGGTGTACCTGGTAAAGGATATGCACTTGTTGTCGATTTGAATACTCGTACCAATAGTTTGAAATACCCAGGTAAATTGCCTGTAGCTTGGGAACAGACTATGAGCATATTTCCTAGTGAGACCTATTATTTCTCTGCATATCTTGCTAATTTTTCTGCCGGTACTGCACCACAAATGCAAGTAACAGTTACGCCATATTTAGCTTCTACAGGCCTGGTTGACAATGCTGGTGTTCAAGTGCTGCCAATTACCGGCTCTCCAACTGGTATCATGCAATGGACACAGATGTCTGCAAAATGGGTTCCTACTGGTATTTATAATAAAGTTACTATTACATTTCAATTTGTAAATATAAGTGGTGGTTCTTCTGGATTAGATGTAGCCATCGATGATATTTCATTTATAAATTCCTGTCAAAATTTATCTACTGCCAGAAGGCCTGTTTTTTCATCAGATACCATTAATTTGTGTTCTACTAACGGTTCTACTAACTTAGTTGCTACCTTTACTGGAGACCCTAATACTGCAAATAATACAATAACTTGGTACCAAGGAACTTCCTCACCACAAACAGTAGTTGCTGGTCAAACAGCGTTAAGCTATAATAGTGTCTCTACAACAAATACCTATAGAGTTTGTGTAAACGATCCAGATAATAGTTGCCCTACTAGTGCTACGGTTACAGTATTAAAAAATATGTCAGCATCCCTTTCAAATGCTGTTCTTTGTAGTCCTCCTACCGCTACTTTAGTACCAACTGTTTCTCCAACACCAACTACAGGTTCATATACTTATTCTTGGTCAGGTGCAACAACTTCTTCATCAAATAGTGTAACAGCAAGCACGGCAGGAGTATATAATTTAACTGTATCAAATTCTGCTGTTACAGGATGCTCTGCTTCTGCTTCTTCAACAGTTACTTCAAACTTACCAACAGCTCCAACTAATTTAACTTATTGTGACGGTGGTGGCGGAACTGGTTCAAGTTTAGTTGGTGGGGGAACAGCACCCAACAATGTTTGGAATTGGTATAAAGACGCTTCAAAAGGTGCTTTAGCAAACTTAACCAACAATGGTACTGCTACTGCTACTTGGACACCTCCTAGTGGTACCACTGGTGATCAAATATTTTATATGTCAAGTAATGCCAAAACTCCTTTACCAGGCTCTCCATTACAAACTGCTGGTTTTGCTTTTAATAGTGCTGCTTCTAACTTAACTATAACTGTATCACAAACAGTTTCTTTGAAATCTGTTAATATTTTTGTTGCAAGTTGGGGTGGAGATTCAGCAACTATAAATTTGGCTGGTGCAGGTACTAATACTAAAACTTTTACAGGTGTAAATACTAATACAATTTTTACTGCTAATTTAGATTGGGTATTAACACCAGGAACATACACTCTTAATTTTTCAGGTTCTGGTCAATCAATTGTAACTGCTATTGCAACAACTTCTATTGCTAGTTTTGTTAATATATCTGGTACAGATGTAGCCTTTTCAAATTTAGCTTTTGAACAAACATCAGCTTGTGACCCAATTCCAGTTACAGTTAAAGCTGTCTCTTGTTGCACCAAACCCACCCTTACTACCCAACCAACAGCCCAAAGTATTTGTTGGAATGCAACCACCGCGAGTTTCAGTGCAACAGGCACAAGTGTACAGAGTTGGAAATGGCAGCAAAAAGCAGTAGGTGCTACAACCTGGACAGACGTTTCAGGAGCAAGTGGCAACAACGCAACAATAGGTGCATTAAATTTAACAAGTTTAACCTCAGCCAATACAGGAACGAGATATAGAGTAGTGGCAACAAGTACTACCAACTGTAATGTATTTTCAGATTCAGTAGCATTAACAGTAAGAACCAAGCCCAATATTAGTTTAACTGCTGCAAAGAATCCAGTATGTTTAGGCGAGTCAGTGACATTAACAGCAGCTACCACAAGTTCAGGAGTAGGGATGACCTTTGGATTTAGCCCAACAGCAAC
>Ga0214921_10002459_pt1 | contig 30060 bp, 32 predicted proteins | sample LL1505_MetaG_FD_177992 | JGI IMG/M metagenome (GOLD analysis project Ga0214921, IMG submission 177992) | Freshwater microbial communities from Lake Lanier, Atlanta, Georgia, United States - LL-1505 | ecosystem: Environmental > Aquatic > Freshwater > Lake | place: USA: Georgia | collected...
AAGATTCAGTTGAACTCCGCATTCGGTGCTTGTGGCAACGAGTACTTCCGCTATTATGACGAGGAGATCGCAGAGGCAATTACCGTGTCGGGTCAGTTGTCAATTCGTTGGATTGAGAAGCATCTCAACGAATTCCTGAACAAGAGCCTGAAGACCAAGAACATGGACTTCATCATTGCCTCCGACACCGACTCCGTATATCTGCGCTTGGGCAAGTTGGTTCAACAGGTGATGCCCAACGAGACCGACAAGCAGAAGATCACTAAGTTCCTTGACAAGTTCTGCAACGATGTCATTCAGCCGTTCATCAACAAGAAGTACGATGAGTTGGCTTTGCAACAGAACGCCTACAGCCAGAAGATGCATATGAAGCGCGAGGCTATTGCATCGCAGGGGATTTGGACTGCCAAGAAGCGGTATATGCTGAATGTCTACATGGGCGAGGAGAATGTCCTGCTGTCCGAACCTGACATGAAGATCATGGGAATTGAGACTTCGCGCTCGTCCACGCCACAGGTGATCCGCGATTCTTTGAAGAAGTGCATTCACATTATTATGAATGGCACAGAGGAAGAACTAATCAACTATGTCGCGGACTTCCGTGACAAGTTCAGGAACCTCCCTGTGCAGGATGCAGCCTCTCCGCGCTCCGTGAAGAAGATGTCCAAGTACAAGGACACGACTTTCATCTATCGCAAGTCCACGCCGATCCATGTCAAGGGATCGCTCATCTTCAATCATCTGCTCAAGGACAAGGGTCTCGCCAAGAAGTATCAGCCGATCATTGAAGGCGACAAGATCAAGTTCATTCCATTGAAGGTTCCGAATCCGATTCATCAAGCCGTCATCGCTTTCCCGAATACGATTCCATCAGAGTTCGCCTTGGGCAAATACATAGACTATGACGCTCAGTTTGAAACCAACTTCGTCAATCCCTTGCTTAAGATCATCAACTGCATCGGATGGAAGATGGAAAAGACCTCCTCATTGGAAGACCTATTCGCATGATTGACTCATTCCTACGACACAATCAAGAGAAGTACCTCGCAGAGTTTACCCGCCGCCTACCTGATGGCTACACGCGCACGGACGCGGGTGAGGTTGCTGTATTTCATCCATTAGCCTTGAACACCAACAATCCATCCATTCTTGTGTCAGCGGGGTGGCATGGTGATGAAGAAGGTGCCACTTTGGCACTCATGGACTTTGTGTCCAACGAAGATTCAAAGTTCTATGCCAAGAATCTCAACATTTCGTACATTCCCTTGGCATCTGTATCCTCAAATTACATGGGTACTCGCGGTAATGAGAAGGGCGAAGATCCCAACGCAAGGAATACTTCAAATCAACACTTCTTGAATAACGCTGACGAGGCTTCTGTTGAAATTCAAGGACTAACAGAAAATATGGATCTCGTCACGCGGTTGTCTACGCAGGGCTATTACACCATGCACGAAGACCCAAGGAACATGGTAGGCGGGGCATACATCTACTACGCGGGTGACGAGGACGAATTGCCATTCATGCTTACGCAGGAATTGGAGCAATGGATGGATGTCAGCGACCCACCAACACTACCCCATCACAAGCAAGGAACATTTGAAGAATTGCTTCACAATCAGGGCGTTCCTCAAGTTGTCTGTGTTGAAACAAATTCAAACATCCAACAACGCATTCCCGAAAAGGTGCGCCGTATCGCTCACATGAATTGTTTGCGGATTTATTGTGAGCATATTATTGCGCTTGGCGTTGAATGATGGTATAATCTTCCCTAACTACAATGAGGTCTACACTATGAGCAACTTTCTGAAGGGCATTCTCAAGGATTCTGGCAACGAGTACGCATCCCTAGCGATTGATGGGTTGGAGTCAGACATCTCTGGCTTCGTTGACACAGGCTCCTATTCATTCAATGCACTCCTGTCGGGAAGCATCCACGGCGGAATGCCTGACAACAAGATCCTTGGTATCGCGGGTGAGTCTGCAACAGGCAAGACTTACTTTGCCCTTGGCATTGCACGACAGTTCCTACAGGATAAGCCCGAAGGTGCTGTTCTCTACTTTGATTCCGAACAGGCAATCACAAGCGACATGATCAACGAGCGTGGCTTGGATGCCAAGCGCGTGGCTGTATTCCCGATTGCAACGGTGGAGCAGTTTCGTTATCAGATGTTGCAGATCCTTGACAGTTACAGCAAGTTGAACAAGGAGAATCAGAAGCCGATGATGGTTGTCCTTGACTCGTTGGGAATGTTGTCCACTAGCAAGGAAATGAATGATGGTCTTGAGGGCAAGGAAGTCCGCGACATGACCCGTTCGCAGGTCATCAAGTCAATTTTCCGCACCGTGACTCTCAAGTTGGGTAAGGCAAACATCCCACTCATCGTCACCAACCATACCTATGATGTCATCGGAGCATATGTTCCTACTAAGGAAATGGGCGGCGGCAGCGCACTCAAGTATGCTGCATCCACCATCGTCTATCTCTCCAAGAAGAAGGAGAAGGTTGACAACGAGGTGGTTGGCAACATCATCCATTGCAAGTTGTACAAGGGTCGCTTGACCCGTGAGAACAAGATGATTGATACGCTCCTGACCTTTGACAAGGGTCTTGACAAGCACTACGGTCTCGTTCCCCTTGCGATCAAGTACGGTATCTTCAAGAAGAATTCCACGAAGATTGAACTGCCTGATGGCAAGACTGCGTTTGAGTCGCAGATCAACAAGAATCCCGAGAAGTACTTCACCGAAGAAGTACTGAAGGCTCTTGATATTGCAGCATCCAAGGAATTCAAGTACGGTATGGAGGAGGCGGAAATCAATGGAGAAGAAACGACTGCTGATTAAGTTCCCGAGCCGATCTCGTCCAGGTCGGTTCATGGAGACCTTCAGCCTCTACAAGAATATGCTTTCGGGGATGCACGATGTGCAGTTCGTGCTGTCCTTTGATGCAGATGATGTAACCATGAACAACAAGGCAATGCACAATTGGCTTGCTCGTCAAGGCGATACCGTGAAGTGGTTCTACGGCAACTCCGATTCCAAGATCTCCGCAGTAAACGCAGACATGAATCGCGGATGGGATTACGATGTCCTGCTGTTGGCATCGGATGACATGATTCCCACAAAGGCAGGATACGATGACATTATCATGCGAGACATGGCTGTCAACTTCCCTGACTTTGATGGAGTCCTTCACTACAACGATGGACGCAAGGGCGAGGCTCTGAACACACTCTGCATCATGGGCAAGAAGTACTATGACCGCTTTGGATACATCTATCACCCATCCTACAAGAGTGTGTTCTGCGACAATGAGTTCACCGATGTCAGTCGCGTCCTGCACAAGGCAGTCTATATTGACAATGTGATCATTCGTCACTATTGGATTGATATTGGCGTGGATGCACTATATGCCCGTAACGAGCATCCATCGTTCTATTCCACAGATGGTCAGAACTACATGGCTCGTAAGGAAAGAGGGTTCCCAAGTGCAGCATGACACCTTGCTCATCACAGGTGGTTGGGGTCTAGTGGGTTCTGAATTAGACTACAACGAGAGTTGGGCGTTGAAGCCTCATCGCAAAACAGTTGATGTGTCCTACTACCTAGACTTACAGGATTTCGCATGGACGCGACAGGTGAACGAGGTTATTCACTTGGCAGCAAAGGTCGGAGGAGTCAAGGGCAATAACGACAATATGCTTGACTTCTTTCAAGAGAACCTGATAATGAATGCCAATATCATCAAATTGTGTGCTGAACAGGAGCAGGTGAAGAAGGCTACTTTCATGCTTTCTACTTGCGTCTTCCCTGAAAAGGTGCAGTACCCCGTAGACGAAACCATGCTGCATCAAGGCGAACCTCACCCTACGAACTATGGATATGCCTACGCAAAGCGTATGCTTGAAGTTGGCGCACGGGCATTACGGCAATCTGATAAGCAAGCCCGTTGCATCATTCCCTGCAACATCTATGGTCGTTATGACAAGTATGACACAACGAATGGTCATGTCATTCCTAGCCTTGTGGCAAAGTGCTTCTATGCACGGCAAAGGGGTACGGACTTTGTGGTGTGGGGTAGCGGCAACGCAGAGCGCGAGTTCATCTATGCAGAGGATATCGCCAATGCAGTCAAGATGATCCATGAAGACAATCGGGATATCCCAAATACCATGATCGTGTCGCCCTGCATTCAGCATAAGATCGGTGACATCGCTCGTCTAATTGCCGATTCTTTGGGCTTTAATGGCAAGATTGTGTTTGACACATCGGCTCCTGAGGGTATACTACGCAAGCCAACAATCAATAAGTTGTTCATGCAGACCTATCCTGATTTCAAGTTTACGAGTATTGAAGAAGGTATTCGTAAGACTTGCCAACATTTTGAAAGAGAGAATGTCCATGCCCATGTCGCCACAAGAGGTTGATTTCAGCGTATTGATTCTGACTATTCCAAGTAGAGTACAGAAGTATTGGACTCCACTCTATCAGCACTTGGAGAAGCAGTTGGAGTCGGTTGGCAATCGCGTTGAGATTCTTACGCTGACTGACAACAAGGCTATGACCATTGGCGAGAAGCGTCAGGCTTTACTTGATATCTCCCGTGGCAAGTGGGTCGGATTCCTTGACGATGATGATTGGGTAGCAGATGATTACTTGGTGTCGTTACAGAATGCCATGCGAGATCGTCCTGCTGATGTCATCACATTTGAGCAGGACTGCACCGTGAACAATGACAAGTTCAAGGTTGACTTCCGAGTTGGCAATCCGCACGAACCGTATGTTGCAAATTTAGGACAGACTTTGATTCGCCGTCCACCTTATCATATGTGCTTCTGGCACAGGAAGATTGCAAAGAATGTGAAGTTCCGTCCATCATCATATGGTGAAGATTTAGATTGGATTTCGCGGATGTTGCCATATGTAACCTCAGAGACACACCTAGATAAAGTGCTGCACCAATATCGGTACAGCGATGCGACATCAGAAAGTATTCAATATGCAGCACATCATTCTTAAGTATCCAACTCGTCATAGACCGATCAAGTTTATGAACAACTTGAATGCCTATTTGGATAAGGCATCAGGCAAGCATAAGATTACCGTTGTGGTCACAATGGACATTGATGATTCGTCCATGAACAACAATCCTATGCGCTACTACATGACTAACAAGATCAAGGGTGATGTGGATGTCACCTTTTCATATGGCAATAGCGAAGGCAAGATTTCTGCTATCAACCGTATGGTTCCTACAACCGATTGGGATATCATCATCTCTACCGCTGATGACATGGAGCCTGTAGAACAAGGGTGGGATGACATCATCGTTCAGGATATGCTGCGGGAGTTCCCCAATCTTGATGGAGCCTTGAATTACAACAATGATCCTCGCCTTGAGACAAAGGGTGCAGAAGGATACAAGACGCTGATTACGCTACCTGTGATTGGACGCAAGTTGTATGACCGTTTTGGTTACATCTATCATCCTGCGTATAAATCGGAGTGGTGTGACAACGAGCAAACCGAGGTCTTTGAAAAGTTGGGAGTCCTGCGTCATATTGACCGCCGACCAATCGTCCATAAGTGGGACGAGAATCAAGATGCCTTGATGCAGCGCAATATGCAGATAGGTTGGAGTATTGATCGTGAAACCTACAATACAAGAAAGCAAGCGCAGTTTGCATGAATAAGGTAGTTGCTGTCTCCTTGTGGGGAAACGATTTGCGTTATGTAAAAGGCGCAGTAAAGAACGCACATCTTTCTGCAAAGTACTACCCTGATTGGGAGTTTCGGATATATGCAGAAATCCATTTACACGAATACCTAAAAGATATTCCTGCAAAAATCCTTGCCCCTATTCAGGGATGGGCTAACGGCAGATTTTGGAGATTTGCACCTGCATTTGAGGCAGATGTAGATGTAATGATTAGCAGAGATTGTGACTCACGGATATCCAGTAGAGAGGCTTCTTGCGTAGAGGAATGGCTTGCAAGTGGCAAGAAGTTTCATGTTATTAGAGATCACGAAAGACACTATGATTTTCCAATGCTTGCGGGTATGTGGGGTGTTCGCGGAAGTTTATCTCAATCAATTCGCTCTTCTATAACTGAATGGGCAACTGATAATACTGCCTATTTGGTTGATCAAATATGGTTAGGAAATAAAGTCTGGTTGGAGTCAAATGCAATCACAAATGTGTTTGTCCACGGAGCCAAAGAAAAGACTCTGAATACAAATGCCGGATTGGATTTTGTTGGTCAAAGTTATGATGAAATTGATACTCCATTTTATAGATGATTTGATGTTTTAATATAACCAACTAAAGACAACAACCACAATGAATAGAACCCTTTTTGTACATCATCATTTAGGAATGGGAGATCATATAATCTGTAATGGATTGATACGATCTTTGCTTGGAACAAATTCTTCGTTTCAGTCTATTGCAGTTTTTGCCAAAGAGGGAAATCACAAGAGAGTACAGAGGATGTTTGATGATGACTCACGAATTATGGTCATTTCAGTTCCATCGGATGCAAACGAAGTGCTTTATGTGAATTCCGTTGTTGAGCAGTATAAAATATGCGATTTTATTCGTTGTGGGTTTGGAATAGGAGAGAATTTGGAAAGCATGGGGGTGGTTTCAAATTTTGATGAAGGTTTCTATGCCTGTGCGGGAATTCCTTTTGATCATAGGTGGACTCGCTTCCGTCTTCGTAGAAATCGTGAATCTGAACAAGAGGCATTGAAGCGATTGAATCCAACAGGACAGCCTTTTGTGTTTGTACATGACGATCCATCAAGGGGATTTATTTTGAATCCCGAGACACCAAAGGAACTTGCCGTGATCAAGAATGATCCGTCAATTGATATGTTTGATATGATTTCTCTTTTGGAAAACGCATCAGAAATACATTGTATGGAAAGTTCTTTTAGATGTCTTATAGAACATATTGATACCATTGTTTGTCCTCTCTACCTACATACATCTGTTCGTCCAGAGCGGCGAATGGGAAATTTTGTGCTGTCTAGTAGCAAGAAAAATTGGATACGATCTTAAATTGAGTAATAATTTTGAAATGGAAAGGTAATTTATGAGTATTGATATTGCATCTGTGATAGAAAATGCGCTGTCCGAAAAAATTCGTCAAACTCTTGACCAAAAGTATGTTCCCGAACTAACAGCCGATGTAGTTGCCACCGACAATCTTGGCGAAGTCATAGAGAAGTTGTGTATTCTTCACATCCGAACTTGGTTTTTGGAAGACATGATTGGTGTTGCCAAAACAGATGAAGAAGTCGCTTCTCTGAAGAGAAAAATTGACACCTGCTTCAAGCAAAAAAGACCACAATATATTCAGGCTATCAATCGTATGGTGGATGCTGCCATATTGAATGGCAGAACTTTGACTGAAGATTCCGTGAAGATTTACAAAGGCAATTGACAATGATGGAAATCAACTCCAAGATTTTTGTTGCGGGTCATCGTGGTCTGGCTGGATCTTCAATTGTTCGTTGTTTGGAGAGCAAAGGATTTACCAATTTGGTTGTTCGTTCTAGTAAGGAATTGGATCTTCGCAATCAACAGGCAGTCCGAGAGTTCTTTCTTCAAGAAAAGCCAGAGTTTGTATTTGATGCTGCTGCAAAGGTGGGTGGTATACTTGCCAATAGCACATACCCTGCCGAGTTCATATATGACAACATAATGATACAGAGCAATCTGATTCAAAGTTCCTATGAAACGGGTGTCAGAAAGTTCCTATTCTTGGGATCTGTTTGTATTTATCCAAAAGAATCACAATTGCCGATCCGCGAAACCCATCTTATGACTGGTCCTCTAGAGACAACGAATGAGGCTTATGCCATAGCAAAAATCTGTGGCATAAAGATGTGCGAGTTCTATCGCAAACAGTATGGCTTTAATGCTGTATCGGTAATGCCGTCCAACCTGTACGGTCCTGGCGACAATTTTCATCCGCATAACAGTCATGTCATATCTGGGCTAATACAGAAGTTTTACTCTGCCAAACTTGAAGATAAGAACAAGATTGAGTGTTGGGGTGATGGTAGTCCTGAGAGGGAATTCCTCTATATTGATGACCTGGCTTCAGCCTGTTTTGATGTGATGCAGAAATACGATCATCCCGAGATTATCAACATCAGTAGTGGAGTAGAATACTCCATCAAAGAGGTAGCAGAAATGGTTAAGGAAATAGTCGGCTTTCAGGGAGAACTCCTGTGGGATACGACCAAGCCAAACGGAACCATGAAGCGTCCACTCAATATCAACAAGATAAAGAAGATGGGATGGTTTCCCAAAGTGAATCTTTACGATGGTATCAGAATGACTTTTGATTGGTATGTCAACAACTATCAACAACTACAACAGACAGCACGGTCCACAGGAAGGATAGTATGAGCATGAAATTGATCACAGTATGTTCTGATTCGCACAATGAGTTGCTAGAAAAGCATCTTCTTCCTTCACTACCACAGACACTAACTCCCGTAGTTGTAAAAACTGAACAGCGCGGAAACGGAAATCATGGATGGACTCCCGATTTCATTGCAGCGATGCGGGAGAAAATGAGTGTTGTTCTTCATTACACAATGACCGAAAAGTCTCCTTTCCTATACTGTGATGCGGACATCAGATTCAATCCTCTACTGAATCCTGTGCCAGTCCTAATGGATCTGCTTCAAGAAAAAAAACTTGACATATTGTGTCAACGAGATGGTTCAGATATTTGTGCAGGTTTTATGCTGCTAGATCCATCAGAAAAGAACGCCGACTATTTACAGGCGGTTTTGGACTACATGGATCGCAATCCCTCAAAGTGTGATCAACTTGCGTTCAAGGAGTTGTATCATTCAAATCTTTATTCAGTTGAAGCAAAACCTCGTATCGGGCTACTTGATATAAACAGCGGATTCGGTAATACAAACCATCTACAGCCAAATGTTTTGTGGAGTTCCGAAAATAATTTACTTGAAAGTCACAAAGATATAATCAGAAAACAGTTCATGTGGCACGCCAACCATACGATTGGCGTTCAGAACAAGATGGATATGCTTGAAAGATTCAAGATCATTTGTGAAGAGAACCTATCCTAAACAAAAGGAACAGATATGAAGAGCCTGAATAAAGATCATCTTGGCGGTTGTATCCTAAACGATACAGTAGGAGATATAAACACCTGGGCACCATGCCTTTGGGATATGCTCATAGAACTAACGAATGCAAAATCAGTAGTGGATGTTGGGTGCGGTGTGGGGTATTCCTTGAAGTATTTTCACGACAAAGGTCTTTCGGTCATGGGTATAGATGGTCTTAAAGATGTTCTGGAACATTCTCCTGTTCCCGAACTCATTCTAATACACGATTATACTAAAGGAGCATACTCCCTAAATGACGATATTGATTTGGCATGGTCGTGTGAATTTGTTGAGCATATTGAGGAAAAGTTTATGGAGAACTTTATGCAAACATTTGATAGGTGTAGTTTTGTTGCTATGACTCACGCCTTACCCAATCAAGATGGTTATCATCATGTAAATTGCCAACCTCAAGAATATTGGATCAATACATTTAGCAATCATGGATTTGCCTATATGGAAAAGGAAACACAGATGCTAAAAGAATCTATAAAAGATAAACCGTATGGGCATTGGGTATTGAACTCATTCATGCTATTCAAAAAGAGAAAGCATGAACACCAAAAATGGAATAACGGTAAAGTATGAAACGGATGATTCTATTAAGTATGCAATTAACAAGTAACTTTTAACAAGAGGATTCATAAAAAATGTACTCACAGAATGATGAAGAAAAGCACATACTAAACAAGTTCTCCAATAAGTCTGATGGTGTGTTTTTAGACATTGGCGCATTTGATGGCAGATGGGCAAGCAATACTCTTGCTCTGGCTGAAAAAGGTTGGAAGGGTATATGTGTTGAAGGATCACCATTTTCCTTTAGCAAGTTGTTCACGGAACACCTTCGCAGAAACGGTGTACTTCTTTTGAATGCGATTGTTACACACGAAGCGGTGTCGGTGGGAGAACGAGTTGTTAGATTTTGGGAAAGTCCAAACAGCGCGGCTTCTACAATAAATCGTGAAAATTATGAGAAGTGGAAGGATCGTATTCAAAGTTGCGGTCATGGTGATTTCAAGGAGATGTTCATACCCAAGGTATCTCTTGACGAGGTTCTTGGTTGGGCAAAGAAACAATATCCAGTCATTGACTTTGTTAGCATAGATGTAGAAGGCGGATCGACTGACTTGGCAATGAAGTTTGATCCCGATGAGTTTAAAACTTCTATGTTATGCATTGAGCATGATGGAAGATACACAGAATTAGTTACCCATTTTGCTAAATGGGGGTTTTATCCAGTATCAAATAATGCAGAGAACATTATTCTTGCGAGAAGCATTTCATAATGTATTCAGTAACCATACAAACATTTGTCCACAGGTTTGATACTTATTTCAAACCTCTGATGTCATCTATCTGCAAGATGCGCCCCGATGTGGATAAGATCATTTTTGTCAATGGTCAGCATAAAAAGGATTTCGACCAAACATACAGAACAGATATCATGAAGTTCGCAGCAGATTGTCCGCGAACTTATTTGATAATGTCACCTATTGTTCGTGGCTGCTCTTATATGTGGAATACCTGTTTCAATCATACCAATACACCATATTGTCTAAACCTAAATGACGATGTGACTTTGTTGGATGGTTTCTTTGATGAATACGAGCAGATGCTTGCTCATAATTCAAAGTTGAAAGATGAGTCTTTTCGGATCAATTTTTCGTTTTCGCACTACTCACTATACAGGCAAGACTTGTTTGATGTTGGGTATTTTGATGAGAGATTGATTTCTTTTGGCGAAGAAGACGGAGATTGGATGTGGAGGTGGGAAGTTGCAAAGAAGCGGACAATGAGAGTGTATGGAACAAACCGAATTGTCAATCATTATGATGATCAGACAAGTGCATCGACACACGCGGAAAACATGATAAAGTTAGATAAAGGTAGCAAATATCCTAAGTTCAACACAGAATGGATATTTAAGAACAAGTATCAAGCAGATGATCCATCAAACCCAAATAAACCATCTGCAATTTCTATGTACGGTCGCCCAATTCAGATGCGAGATGGGGCATACACTCCTACATACTATCCAGCAGAAAAGTGGTATAGGGATAACATAGACAAGGTTTGATCAATATAAATCAAAGGAGAATTTTTCATTATGAAGCGGATTTTACTTACAGGCGGTGCGGGGTTCATTGGTCATCATGTGATTGATCACTTTTTGAAGACTACAGATTGTGAAATCGTAGTGTTAGATAGACTTGATTACTCTGGAAACTTGAATAGAATTGATGATGTTTTGCAGAGTCAGCCCCACAACAAGAAGAGAATTAAGGTCGTATTTCACGATCTAAAGGCAGAACTCAATCCACTAGTTGCCAACTTTATAGGAAAGTGCGACACAATTTTGCACTTAGCGGCTGCCTCTCATGTTGATCGGTCAATTACTCATCCTCTTGAGTTCATCTACGATAACATTATTGGAACCGCAAATCTATTGGAATATGCAAGAAAGTTGGATCACCTTGATAAGTTCCTCTATTTTAGCACCGATGAAATTTTCGGTGCTGCTCCTACAGGAGTGGACTACAAGGAGAGAGACCGATACAATTCCACTAATCCGTATTCGGCATCAAAGGCAGCAAGTGAAGAACTATGTGTTGCCTATGAAAACACATACGGTATGCCCATGAAGATTACTCACACCATGAATGTTTTTGGCGAGAGACAGACACCGGAGAAGTTCATACCTCTTTGTATCAGAAAGATCAGAAACGGGGAAAAGGTGACAATTCACTCAGATCCCACAAAAACAATTGCTGGAAGTCGTTTTTACATTCATGCAAATGATGTAGCAGTTGCTTTGAAGTTTATTCTTGAAAACGATCTGAAGACCGATCCAGATTACGGTGGAGCAAAGTGTTCAAAGTTCAACATCGTTGGCAAAGAGGAGATCGACAATCTTTCTCTAGCAAAAATGATTGCTTCTACACAGGGCAAGGAACTAATCTATGACATGGTTGACTTCCACAGCACAAGACCTGGACACGATCTTCGTTACTCGCTTTCGGGAGATTTGATGCGGTCTCTTGGTTGGGAACCAACGGTATCAATATCCGACAGAATCAAGCAGGTAACAAATTGGTACTTGGAGAACCCAAAGTGGCTAGAACTCTAACTCTAATTGAAGATTGTACAGAAGCAAAAGAATGCATCGCCTGTGGAAATACCGATCTAGTCTCGGTTTTGGATTTGGGCGTTCAACCTCTTGCCAACTCATTCAAAAAGGCGGCGAATGAAGAGGAAGAAAAGTATCCATTGGCTGTAAGGTTTTGTTCAAAGTGTTCTCATATGCAATTGAGTCATTTAGTACATCCAGATAAACTATTCAAGCACTACCTGTATGTTTCTGGAACATCTATCACACAGTTGAACTATTTTGCTTGGTTCGCAAAGATGGTTTATTCAAAGGTGAATTGCGGTACAGTATTGGACATAGGATGCAACGATGGATCACAACTTGATGCTTTGAAGGAAATTGGATTCGCAACATACGGTGTTGATCCTGCTGAAAATTTATACCCATTGAGTTCAAAGAGACATTCAGTCGTATGCGACTACTTCAATAATGATGTGGAGTTTGGTTGTAAATTTGATGCTATTGTTTGTCAAAACGCATTTGCTCACAACTATGATCAACTTGGTTTTTTGACAAAGTGCAAGCATCATCTGTCTGATAGTGGCTTACTGTTTATAAGCATTTCTCAAGCAACTATGATTGAGAACAATGAGTTTGACACCATTTATCATGAACACTATTCGTACTACACAGTAAAATCTATGGATGCGCTTTGCAAACGAGCAGGCTTATATCTTGTCGATGTAATCACACATCCTATTCATGGTAACAGTTATATATTTGTGATCTCCAAGATTAATAATAGAAGTAATTTAGTAGAAGAGATGATTTCTCACGAAAAAAAGATTGGCTTGACAGATCTTTCTACCTACGAAAGATATGCAGATTCTGCAATTCGCATCGCAAATGAGTTTAGAAATACACTTTTAGATATCAAAGCCAAAGGACATACTATAATTGGATATGGGTCGCCTGCAAAAGGCAATACCATGCTAAACTTTTCAAATACGACTTTAGACTTTATTATTGATGACAATCCATTGAAACAGGGTATGTTTACTCCTGGTAGTTCTATTCCCATTTTTGACATAACCCGTCTGAATCAGTACAGCGAAGATGAGAAACTTTGTTTTGTTCCTCTTGCTTGGAACTTTTTTGAAGAGATAGCCAAGAAGATAGAAAAACAGAGACCAAAATCTACAAATGTCTATCTTCGGTATTTCCCTTCAGTCAAACTGTTCACGCAGAATTCAATTTGATCGCATCCTATAAAGGTATTGACTTTCCCTGCGGATGTGTTATGATCTCCTGAATGCCAAATGACCGTATTGAAACCTTAGTCCTCCGTTCGCTTATTCACGATGAAGAATATGCGCGGAGGACTTTGCCATTTCTCAAGCCCGAATACTTCATGGATCGCACAGAGCGCGTGGTCTATGAGACCATCGCAGAGTTTGTATCCAAGTACAACAAGTCTCCTACGGTTGAGATCATTACGATTGATCTCTCTAACCGCGATGGATTGTCAGAGGAGGAGTTCAAGCAGGGCAAGGAATTGCTTGGTGAACTTGCTGACTTTGACAAGCCTGATACTAAGTGGCTGATCAATGCCACCGAGAAGTTCTGCCGCGACAAGGCTGTCTACAACGCCATCATGGAATCTATTCAGATCATTGACGGTAAGGGCAGCAAGACACAGAACGCGATTCCCGAGATACTGTCAACTGCGCTTGCGGTTTCCTTTGATGCTCATGTAGGTCACGACTTCATTGAGGACTACAATGAGCGGTTTGACTTCTATCACCAGATTGAACGCAAGATGCCGTTTGACTTAGAGTACATGAACAAGATCACGCAGGGTGGTGTACCAAGCAAGACGCTGAATGTTATCCTCGCGGGTACGGGCGTGGGCAAGAGTCTGTTCATGTGCCACCATGCCGCAAACTGTTTGATCACAGGGAACAATGTTCTCTACATCACTTGTGAGATGGCAGAGGAGCGTATCGCAGAGCGTATTGATGCTAACCTTATGGACATCACGATGGATGACTTGAAGAAGTTGCCCAAGGACATCTACACTCGCAAGATGCAGCGTATTCTGTCTTCTACCTCATCCAAGTTGATCATCAAGGAGTATCCGACCGCTACTGCAAACGCGATGCACTTTGAAGCACTCTTGGATGAATTGCGACTGAAGAAGAACTTCAAGCCTGATGTGGTGTTCATTGACTACCTGAACATCTGTGCCTCTAGTCGCTTCAAGGCAAACTCCAATGTCAACTCATACACCTATGTCAAGGCAATTGCAGAAGAACTTCGTGGCATGGCGGTGAAGTATGATGTCCCAATCTTCACGGCTACACAGACAAACCGTGAAGGCTTTGCCAATAGCGATGTGGAATTGACAAATACAAGTGAGTCATTCGGTCTTCCTGCCACCGCAGACTTCATGGTTGCCCTGATCTCCACCGAGGAATTGGAGGAACTTGGACAACTCATGGTCAAGCAATTGAAGAATCGCTACGGCGACCCATCTGCATATCGCCGTTTCGTGATCGGCGTTGACCGCAGCAAGATGAAGTTGTTTGACTTGGATGCCGCTGCACAGAAGGGCATTTCTAAAATGGGTGAGAAGGAAGATGACGATGAGGTTGAAATGCCTGAAGGCGGCGGTGGGTTTAAGACTTTCCGTCAGCGTAGGGATGAAAAATTTTCCAAGAGAAACTTTGACAACTGGTCTTGACAGCAGCCAATATACAAGGTAAGATTACGCACTATGACATATCGCTTGCACATTGACATTCCGATTGATGCGTGTTCTGTTGCAGAGGCGCAGGAGAAGGTACGGCTGATTCTGTCCGAACTCTCAATCCGAGAGGGAATGCCAATGTCTCGCACTCTTGCAGAAGAAATCAACTTTAGACTGGGACATGATGATGATCGACAGCGTTCAAATTATATGGAGATCGATTCTAGGGGGCATTGCTCAAGCAAGAAGTCAACGATCAGGGTCTCCTGATTCTCGTTGTCCGACTTGCAAAGAGTGTGGCTGCGCTACAATCCGTTCTCGTAGAGATCATGTTTTTCAGATGGGAAGCAACGAAGAAGTAAGAACAGAACCCTTGGTCATGGCTAGAGTCGTCTACAACATCCCTGTATTTCAATGCACCAATCAAAAGTGCGGTCTATACTACATGGATCCCGAGGGAGAGAAGCAGTTTGAAAGTTTAGAGAAGGCTTTGAAGAAGGAAATTAAGACCCGAAGACGGGTCTAACAAATGGGACGAGGGGGTCTTTGGTTGGCCCAGGAGAGTTTATACCTCTCTGGAACAGGTTCGATTCCTGATCGTCCTACTCACAACTACATACAACAACCCTTTTAGGAGAGATTACTATGCTGATTCCAAGTCCAAATTTCATTATCGTTGAGACAACCCAAGAAGTTTTTAATTCTCAGGTTCAGGGCAATCCTCAAGATTCCGGTTTGCTGTCCCGCAGCCTTCCTGTTTTGGTCGGCAAGGTCTATGCCATCGGTGACACGCAGTTCTCTGATAGTCCCGTCATGGGCGATGGTCGCTCATTCTCATGGGCGCGTAAGCCCGAAGAATTCCCTCTGGCTAATGGAGAGGAAGTGGTCTGTCAGTATTGGGAACACGCCACACAGCACGAAGATAAGTATCTGTTCATTGTAGCAAAGGGCAGCATCCTTGGTGTGTACCGCAATCGTGAGACAGTTGAGGCTACCCTTTTTGATAATGCACAGCCTGAACTTGAACTGGCAAACTAAATACAACAACCCCAGTCAAACTTACCCCGCAGGAGATAGCATCTCCCGCCCGACAACCTCCGATCAAAAGGGGGTTGTTTCTTATTATTGAGGATGCCCGTAGGCTAAATACGGTGATGATAGCCAATTTTTCAAGTCTGATGTATGCTCCCTCCTGCCCTCTTAATGAGGCTGTGGAGACACAACATCTTGAGCATATTGAAGACTTGATGTTCAAGGATTTGGATAATGGCATCAACAGTTCCATGACTTTGATGACTAATATCACCAAGTCCTTGGCTAGTAAGACCCCTACCGCCAAGATGGTCATCACCACAAAATGGGATGGCGCACCCGCTATCGTTGCAGGAAAGCATCCCTCAAACGGCAAGTTCTTTGTTGCCCTAAAGCACGCAACCACCTCCAAGAATCCAAAGATAAACTTCACGCTTAAGGACATCAAAACCAATCACGGGGATGATGCCGATCTAGTGAACAAACTCACTCTTTGCTTGGAGAACCTTCCTGCGGTGCTTCCGTCCACAGGAGTCTATCAGGGCGATCTGATGTTCATTCCAACATCCCGTAAAGAGATAGATGTTGGCGGCGTGAAGAACTATGCGTTCCGTCCTAATACTATTCTTTATGCAGTCCCCGTAGATTCACCATTAGGCAAGAAGATCGGTGCTGCCAAGTTGGGAATCGTGTTCCATACGGTGTATACAGGGAAGTCGGATACGCTGCAAGGAATGAACAAGGGAACGCTTGCCAATCTAGACGGTTTCAAGCAGACAACGAATGTATGGTTCTCTGCTGCCACCCTGCCTTCTCCACCAACAGGCAAGACATTTATCACGGCTAGTGACTCCGAGCAGATAGTAGCCCTACTCAAGATAATGAAGCCATTGGCTCCCAAGGTCAAGACATTCTTGAAGATAGTGGTCAAGGCACACAAGACTGATATCTTTGATGAACTCATGCCATTCATCAATTCAGGTGTCAGGGCAGGCATTTCAAAATACGATTCTTCAAGATTGAAAACACACATTGCCTCCAAGTATGATTTGGCAATTTCAAAACTCAAGCAACCAAAGAACCAAGCAGCAAAGCAGAAAGCAAAGATGGACGCAATCAAGTTCATTGATGCTTACGCTGCACAATTTGATCAAATGTTCCAACTACACTCACTCATCAGCGAGGCAAAACTAATCGTCATCAAGAGACTTTCCGAAGTCAAGACGATTGGAACTTACCTACCTACAACTAAAGGTATCAAGGCTACGAACCCTGAAGGTTTCGTTGCTGTTTGTGGTGATACCTGTCAGATGATTAAGTTGGTAGATCGTATTGAGTTCGCACGGGCAAACTTTAACCTAGCCAAGGATTGGAAGTTATGAAGACCTTTTCAGAAGCAACGAAGAACGCCAAGCCGAAAAAGAAATCGGTAGTCTTTGCATTTGGTCGCATGAACCCACCTACAACAGGTCACGGTGTTCTTGTAAAGAAGGTCATGGATGAAGCAGGGTCGCGTAGTGCAGATCACTTCATCTTTGTTTCCAAGTCCCAAGACGCAAAGAAGAACCCACTCACACACGCGCAGAAGGTATCCTATCTACGCAAGTTGTTCCCACAGGGCAACTTCCCGCTGAACAAGGCAGCGAATCCATACGAGGCTGTTCTCTATCTGTGCGAACTAGGTTATACCGATATCACCATGATTGCAGGAAGCGATCAGGTTGACAACTTCAAGGGAATCGCTGCCTACAAGGGCAAGATTGCGGAGAAGGATCCAAAGAAGCGCAAGTACTCGTTTGATTCTTTCCGTGTTGTACAGGCAGGAGAAGAGCGTGTAGAGAAAGTCAGCCTAGCCGATATTGACAGTATGCTCAAGAAGGGCAAGGCAGTTGATCCAATGTATATGTCTGCATCGCTCATGCGGGCTGCTGCATTTGCCAAGCGGTTTGACATTTTCTCTATCGGCATTCCTGGTAACAAGACTCTTGCCAAACAACTTTATAACGATGTTCGTAAGGGCATGGCACTCAACGAAGAGTATATTCCCGAGGCTGCCGATGATCCAAAGGACAAGGTTACGATCCTTGCACTCACATCGTCCGACAAGGACTTGAGCGATACAATTGAGAAGATGCAGGAAATCTGCAAGCGGCGTAAGATTGAGTTCTACGCTCTCAAGACATCCAAGGCGCAAGTTGATCTTTCAAATGTCGCTTCCAAGAAGATCGTCATCAAGAACTATGATGGCGAAGGCAAGGATGTAACAATTGTACCAGGCAACACCGTGGCAATCGTTCGTGGCGGCGTGATGAACACCGATATCGGCGTTGCTATTATGACCATCTTGCAGAACAATGGCGTGTTTATGATCAACGAGCGTGGTGGCATGGAACTATGTGCCAACAAGTTGGAGACTGCAATTGCTCTCAAGAAGCACGGTCTCCCGCACCCACGCACGGCATTTGTTGCCAATGAAGAGAACATTGAAACCGCAGTCAAGGAAATCGGCGGCAAGTTCCCTGTTATCGTCAAGACTCTTACAGGCGCAGAGGGTATCGGCGTTTCCAAGATTGAAAGCATGGAAAGCCTAAAGTCGGTGCTACAGACTCTATGGAAATACGGTGCCGAAGTCATTATGCAGGAATTCCTGCCTGACTTCAAGAATGATGTTCGTAGCATCTGCCTTAACGGCAAGATCTTCGCCTGTGCCAAGCGTGACAAGGCTCCCAAGGATTTCCGTACCAATATTGCCCGTGGTTCCAAGGGTGGCTCATTCCAACTTTCGGAAGAGGAAATCAAGTTGGTAGAAGAGGCTGCACGGGTCAGCAAATGCTATTATGTTGGAATTGACCATGTAATCAATAATGGTAAACCCTACATTATTGAAATGAATGCAAGTCCAGGTAGCGGCAACATCTACTATCGCTACTATGAAGAGGGTGAGGGTAAGGACAATGTAAAGGGCGAGGAATTGGTTGAAGATTTTGTCAACTATATTCTAGATAAGACCCATTGGAAGTTGTTCTCTAATCTTGCCGTGCGAGAGAAAATCAAGATTGAAGGCGTGGAATACACCGCCAAAGTTGATACCGGCAACAGCGGCTACAACATGATTCATGCCGATGGCATCAAGGACAATGGCGATCACACCGTCACATTCACTCTGCCCAACGGCAAGAAAGTCACAAAGAAGATTGTTAGTCGCTTGGTGGTAAAGAGCGGAATTGGTCAGAAGAAGCGAATGGTCGTTTTGATGGATGTGGAATTCCACGGTAAGAAGTATCCTAACATCAAGTTCAGTATCGGTGATCGGGCGCACATGAGCAGCAAGGTTCTTCTTGGTTTGCAATTTCTGAGCAAGACTGGCATGATTGTAGATCCCGCGCAAGCCATCTATCCACAGAATCAAACAGATGGTGCAAAGAATGTTGGGGGCGATGAGGAAGAAGAAAAGGAAATCAAGGAAGCGTTCAAGACCGAAAAGAAGTCAAAGCACACTCAACTCTTTGTCAAGAAATTTGGTAGCAAGAAGGAACAGGTTGCCGAAATGGTCAATACTCTCATGGGTATTGAGTCTTCGGATATGAACATGGCAGAGAAGATTGAGAAGGCTCGTATGTTGCAAGCCAAGGCTCCATTGACGGAACTCAAGGAAACCTGCAACATCTATATTGAAGCCATGAAGGCAGAAATGTATGAGCCATATTCAAATATTCAAACTACCCTTGACGAGGATTTTGAATGGATGTTGATCAATAATGTTCCTGCCGAATCTGCCACTCGCAGATTGCAGGCACAGATCAAAGAGTATCAGTTACAAGGAACCGATGAGATTGTCCATGCTTATTCCAAGATGACACCTGGTCAAAAACACTTCACCGCCGAAGACAAGGACAAGGATCAGCAGGAAAAGGACGAACTTTATAAAAAGTGGAAGAGCCTTGTCAATATGGGACCAAAAGAATTAGAAAGTTTCATTGATTCCGATACAGGCAAGGATGCAGGACTATCCCGTAAGGAAGCGTCCAAGGCAGGAGCCAAGGGCAAGCCAATCAAGTCGGGACGCGATTCAGCCCGTGCTATTGTCCGTATGAAGGGTATGAGTAGAGATGAATGGACTGCTAATGATTGGGCATGGGCAAGACGGCAAGTAAATTTCATAACTAGAATGAAGGGTGCCGCAGGAAAGATGCGCGAATCGGACGGAACTCCTACACGCAAGTTGATGGCACTCAAGATTTGGGGACACAATCCAGAGAAGTAATATGACAATACCATTCAAAACATTCTCAAAGCATCTCACGGAGAAGGCAGCAGGCAATGTCTCTGTATTTGACGGATCTGTAGCAGATAAAGGCAGAATCTTTTCCGCAGGAGATCTTGCTTCTTTTGGTGCAGCGGGTTGGGGTGGCTCTAATAGTAACCCCAAAGATAACCCAATGTACAAGTATTTTGCTACCAATATTTCAAATGCAAATACGCAGACAAAATCAACCCTTAATCTATTAAGAGCAACTCCTGGTTTGATGTCGGATGTATTGGGGGATGGTGATGGGGATGAAGAAGACGATACCAATACCAATGGAGGTCAAGGTGTAATTTTTAAGGCGATACAAACAGGAACAGATGATCAGCAAAGTTCAGGTTCGGGTGGTTATTCGGGTATGACCACAAGCAGTATTCGTGGAAGTTCAGGATTTGGAGATGGCGAGGATGATACCGATGACGAAGATGATGAGGAAGATGATGAGGATGACGAAGATGATGAGGAAGATGATGAGGAAGATGATGAGGAATTAAATCAAATTCCAGGTATGAATACAGATGCCTTGTACTTTGGCGATCCTGGAGATGACGAAACCAAGAAAAACATTTATCGTGCAGCATTAGCACACCAAAAAGATGCACAGGCAAGATGGAAGCAACTAAAGACTTGGGTTACTTCTTTTGGAGTAGATCCTAAAATTCAATCAAAAATTACATCATCTACAACCGTTCTTGGAGTGAATACCCCATCAATTATGAAGAATTTAAAAAAGGGTAAGGAATGAAGCCTTTCAATAAATCTTATAAAGGCTAGTATCAAAATTCGCTAAATACCCTAGCAATCGGACTCTTTCAGACCTTACGAGGCACAAATGAACAACAACAAGATTTCGGCACAACTACAAGATGACATCATGCGAGTTCTCCGTGGCGAGACCACACAGAAAATTGAATTACCCACCGCGATTATGGAAGCCGCCAAGCAGGCTGCTATTGAACTCAACCACGCTTTTCTGACAGAAGGCTATGGTTCCGTTGAGCGTAAGCGCGAGATTCTACGCCGCAACCTCAATGAGGGTCTAAAGAAGTGCGGTTGCAGCCCAACCGCTGACATGATTGCCCGTTTTGAAGAAGAGGCTATGAAGCCTGTAGAAGTCAAGAAGAACTAAATAAAAGAGATACCCAAAGGAGACCTCACAAATGGGAGTTTGGAACAACAACGACCGCGAAGAATCAAAGCCACAGTTCTTGAACAAGACCGAGAAGCGTCATGTCGTCCGCACAATTCGCGGATGGGAAATGCCGCTAATGGGCAGTCCGTTTGCATACGGTGTCACTAATGGAAACTCTTTTGGTGGTGGAGCAGGAATAACTTTTGCATCAGTCTTTACTGAAGTCATTGTCACATTACCAAATGATCCCTCTACCGCAGGTGTGGTTTCTTCAAATTATGCAAACGGATTTACGGGAGATCTGAATGGTTTGACCTTTGGTTCGGATCAGCAAGATCAGCCATACTTCAGCGCACCATTCTTAGGGGATGGTGGCATTACGGGAGTTCCTGGTGCTGCTCAAATTGCTGGATCAACTGGCGTTTCGCACGGATTCTTGACTTATGTTCCTGGATTTGATACAAATGGTTACGGATTACCTTGGGGTTCGCCTGGTGCAACTCCTAGTGGACTTAACGCTACCGGTCCAGGTGCAGGAAGAGGCTATCAATATGGCGTAAATGCTTATGGAGTTTCCACACTTGGTGGACTTACCGGCGTAACAGCATACATCAAGATTCAGGGACATGATACTAATCTATCGCAGAGTCTTACAATTGGTCTATCGGGAACATATTCAGGCATGGCTCTATACACAGGAGTTGGACTTACTGTAGGCAGTACTGTATCGGCAGGACATATTCCACTTGATGTCTATAAAACTTTCTTTGGTCCAACCGGCGACAAGAACGGTCGCGTATCATATCGTCAAGATAATATTGCAGTTCTTGTTGTAGGCGGATTAACTGCAACTGGTACTAAGACAGTCAGTCTTACAATCAGAGATAACTCTGGATCTACAGCACCTTACGGAAGCCTCACGGGCGCAACCGCAGGAACGACTTTTGCTCTTGTATTTGATCGTCCAGCAGGATTGACCACAGGTGGTGGTACTGCGGGTGATGGTATTACTGCACCAACATTTGGTCAATACTTCTATACAAATACTGGCACTATCCGCATCTAAAGGAGTCATCATGCGATTCAAAGATTTGAGAAAGAAACTTGCGGAAGGAATGTTGCCAACAGATGTTTATGGTGGCTATGTCGGCGGCACAAAGATTGGTCCTATGGACTCATCGGACAATGCTGTTGATACTCCCGATGCAAGCGTTCACCAACTTTCGCAAAGAGAACTTCAACGCTTGAACACTTTTGTAGGTGCAGTAGAAGCCAAGTGCTATATTGATCCAAATACTGCGATCAATCAGATGAAGCAGAAGTTGTTCTCGCAAGGAATCTCTTTTGATTTCAATCAGGAAGCCATGCTTGAAGATGGAGTCCATGCATTCCCACTCAAGCAGTTCGGTGGGCGAGAAGGTATGGATGGGACTTCGTACACTCCCATCAAGGATGATGGCATCAGCCACCGCCTTGGTCATGGTCTAAACTTGATGATTTCTGTTCAGAAGGAATCAAGCGGAATGACCCGTATGAGTGCCAAGGTTGTTGCAAGCAATGGCAACCCAAATCCAGGAGTTGCTTCGCCACCAAACCCACGGGGCAAGGCAGGAATGCAAGGAATGAATTCGGGTGAGGCAGGGGAATACAATAAGAACCCCTTCACAAACCCGACCTTCTCCAAGCCAGGTTTGGGCTGAATAAAAACAAAAAGGGCATCAGGTCAAACTGATGCCCTTATTCATTGGATAGATAATGAGTAACTATGACACATCATGCAATTCAAAAAACTGGATAACGACAACTACACCCTCTATGCTGCAAAGCACTACGACAATCCAACTTGCCGTAGTGTGGATGAGTTCAATGAGGACTTAACTCGCTTGATCTATCTCAAGCGGTTGTTTCGCCGTTACAGGCGCACGGGTGAATTGCGTGAGCGTCTGATACTCAATCACCTCATTACCTTCTACAATGTGTTTGGCACCGAAGCCGCAACACGCCTCTTATTCTTCAAAATTGATACTGATCTCTACGATATCCTTAAGACTTTTCTGGTCTACTTGGAGTATTTGTCAAATTCCACAAAGAACCTAGACGGCATAGATATTGTAGGAATTCAATTAGACAAATCCATTGTGGATCAATTGAGGAAATTAGGGTGAAGAACAAAGCATACGACAAACTCATTCAATACCGCTTGTTTGAAATAGTTACCACCCCTTGGAAGGATCAGAAAGCCTACAAGATGGGGATCATTGACGAGAATGGTTCTATCATCATGTCTCGTCATCTGCTGACGGTAGAAGAGAAAGCAGCATATCCTAGCAAGTTCTACGCTTATGCGTGGGAACTCAAGCAGATCCTTGAGAGTCGCCTCACGCCCACCCGCGTAGGAAGAGCATTGGCTAAACTCTTTGATATCCGCGAAAAGGTTGCGGGTGAGGATATGTTCTCTCCTCGTAAGATTGATGAAGCAGGAACGGAACTATTCAAGCACTATGGTGTAGACATTCAACCTATGCTTGAAGAGAACTACGATGCTCTTCCAATGGAAGGCGAATATGAACTCCGTGGTGAGAAGATCATGTTGGAACAAGCCTTGCTTCCAATTGGAGACATCATGGGATTCCCTGTCTACTCAATGCCAAACGGCACGACTTTCACCATTCTTGAAGCCAAGAAGTTGAAGACCGAGGATGGCATGGGCGCAGGCGCGGTAGGCGGGGGCGCACCCGCGAACAATGTCGGTAGCGGTAATATTGCAGGAGTGTCGCCTGGTCAAGAGCCGCCAGGTCCAAAGGGCGGATTCAAAGCATTGGCAAAGCAGAAGAAAAAAAAGATCACTCAACTTCGCCGCGATGCACAGACTCTCAATGTAGTGGCGAGAGAAAAGAAGGAGTAACCATGAAAATTTCAAGATGTTTGGGAATGGCTCTAGGCGTTGCGGCAGTCTTGCTCATGGGAGGATGTCCTCCAAAGGCTCAACAGGTTACTGAAGATGCCCCGACCGAACTCATGTCGGTCTCATCCCATGTGAAGGGCGCAAACAATGAAATCTTGAAAGATGCAACTGCAATAACCAAGGAAGCGGCATCGGCAAAGACAAATGTTGATAAGTTGACATCCGAAGTAAATCGTCCTATTACAGGAAACATTCGTCAATCGCTTTCAAGTATAGAAAGTCATGCCGATCAAATCATAGATGGTTCAAAGCGAATAGCAGAAGAGACTGCACAGTTGGATCAAACTCTCTCAGATATCTCCAACATGGAGAAGAAGATTGCAGAGTTGCAAGGATCACTAGATGAAGCAAAGAAGGCGGCACTAGAACGCCTCTATACTTACATTACGATGTTCTGGATAATTGGATTCATCGTAATTGTAGGAGGTGCCATTGTGTCGTTCTTGGTGAACAAAACGATGGGATTCGCTTTAATAATGGTCGGTGCCTTGATGATTGGATTTGCATCCGCTAGTCATTACTACTTACAGCAAATTGCCTTTGTTGGTGGAATCCTCATAATAGGAACAATGCTGTTTGGCGTAGGTCTACTTGTATGGTCTATGGTAACTGCCAAGAAGACATCTACTGCTGTCAAGGAAATTGTAGAGATGATGGAGATTCTGAAAGAGTCCATGCTTGATGGCGAGAAGGAGCGTATCTTTGGTGCTGACGGTCTTGCCTCAAAGGTGCAGTCCGACATCACCAAGGAAATAATTGCAAAGATCAAGGAGCGTAATGGCTTCAAGCGTCTTGCAGAGTTGCGTAATGCTGCCACACAACAGCAACCAACGCCTCCACCAACTTGATCGCTATGTATACAAGATGTTTGCGAAATTAGCCTCATAAATCAGCAAATCCAACAATTAATTTTCTCACGCATCAAACATATGAGAAGTCAAGGTTTCGTACTTAAAACCTTGACTTTTCTGCTTGACAGATATGCGATGAGCAGTATACTTACCCCATGCCCAATTACATTGATACCAAGTACATCAACCTGATCTCTCCCCGTCTACAGAAGTTTGGGTGGAAGAAGCAGGATCTTGCTGCGTGTCGGTGTCCCATCTGTGGGGATAGTCAGAAGTCCAAGTCAAAGACACGATTCTATTTCTATGAGAAGAAGGGCGGCTTCTTTGTTCGTTGTCACAACTGCGACTACGGGACTACACTTGGCAAGTTCATTGAGTATTTGGATCCGTTTGTCTATAAGCAGTATATGCTTGAGAAGTATCGGGACGGGGTAGAGGGTCGCCACGAAGTTAAGGATACGGCTGAGAAGCAGTACAAGTTTGAGGCTCCCGTCTTTGAATCTAAGCGGAGGGAGTTGTTGTTGGAGTCCCTAGAGACCCTTTCGGAACTACCCGAAGATCATAAGGCTGTGGAATTCGTTCGCCGCCGTAAGATCCCTGTAGATAAGTGGGATCGCCTCTACTTCACCGAGGACTTTGGATGGTGGGCAACTCAAGTGGATCCTGAAGTAGAAGCCCCGCCTGATGAGCGATTGGTCATTCCTATCATGCGAGGCAAGCGTCTTGTTGCTGCACAGGGTAGATCCCTGACTGCTACTGCATCGGGCAAGAATATTCGTTACATTACCATCAAGCGAGACAAGGATCTCCAATCTATTTGGTTTGGCTTGGATCATATTGACAAGAGCAAGCCTGTGATTGTGGTGGAAGGTCCATTGGATTCGCTCTTTCTTCCCAACTGCGTAGCCATGCTAGGAGCAAAGCACATCTCCGAACTGCCTTCTGAACTGAAGGACTGCAAGTTGATCTTTGCCTTGGACAACGAGCCACGCAACAAGGAAGTAGTCGGCATTTATCAAAAATTGGTAGAGGATGGTTACCGTGTCTGCTTTTGGCCCGATAGCATTCGGGTCAAGGACATCAACGACATGGTATTGGTCGGTCACGATCCTATAAAGATTGAAAAGATTATTCACGAAAATTCATCAGAAGGTCTCATGGCACGGCTAAAATTGTCTACTTGGCGACAGATCTGACCTAAATATCAGCATGAACGAAGAACCAACAGACAATGAGATTTCACAGCCATCCTTGGATGGTCTATTTGATCGCCTCTCTAGCAAAGACATGATCGGTGGTCGGCATCAGATCAAGGCTATGCTGTATACCAAGTTGAAGGACAGGCTTGATTCTCTGAACGCATCATCTGCTCCTCTTCCATATGAAGAAGAACAGACAATTGAAGAGAGTGGTGTTGGCGCAGCCATGACAACCGACAAGCAGGTCACAGGTCGCCGTGGATTTGATCGTCACTACCGCGAGTTCCCAAAGGAGTTTGTGTGGGCGGCTGAAAAAGACGGCAAGGTAGTTGATACTGCCGTGATCAATGTGCAGGATCTTCAGCAAGCCCATGCCGCAATTCGTGAGATTGCATCTAATCTAGCAGACAAGGGTGCAGATACTGTCAAGATCATGGGTCGTGGAGACAAGTTGCTTTCCACCATGAAGATTGATGGTCAAGGCAAGGTTACCAATTATGAATCCGTTGAATCGGGTGGATGGAATCTTGGCGCACTTGATGACATCAAGGGAACAGGAAAGGCAAAGAAGCCTTTCAACAAGACTAACATCCGTGAGAAGATTGTCAAGCAGGGCAGCAAGTTTGTCATCCTATCCAAGGATGGCGACAAGAAGTTGGGCGAGTATGACAACGAAGATGCAGCAAAGAAGCGTCTTCGTCAGATTGAGTTTTTCAAGCGTAAGCACTAACAAGGAGTCATAGTATGGGGGTTTCCAATGTTTTGGTATTGGACAATGGTTTTGTACAGTATGTTGATCACATGGGTGATGATCTCACCGTTGTAAATGCTGCCCGTGTTTCTTTTCATAAGGAAAGTGATTGGGACGGTGAGCAGCATTGGACTGGCGCGATCAAAGACAAGAAACTCAATGAGAAAGATCAGAAACTCATTGGCTATCTTGCCAAGCATAAGCATTGGACTCCATTCGCTCACCCACAGATCACCCTGCGAATCAAGGCTCCCATCTTTGTCCGCACTCAACTTTTTAAACATAAAGTTGGAATGACAGAGAACGAAGTAAGTCGCCGCTATGTGAGTGATCCGCCAAGCGTGTATTTTCCACGATGGCGTGGCAAGCCAACAAACGGTGCCAAGCAGGGGTCTGAAGACTTTATGCCTATTGATGACGATTACAACACCGTGAACCGCCACTACGAACTCACGGTTCGGGAGGCTTTGCTTACCTATGATGAACTGCTGAAGCGCGGGGTGGCTCCTGAACAAGCACGGTCGGTGCTGCCTCAAGGCACATACACCGAGTGGTGGTGGACGGGTTCCCTTTCAGCCTTTGCACGGGTTTATACGCAGCGATCAGATCCTCATGCCCAATGGGAATGTCAGGAATATGCCAAGGCAATTTCAACAATCATACAACCTTTGTTCCCTCATTCGTGGAAAGCGTTAACAGGGACATAAGCGGGGTCTAAATATCCTGCATGGCTAATTTCCGAGACTTCATCCACAACGAGCCACCGGAAGACGATGGCTTTGATAAACTCTTCAATGAGTACCAAGAGTTCTTGAACTCCGAGGATGCTGTCCCATCTGAACCTATTTCTGAAGTAAAAATGCCACAACCCAGTCAGGGCGCAAAAGGTCCAAAGGGTGATAAGGGAGACAAGGGAGATTCTGGTGAGAGGGGTCTTCGTGGTCTTCGTGGCATCACAGGCCCCAAGGGCGAGAGAGGTGACCGTGGCGAGAAGGGCAACCAAGGCGACAAGGGCGAGACAGGCACGAAGGGTGAAAGAGGTGAAAAGGGCGAGATCGGCTCCCGTGGGGAAAAAGGAAACCAAGGGGAAACGGGTTCCCAAGGCGCACCTGGACCCCAAGGTCTTCGTGGCGAAAAAGGTGCAACAGGAGATAGAGGCGAACGAGGCGAGAGAGGCATACAGGGCGAAAAAGGCGAAAAGGGAGATGATGGCTCTCAAGGCATCCAAGGAGAACGCGGAGAGCGTGGAGAAAAAGGCGAAGAAGGACAACGCGGACTCCAAGGAAAAATAGGAGAGAAAGGCGATCAAGGAGAAAAGGGTAATCGCGGAGAGCAAGGTTCGCAGGGACTAAAGGGCGACAAGGGAGATCGCGGAGACCAAGGTAAGCAAGGAGAGCGTGGAGAAAGAGGAGCGCAAGGAGAAAAGGGCGACAAGGGAGACCAAGGAGAACGCGGAGAACAGGGTGCTACTGGAGAGTCAGGGATTCTCCATGCAATGTATCCACTTAAGTATGATGCAAACACCAAGACGCTAAAAGTTGACTTATCCAAGATCAACAAGGGAACGACTGTCCTTGGAAATCCTGGCGGTGGTCTTGATACTGCATTCAAATATGTTGAGGTAGGAAATCAAGACGGTCTTACGACAGGTCTTACTTCAATTCAATATGTTGCAGAGACTCTGCGTTTTGTCGCTGGTCCAAACATCATACTGACTACAGATTCCGTCACAAACAGCATAACGATTGCATCCACCGCTACGGGCGGCGGTGGTGGTTCTGGAAATGGTGAGCCTGGTGCAAGAGGTAATACAGGTGCAACAGGAGACCGTGGTGCTACTGGGGATCGTGGCACAACAGGGGATACTGGTCCTCAAGGTGCAACAGGAGACCGTGGTGCTACGGGTGACCGTGGTGCTACTGGTGATCGTGGTGCTACTGGTCCTGTTGGTGATTATGTCGCCACTTTCAATGGTCTTACAGGTAATGTTAGAGGCATTACCCAAGCCGCAGGAACGACATTCGGTGCAATTCAATACCGCGACTTTGCAGTAGGCGCAACTGGACTGAGTGCCTCCTCGCAGTTTGTTTGGGGATCTGAAGGGCTGTGGATCAACAATAGGGTCACCGTTACAGGTGCAGGAAACTTCATTCGTTTCCCCGATGGAAGTACACAGTCAACTGCATATCTTCCTGAACTAATCAATACTTTGAATTCATTGATCGCTGGATTGTCAGCACAAAACAAAGACCTTCTAAAGGCTTTGTACTATGGCGATGTCAATCTGGATGGTGTGGTAAATGGTAGCGATCTAGCAGGAGTGCTTGGACATTGGGGTGCTGTTCCAGGAGGATACTCTGGAACTTATAATAGTTCTTCTTTTGCTCCAAATAACGGAACAGTAGAAGACAACTCGCTCTATCCGCCAACTGACAATATGAACGAAGTCAAGTCTCTTGTTGTCTACAATAAGGGATCTAGAGAATACAACAGCATTAGCGCAGACAATTTGTTGAATGATCTGGTTTATACTGTCAACGGTATGACAGGCGATATCACCATCAGAGGATATAAATTTACATCAGCAACTGCTGCTCCCACGGGCGCGAGTGCGGGAGACCGTTGGTTGCAGCAAGACACAGGAACACTTTACACTTATACACCAAGCGGAGCGAATTTGGTATGGGTTCAACTCTGACCCCATAAATATCAAGATTGTTTAAGGAGAAATTATGCCATTTACGGGAACAAACATTGCAAGTGCATACGGCGGAACAGCAAACTATTGGAAGTTGGGTCAATTGTATATTGATTACAACACCAAT
>Ga0214921_10002460_pt1 | contig 30051 bp, 28 predicted proteins | sample LL1505_MetaG_FD_177992 | JGI IMG/M metagenome (GOLD analysis project Ga0214921, IMG submission 177992) | Freshwater microbial communities from Lake Lanier, Atlanta, Georgia, United States - LL-1505 | ecosystem: Environmental > Aquatic > Freshwater > Lake | place: USA: Georgia | collected...
AATTCAATTAACTTAGTGGATTTACCAGAAAACATTGGCCCTAAGATTAATTTTAAATAACCCATTTATAACCTTTTTAATATTCTAATAAATTAGGATATTAAAAATATAAAAAATCAATTTTTTATAAATAATTCTTATATTTAAAGACCTATTAGTCAAAAGATAAAGAAATTATTCCTTTTTCATTAGAGTTGCGCTTACATCAACGCGTCCATCGCGAAGATAGCAAGGATGAAACTTCTTTGAAATCTGTTGTTTTGAAAAATTAGATGTCATAATCAAAATAACATGCTTGTGTCTGTGCATGTTTGACAAAAAGGTTGTCGTAGTTCTTTTGTTGCGAACCCAAATAGGCACTAACTTCGCACGTGGAATTCCGCGATGAACCTCTCCAATCATCTCATCAACTTCGTCAAAAAGAATAATAAGAGGTTGGTCTTTTGTCGGGTTTGCGCGAATCTTCAATTTTTCGAGGGTATATCCTTGCAGTGTTGGATCAAAAGATTCGCACAATACCGCATTCAATTTCAATGCTAGGAGAGATGCGATTGTAGATTTTCCAGTTCCAGGCGGACCGCTGATGAATACTGAACAGGAATTATTTTTCTTATAAAAGTCAAGGATATCCGAAATAATCTTAGCTTGATTCGGATTGTTTTCATCCTCCTTAAGCACAAACCGATCATCGTTGTAGTATGAATTGAAGGCATGTCCATCAGCTACTAACAATTTAACTTTTCGCGATTCATGATTTTCAATTGATGACTTATTATCGGTTTCATTCGGATTCGCAATCAATTCGTTGAAATTTTTCTTTGTCGTAATCAATGCCAATTCGGAAACAACCCGATTACCCTCTGTTTTCTCGTAAAGGTAAGCAATGATACCAAGTTTCCACGAAAAAATCAGTCCGTCGTTCTTGATGCTTCCTTGGTGCCATCTCTGCTGAGAGCTAAGCACATCGCTCTTGTCAATCTTCTTCAAAGCGATGTCAATTATCTGACCATCGCTAATGATGAACTTCGAAAAGCCAACTAAGGCTAAAAGGATGAGCGGGATCTGCCACAAAAAGTGGAGGCCCGCAAGGATGGAGCCCAGGAAGATCTGGAACATTCTTTCTCTCCAGAGAGATAGTTCTTCAACTCCAGACCCGATTAGCAGTCATTTTTTCAGTTTTTAATTATAATAAATAAAGTTACCTTTTTTTCCCCACCCCCCCTGCCGCAGCAGCTAAAAGTTTTCTTTTCTCTTCAAGTTCAGCAACTGCTCTAACATGCTTCTGACTGTATCCGCCAAATAGTTCAGTCGTTTTCTTTTCTTTTTCACCTTTTTTCTTTCTAAGTTTTGGTTCATTATCCATTTTTACGCTTCTATTAATTCTAAATATTATTATAATTAATAATTAAATTTTTCAGTTTTTATTTTAAATAAAAATTGATTATTACATTCTTTAAGTTAATATAAAGAAATAATTATATATAAACTATATGGCCACTTATATAGCAAATGATTCGTATGAATTCAACCAAATCCCTAAAAATGTTAGCGTCTCTACAACAGGAGTAACATTTGAATTAGGGGTGAATGTAAATTTAAAATATGTCTTCAAATTGGTCAAATTGAATGATATATTGGTTGGAATGAAATATAAGAACGAAGTCAAACAAAGTGAAGAGGTGGTAATGAAGATTAGTGAGAAGACATTTAATAATCAACTAACGATGAAATTAAAGATTGCGGAAGATAAATATGTAAGTGTTAAGATTTTCTTGAATGGATCTATTCAGATTGCAGGATCAAAGTCAATAGAACAAATTAACAAGGGGATTGGCTGTTTAATCAAGATATTAAAGAAGAAGTATTTTATTGAGAGTTTGAATGAGGAGATTCATTTAGTGGATAGTTATAATTTTAATATTAAGGACTTCAAGATTAATATGATTAATAGTAATTTCAATGTTGTCTATAAAATCAATATTGAAAATTTGTATCCATTAATTACTAAAAAGGGAGTAAAAGCAAGATTTGAACCATTATCTCATCGTTGTGTAAATATTAAATATGTATCACCTCAGCATAAAGAAACAGATAAACCTATATCAATTTTTGTTTTTGAGAGTGGAAGTATTATTATTACTGGAGCAAGAAATGGATTACATATAAAACATGCTTATGAATTTATTACTGGAGTATTAGAAGAAAATAGTTCAATTGTTCGTCGTAAAGATATCAAACTTTACATGAATATTTAGATTAAAGTTTAAAATTAATTTATATAAATTAATTTTAATCCATTTTAGTTATTTGCGATTAGCTGAACGTATACGTTCCTCAGGAGAAATATATTTTTGATATGCATTATTAATTAATTCATTATTTTGTAGCATTTCTGCAACATTCTTTTGAATTCTATCACCCATAGATGGAAATGATTTTATTTTATTAAGTTGGAAAATTAATCTTTCGTCTAAATTGGTAAACTCTTTCATATCTTGTAATGAATTACTTCTTGGACCTGAACTGGGTGGATTTACTCTGGTCCAATTATTATTAACATCTCTTTCTTTAGAATTTTGTGCTCCATGAGTGTTTTTACTAATACCTTCATGCCAACCAGAATAAGTCATTAATCTACTTTTAGTTGTATCTTCTCTTGAGCTGTGTGTTGTCATAGCATTAGCATCTGATCTGGAACGAAGATTTTCAACCTTTACATGTGTACCTCCTGTATAGTCATTATAATTTACAATTTGTCTGGTAGTTGAATTTGCTGGTTGTTTATTAAATTGATGAACTTTTGGAACAGATGCTCCAGCAGGACCATCTTGAGGAGTATCAGTAGTTGTTTGTCTCATATTCGCATTTGCTGGTTGAGTATTATATTGGTGAACATATCTTACATCTCCGTAAGCTACACCATCTTGAGCGGTTTCAGCAGTTGTTTGCCTCATATTAGCATTAGTTGGTTGAGTATTAAATTGATGAACTTGTTTGACATCGCCGTGAGCAGGACCATCTTGAGCGGTTTCAGCAGTTGTTTGTCTCATATTAGCATTAGTTGGTTGAGTATTAAATTGATGAACTTGTCTGACATCACCGTAGGCGGGTCCATCTTGAGCAGTATCCGCAGTTGTTTGTCTCATATTAGCATTAGTTGGTTGAGTATTAAATTGGTGAACTTGTCTAATATCACCGTGAGCAGGTCCATCTTGAGCAGTATCAGCAGTTGTTTGTCTCATGTTAGAATTAGCGGCTTGAGTATTAAAAACGTTTGTTTTACGAATAGCACCAAATGAAGGACCATCTTGAGGAGTATCAGCAGTAGTTTGTCTCATATTAGAATTAGCTGGTTGGGTATTAAACATATGATTTTTACGAACACTACCAAAAGAAGGACCATCTTGAATAGTTTCTTCAGTATATGTTCTTAAATTTGGATTTGCTGGTTGTAAATTGTATACATTAGTCTTTCTAACTCCACCATAAGCATTACCGTCTTGTATAGTTTCTTCAGTATATGTTCTTAAATTGGGATTGGTTGGTTGAGTATTGTATAAGTGATTCTTTCTAACATTGCTATAAGCATTACCATCTTGTATAGTTTCTTCAGTATATGTTCTTAAATTTGGATTTGCTGGTTGAGTATTGTATAAGTGATTCTTACGAACACCACCAAAAGAAGGACCATCTTGAATAGTTTCTTCAGTATATGTTCTTAAATTTGGATTTGCTGGTTGAGTATTGTATAAGTGATTCTTACGAACACCACCAAAAGAAGGACCATCTTGAATAGTTTCTTCAGTATAAGTTCTTAAATTTGGATTTGCTGGTTGAGTATTGTATAAATTACTCTTACGAACGCCACCAAAAGAAGGACCATCATTAATAGTTTCTTCAGTGTATGTTCTTAAATTTGGATTTGTTGGTTGTAAATTATATACATTTGTTTTTCTAACTCCACCAAAAGAAGGACCATCTTGAATAGTTTCTTCAGTATAACTTCTTAAATTTGGATTTGCTGCTTGTGTGTTAAAAACATTTGATTGACGAATACCCCCATATGAAGGACCATCTTGAGGAGTTTCAGCAGTTTCTTGTCTTAAGTTAGCATTCGCTGCTTGAGTATTAAATTGATGAACTTTGCGAGCGTCGCCATATGCTGGATTTTCTTGAGCAGTTTCAGCTGTCATTTGTCTCATATTTGGATTTGCTGCTTGAGTATTAAATTGATGAACTTTTCCAATATCGCCTTTTCCAGGAGCATCATAATAATTATAACCTGTTTCAGTTCTTTGATTTTCAAGTAAATAATATGATGGTAAATTATTGTTATTTACACTTTGTAATTGAGGACCAGCTGTTTGAAATTCTTCTAATGTTAATTTATGTGGTTCTCTTACATCACCTTCACGATTTGATGGACCAACCATAGAACCATTTGCGACTGCCAAACCATTTTTAAGTTCCATGGAAAAGGCACGCATTTGATCTTTAGCTATTTGATCGGGGTTAACAGCTGGTTTAGATACACCTCCATTACCACCGCCATGCATATAATCTTCAATTTCCCAAACTTTTTCGGGTCTTCTTTTAGCAACATTAGGATCAACTGGTTGTTTTTGTCCTTTCATACCTGGTATAACAACACCAGGATTTGATTTCTGCATTCTATTACCAACACGTTGAAAGTCAATTGTTGGTTGGGGAGCTCTGTAGGTATCATGATAACCAATTTTACTTTCTTCCAAATAACCAAGAGCTAATCCAGGTTGAACTTGGATAGGTTGAAATGGTTTTTCACCAGCACGTTGATTACCAGGAATGAATCTTTCAACTAACTTTTCACTCATATTTGGCATACCATTAACAAAATGAACATCTTTCATAGGTTCAAAGAAAGCTGGAGGAGCTTCTTTAGGCCAATAATTTTTAGAAGAACCTGTAAATAATTCCATTTTAGTCATGTTATTAGCACTATTAATTTCATCAGTCATCTTTCCTTGTGAGAATTCAACTGCTTCATCTCTTTTTCTATTAAATGGCTGCATATTATTATGTTGTAATTCACTTGATTTAAATATACCATATGTCATATCTCCTTTTTCTTTAAAAGATGACCATCCTTGAGATATATCGGAATGACCATTACTTGATAATTCTTCTTTAGATTTTCTATCAATTTCTCCAAAATTAAATTGAGAATCTAATATGTTTAATTCATCTTTAACTACACCATTTTTTAATCTACCAGGGATTTTCAATTTTTCGTCACGATATTGGTCTCCTACAGAAGGCTTTTGATTATAGAAGCTTGTTACTTCTGGTATATCAATTGTTCCAGCATCATCTTGTGCTAATGTAGCATCATCGTTGTCGTGATCATAGGCGTTTGGAATATCATGTTTTTTAACTTTTTGTTTTCTTTTTTTATTAGAAAATGTATCACTTTTATATTCTAATTGATTTGAAAAACTGGGAATAACACGAGTTTTATTAGATATATAAGATAAATTTTTAATTTCTGCTACTCTTTTTTTATAATTTTTTTGAATACCTTCTAATTCTCTATGTTGATAGTCTTTTCTATTAAAATATGTAAATTTTTCTTTACTTTCACCTTTTTTTGATGGTTTAACTTTTTTTTTATTAATTATATCGGTATTATTAGTAAGATTATTATTTAAGACTGATCCTAAATAAGCAAGACTGCCAATAGCTAATATTTCCATTATTATTACTATATAATAATAAAATATTTAAAAAACTAAATTTATTATGCGTTTGTTCTGATTTTTTTATTGAAATCATCTAAGATTTTCTTGGTCTCATATCTGGTTTGAACACCAAAACGATCCTTGTCATCCTTTACTTGATTACCATAGAATACCCAATCCTTAGGATCAATGATTAAATCAATCCAGCGATTATAATCAGCGTATGTGTAATCTTTTGTATTGATATCTAATCTTGAAAATTGGAAATCTAAAAAGCTATTACATAAGCGATTATTAGGTGAAAAATTTTCATGTGCTTTCTTTAAGGCAGCGTTTTTTATTTTTAATAAGTTAGGGGCAGTGCATTTAGTACTATCCCAACCTCTGTCTGTTAATAATGATTCTACTTCGGTTCTCTTTACCATTGTTCCAGCATCAAATTCACCAGTTGAACCTATTTTAGAAGGTCTGTTTGAACGAGGACCGAATGTGTTGTGGCATTTAGCATCATTATTCCATTCAGGAGTAAAGAGACGATAGTTACCAGGTGCGGCTTCTTGTCTTACTACTTCTGGAAAATAACATTCATCATATATTCTTTTGGAAAAATGTCCTGACATTTAATATAATATATAATTAGATATATATTATATTTATTTAAAATTCTAAATATAAATTATTTTATTTAAAAACCTTTTGACTTAGGCATCTTCATGTTTGTAGGAACTACATCTCTGTCGCATAAGAAAGGTGTGATTACTACATTGTTTTGGCAGCCAGTGTATGAATTACTCTTCTTAGGGTTGTTTCCTGTGAAGCCGCAAGCGATATATTTTTCAGTGGCGCACTTAGTTAAAGGGATAGTTCTGTATTGTAATTCAGATTCTACGTCAACACGGGGACCAATTGTAGTCCAGTTGTTGGCTAATTTAGAACCATCATTCTTTTTGCAAGTTACTTTGTGTTCAAACTTGCCGTTGTAGAGTTCATAGAATAAGGGTTCAACGCTTGTCATGGTTCTTTGTTTAAAAGCACAGTCGTCGTATAATGTTCTATTGAAAATTCCAGACATTTATTATATAAGTATATTAGAAAATATATTTAAAAAATATTAAATCTATATTAAATTTATATTCATTTTTAATTAAATTAAATTTTTGCTTCTCGCATTTTTATAATTCATATATCTTGTATCAACCCCACTTAAAGGAACTGGAAATTCAGATCTATTTACAACAAAATAATCTTTTTCAAATTCTTGTTCGCGTTTATATTCATATCCTCTAATATCAAAATTATTAACTCTTGCCTCATCTCCTAAATATGTATCATTAATTCTTCTGTAGTCTCCAATACCTCTGCCAAATGTTTTTTGAGGAGGAACTAAATATTCTGAATAATCTAAATTATTTTTTCTGGTCGCACTCTTAAATGTAAATATCATTCCAGCATTTTTTACAGATTTATCATAATCTTGAATTACTGATAGCTTATCATAAGCAGCATTTAACATGACATCTCCACCATCAGTTAATTTAGAATAACTGATAGGAGCATATTTACCAGTATCCAATGCCATTTCAGTTAATTTTTTTGGGTCGTGTATTCCATATCTTAATTCAGTTTCTAATTTAGTATTACATTGTTGATTATTTTTTGTCATTGGATACATACCAACTGTAGATATAACTGTATCTTTAATTTCAGATAAGCGATCATTCATGTCATTTGTTTGTAAGGAATCAAAATTTCTGGAATTATTAACATATTTTAATTTTTTTCTATTTTCAGGGTATAAATCTTTCGCTGATAAATTTTTATTATTCATTATATTATATAATATATATTATAATTTATATAATAAATTCTTATTTAAACAATAAAATTTAATTTATTATTATGAGTAGTAATTTGATAGAATTTGCTAAATTAATCTTTGATGGAGAACCTAAAGCTCCTTATGCGATTCAGATGCAATTTGATGACTATGATTCTATAGAATCTCTTTTTGAAGTCCTATTACATTTAGTCGTTTATGGCATGAAAATGAAGAACATATCAATTTCAAACATAAATGATCTTAAACCATATTTTCATAGTATTGGAACAAATTTTAATCTAAATATGATTGAATATTCTGAATATGAGTTTTTAACAAATCCATTATATCTAAAAAGATATTGTAATATTTCTCAAAAAACATTTAAAGATGATGATTTGAATAATTTACAATTTATTTTATCAAGAAATTATACATCAGTTGATAAAATAGAAAATCTTATTGCTTGTTATACTCATGAAATACCAAATAATTTTAATGAATCATTTATTGCCTTTATTAATTTTAATTTTAATATAAAATTTTAATCATCCTATCTGATCCTCAAATCGTTGATTTCGCTCTGCTTCAATTAACGATTTTTGAATTCGCTTTTAGCGAATTCTCAAATTCGTTGATTTCGCTCTGCTTCAATTAACGATTTTTGAATTCGCTTTTAGCGAATTCTCAAATTCGTTGATTTCGCTCTGCTTCAATTAACGATTTATGGATCAGATATTCTATCTGATCCTCAAATCGTTATATTTCAAGCAATTTATCCCATCATATTTACAATTATTATCTAATTGATCATTAGTTCTTCCAATAAAATTAAGAAAATCTTTATATTTATTAGGTATGCTTGTTATATTATTTGTTTTATAATATAACTGACCAGTTTTTTTATTAAAAATATCTTTAACATTTCTATTCAAATTATGATTATATTTATCTAATATTTCTTTTTCACTCACATCACATGCTTCATTTTCTTCTGCTTCAAATAAAACATTCATAAAAGGATTATTAATTGTTGGTTTTCTACATTTATTAACTTTTTCAAATGTTTCTTTAATATAATTTGTTTTAAATATTACTAAAATAATTATTAATGCTATGGGAACCCCTATATAATCAGATCTAATTATAATAAATATCCCTGTAGTATAAATCATAAGCATTATTAATTTATTAATTTTAATATCTATGCTATCATTCTCTTGGAATGTAAAATTTTTATAATATATATTAACAAAAGTTAAACTGTTTCCTATTATATCAAATATCTCTTTCATATAATAATTAATAAAAATAATTTTTTAATTTTAATCCATATCTAATTTTTGATTCTTTAAGTAATCTTCTAATTCCTTAATTTGCTCATCTGTTAATGGTTTTTGATTTTGTTTCTCTTCAGCTTCTTTTGCCATCTTTTCTAACATACTCGCTCCTTGGTTTTCAATTACTGATGCCATAATATCATTTAATTTACCACCCATCATATTATTTAATGACTCACCTAACTTACCATTCATTAATCCACTTAATCCACCCATTGCTCCCATAGCTCCTTCAGCACCACCTTGACCACTCATTAGTCCACTTAATCCGCCCATTTGTTCAGCGAGTCCATTTAATGCTCCACTTTCACCACTTAATTTAGATGGATCAATTAACTTACTAATATCAGGTAGATTTAATCCTTCTAATTTAGATGTATCAATGTTTTTTGTTAATTCTTCAGGATTTTGTAAGATATCTGGTATAGCACTTAAGAATGATCCAAAATCTAATTGTCCTGATTCAAACATCTTTGAATAATCTTTTGCTATTCCCTCTAAATTATTCATTAAAGCTTTGCTTGGATCAGCATCTCTACTAATATCACCCATATTGTCTGTAAGCTTATTTAACATGTCAGTTAGTAAATTATTAGCTTGTAATTTAGATTCAGGTGTTGATTGTCCTTTAAGTTTCTCAAACATCGCACTCACATCCATACTTTTCATTTCTTCTTGTAAATTTTCAAAGATATTACTTAAACTACCACCTTCCATTGATTTTGTTAATCCTCCAAATAATTCAGTATCCTTATTTTCCATTCCTTCCTCAATTGATAAATATAATAATGTAATATTATCCCATATCTTTTCAACAACAACATCTCTTTCTTCAGCTTTTAATACGGCATATAAATTAATTTTAGGTAAAATTTCAGTATCTTTATTCTTGTAGAATAACAATTTATTTCTCTTTAATAAATATCCATTATTCTTTTTATCACCCTTAACTGTCTTATAAAATCTTCTAATTTTATCATATCCTTTGATTTCATCAATTGAACATTTAACTGAATTACATGTATTGTAATAAGAAACTAAATTTTTATAAATTTCAATTGTTTGATCAGATAATTTAATTCCAGAACTTTCGGAAACTGTATTACTCATATAATATAGTTTTATTTATTTCCCTCTAAATTAACTTATTTAATTTAATTATAATTAAATTATAATTAACTAAAAATTAAGAATGTGTTAATGAAAAATATCTTGCTGAGATATAACATAAAATATTTAAAAAATAAAATAACATATCTTGATGCTTCTTTTTTAATTGTGTAAATAATGATTTAAATTTAAAAATCTTGTTAACAACTGAAACTTCACCTTCGTATTTTTTAATAGATTTTTCATCTTTTAAGAAAAAATCAACATCTTTATTTTTAATTGGTTCATAATATTCTAATACATTGATTACAAATTGATCAATTACTAATGTTCTATTAGCACCAACCGCACTTTGAAACATACCATGGCAATAAGCTAAGTCTTCATCTTTTACAATATCATTTAATTGTCCAAGTAAATCATATAAGAAATCATTAAATAATGTTATTAAATCATTCTTTTCTAATGTATCAATCTCTTTTGTATCAAAATCTCCCATATTTGTTATGATAATATATATATATTATTATTTTTTTATATTATATAAACTAATATATTATTAATGGATTTAAATAAATTTTATAAAGAAAAATATTTAAAATATAAAAGTAAATATTTATCTACTGGAGGTGTCTATGATCCGAAAATAATTCCATACGATATTAATAATTTAAAGGTTGATAACATTCATACATTATATTACGAACAATCCGGAAATCCAGAAGGCATACCAGTAATTTGGATACATGGTGGTCCAGGTGGAGGATTACCAAAAGAATATACTAAATTATTTGATTTATCAAAAGTACGTATAATTGGATATGAGCAAAGAGGTTGTGGTCGTTCAACACCATTTGGATGTTTAGAAAATAACACAACTGAAGATTTAATAAATGATTTAGAAAAATTAAGAAAGCATTTAAAGATTGAAAAATGGATTCTTATAGGTAATTCTTGGGGATCTACTTTATCTTTATTATATGGAATTAATTATCCTCAAAGAGTGTTAGGAATGGTTATAGGCGGTGTATGTTTATTAAGACAATTAGATATAGATTGGTTATATAAAGATGGAGGAGTATCAAATATATATCCTGAAGAATGGGAAATATTTGAAAATTATATTCCAGAAGATGAAAGATCAGATATGGTTAAAGCATATTATAAAAGATTAACATCCGAAGATGAAGAAACCAGAAATAAAGCATGTTATAATTGGTGTCAATTAGAATTAAAAATTATAAGATTTTTTAGTACAAATACTCATTTAAAATTTTTAAGAAGTTTAAAAAAAATTATACCATTGGCCAGAATTGAATGTCATTACTTCATTAATAATTCTAAATTTATGAAAACAGATAATTTTATTATTGAAAATTCATCAGTGTTAAAAGATATACCAATAGTTATTAATCAATCAAGATATGATGTTGTATGTCCTGTTGATTCAGCATATGAATTAAAAAGGGCTCTACCTCATATTGATTTAAGAGTAAATTCATTTGGAGGTCATACTACATTTGAAAAACCAACAATAGATAATTATAAAAAAGCTGTAGAAGATTTAATAAATAAAATTAAAATATAATTATATTATATGGAATCTAACAAAGAAATATACAAAGATAAATATTACAAATATAAAAATAAATATCTTGAACAAAAAGAAAATTCGTTTGAAAGTTTATTATCTATTCCAAATAATTCATATTCATTAGTAGAACCATTTTATACAAACTTTTTAGATGTTGGATCATCTCATAAATTATATTATGAACAATATGGGAATATTAGTGGCATTCCATTTTTATTTTTACATGGAGGACCTGGTAGTGGATTAGGTAATAAATATTGTATGAGATTTGATCTAAAAAAAATACATTTAATTGGTTTTGATCAAAGAGGAGCTGGTCGTTCAATTCCATCGGCATCAATTACAAATAATACAACTGATGATTTGATAGAAGATATTGAAAAATTAAGAAAACATTTAAATATTAGTAAATGGTATTTATTTGGATGTTCATGGGGCTCAACATTATCTTTATTATATGCAATTAAATATCCTAATTCTGTTTTAGGAATGGTAATATATGGAATTTTTTTAGGAAGACCAGAAGATATAGATTGGTTATATAAAGATAATAAAGTTGGAAATATATATCCAGAAGAATGGGACAAATTTATAAAAGATATTCCCGAAGATGAAAGACACGATCTTGTAGAAGCATATTATAAAAGGATAAATTCAGAAGATATTTCAATTAGAAATAAATTTTCATTATTATGGAAAGATTACGAATCAAATTGTGCGGATTTTGTATATAATCCGGTTGAAACAAAAAATGTGTCAAAAGAAAAAATGCAAAGAATCTTTTCTGGTGCCAGAATAGAAAATCATTATATGAAAAATAAATGTTTTCTTAAATCAGATAATTTTATTATTGAAAATATTCATAAATTAAAAGATATTCCTATAAAAATAGTTCAGGGACAATATGATATGGTTTGTCCGGTTGATAGTTCGCATGAATTATATAAAGCATTATTAACAGTAAATTCGAATGTATCTTACAAAGTTATTTTAGCAAATCATGATTCTTATTATCAATTATCAACAAATAAATTAATTAAAGCAATTAATCAATTAATATCTCTTTAATCTTTTACTCTCTACCCTTTATCTTCTCCCTCTTAAAAATAGATTTAATTGTCTATTTCTATTTAGGACCATATCTTTTAATTCTCCTTCAGTTTCAGATTCTTTTAATTTTTTATCATTATTATAATCTGTCATAATGTCAATCTTTTTAGAATCATCACAATTATCAACTGATCTATGAATAGTTTCTATATTTTTTCCATCTTCAATAAAAGTATAATCGTCAGTCATTTTTTTAAATTCATTACTCGTTCCTGTTTTATCAAGTTCATTGACGATTGGTTTCATTTGAACTACTTTATTGGTTATGTTATTAGTTTGTTGATTATAGTATTTTAAATTTTCTAAATAAGCAATAGCATTATTACATTCAAGAGGTTTTATAATATTTTTTACAATTAAAAAAGGAACTTGATATTTTTTAAGTTCTTCAGGTAATGAAATACTACTTACTAAAACTATTTTATAATTATCATCAACTAAAGATGATAATTTTTGAGAAAGAGGACAATTATTATTAATAAAAAGTAAATTCTTTTTTTCCATTATAATTTATATATTATATATTATTATATTATAATGAACGTTGTTGAAAAATTTATATCTGATTTAAAACAAAAATCTAAAAAATGTATTATATTATTAAGTGGTTTTGATATATTACATCTTGAAGAATACGCAAAATTATTAGCTCAAAATATTAATTTTGAATTGATCCAATTTAAATATCCAGAATTTGATATACTAAATAATAAAATTAATGATTCTGATTCTAATGGAATTATTGTATATGGTCTTACATTTCCTACTGATAAATTAGAATTTAAACCATTTTATCATATAAGTTTATCAGCAAATAGAAGTATTGTTGTTGATGAAGAAAAGTTTAACATATATCAAGAAAACGTAAAAAATAACATTGTGAATAAATTTAAAAATATGAAAGATATATTATATCACGATGAAATATATACTGAAATATTTAATATGATTATTGATTTAATTATGAAACGAGTATATGGTGATAGATATGAAGAAGCTCAAAAGGCATATGTAAAAGAATTATCAGAATCAAGTGATAGTTCAGAATCAAGTAATGATTCAAAATTAAACTCTGAATCAAAAAAAACATCTGAATCAACTGAAAAAAAAGAATCAGAATCTAATTTAGAAACTGAATCTAATTCAGAATTAGAAACTGAATACGATGAATATAATGTTCCAAAAAGAAACCTTGTTAAAGAAGAGTTAGATGAAATTAAAAAAGATGAAAAATCATCTTCAAGAATTACCGGAATAAGAACTATTCAATCAAGAATTACTAATGGTGGAAAAAAGAAGAAACCTGTTTCCGTGGGAGGATTGTTTGATTCTCCAAAAGGAAACACATTAGAATCTAAACTTATTGGAACAAGATCATTAACAAATATTTTAAAATTCTAAGCGAGTAAAAAATTGATAAATTATAATCCTAAATATATATTTATATATTATATATATGTATATGGCAGCCTTTCCTGAAGAAGTTAATACAATTAAAGATTATTTATTAAAAGTTTCTGAATCAAAAGATGTAAAAGATCAGATATGTTATTCAACTGAATTATTTAAATATATCCAAACCATACCAACTTTTATAGCAGTTAATCCTTCATTTAGAAGAGCAGTTATTAATAAATTAAATGAATTTGAAAATAATCATAATGTTATAAAAGATACGAAAATGTTAACAGAAATAAAAAAAACACACAAATTTTTAGAGGATCTTAGATATTTAGATAATTATAAATTAGATGCTTGCGAAACACCTGTTAAGAAGATAAATATTATAATCTAATTTTTAAATTTTTAGAAAAAATTGATTTATAAATATTTAAGTAAATAATTATAAATCATTATAATATATTATGGATATCAAAATCAAGATTAATAAATATGAAGAATCTGTAAATAATTTAAATAATAATGAATTAAGTTTATATATAACTGGAAAAGATGTAAATTATACGATAGTTAATACAATTCGTCGTTTAGTAATGTCTTCCGTTCCAATATATGCTTTTCACCAAGATGATATGAAATTTGATGTTAATACAACTATTTATAATAATGATATGTTAAAAGATAGATTTAGAAATATACCTATTTTTAATATAGATAATGATGAATCAACTACAAAATTATTTGATGAATTGGAGACAAAAAAAGTTGGTATCATAGATAAGACTAATAACTTAACTATGTTTATAAATATTAAAAATAATAAAGATACAATTTATAATGTAACCACAAATGAAGCTATCTTTTATTACAAAGGAGCTCAAATTAATTCTCCTTATAAAAAACCTATCTTATTGGTTAAACTAAAGAAGGGACAAGAATTAAAAGTGACATGTATTGCCAGTCTAAATATTGGTAAGAATGATGGTATCTATAATGGTAGTATGGCTTATCATTATTATGACGATGAAGCAAAAGATAATAAATTTGAATTAGTTATTAATAGTTCAAGACAATTAGATGAATTTGAATTAATTATTCGTGGATGTCGTATATTAAACGATAAATTAGATAAATTAGAAAAATTAATCTTATTAAATTTAGATAAAGAAGATGATAAAAATATTTTAAATAAGGGATTACTAAAAATTCAAGATGAAAATGCTACATTAGGAAGTATTATTTCTTATTATTTACAAGATAGTAAGAGTATGGATTTTGCTGGATATCAAATTCCATTTTTATACATGAACGAGATTCTTCTAAGATATAGAACAGATGGAAAGGATATTAAAGATATTCTTAAGAAGACATTTGATCATATTAAAAAGATATTTACTCATATTGAAAAAGAGGTTGAAAAACTTTAATCTATCTTAAACCTGTAAACCAGATTACTCTAAAGATATAATTATTTTAATTATATTTTTAAACTTTAATTAATTTATTTAATTTATTAATAATAAATAATCCTTTATGATATAATTCATCTGTATCAATATTTAATAAAAGAACTTTATAGATTGAAAAATATAATTTGTAAATAGAATTATCTAATATTTTATCAAATATTTCCTTATTACTTTTCTTTTCAATTAATAAATTATTTTCAATAATATTTATAGAAAAATTATCATATATTATATTTTTATTTTCAGGATGCGCGTCATTAAAATGAACTAAATTTAAATATTTATCTAATATTGTCCCTAAATCATTTTTTTTTATTAATTCAATTATATCTTCATTGCTAACGTAATTTGTATTTTCCATACCAAATAAATTAACATTTGACTCTGAAATTAATTTCATAATATCTTCATACTTTTCAGTATTATTTAAATTTGAATCAAATAATATATTGCGAACACCAATCTTTTTATTTGTCATTTTAATTATTTGTTCATATTTTTCAGTTTCTTTTAAAATAGAACTAATACAGATATTACGAATGATATCTTTTTTTTTATCATATATTGTATTATTTAATTTATTAAAAAAGTTTAATCTGTAATAATTTGTAATTAAATATGTCATATCACATTCATTTCCAATAAAATAATCTTTTTTACTCCCTTTATCAAATTTATTAATCATTAATTTTCTTAATTCAGACATTTTAATACAATTGTATTTATCCTCAATTAATAAAATAACTTTATTTTCTTTATTTATGTTTTTAACTGTTTTTAGCATACCAAATTTAAATATGTTTTTATTTAAATCTGATTTCTTTTGTATTAAATATACATAACTCATATATATTCTTTATCTATTAATTAGTTTTTATATTGATTTATAGATATTCACATGATAAAATAATATACATTAATGTATTTACCAAATTAAGGTTATAAATTAATCTTTTTTTCATTTTTATTTTTCATTCAAATATGTTTTCTTTTAGGCCTCTTCCATTTCAAGTCCCTCTTCTTCATCTTCTACCTCTTCCTCGTCTTCAACCTCTTCATCGTCGCCTTCCTCTTCTTCCTCTTCTTCCTCCTCTTCTGCCTCTACGGCGGTTTGAACAAGTTCCTTCTCAAGTTCTTGCTCAATTGCCTCGTCGGCTTCTTCCTTCTCAAGTTCTTGCTCGAGTGCTTGGACGACTGCTTCGTCTTCTGAAGTCTCATCTTCCTCGTCGTCAAACTCAGAAGACTCGTCGGACATTGCTTCCAACTCGGCTTCAAGCTCTTCCTCTGATGGATGAGCTACTACAAAGCCATCGGCCTTGTATCCCTTAAGAGCGCTTGCTTTAGTGAGAGATGCCATTATTACTGATTATACCCTATAGCACATTAGGATAAATAATCATTTTATCAATTTTTTTTTAGCCTCCAATTTTGATATAAATAATACACTATATATTATAATTATGATAGATTATATAATATTAGCCTGCTTATTTCCACTTCGTGTGATAACATTTTTTTCAATACATTTAATGTCTTTTTGTTTACCAACAATTAATAATGATACGTCTCCATTTATACATTATTTATTTTCAACAATGAATTTATTAATTTTATTATCAGTTGGATTGTGTCCTAATAAAATTATTGATCAAAGACAACATAATATTCAAACAAAAATTATTACCTTTCAACATAGAACATTTGCGGATGGTTATATCATGAATTACCTCTTTGGTCCAATTAGTTATGTATTTAGAGCAAGGTTTAAAGATAATATTTTTATAAAAAATTTTATACAAAAATATGGTGGAGTTGCTGTATCAGCTGAATCAAAACAAGGTTCCTCTAAAGAAATTATTGATTACTGTAAAACCTCTACAAATAAATTAGCAATAGCTCCTGAAGATATAATTGATTATAAAAAAAGAATTATATCTAATAATAAATTAAACGTTTTTAGAACTGGAGCTTTTGTGCCACTCCTTCCAATTCAACCAGTTGTTTTTAAATTTTATGATGAATCTCCTATTTGGAGAAATTATCCTCAATCAGCAGAATCAACCCCACATTGGTTTTTAAGAAGATTTTTATCACCAATTACATTATTTGATTGTTATTTATTAGAAGAATGTTCTCCTAAAAATAATACCACTCCACAAGAATATAGAGATTGTGTTAGAGATCAAATGTTACAATCAATTAAAGATTTTTAATAAACTCTGCGACAATCGCATTTTCCTTATACTTTGGATTCATCTTCATAAAGATTTCCATACTTCCTTTCTTTACTTCTTCTAATTCCTTTAATGATCTAATTAGATCATTTGTTGTAATGTAGTATTTTAACATTTTTTTAACATCGTCAATTTCTAACTTTCTCTTATTTGCGAGAACTGCTCCCTTCATCTTATATAACATACTTTGTAATGTTTGATTCTTCTCTTCAAATAATACTTTGAAACTTTCAGGATTCTTATGAACCAACTTTGTTCCATCAAAATTTGTTAGATGATAATATAAGTTTAGTAAACTGAATGATAAATATGTCATAACTCCATACATTACACCCTTAGTGTCAAATGCTCCTCCCTTATACTTAACATTCTCTGGAAATGATACAAGATGATCATTTAGGTTATCACGCTTATATAATTCCATTAACATACTTTCATAAGACGCAGCATATGGAGCTTTCTTTTCCCTTGATTCATAGAATTTTGTATGGTATACAAACATATTTCCACCAACATCATCATTGATTAAATATCCTAATACATTTTGTTCTGTTTGAAGATTACTCTTCATTTCATCTAAAGTATATGTAAGTGAATCTCCAATGATTTCAGAATAATTAGAACATATATTCATATTTTCATCTCTTACAAAAAGTAAAAAAATCTTTTTATACCCTTCTCCAAAACGGCTTGTATAATCTACAAAAATTTTATTCTCATGGTGAACAACAACATAATAATATGACTTTGTTTTATCTAAGTTTGATTCAAACTCATCAATTGATTTACCAACACATTCTACAAACATATCATAATGTGATTTATCACATGTCTTACCATTGTAGATCCAATGAGAATCCTTTGAGTCCAAACACTTTCTTGTAGAATAATTCCACTTGTCATTACAATAATAGATTGAAATTAATGTTCCTTCATAGCATTCTACAAATTTCTTATCCTTAAACTCATCAAGTTTCTTTTGATTGTTATAATCAATTACTGGATGAGTATATGAAACAATATTATATTTTCCATCAACCGCAGTTAATACAACTGAACGTGAGTGATTAAATAGATCACTCTTAGATGGTGTTAATACAAAGTCATTATAAATGAGCATCATATTATCTTTTAATTTAAAAGATATTTTATTAGAATTTGTAATATTGTGATCATAAATTTTTTGTTTGATAGTCTCAAAATCGTTTTGCATAAAAGCAGATAAAACGGTCATTTGGTTAGAAATTTGAAGTGTCATAGTAATAATATATATAATTATATGTTTATATAAATAAAGAAAAAATCAATTTTTTTAATTAGGTTTTAATGATTAAAAAAATATATAATATATTATAAATAGAATGAATTATATAAATGAAATAGAAATTTTGATTTATGAGAGTATAAATGAAATATATTCTGATCTAAAGAATGAGAAATTAACAAAATTAAAATCATTTGGAAATTCAAGTGAGTATTTAGATATAATTGATAAATTTATAAAAAAAAATGAATCAAAAAAGAAAATAAAAGAAATATTAAAAAATAATGTTCAAATAGATAAAATTTTTGATAATATTGATAAATATATAATAATATATTGTTTGTTATTTTTTGGCATCAAATTAAAGACTGATAAAAGTATTGATAATAATGAAGAGGTCTTTGTTCAAAATATCTTAAATATCTCAACCTCAAATAAATTTAAACAATTAACATCTATATTGAATTCAATAATAATTGATTCATTTAAATTGTATAATAATATATTATTAATAGTTGATAAAAAAATAAAATCAGATACACTTGAAGATGATTTAAAATATGTTGATAAATTTATAGCAGACATAGATACAGAATATGTAGAAAACAATTTTAAAGCAGAAAATAAATATAGAGATCATTATATTTTATTAACAATTATATTTAAAAATATTTATGTTAAAGATGATAAAATAGATATTCTTAGAATATTTGAAGATCAAAATATAAAGAATGCTGAATTTAAATATATTACAATTGTTGATTCTAAATTTGAGATAATAGATTATTCAACAATTGAAAGTTTATTAAATGTTGATGATATTAATAGTGGTATGACTCAATCATTATATAATTTATTATTAGAATATGATAGTATTGATTTAACCTACGTTAATTCTGAAAAGAAGATAAATGAATTATTTGATAAACAATTATTAATCCCAATTACTGATGAATTTTTAAGATATCATAAAGATTCTGAAAAATATGAAAAAATTGATGCATCTCAAGATACAAAAATTTCTCCAAATGAAAGAAGTAATAAAAGAAATGATACAAAATTAAAATATATTGTTACTAAAATTAATAAAATTACAAATTATTATACACCAAATGAAGATAGACAAGATATTGAAAAAAGCTTTTATCATCCTATGTTAAATCGTCGTGTAGTGTTATATAATGATACCGAAGAAGTATCAATTATAAATAAATTTATGAATATTGGAAAAGTTGGATTAGATAATATTCATTATTTTAGTGATCTAAAAGAAATGAGACAATATCCATATATAAATTATAAGAATTTCAGAAACATCGGATTTCAATTTAAATCTAATAATTATATAGATGCGATTAGATATACAAATATTGAGTTTTTAAATAATTTAAACATTCTCGGATCATATACAAGACCAATTGAATTAAGATCATTATCAAAAGGAATGATTTCAAATATTATTGGTGTCGCATTACCAGTATCAATTTTTAATAATAATCAAAAAATAAGATGTTTAACATTAAAGAATTTAAAAGATATTCGCACAGTTGAAAGTAATGGATTTGATGCTTGTAATGATATATTAAAAAGTATATTTTTAGATTTAGTTCCAATGAATGATATATATTATTGGATATTTGACATAGAAAAGGATAAACTAACAACTGATAAATATCAAAATATAAATGAGACTAATTTTGAATCATATTTAAAAACAATGTTAGATAATATCTATAATAAGATATCAGTCTTAACATATGAGATTTTAGCAAATGAAATCAATGAATCATCAAATAATATCTATAAATTAAAGAAATTGGTAAGAGATATACAAGAAAGATTTATAAAATTAAATATTAGAGAAGAATATTATTCAAAGATTCAAAAATTGGTATATAATAAAAAGATTCCAAAAGTAAAAGAAGAATATGATAAAAATGAAGATAAGATACCTGGTATTACAAGTGCTTTAATTAAAATACCAATTATTCCAAAATTTAAAGAATCTGAAAAGATCATTGAAGTATTAGAAGAAGAAGAAATTTCTCAAGAAGATACTTTATTATTAAATGCTACATGTCAACATATGGTTACATTTAATAAAATTATGATGTTAAGAAATAGAGATCCTTCAGTTTTTGATCAAGCTTTATATGAGTTTATAAGAAAATATAGAAAACTTAATAAAGAAGGTGAATTTATATGTCGCAGTTGTTCTCAATTATTAGATATTAAAAAGTTTATGTCAACAGAATATCAAGGAGGAGTTTCAACAATGACACTTTCAATGTCATCTCAACCATTAGAAGAATTATCAAAATATGAAAAATTTAATAAAGCAATTAAAAATATTGATAAGATGGTTGGTAAAATAGGTGATGTATTAAATATATCTATATATATTGGTAATACACCAATTGTTAGACTAAAGAGACAAGAAATTATAAAAACAACTATTGATTTAATAGAAACAATGAATGAACTCCTTAGATCTAATGATCCATTAGTGAGAAAACAAAGAGCAGATCAAGCAGAAAAAAATTATGGAATTCAAAAGCAATTAACAAATTATTTTATATTTAAGTTAGACAATGAGATATTCTTAATGACGAGTTCAGAAACAGATAAATATAAGAAACTCAAATATAACAATATTTTAGCATATATTATATTATTGGTGTTATTAGATATAAATAATAATCAAATATTATTTTTAAATTTTGATAAAAATTATAATTACCTATTATTTAATAAATTTGGATTTTCATTATTCAATAATCTTTATATTCGTATTAATAATTCAAATGATGTCGAACCAATTAAGAATTACAAAATATTATGTTATTTAATTTATTATATTACAGGTATGATGATAAAATATAATTTTTGGTATTTTGAACAACATGTAAGAGATGATAAGATATTCCAAAGAAGAGGAATGGAAATAATAATTCATACAATAATTCACTTATTAAATACTATAACAGAGGCATTTAACAATAATAAGAATAATTATTTATTTGATACTATTGCTACACGTTTCTTCATTAAATTAAATACTCAATTTAATTATAATGATTGTAAAGATATATTAGATAGGATTGAAATTCAGATGTCAGAAAAAATAGATATTAATAATAATAAGATTAGAATCAGAGTAGGAACACAACATTCAAAGTATAATTTAGAAGGAGTAATAGAAACAACAGAAATACCATTAAAAAAATATTTACCAACTAATGCCTTAATACTTAATAAAAAGAAAATTATTGATTATAAGGTTGCGATTGATGAAATTAATGAAAGAATAAAATCAGATACATTTAAATTATTATTTGAAAAATTTAATAGAGATGGTTCAAGAAGAATTACTGTCCTACTTGCAGAAGATTTAAAATCATATACACCAAAAGATTATGATAATTTATCAGATTTATTAAGAAATAAAAGAAAATATTTATTAGATAAATTTATAAAGATACAAAAAATAAGAGCAGACAAAAATATAAAAACAATAAATAATGAAGAAAAGTTTTTTGAAAAGATGAAAACTGGTTATAAAAAGTATTATGATAATAATTATGATAAATTAATTACAACATTTATTGATAAATTAGAATCTATAATTGGTTCTAATATTAATATTAATAATGAAAATATATACCTAAAAGAAAATACTTATATAATAGATCATAATCATTTAGGTAATTCTTCTGAAACAAAAATTCTTAAAGATGTAGTTTATAAACCAAATCATGATTTCTTTAAACAAGATGTATTAATCGCTACAAAAGATAAGATTGAAACATATTATAATGTAATAGAAAATAACTTAATTGGATATAGAGAAAAGGGTAAAGAATACGTTCCTATCACAGGAACAGGTCGTTTTATCAAAGTAAATTATTCAATTGAGAATAAATTAAAATATTTGGGTTTTGATAATAAATATATTAATACAAAAGATTATCAAAAAGAAGATATATTTACAAATGAAAAATTTACAAAGAAACAAATTGTAGATGAAATAATGAGAAATAGAGTAAATGGATTAAAGAAATTTATGGAATTTTCTCAAAAAATTATATATCAAATTAAAAATAAACAACCAATCCAATTAATAGATAAAAATGCTCAAGATTTAGAAAAATCAAGATATAAACCTACATCATATATTAAATTTGATGAAAAAGGTGCTATTAAAAGAGAAATAGTATTAAATGGTGATGCTACAATCGTAATGAATTTTCAATCTAAATTTAAATATATTAATACTACTAAAGAAAGTAATAAAAAAATATTGGTTGGATGGACATTATTAAATAATTATGTTCTTCATGATTTAAAAAAATCTTATGAATTTACATCTAAATATATTGATGCAAGTTATTTAATATCATTAAATGACAATGATCATATTATTATGTTTTATACCTTATCTGAGTTAGCGTATTTAATAGATTTGAATGATGATAATTATACAAAATCTAATTTAGTATTTTTAGTAGCTAATATAATTAATTATTGTTATAATTTATTTAATAAACAATTAACACATGTTGAATATAGAAAATTTAAGTATATGATAGAATCTGATGCGGAAGTAATTTCATATGATCAAACAACTGATCTTCAATTTAATCAAACAAATGAAGAAAAAGAAAAAGAAGTTCAATTATCGGAAGACATGCAAGAAGAAAATGATGCTTTAGATTTAGAACAAGATGAAGTAAATGAAGAAACAGATGATGAATATACCGCAGATGAATTTACTCGTTTTGAGGTGCGTGGAGATTAATCTATTAAGAAATAGTCAATTAAATAAATAAAATTTATTATAATAATATATATTATAATGAATTTTTACATAAAAATATTTATACTTTTTTTAATCATATATATATTATTTTTACACAGAGATAATAAAGAAGAGATTGTTAAGAAAAATAAAAATGTTGAAAACATGGACATCTATAATTATGCTGATCAATATAGATTAAATAATTATGACATAAATGATTTAAATTTAGAAAGAAGTAAAAGAACTTATCCTATTAATTATGAACCAAGATTAGATAAAAAGAATATTAAATATTTGAAAGCAGTAAATGTTTCATTGGAAGAATTAATGAGAGAAATAAATAAAGATGAAGAAATATTATATAATACTAATAAACAATTAGTATACAAATTACAAAAAACAAAAGATCAATTTAACTTTATTATATTACATTTGGTTAAGAGATTAAATGAAATGAGTAGAAATTTATATCAAATTAAATTTAATAAAATTATAGAAGTCAATGGTGAACAAACATCCGAACAAAGTAAAGTAGAAATGAAATTAAATTTTTCTATCAATTCAAGAAAAGAAGGTTTATCTGACAGGAAAAGGACATATGACTTTAATGTAAGAATCTTATTTATCGTTAATAAATTAGGATTAGATAAAACTAAAATGGATGGCGTTTTTATTAGAAATTTATTTGTAGACGATATAGTAGTAAATGATTATATGCCTCATAATAGTTATGACTGGTAAGCCATTCATTTATTCATTGATAAAAAATTTTATATACATAAAAGTATAGTCATGGCTTCTGAATTTGATCAAATAAAAACATCTCTAATAATTTATTCAATTATAATAGCAATTATTTTAATACAAAAACCAAAAGTATTTTTTAATAATCGCATGGAATTAAAAATTTTAGTTTTAACCAAAGATAAAAAATATACTGTTCCTCTATTATACGTATTTATAATTTTAATGGCGGTATTATCATATTTTATACCTAAGATTTAACCATAGATTAACTTTAATTTATTATTAATTTAATAATAAATTACCGATCTTTTACCCCCCTCACTCAATTCTCATTTTCTTAAAAAATGGATCTAATTTAATGATTTCATCTGGTGTAGTATATTCGTCATTAACTAAAATACGTCCTCTTTCACTAACCATCTCTCCTTCAGAATATTTTTCAGGAACAACTCTTCTTATAAAATCTTTTACTTTTTGTGGAATTTCATCAATCTCCCAAAAGTGATCAATAAATCCCTTCTTTGTAAGAGTATTGAAAAAATAATGAATGTCATAATACCGATTCATTTTTGATTTAATATTAATTTTAGTTGTCCAGTCAGCATCAACCTTAGCATTATCAACTATTCCAGGAATACATGCAAAATCAAAATCCCATAATTTAACTTGGATCCCAATATTTGGCACCATATATTCAACTCCATTTACTTTATATCTATATTTAGTATTATCTGATTTATTATTTGAAATTTGTAATAATATATTATTTGCTTTCATGTCATTATGTCTGAATGAAGGAAACTTTTTATGGATTACTGCTAAACAACTGATTAATTGGAATAATATAACTCTCCATTCTTTTAATGTCATTGTTTTATGATTAGCTCTAATATAATCTAATAAATCACCACCGTTTGCCCATTCAGATATTAATACTGAAATTTTATCATAATAATCTCCATGTTTATATTTTTTCATAAACTCTTCAAATTTCTTATTCCCCTTCGCATTATCTTTGATTAAATTAATAAATGGTTTGATTTCAGTATTAAATGTAGCAATAGGCAATACTATATGTGGTGTTTGTTGATTACATACAAAATAACTTAATGTTCTTAACATTATTAATTCAGCATTTTCTGGACGTTCAACATCATTCATATCTCCATAATTTTCTCTTTTAGGATAAGCTACAATTTTAACAGCATAATGTAGATATTTATTTTTATCTTTAGGATCAATAATTGAGCAGCCTTTAAAGGTGTGTCCAGTTGTGCCAGATTTAATATATTCTAATTTTCCACCTATCTCATTAATAATTTTATTAAAATCTAAAACTTTTTTATAGATAACATTCCGAATATCATATTCATCTTTTGTTTTTTCTATGTATTCAGTGTTACAATTTTCAAAATCTATCATAATAATTGGTTCTAATTGTTTTCCTTTTAATAAATTACGAATAAATAATATTCTATTTGATATATGCTCCGTATTTGTTGATTTTATTATAGATGTAGTATTTTCTGTCATTACTATATATCTAAATTATTTTATTATTTTTATGTATTTAACTTATATTATTAATCCTTAAATATTTTGATATCATCTGTATCAAATAATTGTATTTTTTTTATATTTCCCGTATCATCTATATCTAAAAATGACCAACAGCATTTCCAGCTCATAGAATATTTTTTAATGAGTTTAAAAAATTTCTCTTCTATATCAACTTTATTTTTTTTATAAACATTTTGTAATTCAGTGATATAATCTTGATATATCTTTGATTTTAATAGATTTGTTATAATATGTTTATTCCTTTTTTCAACCAAATCTTTTAATTTAGCAATTGTTTCATTTTTTTCTTCGTAGTTATAAAATAAATTATAAATATCTTTCTCAACAATTAATAATTGTGTATTTAGATCATTAATACGATAATATAAAGAATTTATATCTGTAAAAGATAAGTTAGATTCTTTATTATAATTTTCAAGAATTTTCTTTATTTGATTTACATATTTTTTATATTCAGGTGATAATATTTTGAACTTTTTATCCATAATATTAAATATAAAAAATTATATATTTAATATTATGGATAATTTCAAATTACCTTTTATTATAAAAAATATTGAATCAATTAATAATATAGTTAAAAAAAATAATACAAAAATAGGTATTGTTTTTAAGGAAAGTTATAAAATATTTGAAAAAACAAATATCGCGTATGTTGCTCATCAAGTTGATTCTAAAACTAAATTAATTGATGTATATTTTTTTGGAATATTATCCGACGCAATAATAGCGAGAAAATTAGGAATTACAAAAAAAATAATTAATTTATATTATATTGTTCCTCAAGAAGTTCCTTTTGCTATAGAGCATGACATAGAAATAGCATGTCCTGGAATAGATTGGTTAAAAAAAACATTAGAAATAATTAAAGGAAAAACAATTAAATTACATGTTTATTTTGATAGTGGATTTGGTCGCTTAGGATTAAATTCTAAAGAGGAATTATATGAATTATTAAAAGAAATGAATAAATATCCTAATATTATAATTGCTGGATTCGGAACACATTTTAATGCTCATACCGAAGGAGTAAATGAACATGTTGAAAGATGGAAAATGTTATATAAAATTCCATTAGAAGAATGTAATACACATTATAAAAAAATTATAATAGATCAAATTAATAATTTTGATTCAGTTATTGACCATGTAAAAAAAAATAAATTAATTACCGAAAATACAGTAATTCATGCTGCTACAACCAGAGAAGTAGTCAATGAAATTACTGAAACTTATTATGATTTAATTCGGGTTGGTAGTTTAGGATTTAAAACAATTTTAAATCCTTTCAAAGAAAAACAAGAAATAATAACAATAAAAAATCTTCCAATCAATTCATGTATAGATTATTTTTGTCATCCAAATAAAAGAACCAAAAAAAATATTAAAGTCGCTTATCTTGAATTTAAAATATTAAATGCTGATTATAAATTTAAAAATATTATTTTAAGTCCAATTAGTGTCAGACAACCTTTTGGTTTAGATGTATCAGCTATACCTGATATTAAAGTTGGTGATTTTATTGATGTTGAATCGACGATGATCTTATAATTATTCACATTTCATTTTCATAAACTTTTTTTGTCTTATTTCTTACCAGATCATTTTCATTAATTTTTACCTCTGCTACTAATTTTTGAACATGATCCAAATCAATCATATCAATAAATGGTATTGCTTGCCATAATTTACTTTTATATAACATATCTTGATCAAATACAATTGGGCTATGTTTTCTTATAACTGGATCAGTTTTTAAAACTTTTTTTAATTCATTTGGTAATAAAAATCCTAATTGATTTGGTAATACCATCATTAATTGTTCAAATGGTTTTACTTTATTATAGTTATTTTCAACAGGCGCTATCATAACTTGATTAAATGTTTTTTCATCTATTGTATTTAGAAATTCATGTAAATCAGAAATAAATAATCCAAAATGATGAGGAAAACACCAAGTCCAATCAATACAATCTTTTAGATAATAATTATTAATCCAGAATAGACCATATAAATATTCATTACACATTATTGTTATTTCTTTTTTTTCATCTTCTTTTCCAATATCAATATTATAATAATGTTTATAATATCGTGCTTTGTCTTGTTCATCTTTTCCTAACATAATTGGATCATTTACTTTAAAAGACAAATTATCTAATCTAAATATTTCAGCATCACATGGACTTAGATCTCCACTAGGATGTTGATTAAATTTCTTATTATTAGCAACTTGAGTTAAAAATGATCTTTCATGATCATTTAATTCTGAACATAATTCTTTGAAAAATGAAAAATTAATTGAACAATCATCTTGAACTACAAATTTAAAAGCACTTACACTACCTTTTTTATTTATTTCTCTAAAAACATCCCCATACTTTTCAAATAAAATATCTAATCCATTTTCAATCTTCTTATTTTGTGTTTTTAAACTTAATGAAACAATATTTGGAACAAAATCATTTCCTAACAAAAAACATACAAAAATAAAATCATTTATAAATTTCTTTTCTTCATTTAATATTCTTTCCTCTGTTTGTTTGTCTCCTTCATCAGCGATACGGTATATCAGCTCTTGAATAATACACTCTCTTAATATATCTATACTTACATAATTAAATTTTCCACTCATTTGAGATTCGGCTTCTTTACCTAATTCTTGCGATTCACGAATTAAATATATATTTTTTTCTTGTGTAGCTAAAGATAAAAATAATAAATCAGCATCTAATCCATAGATAACACTATTTCCTTTTATATTTTCTGGATTATTACGAATATATTGTAATATTTTATGCTCACCTTCAGCAGGAGTATTTGAAGAAGAAAATAATACTTTTCTCTTAAAATTATGTTTATTCTTTGAAAAATTTATGAAATTTATAATTGCTTTGTTTAATTTTTCCATAAATAATGTTCCTGGAGTTATACAAGCATTTGACCATAGATTTTCTTCTGGAACTTTATATTTTCTTCTAATATCATTTTTCATTTGACTATCTCTTACTGATTTAAATCTGCGAATTCTTTGATGTTTTATTTTTGCCATAGGAGCGACACCATCTATTGCGATGTAAATTAACGATTCTGGATTTACAACGTTAATAATTTCTGCTAAATATATTATTACTTGATTAATCATTTTATTTTCTAATCGATCAATATTTGTTAAATCTTTATTAGCCGCTAAAATAGCAAAACACTGTGGATGAATTAAACAATTTGTATCAATAAATAAGTTAGAAACATTATTATGTAGTTTATTGTCATTTCCAACGTTTGAAACTATGTTTGTTTTTTTATAATTTTTATGTATCCACGCAAAAAATCCTGGAACTCCCATTTTCTTACTTAAAATTATTAGTATAGTTTTATAATAAATTTATTATTAATTCAATTTTTATATTTGTTAATATTATATATATAATGGATTTAACCGAAAATGTTGAAAAAAAAATCAATCAAATCTTTGGCGGAGCCAAACGCAGAGCCTCTAAGAGAGGTTATAAGAGAGGTGGTGTTTCTGGTGGTCGCTCCGGCGGTAGATCCGGTGGCTTAAGCGGTGGCCGCAAACGTAGAGCCTCCAAGAAGTCCAAGAAAGGAGGTGTATCTGGTGGTGTATCTGGTGGTGTATCTGGTGGTCTCTCCGGCGGTCGCAAACGCAGAGCCTCCAAGAAGTCTAAGAAAGGCGGTGTAAGCGGTGGCCGCTCTGGTGGTCGTTCAGGGGGTCTCTCCGGTGGTCTCTCCGGTGGTCGCAAACGCAGAGCCTCTAAGAAATCTAAGAAAGGTGGCGTAAGCGGTGGTCGTTCAGGCGGTCGCTCAGGTGGTCGCTCTGGTGGTCGCTCTGGTGGTCGCTCCGGT
>Ga0214921_10002461_pt1 | contig 30050 bp, 28 predicted proteins | sample LL1505_MetaG_FD_177992 | JGI IMG/M metagenome (GOLD analysis project Ga0214921, IMG submission 177992) | Freshwater microbial communities from Lake Lanier, Atlanta, Georgia, United States - LL-1505 | ecosystem: Environmental > Aquatic > Freshwater > Lake | place: USA: Georgia | collected...
AGCAAATAGAAAATGCTTCTGTGCCAATCAAAACGCTTATTTTACTAGCATGTTCTTCATATGAAACAATAAATGTTCTCAAAAAAATACCTGATTTATCATATATTTAATTGAACAAAGCCAAAATAATTAAAACACGGTCTGAGTTCTAATTTAGAAAATTGTTTTTATTTCAGCCGCCTATAGGCCCATTTCCTAACACAACGAAGTTAGTAAAACCATTACACCTTTTGTATTGCTTGGAATTACGGGTATTTCTTATTTGTTTTATATCAAAATCAATAAAACCATTGATACAACAAATGCTTAAAAACCTTGCGAGTGTAATCTGTTGCTTTGTTTCGTTGCTATCTTGTGCACAAGATGTAAAAAATGATTCGGCTCAACATAAAACTTTAAACCAAGTACAATTAATTAAACCTAATAAAATGAAAGTTGAAATTTGGAGTGATGTAATGTGTCCGTTTTGCTACATTGGAAAACGAAAATTTGAAAAAGCACTAAACCAATTTACTGAAAATAAGGACATTGAAATTATTTGGAAAAGTTACCAACTCGACCCCAATTCTGTTACCGACCCAAGTTTGAATTCAATCAAACATTTGGCAGCGAAGAAGGGTTGGTCAGATGCACAAGCCAAAGAAACCAGCGATTATGTAACCAATCTTGCAAAGCAAGTTGGATTAACATTTAACTTTGATAAAGCTGTGGTTGCTAATTCATTTGATGCACATAGACTTTCGCATTTGGCACTTGAAAAAGGTGTTCAAGATAAATTGGAAGAAGCATTATTTAAAGCCTATTTTACCGATGGCAAAAACACTGCCGATGCTAAAACTTTACTTGAACTTGGTTTGAGTGTTGGTTTAACAGAAGCTGATATTAATAAAGTACTTACAAGCAACCAATATGCCGAGGACGTAAAATTTGATATCAACGAAGCTAATCAGTTGGGAGTAAAAGGAGTACCCTTCTTTGTATTTGATAGAAAATATGCAGTTTCAGGTGCACAAGAAAGTGAAACCTTCTTTAAAACACTTGATAAAGCATACACTGAATGGCGTAAAGCCAACCCAAAAACAACTTTAGAAGTTACCGAAGGGGCAGTGTGCACACCTGATGGGGAATGTAAATAGTTGAGAGTTAAAAGTTGAGAGTATAAAGACAATAAAATCACAAAAGCCACCCTGAAATGAATCATGGTGGCTTTCTCATTTTCAACTTTAAACCTTAAACTTTTAACTTTTAACCAAAAGACCTACTCCTCCGTTACCACCAATTTCACTCTGTAAAGTTTATTAGAATGAACACTTACAAAATAAGTACCTTGTGGTAAATTATGATTTAAAACAATAGAATTTTTATCTTCAAGGTTTGATTTGCTGTATATCAATTGGCCACTTACATCAAATATTTCAATTAAATCTATTGGATATTTGTAACTTATGGCTGTTTCCTTGCTTGGTGCCGACGGGTTTGGATACACATTCACCTTATTTTCATAAGCTTCATCGGTAACATCGGTCAAAATAGACTTAATTTTGAAATAAGCTCTGTTTGAAATTTCGTTGTATGAATCATTTGTAAAGAAAACTACAAAATAATCTCCGGTTTTTTGAGGCACATTATCAGATTGAAAAGCCTGTGTCCCACTTGTTTTACCCGCTACATAAGTATAATTTACCAATGGGTTCACATTAGGATTGTCATTGGCATTATAAATACCTAACCAATCTTTGGCTACTCCTGGTCCATCTTGGAAAGTAACAGAAATTAAATCTCCTAAATTATAAGTAGATTTGTTGGTTGTAATTTTTGCAATGGTATCCCCTACTGAAAAGAAAATACTATTTCCTATAGATAAATATTTGTCATTTAAAAAGTAACTCGCTTTGTAATATCCTTTGGGTAAGCCTGTAAATTTAAGAGTTCCACTGGCAGCATTTGCATATTTGTATGCTGAATAACTTTGAACACCAGGAATATTGCCTATTTTATATATCCCCATCCAATCTTTAGTGCCAGCTGGAGCATTTGTATAGCTAATACTTACGGAATCGGTAAGCTTGTATTCAGATTTTAAAGACATTATAACAGGGATTGCTCCTACATAAAACGTATCTCTTTTTGCAATTTCGGTGTAGCCATCGTTAGAGAAATAACCTATAAAATACTGACCAGAAGTAGGTAATGTAAAATTTAAAGTACCTGCTACCAAAGAACCAGCATTTACATAAGACCATTTTGTAGCAGTAGGGCCACCACCTGGCACATCACCTAATTTATAAATCCCAATCCAATCTTTGGCATTTCCAGGCCCATTTGAATAGGTAGCTACTATGGTTTCATTGGTTGTATATTCTTGTTTGTCAATACTTACGGTAGGTTTTGCTACACCTGCAGCTTTCACTTTATAAGTCACAGTTGGCGACCAGTTTGACCAATTCATCCCTCTATCTCTATGGCGAACTCTGATATAATAAGTTCCGTTTGATAAAGTTCCTGTAGTCAGGGTTAATTTAAAAATATCAATTGAGGTATTCAAATCTTTGGTATCCCAGGCATTAGTTCCTTTACCAAACCAGTTTTCAAAATCTCTAATTTTATCTATTACCAAAGTACTAAAATTGGAGTTTTGAGAAATTTGAAATTGAGTAGAGTTGTATTTTTCGCCACTTGTGGTACTGTATGCTGAACTATTAAATGTATATGGCAAAGCAATACTGTCTGTAATTGTATTAGAGATAGTGGGTGTTGCTGGTTTTGCAATGCTTGGTTTTACATAAAAACTATCTATAATTATACTGTTTTCCCAAACAAACTTGTTCAAATTTCCCCAATCATTTATTTTGGTAGTGTAACCAATAGAAAAAGTTTTCACTTTTGCCATATTTGCAGCACTATCAATTTCTAATAATTGATAATTCCAACGGGTCAGTGTTTTTTGGCAATCGTCATAATCAGCTTCCTTCGACATGCCCCAATATTGATCCCAAGCAGTACCACCAGAAATAATATTGTAAGAAGGATTGTTTTTATCTTGACCTCTTGCATATAAATGATGATGTGCCCCAACATGAAGAAAATGTTTACCAGAACTTAATAATACAGGATAAGCAGTATTTCTTACCCAAGTAGAAATATCACCAATGTATTGCTCTGCTTGGTACGGTCTGTGACCTAATGAAACGATGTGTTTCACAGTGTTATCAACTTTGGCAGAATCACACACTTTTTGCAACCAAGTTAATTGTGTAGCATTTAAAGTTGAACTTCCTTCTGTAGTTAAGTTAATAAATAAAGTTGTCCCTGTTTGATAAGCGTAATATTCCTCACTACCAGAAGCCACTTTATAACTCAATCCATCATAATGAAAATGATTTTTGTAAGCATCTAATTTTAATGTACCGTAAGTTTCATGATTTCCTATAATTGTAGATGAACCTACATACGGACTGATATATTTTACTTTATCAAAATGCACATATTCATAATGGTCTAAAGTGCCCACATCTACTTGGTCACCCACCATTAAAATTGAAGAAACCACATCCTGAATAGGGGCATTATACTTTTTTTCTATGTATCTTTTTGCTCTCACACAAAGAGTATCATATCTTGGCTCGTCTTTTAATTGGTTATCGCCCATAATTAAAAAACGGGTTATTCCATTATTTGCCGATTTTCCTTTGGCAGGTGCAGTTTTAAAAGAATAAATGGCACCAGTATAAGATGCATTTTTAATTCTGTAAAAATACTTGGTATTTGCCTTTAAACCAGTCAATTGCACACTAGAATAAAGATAATTATTTGAATAACCATTATCCGTCCAAGTTAGAGTAGTTACTGATTTTGAAAGCTTTAAGCTATCACTATATAAACCATATTCAATGGTAAAACCAGTTTCAACATCTGATTTCCAGTTAATCCATACCGATGAAGAAGTAGGAACTTCCAAATACGGTTCACGAACTTTTGCTAACACAGCAGAAGCAAACATCATTGCAAGAATGATAGAAGTGTACAGTTTTTTCATTTTATTTTAATTGTAATATTTTAATGCAAAATTAGTGTAGATAAAATAAAAAGTTTCAAAAAGTATGTTATCATTTTGTTAAGCCAATGTTAAGAAATCATTAACAACTTATTGATTATCAAATAGTTAAAACATATAAATATTGCTTATTTCTTTAAGAAACAAGTAACAAAAAAGTAATAACTTAATAAGGGGATATTTGGATAAAAACGATTCAATACTAAACCGTAAGAGTAATAAAAAAGTAACCTAAAAATTTATATTTTTATTGTAAGGAAAATTCAAACAAAACGACTAATGAAATAAAACCTTATGAAAACTACCTTATTTTGCTTATTCTTATTGATTAATGTTTGGGTTTCAGCACAACAAATTTACCCAACCCCTACTAGTATTGTATCTTTAAAAAACAATGATTCTGTACCAGTATTTAGCACAATGAATATTAATAATCAAGCAATTGACTCAAAAACATTGTTTACTCAAAAACCAACAGTACTTATATTTTACAGAGCAGGTTGGTGCCCATTTTGTAACACTCATTTAGCTGATATTCAAAGTATAGAAGAACAAATTAAAAAACTGGGCTACCAAATTATAGCTATCTCTACAGACCTTTCCGAAAAATTAAAAGAAACTACCAAATCGCTTAATTTAAATTATACCTTACTAAGTGACCCAAATTGTGAAGTTGCTTCAAAATTTGGAATTGCCTTTTGGGCTGGCGAAAAATGGACTTTGCCTGTACCTTCTCTGTATGTAATTAATAAAGAAGGAATTATAAAATACAATTACTCCAATGCTGATTACAAAACCAGAATTTCTTCTGCTGAAGTGTTAAATGTTTTAAAGAAAATGAAATAAAAGTTCTTCAACTTTTGTTACTAAAATTATCGCAAATAATTAGCAAATTGCATATTATTAAAAATATCAAATTAGTTCAACTTAAACATATTAATTACATAAATAAAATTAACCACATAGAAACATAGGTTTATGTTTATGTTTAAAAAATCATTTTTGATTTTTCTATGTTATTCTTTATTATTGAGTTGATATTGATTTTACTTTAGAAAATATAGAAACTAAAGTTATACATAGTGAACTAAAGAAAATTAATTATATTTCTCTAATTCCTATGTTTCTATGTGGTTAAATTATTATTTTAATTATTCTTAATTTAGAATTAGAAAAAATACAAAGCTATAAATTTCGTTATAATCAAAAAAAAACAAACTTACTATAATGTACAAAAAACTCATTTTCATTTATTTAACTCTTATTTTAAGTTTGAGTGGCTTTGCTCAAATCTTAAATCCACTTAAACTTTCAGTTTCACATTCTCCTCAAAAATTGAAGGTGGGAGATGAAGTAACCATTCACTTAAATGTGACCTTAGAAGATTCTTGGCATTTTTACGCCAGCGAAATGCCTTTGAAAGATGGCCCTATGCCAGCCACTCTAGAAAACATTGAAATTCAAGGTGCTAAAATCTCAAAAGGACTTCATACGCCAAAAGCAAAAGAAGTTTTTGACGATATTTTTGAAGGAAAAGTAAGATTTATTGAGCACCAAGGCGAACTAGTATTTAAAATAAAAATCACCAACGAAAATCCAAAAATCAAAGCCATTTTAAAAGGGCAGGTTTGTACCGAAGAAGGAAAATGTGTGCCAATTAAAGAAAATTTCACTTGGGCATCAACAGCATTACCTGGCGAAAAAACAACACAAGCAACTGTAAATAAAACAGATACTTCAAAATCAACATCTCAAGAAATTGTAAAAGATACTTCAAAAAGTAATATAGAATCTGCAAAAATAGCACCCAAAACAATATCAAAGTCAAAACCAAAATCTACTGAAAATGAATCACTTTTAGGATTTATGTTATTGGCATTTTTAAGTGGTTTAGCAGCATTGGTTACCCCTTGTGTTTTCCCAATGATTCCCATGACGGTTTCATTTTTTACCAATTCATATAAAAATCGTTCAAAAGCTATATTTTCTGCTTTGGTTTATGCATTTTCTATTGTGTTCATTTACACACTCATAGGCACATTGGTAGCATTCTTGTTTGGTGCAGGAGCTGCAAATTTTATAAGCACGCATTGGTTGCCCAATCTTATTTTCTTTGTAGTATTTATCGTTTTTGCACTTTCGTTTTTTGGTTTGTTCGAAATCACCTTGCCATCTTGGTTGGTAAACAAAGTGGACCAACAAAGTGAAAAAGGTGGATTTTATGGGGTTTTCTTTATGGCATTAACCATTGTGTTGGTTTCATTTTCATGCACAGGTCCAATTGCTTCTAGCTTATTGGTGCAAGCCTCTGGCGGTGATTTATTAAAACCAGCTTTGGGCATGTTTGCCTTTGGTTTGGCTTTTGCCATTCCGTTTGGTTTGTTTGCCATTTTTCCATCGTGGTTGCAAACTTTACCAAAATCTGGTTCATGGTTGGGCACTGTAAAAGTGGTGTTGGGTTTTGTGGAACTAGCATTGGCTTTCAAGTTTTTAAGCACCGCCGATTTAGTTTACCATTGGGAATTATTAAGCAGAGATTTATATTTGGCTATTTTAATTGCTATTTCACTGGCTTTAACTTTTTACCTATGGGGAATATTAAAAATCAATAATGAAAACCATGAAAAAGGAATTGGAGTGACTAGATTAATATTGGGAATCAGCACATTGACTTTTGTTTTCTATCTACTTCCTGGTTTGTTTGGTGCACCACTAAAAGCACTGGCTGGTTACTTGCCTCCGTTGCATACACAACAATTTGTAATTGGTGGTCAAAAAAATAATGTTATTCAAAATCAATGTCCTGCCACTAAATTGGGTTCTGTGAAAGCCATCACTGAAAATGGATTTTTGTATTTAGACGAAGCCATTGCTTGTGCCAAAACCCAAAACAAACCTATTTTTATAGATTTCACAGGGCATGGTTGCCAAAATTGTAGAAAAATGGAAGAAAATGTTTTAATTGACCCACAAATAAAACAAAGCTTAGAAACTGATTTTGTGGTAGTTTCGCTGTATGTAGACGACAAAACTAATGCTCCTACAAGCAAACAAACCAAAAATAAAAATGGGGAAATACTTAGCACAATTGGCGACATAAATGCCAATTACCAAATAGAAAAATTTAATAGCAACGCACAACCGCAATATGCAATTATTGATGCCGAAGGAAACTTGCTCACCTCCGAAACCAAGTTTTTCGACTTAAATATCTCCAACTTTGCATCATTTTTAGAAGAAGGAAAAAAGAATTCTAAGAAATAATAAATAGTAAAATTAATTTTTCATTTTTGTTTAATTAAAGAAAAATACTAAATGGCAAATAAAAAAATATTAATTCTTAACGGACCCAATTTAAACTTATTAGGGGTAAGAGAAAAATCGGTGTATGGAAATCAATCATTTGAGCAGTTTTTTGAAGAACTAAAAGCACAATTTCCAGCATCCGAATTACAATATTTCCAATCTAACACTGAAGGTGAACTAATAAATAAAATACATGAAGTTGGCTTTACTTTTGACGGAATTGTCTTAAATGCAGGTGCTTACACGCATACCTCAATTGCCATTGCCGATTCTATTTCGGCAGTTACAACTCCAGTAATTGAAGTTCACATTTCAAACGTACATGCAAGAGAAGAATTTCGTCATCATAGTTTTTTGGCTGCTAGATGCAAAGGAGTAATAGCTGGTTTTGGCATGCAAAGCTATGTTTTGGGAGTGAGTTATTTTGAAAATAATTGATTTTAAATGATGAGAAATAAAAAATTAATTTCAAAAATTAAAGCTTCAATAAATATTACAGCCCCCAATGCCTCCATTATTTTGTATGGTTCGCAGGCTAGAGGCAATAGCACAAAACATTCTGATATTGATATTTTAATATTAATTGACAATGAGAATCTTACCTTTAATGATGAACAAAATATCGTAAATCCAATTTATGATTTAGAATTTGAATCGGGTAAAATAATAAGTCCTTTGGTTTTAACTAAAAATGATTGGGAATTAAAACATTCAATAACACCTTTTTATAAAAACATTCAAAAAGAAGGAATTATACTATGAGTGGAAACATTTCTGATTTAGTAGAATATAGAAAATCAAGAGCTTTAGAAACCATTTTAGAAGCAAAAACCATGATTGATAATAAGTTTTGGAACGCAGCCATTAATAGAATTTATTATGCATGTTATTATATGGTGTGCTCACTTTTAATTAAATATTCATTGGAAGTAAGCTCACACAAAGGTGTAAGGCTATTATTTGGTTTGCATTTTGTTCAAACGGGTTTAATTTCTAAACAAGATGGGCGTTTTTTTTCAGTACTTTTTGACAAAAGACAAACAGGTGACTATGACGATTTTATTATTTATTCTGAAGAAGAAACTAAAATAATATACCATAAAGCAGAAGAATTTTTAAATAAAGTGAAACATTTAATAGAACAATAAATAAATGATTTCCTTTTACCCTGGCCCTTCAAAAATGCATCCTAATTTGGGTGATTTTTTAAATAATGCTTCTGAATCTGGTATTTTAAGTCAAAACCACAGAAGCAAGGCTTTTGAAAATTTGTACCAAAACACCAGTGAAAATTTAAAAAAATGGTTACAAGTTCCTCCTCATTTTGAATTGCTTTTTTTTAGCTCTGCTACAGAATGTTGGCAAGTGCTTTCTCAAACAAATTTTGGTAATAACAGACTTCATATTTTTAATGGTGCTTTTGGCAAAAAATGGGCTGACGTTTCTCATCAGTTAAATAATTGCGTACATCAATTACAATCGTTTAATTTTGAAACTCTACCAGAAATCGCTAATGAAAATAATGCTGATTTTATAGCCCTCACCCATTGTGAAACCTCCAATGGAACTTATTTAAACAATTCATTTTTAAGCAGTTTAAGGAAAGAATTTCCAACATCAACCATTGCAATTGATGCTACTTCTTGCATGGCTGGTGTACCCATCAATTGGGAAAATGGAAATATTTGGTTTGCTTCGGTACAAAAATGTTTTGGGCTTCCTTCTGGCTTGGCTGTGATGTTGATTGACCATAAAACCATTGATAAAATAACCAACTTAAACTCCACAAATCTTTATTATAATTCATTACAAAGCAGCTTACAAAACCAACAAAAATGGCAAACTACCCATACACCCAATATTTTAGGCATACATTTATTAAACCAATTGGCTCAAACCCAAGCACCCAACTATTCTGAAATTGAATTAAGCATGCAAAATTGGCATGAATATTTTACACAAAGCACTATTTTTAAACCACTTATAAAAAACCTTATTGTTCAATCACTTACTGTAATCACCGTTGAAGCTGAAGAAAAAACTATTCAAAAACTAAAAATAGCATGTGAAAATAATGGCGTTTTGATAGGAAATGGATACGGAAATTATAGTAAAAACACCTTTAGAATTGCTAATTTCCCAGCTCATACAACTGAAGAAAAAACGCTTTTAAAAAACATACTGACTAATTTTGAATAATTTAAAAGCTTGAAAGATTTTAAATCAACCAAAATCCAAAATTCCTTCTAGCGTAAAACATAGCCAATAAATGTAAATAAAAGTTATTTTATTCACATTTATACAATCATTAGTAAAGCAAAAATTATTTTTTCCCATAAGTTCTATTATATTTGCTTTATGAAAAATTAGAAAAAAGTTTTTCAGAAAGTAATGAAGAACGAAAACGTAATAAATAGATTAGATTATCTTGAAATTAAGATTAGAGAGCTGATAGAAGCCCACTTAACGCTTAAAAACAAATACAAATTGGCACAAGATGAAATTGCTGCGCTAAAATTTGAAGTAAAAGAGTACGAGGAAGGCGGTAAAAATTTTCAAAATCAAGATAATTTTAGTAACATTGTAAATTCATTAGCAGAAAACACTCCATCAAATACTGAGTTGAAAATGAAAATCAACGAAGTAATAAATGAGATTGACAGATGTATTGCACATTTGAGTGAATAAGCTAAATAATATGGGAGAATTATCAATCAAAATAAAGATAGCAGACAAAGAATACCCAATGAGGGTAAATGCTAGTGAAGAAGAAGTGATTCGTTCGGCAGCTAAATTGGTGAACGATAAATTACAACTTTTTAAAGATCAGTATCGCATAAGCGACAAACAAGATTTATTGGCAATGGTAGCTTTTGATAGCATGATTAATCAACTTCGCTCTAGCGATGTGGATGCTGGTTTTGACAATACTGTATCAGGAAAAGTGAATTATTTAGAAACACTTATTTCTTCTGCTTTAGAAGATTGATTTATATAAAACATTGATATTTAATTAATATTACCCAAAAGTAATATTTTACATATTTTGTGCATTATTCCACAATAATTTATTAAAATTATTATGCACATTTCAATTTTTAATCTCCACATTATTTCACTTATTTCCAGTCTCTTACGGATTGTTAAAGCTATTTAAACTTAAATATATTTAACAAAATGGTAACAATTTCTATTATACTTACTGCAATTATTGCAGCAGGAGCTGGCATAGTCATTAGCAGGGTGCTCCTTCAAAAATCAAATCAAAAAGTGGTAGAATCGGCTGAGGAAAAAGCCCGTTTAATTATTAAAGAAGCCGAAGTAAATGCTGAAGATCTTAAAAAAACTCGCATTATGGAGGCCAAAGAAAAGTACTTGAGCCTTAAAGCTGAGTTTGACGAAGAAAGCAACAAACGCAAACAATTGATTTTTACCAACGAAAACAAGGTAAAAGAAAGAGAGCAAAAAGCGCAAAAACTAATTGAGCAAAACACTAGAAAAGAAGCTGAACTAGAAAGTGCCAAAGAGCAACTTACAGCTCAGTTGGAAATTGTGGCGAAAAGAAAAGAAGAAGCTGAAAAATTAAGACTATCTCAGGTTTCTAAACTTGAAAAAATAGCTAATCTTACAGCAGATGAAGCCAAAGAACAATTAGTGGAAACACTAAAAGGGGAAGCACAGTCAAAAGCAAATTCTTACATCAAAGAAATTATAGAAGAAGCAAAACTTACGGCAACCAAAGAAGCCAAAAAAGTGGTAATTTCTACTATTCAACGTACTGCTACTGAGCATGCTGTAGAAAACTGTGTTTCTGTATTTAATATTGAAAGCGACGATATTAAAGGTAAAATTATTGGTAGAGAAGGTAGAAATATTAGAGCTCTAGAAGCTGCAACTGGTGTAGAAATAATTGTAGATGACACCCCAGAGGCCATTATTATTTCTGGTTTCGACCCTGTGAGACGTGAAATTGCTCGTTTATCTTTGCATAGATTGGTGCAAGATGGTCGTATTCACCCTGCAAGAATTGAAGAAGTGGTAGCTAAAACTGCCAAAAATATTGACGATGAAATTGTGGAAATTGGCGAAAGAACTGCCATTGATTTAGGTATTCATGGTCTCCATCCTGAGCTTATCAAAATGGTAGGAAGAATGCGTTTCCGTTCGTCGTACGGACAAAATTTATTACAACACTCTCGTGAAGTAGCCAAACTTTGCGCCACTATGGCTGCAGAACTTGGCTTAAATGCCAAACTTGCCAAAAGAGCTGGTTTACTGCACGATATTGGAAAAGTTTGGCCTGAAGAAGCTGAACTTCCACATGCACTAATTGGGATGGAGTTGGCTAAGAAATACAAAGAACATCCAGAAGTAATAAATGCAATTGGAGCTCACCATGATGAGGTAGAAATGACGAGTTTATTGTCGCCAATCATTCAGGTTTGTGATGCCATCTCTGGTTCTCGTCCTGGTGCAAGAAGAGAGATGTCGGAATCTTATGTAAAACGTTTGCACGACCTTGAAAACATGGCACTTGCATTTGATGGCGTTACCAAATGCTATGCCATACAAGCTGGTAGAGAATTGAGAGTATTGGTAGATGCAGAAAATGTAAACGACGAAAGATCGAGCATGATTTCGTTTGAATTATCTCAAAAAATAGAGAATGAAATGCAATATCCTGGTCAAATAAAAGTAACGGTAATTAGAGAAACAAGAGCCGTAAGTTTCGCTAGATAATTTTAAAAAGCACTTATATCAAAAATAGTTTAAAAAGCACTTATATCAAAAATAGCCAACAGGATTTACTTGTTGGCTATTTTTGTTTGAGGGGTAAGGGATCTATGATTGTTTGATATTTAAATCAAATGTTTACTTACAATTGAACAAAAAGCAAAACCCAGAGCAAGTGTCTGGGTTTATAATTCAAATTTTATAGTGCAGCACTAATGCAATTGACTAGCTGGGCACTTTGTATTACTGATTTGCAATTTCAATAAATGCTTTTTTTATTATACCATTTTTATCCAATGCCTTAATTTTAATTTTCAAATTTCCAGCTCTTTTCTCATAAAACAGCTTAGAATGCACTTTTTTAACATGTCCTAATAAAATATTGTCTTTATATAAATCAACCTGAAACTTATCATGTTTTGATGTATTTTGTTTCCATTCTAATTCATCACCAATGTTCAAAAATGAAGATGATACTTTAGAATATGTTAAGCCCGCAATTTCTGTTACAATTTTTAAATCTTTAGTCAATTGAAAGTGAGCTAAAAATTCAAAATTATCTGTTGGGACAATACCTTGAGTATGTGCCAATAAATACAAAGTGTCATCTTTATACTTAGTTTCAATTCCCCAAAAATCTAAAAAAGCTTTATAATCATTTCTTTCAGACCTAAAAAGGCGTTGTTTAAATACTTCAAGAACTTTGTCAGTATAAGTTTTTGTTAGTTCAGGGAATTCTGTATAACAACTAAACCCATCTGCTTGTGCTTCAATTAGCTTTTCGGCTGATAAATATTGAAAAGATACACCTTCTGATTGGTTATGTTTAACTATACCAACAAAATGTCTCCTTGCACCAGCTCCTTTTCGCCATGTCATGTATATGTTACCAAACTTACTCATTTATTAATTTTTGAAGTGTTTCTATTCGCAAAGTTACCAATTTAACGATGAATTCCTTTCTAATGTTTGAAATTCTATATTCTTCAAATTCTGACGGAATATTTACATCTAAATTATTAATAAAATCTGAAAATAATCTTTTATCAAACTTACTAATTAAGATATTGATTCTATCTTTTATATTTTCTCCATCATTATTTATTAATGATTTCAATAACTGGAAATGAGGTATTTTTTTACCAATCCAATGTATTTCAGCCTTGCCATTATTTATATATTTCAACAATTGTTGTTCATTTTTATGTAATTGTTCAATCTTATCTTCAGTTAACTCTCGTCCTAAACAACAACCACTATCATAAATTGGAGAAAATCTAACTTTTCGATTAGTTGAAAGTTTTATTTTTGCAATTTCATTTACCAAATCAGTATTATCAAAATTTCCTTTATTTTTTGAAAGAAATTTTGAAGTAAATGAAATAGTTTTTCTTATGATACTTTCATATTTAGAAACTCCTCCTGTTATTGTTTTTTCTAATTCGTTTAATGATTCTACCCAAATAGTATTTTGAGCTATAAATCCCCAATTTTCTTGATGTCTATCACTATTTCCTAAAATTGAATCAAAAATTATAACATCAATAAGTTTTTCAACATTTTCTACTAGTGAAAATTCTTGTAATGTTTTAATTATCAATTCAAATGTATATTTTTCTTTAGGGTTTTCATTATCAATTATAAATGTATTGTCAAATGCTTTGATATATTTCCCTGCTTCTATTAATTCTTCATCATTGTTAATCATTGACTTAGACAAACAACCAATTTGATTTTTGTAAATGGCAATATTGTATTTCAAAACGTCCAAGCCTATCATTTCTCCAATAAATGAAGCAATGACCTCAGAGTAAAACTCATATTTATAAAATTTATCATCTCCTTTTCTGAATGATTCTTTAAAGTAATAAATATTGTTTTCGTACGACAATATTTTCTTATTCCTTGTACCACCAGAGTTTAGCCAAGATTGCTCTTGCCAAGTACTTGTATTAATAATTTCATTGTAATTACCCATAAAACACTTCTTCCACAATTTTAATACTGCCCCAGTTAACTATTTCTTCTTAATTTTATCTAATTCCTTATCTAGATCTGAGATATATTTTTTGTCTTGTTCTATTCTAAATTCTTCATATTCTTTGTATGCTTTTTCAATAGCTTCTTCATGAGAAATTTTACCAGTATTAGGTAATACATCCAAATTATTGCTATCTAAAAATTTATTGGTTCTTTCAAGCCAATCGTTCATATTCATCACTTGATTTCTACGGGCTTGAAACTCTGCTAAATCCAAAAATGCACTTACCAATAAATTCAAATCTCCAATTTCATTTTCGGCTAAATAATTTTTGGCAATACCTACATCACTTTTTAAAATTTTCCCATCTGGGGAGTTTTTCCACGTTGTTAAGCCCATATAATCCTTGCTTTTATCGGCTCTGTCAAAAATGATTTCAGCGGCTGTTTTTCCTGTTATAGCAAAGTGCAATTTATTTTGGACCATTTTATAAAACAACTTAGTCTCTTCTGCATTTTTTGAATAATCGGAACTACACTGTTCAAAAATATCTCCTAATTTTTGATATAGCCTTCGTTCGCTGTTTCGTATTTCACGAATACGCTCCAACAATTCATCAAAATAGTCTTTACCAAAAGGTTTGCCATTTTTCAGCATTTCATCATTCAGCACAAAACCCTTTATGATAAATTCTTTTAAGGTATTAGTTGCCCAAATTCTAAATTGGGTAGCTTGTTTTGAATTTACTCTGTACCCAACAGCTATAATGGCATCGAGATTGTAAAATTCTACTTTACGTTTTACATTTCGAGCACCTTCTTGTTGAACTGTTTCCAAAATGGAAATAGTTGACTCCTTTTGTAATTCTTCGGATTCGTAAATATTAGTCAGATGTTTACTAATAGCAGGTATTTCTACTCCAAACAGCTGAGAAATAGCTTTTTGACTCAACCAAAAGCTCTCGTTATGAAAAGTAACATTGATATTTATGTTGCCTTGTTCAGTACTATATAACAGTATTTGATTTTCCATATTATTTTAATTCACAATTGTCAGAATCAGAATTTGCTGAATTAAAGAATTTGCAAAATTATATTACGAAACAAAATCCTGAAAATCCAGAAAATCCTATAAATCCTGATTCAGACAACTACACACCCTCTACAATTTTAATCTCCTCCTCCTCCACCACAACCTCCGCATCCACCTCCGCGACATGAACTTCCACATGATGAGCCACAAGAAGAACCTGAAGTACCACAAGAACTAGAATTATCATTTGAATTCTGATTTCTATCAATATATCCAACAAGTGGAACAAAAACTGGTAACAATAAAGCATTTCCATGAATAAAATATTGCCACGATTCATCCTCTTTTATAGTAGAATATTCAGGTTTATGTAATATTTCATTTAGATATTTGGAGGGAATAAATTCTTCAAAAAAATAACTTTTGTTACGATATAAAGCTGTAAGAAAATAGAATGCAACAAATACCAATTCAAATAAAAGATATAAAGCAGGTTTTTCTCTAAATATGCCCAATACCAATCTAGAAAAACCTATTTCTAATAATAATATTGTAATAATTAGTCTTTTATAAAAAAAGATTTTGAAAGATTCACTTGAGAGAAAAGTATCTTTAAAATAGCTTAAAAATCTCATTGCTCTTCCTATTTCATTTTTTCTTAAAACTTTATTCAAAAAAGCTGGATAGAAAACTTCATCTGTTTCTTCTAATTCTTGAATAATACACATTTCAAATCCATTTTCAGGATTGTATGTTGAATCTGGATTGAGTTTAATTTTTTGATTATCAAGCACTAAAATTTTCTCATTCTTAACTAATTTATTCATCACTCCATGTATTTGGCTATGAAGTTTACCTTTCTTTAAAAACAATACTTCAAAAGCTGATAAATCGTTGATAATATTATCATTATATAACCATTCAAAAGTATTATTGAAATAATTTTTCTTATTTGCCCAAAACCAATAAATAGTAATTATGATCAATATTCCATATAAAAATAAGAAAAGTGGTCCGTTAATATGCAAAAAAAGCGGTTTTAAAGAGTAATATATAAGAGGTAAAAGAATAATACTAAAAATAAAAATAATTAACGGTTGTAATAGCCATTTAAAGGAATTAAATTTTGAACTTTTATAAAGTAATTTTTCTAAAAATTCATTCTCACTCCAAATATCATAAGGTTGTTCCACAAAGTGCTCATTATAAACCTGTTTAGTATATTTTTCACCTTTAATAAAACTATTTTTTTCTGTAAGATTATGTTGAGAAGGTTTATGTAATATTTCTTTACCAAGTAATTTACAAAATTCTTTATATGACTCTGAAAAGATTAAATGCTGATGCCAAACTATATCTACAATTGGTGAAGGACAAACCATTTGATTAGAAATTGAAGCCAAAAACATGAATTTTTTATATTCTATTTCAGCCCTATTTGTAAAGCTAGCCGACCAACAATTTTCATAAGCTAATCTACAAGTAAAACCATATTCACTTATATTCTTATCAAATTTGAAGTTTAATACTTCATTCCATTTAATTTCTAATTCTGTATCCATAAAAAAGATTTTGAATCACCACCACCTAAAACTTATAGCTAAACCCTTTCACCAAATCTTTGATAATTATCTCAAAATCACCTTCTTCTATTACCATTTTATGATTAGCATTTACAAACATAAAATCTTCTGCTTTCAGTTCAAAACTTACAGCTTTGCTTTCACCTGCTTTTAATGAAATTTGAGTGAATTTCCTAAGTCTTCTATATGAAGGAGTTACAGATGCAAACAAATCTCTAGAAAACAAATCAATGGCTTCTTTTCCATCTCTCTGGCTGGTATTTTTTACTGTTACAGATACCGTTAAAGTATTGTTTCCTTTTAGTTCTGAGGTGCTTAAATTTAAGTTGCTGTACTCAAAAGTGCTGTAACTTAAGCCATGTCCAAAAGGGAATTGTGGGTCGTAACCATTGTAAGTAAAGCCTTCTTGTGTGCCTGTTAAGCCAGTTTCAGAATATTTACAATCGTACAACACCTGATGACCAGTGTATTTAGGATAGGTAAATGGCAGTTTGCCATGTGGGTTATAATCTCCCATTAAAGTTTGCACAATGGCTTCTGCACCTTTTTCACCTGGCCAATAAGCCAATAATATGGCATCTGATTTTGGTTCAACCTGTGTAATCAATCTTGGTCGGCCTTGTGCTAAAACCAACACAATAGGTTTGTTGTATTTATGTGCTTCAAAAACAAGATTTTGCTGTGCAAAATCTAAATTCAAATCTTTGATAGAACCAGGAGTTTCTGCATAAGCATTTTCGCCTACACACAACACCACATAATCAACTTCTTGCACGCTTTTTAATGTAAAATTGGCTTTGTTATCATATTCTGCAACCGACTCGCAAATCACATTTTCTTTGCCAATTCTGTTTTCAAATGCTTGTTTGATAGTGAGGGTAGCTTCTGGGTACCTAAATTCTTCATTGCCTTGCCAAGAATAGGACCAACAACCATGTAAAGAAGATTTATTATTGGCACTAGGGCCTGCCAATAATATTTTCTTTCCAGATTTTAAGGGCAAAGTTTGATTGTTATTTTTCAACAAAGTCATTGATTCTAAGGCAGAAGCCAAGGCAACTTGCTTGTATTTTTCTTGTTTAAAATGAACAAAATCATTTTTATCAGGATATGGATTGGTAAAAAGTCCTAATTGATATTTTAAAATCAAGATTCTTTTTACAGCCTCATCAATTCTAGTAATAGGAATTTCGCCTTGCTTTACCAAGTCAACTAACAAGTGGTAAAAACTTAAATCCATTGGCACCATACTCATGTCCACACCAGCCAGTACTGCCATTTTTACTGCTTCTTTGGGCGAATTGGCCACTTTATGTTTGGTATGTAGCATGATAATATCTTCCCAGTCAGACACTGCCAAACCTTTAAATCCTAGCTCTTTACGCAAAACATCTGTGAGCAAATATTTGTTAGCATGTGTTGGAATTCCATTTACATCACCAGAATTTATCATGATACTTCTTGAGCCAGCTTCAATGGCAGCCTTAAACTGAGGCAAATAATATTCTCTTAATTCAATTTCAGGTATGTAGGCAGGCGTTCTGTCCCAGCCAGTTGCAGGTTTTGAATAACCCACATAATGCTTCATGCAAGAGGCAATTCCAGATTCTTCATAGCCTTTTACAGCCGCCACTCCAAATGCTTTTGTAATGGCAACATCTTCGCCATAAGTTTCTGGGAAACGAGGCCATAAAGGTTGACGACCAATATCAAAAACAGGGTCAAAATTCCATTTCACGCCTGTTGCTTTGGTTTCTAATGCAGTAATAATGGCAGATTGTTTTTCTAAATCGGTATTTCTACTTGCCGCCATTCCAATATTATGCGGAAAAAGTGTTGAGCCAAATAAATAAGTAGCGCCATGAATGGCATCAACCCCATAAAGCACAGGGATTTTTAATCTTGTTTTTGTGGTTGCAATAAACTGAATATCAGAGATAATCTCATGCCAACCTTCCAAATGTTTTCTACCCTCAAGAGCATTCAACACAGAACCTACGTTACAATCTACTAGTGCTTTTTGCAATTTTGAAGGGTCAAGAGCCCTTGCCCCTGTTGGCAAATTGGTAGCATCATCTTGTGTGGCAAGTACCGTGATGTTTACTTGGGTCATTTGACCAGCCTTTTCTTCAATGGTCATTTTTTGTAAAAGGGCATTCACAAATTGTTCTTCTTGTGAAATATTAGATTGACTATTTGAAGACATAGAACTTAACATAATTATTGTACTGATGAGGATTAATTGTTTCATAATTAATAATTTATTACTTAATTCAAATTTAACACATTATTCACAAATATTAATTTAACCACATAGAAACATAGGTTTATATTTTGATTTAAAAATCATTTTTTGATTTTCTATGTTATTCTTTATATTTATCAATTTCACTTTTTTTTATTAAAAGTATAGAAACTAAAGTTTTACATAGAGAACCTTAGAAAAATATTTATGCCTAGAATACCTATGTTACTATGTGGTTATATTATTTATTTCAAAATTTGTAAAAGTAGATTTAAACATTCAAATATTTAAGATTAATGATTTTTCTATGAAAAGTAATTTAAAATGTATTGATTAGATTAAATAAAACCACTCATTCACAAATTAAAAATTATAGAATGAGTGGTAAATGTAATAATGAATTTACAAAGAAAAAGAAATACCTATTCCTTTACTTCTTTTAAAAAATCAGCATAAACTCTTAGCCATTCTGCCACGCCCCAAGCCTGTGCAAAACAACCTCTTGGTGTGAAAGGGGCATTTCCATCAAATATTTCTGAAACAGAGCCAACACCTGCAGTATCCAAATGCAGAAGTGTTTTTTCGAATAATTTTTCTACTGCTACTCTTCCTTTTTTACCTTCAATTTTTATTTTGGCATCCACATACATACCTAATAACCAAGTCCATCCAGTACCTTGATGATAACTTCCATCTCTGTTGAGTTGGTCGCCTTCATATATACCTTTATAAGCATCATCACTTGGCGATAAACTTCTTAAACCAATATCTGTAAGTAAATATTTTTCAATGTTTTCAAGCACTTGTTTGGCTTTTTTACTTTTGGCCTCTATTAATTCAAAAGGCAAAGAAATAGCCAATAACTGATTTGGTCTCAATGAACTATCATCAAAATCATGTTCAATATTGTCATACAAATATTCACCTTCTTTGTACCAAAATATTTTCTCAAAAGATTTTTTGGTTTTAGCTGCTTTGTTGCTGTAATATTTTTGTTCTTCGCTATTGCTTGCATATAAGGCCATAATTTCCAAAGCATTGTACCACAAAGCCTGAATTTCAACAGGTTTACCAATTCTAGGTGTTACCACCCAATCATTTATTTTAGCATCCATCCAGGTAAGTTGCACCCCATTTTCACCAGCAAAAAGTAATCCGTCTTCCTGTTCTTTAATCTGATAACGGGTACCTTTTTCATGCCATGAAATAATGCTTACCAATTTTTTCCACAAAGTTTTTTGAATCAATTCTTTATCACCTGTGGCCTCCGCATATTGATGCAAAGCTACAAAATACCACAAAGTGGCATCTACAGTGTTGTATTCTGGCTCTTCATTTTCATCAGGGAAACGGTTAGGAATCATGCCTTTATCTATCACTGCAGCAAAAGCTTTCAGAATTTTTTCAGCATCTTTAAATCTTTTTGTGGTTAAACATAAACCTGGCAATGAAATCATAGTATCTCTGCCCCAATCTGAAAACCAAGGATAACCAGCAATGATGGTTTTTAAGTTCTTACCTCTTTTTACAATAAATTGGTCAGATGCCAATACAAGTTGCTGAAAATAAGCATCTTGATTTTTAAATCCGTCAAATAAATCTACTCTTCTGTTAAACTCTTTTACCAATTGTTTTACAGCATCATCATTTATATCTTCCTCATCAATTGAAAAAACCAAATGAAAAGCATCACCTTCTTCTAATTCAATTTCAAAATAACCAGGAGAAAAAAGCTCTTCTCTGTAAGTATGCCCACGGTCTAACTCCCTCAAATACTCCACATTATGAAACCACATTTTTTCATGCACAAAAGCAGCTTCCTGTTTTTCTGTTTTATTTGATTTCTCATTTTCTCTACTTCTAATTCCTTTTACAAAAAGAGCTGGCAAATTGGCTACAGGATGCCCTTTTAAAACATTGTTTTCAAATACAAATGCTTCTTCTTGAAAATTATCTTGATTGGTTCTTTCTGTATGGTGGTCTCTAAAACTTGTTTGAGGACGAATTTTGAGCTTAACTGGCTCATTAGCAAGCTCTAATTCGTAAGAAACAATTACTAAATTTTTGCCATTTATGGCAGAAACTTCTTTTAACAATCTTGAACCATCAGGAAACTGAAAAGTCCATCTAGGAAAAATAAGTTTTTCAAAAGATGCTAAATATTCAAAACCCTTGGGAGCAATTACACCCGGATATTGATTAGATGAAAACTCATAACTACTATTATTTGCAACAAGTTCCTCTTCTAACTTATTCACCATAATCACTCTACCAACTGGAGGGTGCTGAGCAGCCACAAAAAGACCATGGTATTTTCTGGTGTTAATCCCTATTACAGACCCACTTGAATACCCACCTAAACCATTTGTTTCTAACCATTCTAAATGTTGAGAATTAGTATAATCTAATAATTGCTCCTGAGGAATTGTAGTAATCATTTTTTTAATTAATTTTTCACAAAGTATGAATTATTATTGTTTTATTGATAATTTGGTACAAAAGTTTTTAAATAATTTTATGGAAAATGTATTGCATTTCTTGGGCGAGTTACAAAACAATAACAATAAGCCTTGGTTTGATGAAAACAGAAAAACTTATGAAAGTTGCAAAAAGGAATTTCTTCAACTTATAGATTTAATAATCAAAGACATAGCCACCTTTGAACCAGAATTAACTAATTTAGATCCTAAAAAATGTATTTTTAGAATAAATAGAGATATTAGATTTTCTAAAAACAAAGAGCCCTACAAAAATAATTTTGGAGCTTGGTTTGCCCTCAAAAAAGGTGAAAATGAAATGGCAGGCTTTTATATTCATATTGAACCCAACAACAAAAGTTTTGTAGCTGGAGGCATGTATATGCCTAGTAATGAGTATTTAAAAAAGATTCGTCAAGAAATTGATTATAATAAAAAAGAGTTGGATGATATTTTAAACAATCCTCTCTATTTAAAATATTTCACAGGGCTGCAAGGAGAAAAACTTTCTCGTCCTCCACAAGGATACACCGCTGATAATGAAGCAATAGAATATTTAAAACATAAAAGTTTCATAAACAGTTCTCCCATAACTGACGAAGTGTTGTTGTCATCGGATTTAAAAAATCAGGTAATAGAAAGATTTAAAGCCTTGGCTCCGTTGAATAAATTTTTAAATGTTATATTTGAACAATAATAAGATTTCTGAGTAACCAAAAATAAAGCAAAACCGTACAAGCACCAAGAAAAAATAGCGAGTATGGAAAACATAATTACACTCGAATCACATAAACAATTATTATCATCTGGTCTGTCACTAAGTTTTAAAGGCGTAGTGGATGTGGAAATGGTGGACCATGTTTTAGCAGCCATTCACTCTCGCTTAGAAACGATAGAGGAAAATTCGGGTGTTAGAAAAAAAGTTTACTTAGTACTCGTTGAATGTTTGCAAAATTTATGCAAACAAATTGATAGTCTGCATACTATAACAGAATGCAATACAGAATATCAAACCAATGTGGCATCGTTTAATGTGGAGGGAAATGAAAGTGCGTACGAAATTGCGACCGCCAATTTTATAGCCAACGACAAAATTGAAAAATTAAGAGCTTGGCTAGACGAAATTAACGGTTACGACAAAGTAGAATTAAAACAAGTTTATAATAAAATACTAACCAACCATACATTTACTGAATATGGTGGAGCAGGACTTGGTTTTGTGGATATTGCCATGAAAACTGGTAATAAACTCAATTTCAAATTTGATAAAATTGATGAAAATTTTTCATTTTTCATTATTTCAGTAACGGTAAATAAAAATATTAACTAAGATTTATGGAAGTTTTAAACATTGAAAGCACCAAAAAAACGCCTGAAATTACGTTTAATCCAAAATCGGGTGAAATGTTAGTTCAAGGAATTTCGTGTAGTGAAAATTCTCTTGGTTTTTTTGAACCCGTTTTTAATTGGATCAACAATTATTTAAGTACCCCAACTGAAAAAACTGTTCTTACAATTAAACTTAAATATTACAATACTAGCTCAGCAAAGTGCATTTTAGAATTGCTTGATAAATTTACATCTTTAAAAGCAAATGGTAAAAATATTTCAGTAAATTGGCATACTGAAGGCGATGAAGAAATGCAAGAATCTGGCGAAAACTTTAGTGCAATACTTGATTTTGAATTTAATATAACCGAATAAAAACCAAAATTCCCAACACCATTATTGTTATGGAACCAATTACAATTGCTGGCACAACCAAAAGTCCAGATGTGAAACTAGATGCAAACGAAGGTTTAATAGAACTTTCGGGTATGTCGTATGCTGAAGACACTTTTGTATTTTACGAACCCATTTTTGACTGGATCAATACTTATGCAAGAAATCCAGCGGCACATACAACCTTAAACATGAAGGTGAAATATTTCAATACCAGCTCTATAAAATGTATGTTTGACATTTTAGAAGCAGTAGCAAATATTGGCAAAGAAGGTCACAAAACCACCATTAATTGGTATTACGATGAAGAAGATGAAGAAATGAAAGATACAGGAGAAAACTTTAGCCATATTTTAAATTTCCCATTCAATGTAATGGTTCAGGTAGGATAAAAATCAAATTTAACTTTATAAAAAAAGCTCCAATGCACATGCACTGGAGCTTTTTTGCTATAACTGAGCCTGAACAACTACACTATGATTGGTAATTTGAGCACCATTGGTTCTTACCACCCCTTTTAGTGGTGCACAATCGGCATAGTCGCAACCATGTGCTGCTTTTATGTAATGCTCATCCGACTGTAAATGATTAGTGGGGTCAAAACCTATCCAACCAGCACCTGGAATTAAACACTCAACCCAAGCATGCATTTGAGCAGCACCCACATAACCCATTCCTTGATGCAAATAACCAGATACATACCTTGTAGGAATTCCATAATGCCTTGCTACAGAAATAAATACATGAGAATAATCTTGACAAACGCCTTTTTTTAATTCAAAAACTTCGCTTGCATCTGTGTGCACATTGGTAAGACCAGATGTATAAGTAAAAAAATTATAAACCGCTGTATTCAAATCTCTTAAATAATAATACAAATGCTGAGAAGGTGAATAAGCAGGAAATGTCTCAATTTGGGCAACTGACAAATTGGCAAATTTGCTTTTTTGAATAAATAAATGATTTTCAATAAAAAATGATGGTTCGTTTAATATTTGAAAACATTCTTCATTACTTAAAATAACTCCACTTACAATTCCAAGTTTGTTTTTTTTCACTTTTACTTCCATATCAAGCAAAAAAGTGCTACAATAATGTGGAAGACGAATTCTACAAATTCTAAATCCAAAAATATTTTGATAATAAAAAGTCTCTAATTTTGCCGAATTTTTAATTTTCCAATCAGAAACTATCTGATTATTATTATTTTCTGGAAGAATTAAATATTCTAAAATTCCTTCTTTAACATAATTTTTATACTCATTTACTGAGTGATATTTTACAATATATTCCATTTTTAGCAAAAAAATACCTATTTTATCAAAGGTATTTTAGAAAATTTATTTTGAATTTTGTTTAATAACTTAGTGTCAACATTGCCCATTACTCGCTCAACTAATGACAATTCTAAAGTAGCAATTTTATGAATCCTAATTACTGAAGGAAGTTTCAAACCTGATTTTTCCCAATTTTCAATAAAAATATCCAGTTCAGTTTCATAAATATGGCTTGTAATTCTACATACAATAATATCATTGTCATTATCATGCCTAATAACCAAAGCGGGTCTTTTTTTTGAATTACTTCCATCTGAAAATGGAAAATTTAAAAGTACAATGGTGCCAAAAGCCAATTTATTCATGGTCATAAATTTCATCAGAATCTGAATATCCATTCAAAAAATGTTGCTGTGAAATCATTTTAAAATCCAGATTATCATTTATTTCATTATCCTCCAACAATACTATTACCCTCACATTCATTTTCTTATCACCAGAAAATTCACGTCTCAAGTTTTCAGGTATTAAAATATTGTTATTTTTAATAATTGAATTAAATTCTAATGCTCTCATTAATCTTTTATTTATTAGCAATTTAAATGAATCTTTTTAATAACTCAAATATTTGTTTTCTATATTTCCTGCAATTGCATATAGCTTACTTAACTGCTGGTTTAGGTATTCGTGAATATGCTTATCAATTTGTTTGATAGAGGTGTATTTCACCTCAGAAGCCACCTTACCTAGCTCATATTCAGGACTTTGATAAGCCTCTTTGGTATGTTTTGTAATTCTTGCCAAATGTCTAGTGGCTTGTTGCAAATTAAACAAAACAGATTTGGGAAACTCATCGTTTAAAAGCAAAAACTCAAGTGAGTTTTTTCTATTAGGCACTTTGCTATAATATCTGTGGCACATATCAAACGACTCAGCACATTTCAATAAAGTTCCCCAGTGAAACAGTTCTAAGGCCTCTTTTACATTAGAATCTTCTTCTAAAGTTTCAATATCTTTCAGTTTTTCAAGCGTAATTCTATTGATTGAATGGCTCTTTCCAAATGCAAACCTTCACAAATCAAAGCTCTTTCATCTCTGTGAAACAATGTGTTATCAATTAAACCTTTGACAATGGCACTGTTATCTAAAATCAAAATAACAATATCAATAAAATCATCAGTATCAAATGGTTTTTGTGAGTAGGCTTTTAACTTGTTAAAATAAGTATTGATACTTTCCCAAAGTTCAGAAGACAAAACATCTCGTGCACCTCTTGCATTTTCTCTGGCTGCATTTAATGTTGACAACATTGAATAGCCATTTTTGGCTGAAATGGAGATATGAAAAAGCACTTCTTCATCTACTATATTGCAAAAATTGGGAGGAAGCCCATTAAATGCAATCATGGAGGTAAGAATTCTTTTTTTATTTATACTTACAGGAGCATCTAATGAAGAAAAATACTGCACTTTGGCAAAACGAGCCATGTGCTCTACCCTCTCTAGGTAGCGTCCCATCCAAAAAAGACTATTTGCAATTCTTGATAACATAATTTGTACAAAGTATTAAGTATTAGGTATTAAGTACTTAAACTTTTATTTATTTAAAACTAAATTTATTACTGACACTTTTTAATTCTCACTAGGCTTCGACAAACTCAACGACCTCTCACTTTTCACTTCTCACTTGTCATCTGTCACCTATCACCTATCACCTATCACCTAATTCAACACCCAAGTATCTTTTGAGCCTCCACCTTGCGATGAGTTTACAATTAAAGATCCTTTCGTTAAAGCAACCCTTGTTAAGCCACCTTTAAGCACATAACTCCTGTCTTTACCCAGCAAAGTATAGGTTCTTAAATCAATATGTCTTTGCTCAAACGACTGATCTTCATCTATATAAGTTGGGTGAACCGATAAAGATATAATTGGTTGAGCAATGAATTTTCTAGGTGCTGCTTTTATCATTTTTTTCAATTCTTCTCTCTCAGCAGCGGTGGTTTTATTGCCCACCACTATGCCATAACCACCACTTTGGTCAACTGGTTTTACTACCAAATTTTGCAAATTTTCAAGAATATATTTTTGATCATCCACCAAATCAGCCCTGTAAGTGGGTACATTTTGCAAAATAGGTTCTTCGCCCAAATAATATTTAATAATGGCTGGCATATAAGCATAAATTGCTTTATCGTCGGCAGCACCAGTACCTGGTGCATTTAAAATATTTACGTTTCCTTCTCTGTAAGCCGCCATTAAACCTGGAATTCCGAGCATACTTTTGGGTCTAAACACCAGAGGATCAATAAAATCATCGTCAATTCTACGGTAAATTACATCTACCCTTTTAGGACCATAAATGGTTTTGGTGTAAACAAAATTTCTATCTACATACAAATCACGACCTTCTACCAAAGGAATACCCATGCTAAGTGCCAAAAATGAATGTTCGTAATAAGCAGAATTGTACATTCCCGGAGTGAGTACCACACAAAATGGCTCGTCAATACCCTCAGGAGCAACGGATTGCATGATTGCTAGTAATTCATCAGGGTAATCTTGAACAGAACTAATTCTATGTTTACTAAAAATATGTGACAGCGTTTTTTTCATGGTGTCTCTGTTGGACAACACATAACTAACCCCAGAAGGACAACGCAAATTATCTTCTAAAATATAGTACTGACCATCAGCATTTTTCACCAAATCGGTGCCACTAACATGCGTATAAATGCCTCCAATTGGTTTAAAACCAAGCATAAATTTGATGTAATAATCACAACTAAAAAGCAAATCTGCAGGTACAATTTTGTCTTTCAGAATTTTTTTGTCGTGATAAATATCATCTAAAAATAAATTTATTGCTGTTGCACGTTGCAATAAGCCTTTTTCTATATTTTCCCACTCTTTTTTAGGTATAATTCTAGGAAATAAATCAAAAGGGAATATGCGTTCTATGCCCGCATTATTGTCGGAATACACATTAAAAGTAATCCCTTGATTAAAAAACAATCTCCTTATGTACTCATTTAAATCTTGAATATCTTTAACGGAGTAAGAATTGAGCTCTGAAAGTAAAATTTGATAGTGATCTCTTGGTATAAGATTATGTTCAAAGGCTTCATCAAGCCATTGAGTATCTATTTGATATGAATTAAAGAGCTCTTCAGTCATTATTTAATAGTATTTCTATAAAAAACAGTATTATTATTAATTTTCAACCTTCAAAAACCAAGGCAAAAACAAAGCTTTATACTTATTATTGGCCTTTTAAGTTGTAAAACCAAGCAAAAACAATCAATGTTAGTTTTTATTTTCCCTTGAAAATACTAAGTTAGTAAAATAAAATTTAAGTTGATGGATATATTTTTCAAATCCAAGTTAAATACCTAATTTTAAAACATAAAATCGCAAAGCCATTTCTAAAACTAAACAAATATTTGCCTATTGTCTTATTTTGGTATTGGTTCTCATGAATTTAGAGGCTAATAATTCCAAATGGTGCGGCACTACGCTTACGGCAGAACAATTGCAATATGAAAAAGAACACGTAGCCACTTTTCACTCGCAACTTAATCCGCTAGATTATAAAACTACTTTACCTTTAAGCATTTTTATACTTGCCAATAATGAAAACAAAACGGCTATTTCTGAAGATGAAATTTTACATGCAATCGACAAACTTAATTTGGCTTTTGCCCCCATCAAAATAAGTTTTGAAGCCGTTAACATACTGTATATCAAGAATGATTTCTTGTTTAATTTTAATAAATCGAAAGAAAAAGAATTGTTAAAATTTGTAGCTAACAACACCATTAACTTATTTTTTGTAAATGATTTGAGTTTGGATTTAACTTCCAATGCCTGTGGATACACCTTTTATCCTGTTCAAAACACAGATGCAATAATTTTAAGAGGTGGATGTTGTATAGGAAATACATCTTCTCTAATTCATGAAATGGGCCATTTTTTAGGGCTTTATCACACCCATGAAAAAGTTTTTGGGGAAGAAAATGCAGATGGCAGCAACTGTTTTAAAAGTGGAGATTTGATTTGTGACACCCCAGCTGACCCAGGCTTAAATGCTGATTTAGTGAACAATAACTGCGAATACATAGCTCCTAAAAAAGTAAATAAAAAAACTTTTCATCCAGACTTGAGCAATTTTATGGCCTATGGCAGAAACGAATGCCGCAATAATTTTACAAAAGACCAATACAATAAAATGGCTGAAGTGTTTTGTAATTTCAAAACGCATATCAAACAATTGAAAGTTTCTTATTTCGTATCAGATAGTTTAATTTTTCCTCAACAAGGCATAAAACTGAGATTGAAATCAAAAGCAACTTGTCGCTGGCCCAATGGCGATAGTGCAAATTCTGTCATTCTTCATCCATTAAAAGACACTCTTGTAAGGTGTAAAATTTTCCCTTTAGGAATTGGTGTAATAGAAAAAAACTTTAAAGTAAAAGTAGTAAGCGACTCCCCTATTCAATTTCCGAGCAGTGTTTGCAAGGGCGATAGTGCTGAAATAAAAATCTCCAACACATCCTTAAACATTGAATACCAACTGCATTACAACAATAAAATCATCCATAAAAAAATGGGTACTGGCACAGAACTAGTTTTTAAAACTCCCATCAATAAAAATAAAAGTGAATTTAAGGTAGTATTGAAAAATCCTATCAACCAAAGAAAATTTACCCTTTCGCAAAAAATAGTAATCAGAATTGCGCAATTGCTCAAACATATCAATGGACTTAAAATATATAATCAAGGTAAAAACAAAGGTTTATGTACAATTTCAAACACTCCCGCAAATAGTTCTTTTACACTATTTTATCAAAACAAAGCCATCAGCAACACTATCAATTCCGACACTAGCAATACCGTAAATATCCCATTTACACTCAATACCAAAGATTTAGCTAGCATAGATATTCAAATAAAAACTCCTTGTTTTTCAAAAAAATATAAAAACGCCTTTTATTTCAAGGAAGAATGAGGGGTCTGGGGTCAGGTGACAGGTGATAAGGGATAAGTGAGAGGAAAACAATAAAATTTCAATCAATTAAACATACTTTGTTTGTTTTTATATAGAGCAAAAATAAAACAATCAATTTTCAAAATATGTTTTAACAACTTTCATAGAATCACCAACTAATTTTAATTCTTCAATTTTTATTATAAATGAATTATTTTTATCAATACCTTCAACTGATTCATTTATCTGAGAAATCAATTGCAATTTACCCTTATTCCATTTATAAGTTCTTGTTTCATCTGTTCCTGAATTTCCTCCATCTGTAAATAAAGTAATTGTCCTGTTATTTTTATTTATTTCAATCGAATCTGTTGAATGAAATTGAGTTAATAATTTAAAATCATTATAACAATCAAAAAGATAATATGAATAATAAATTCTACTACAAGTACATAAATGTGCAAAACTTAAATCATTTTTTCCATCAAAATTATAATCTTTTGAATTAAACTCAAAACCATGTTCTTTGATATCTTCAAGTTGATGTATAAAAGTATAATTAGGGTCTGCTGAAAAACCCCATAGATTTTGAAAATTAAATAGTTATGTAGATTTTTGTTGAAATTAGTGCACGACTATATGGAAAAAGTTAC